>Ga0136846_1241775_pt1 | contig 14015 bp, 10 predicted proteins | sample HopSoiMetagenom2_FD_96841 | JGI IMG/M metagenome (GOLD analysis project Ga0136846, IMG submission 96841) | Grasslands soil microbial communities from Hopland, California, USA - 2 Assembly 2016 (version 4) | ecosystem: Environmental > Terrestrial > Soil > Grasslands | place: USA: Hopland...
GCCGGGGCCGCCGCCCTACCGGCGGCCGGCCTTGGCGATCGGCCTCTGCGCGCTCGGCGGCGTGCTCGTGCTCGGCGTCGGCGCCGGTCTCGGCGTCGCGCCCGCGATCGGGGCGCTCCTGCTGGTGCTGTTCGGCATGCTCGTGCTCGCGCGGCCCGCAATCGGGGCGCTCACGCTCGTGGCGCTGACGCCGATCCTGTCGGGCTTCAAGCGCGGCCTGCCGGTCCCGGGCCTGAAGCTCTCCGAGGTCCTGATCGTCTTTGCCGGCGCGCTGATCCTGCTGAACGCGAACCGCGACGAGCAGCAGCGCTGGCGGGTGTTCGACTGGCTCGCACTCGCGTACGTGGTCATGACTGTCGCGCTGTCGGCGTTCGACGTGCTCGACCGCCACCTCATCGTCGGCAACGACACCGCGCGCGCGGCGCTCAGCCCGATCCAGTACTTCCTTCTCTACCGCGCCGTGCTGGTCGGGCTGCCGAGCGAGCGCGGCCGGCGCCGGGCGCTCCAGCTGATCCTGCTCGTCAGCATCCCGGAGTCGCTCCTGGCGATCATGCAGCAGTTCCACATCGCCGGCGTGCGCGGCTTCATCCCGCGCCTCACCGGGGTCAACATCGACACGACCTTCGGCGCCGAGGGCGGCGGCACGCGCGCCACCGGCACCTTCCCGCACTGGCAGGTGCTGGCAGGCTACGAGTTCGTCGTGCTGGCGATCGGAAGCTGCCTGTTCGTCGATCGCCGGCAGCAGGTGCTATCGCGCCCCTTGCTCGCGCTGGTGCTGGCGTTCGGGTTCGCGGCGATGTTCACCACTGTCACGTTCACGCCGCTGATCTGCGCGGTGCTCGCGGCGGTGGCGCTCGGAGCCTGGTACGGGCGGCCGGCACGCGTGGCGGGCCAGCTGGCGCTCGGAGCGGTCATCGCCGCAACCCTGTTCGCGCCCGCGCTCGTGCACCGCGTGGACACGCAGTTCAGCGACCCCGGGGGCAACCGCCCGTTCTGGCTGCCGCAGACCGTCTACTACCGCTACCAGGTCTGGACGGGACAGTACTTCCCGGCGCTGGCCGGCAAGTGGGCGACCGGCTATGGGCCCGACCTGCCGCCCTCGGTGCAGTTCCCGTACACCGAATCGCTCTACATGACGCTGCTGCTGCGCGGCGCCATACCGCTGCTGGCGATCTACATCCTCATGATCATCGCCATGCTCGGCGCCGCGATCCGCGCCCGCAACGACCCGGAGCCAGAGCGCCGGGCCGCCGCCCGGACGCTCGCGGTCATCACCGTGCTGCTCATCTTCATGCACGCCATCGAGCCCTACTTCATCCTCACGGGCGGCTCACACCTGATCTGGATACTGGCCGCGCTCGCCTTCTCGGGCCGGGCCGTGGCGGCACAGGCGCCTCAGGCGGCGCCGGCTCAGCCGGTGGGTCGACTCAGGCAGCCGGAGCCCGTGCTCGTCTGAGGGGCGGCGCGGGGTTTCCCGTGCCGCCGATGTGGTTAAGTGCAGCGCCGATGTCGACCAGGAGCGACTGCGGAATCTGCTCCGGACCGGTGCGACTGCGCTATCGAGGCGGCGACTCGGGCAGCGAGTCCCGGCGCTTCTCGCCGACCAACCACCGTCCGGGCGAGCACGGCGACCTGTACGTGTGCCGACAATGCGGCACCGTGCAGCAGCCACGCCTGCCGGCGGGGCGCCGCCTGCACGACCTCTACCGCGGCATGCGCGACGACGCCTATCTCAGCGAGGAGGCGGGACGGCGGGCCACCGCGCGGCGGCTGCTCGACCTGATCGGCCGCTACGTGCCGGCCGGCCGCCTGCTCGACGTCGGCTGCGGCCACGGCCTGCTGCTCGACGAGGCGCGCCGCCGCGGCTACGAGGTGCGCGGCATCGAGCTCTCCGCCACCGCGGCTGCGTACGCCCGCGACGTGCTCGGCGTCGACGTGGAGGAGCGGCCGCTCGACGAGCTCGAGGACGACGAGGGCTTCGCGGTGATCGTTCTGGCCGACGTGCTCGAGCACCTCGACGACCCGGTCGCCGCGATCGAGCGCTGCCGCGGGCTGCTCGCCCCCGACGGCGTGCTCTGCGTCGTCACGCCCGATCCTGCCTCACCCACCGCGCGGCTCGCTGGGCGGCGCTGGTGGGGCTACCTGCCGGGCCATACCTACCTGCTGCCTCGCAGGACGCTGCGCGAGCTGCTGAGCGTTCCCGGCCTCGTGCTCTCGAAGGACGAGCCGCTCGTGCGCACGTTCAGTCTCCGCTATTGGGTGCAGGGCCTGGCCGAGCGGAGCGACCTAACCCGCCGCCTTGCCGCCCGGCTCGCGCGCAGCCCACTGGGGGGCCTGCCGGTCTCGCTGTCGCTCGGCGACGAGCGCGTGGTGCTGGCGCACCGCGTCGAGCCGATTCCGGCGCCCGAGCCGCTCGTGAGGGACCGCGGCTACGAAACGAAGGTGCACATCGTGCTGCCGGCCTACCAGGCCGAGCTCACCATCCCCCAGGTGGCGGCCAGCCTGCCGAGCCACGCGGCGGACCGCGCCCTGCTCGTCGACGACGCGAGCGCCGACGAGACCACCACCGTGGCGCTGCGCGAGGGGTTCGACGTGGTCACGCATCCCGCAAACCGGGGTTACGGCGCGAACCAGAAGACCTGTTACACGCGAGCGGCGCTCGACGGTGCCGACGTGGTGGTGATGGTGCACGCCGACAACCAGTACGACCCGGCGCTGGTGGCCGAGATGGTGCGGCCCATCGAGCGCGGCGCAGCTGACGTCGTGATCGGCTCGCGGCTGCTCCAGGACCACACGATCGCGGGCGGCATGCCGCGCTGGAAGTGGCTCGGCAACCGGCTGCTCACCTGGATCGAGAACCGCGGGTTCCGGCGGCGGCTGTCCGAGTACCACACGGGCTACCGCGCCTTCTCCGTTGACTTCCTGCGCTCGATCCCGTTCCACCGCAACAGTGACGGCTTCGTGTTCGACCAGGAGATCTTCGCCCAGATCGTCGCGCGTGACGCGCGCGTGGTGGAGCTCCCGATCCCGACCCGCTACTTCCTCGAGGCCTCGAGCGTCTCGTTCATGACCAGCGTCTCGTACGGGCTACGCACGCTCTATGTGCTGGCGCGCTTCCGGCTCTCGGAGCGCGGGCGCGACTGGACGCTGCTGCAGCCGCCCGCCGCCGAGATACCGGCGCCCGCGCGGGAGCGCGACGTGGCGGCGCTCGAACGCTCCTGAACATCTGTCCATAGCCGCCCCGCGTCGGGAGGTGATCGGTGGCGCCCGGTCGATCAAGACCGGGTGGGAGAATCCTCGGTCCCGCGCGCCCTCACGCGCCGCTCCCTGCTCGCCCACGGCGGCAAGGCCGCACTTGCCCTGAGCGCCGGCTCGCTGCTCGATCTTTCGCTCGGGTTCGAAACGGCCGATGCGCGTGTCGACGGGCGCCTCGCGTCGCGCCTCGGCGCCTACAGCGGCTGCGTGAACATGGAGGGCACGAAGCAGCTCGAGGACTTCCTCGGGCGCCCGCTCGCGTTCGTGCACGACTTCCTGCCCACCGGCGAGGACTGGTCCCGCCTCTACCAACAGGACTACGCCTTCTCACAAAACTGGACGCGTCCCGGCTCCCCCTACATCGACCGCATGTACCTGTCGGTGCCGCTGCTCGTCCAGCGCGACACGACGAAGGTCGACGGCCCCGGCCCCCGCACGACGCTCGCCGCCGCCGCCGCCGGCAGGTACGACAAGCACTACGAGGCCCTCGGTCGCCAGCTCGTCGACGTCGGCCTCGGCGGCGCGCGCATCCGGATCGGCTGGGAGATGAACGACATCCCGGCACCGGCGGGCCCGCGCGCGAACTGGTCGGCCGGCGTGACCCGCCACGGCGAGCGCGACTTCGCCCGCGCCTACCGTCGCATGGTCAGGGCGATGCGAGCGGCGAGCGGGCAGTCGTTCAAATTCGTCTGGTGCCCGGCCATCGTGTCGAACTGGTCGCACGCGCTCGGCCGCATGATCGATCCCGAGCGCTGCTACCCGGGCGACCGCCACGTCGACATCATCGCCTGTGACGTGTACGACCGCCGCTGGGCCAAGAACACCAGCGCGCACCTCCGCTGGGCGGACATCTGCACGAGCCGCTACGGCAACGCCACCTCGCTCGACTGGTTCGTCCGCTTCGTCAAGCCTGGCTACGCGCGCCAGAACAACGACGGCAGCGAGCACATCGGCCCCGGCCACGCCGCGCCCGGCGCGCGCAAGCCGCTGGGGCTCGCCGAGTTCGGCACCTTCCGCGGTCCAGGCGAGCACACCGGCCAGCGCGACGGCGGCGACAACCCCTACTTCCTCCAGCAGCTCAGCCAGTGGATGCAGCACCTCGGCACCCACCGCTGGGACCACCTGAACTACTGGAACTTCGGCGCCGGCGGCGCGATCACGCCGGTCGGCTACTACCCCCGCTGGGACCAGGCGGTGGGCAAGCTGTTCGGCACACGCCACGGCGGCTGGGCGCGCAAGACGCGCCGGCGACTGCGCTAGTCGCCCACCCGAGCGTTACTCGGGCCGGCCATCCATATGATCGTCGCCGTGGACTTCGAAACCGTGGCGCGCGAGATCGACGGCGTGCCTTTCATGTCGGGCCACGAGGGGCGGATCGTGTATGAGCACGTCCGCAGGACGCGCCCCGAGCAGGTGCTCGATCTCGGCACGGCGCACGGCGTGTCGGCGGCCTACATCGCCGCCGCGCTCGAGGCCAACGGCCGCGGGCACGTGACGAGCGTCGAGTCGTCCGGCGTCACCTTCGACGATCCGGCGCCTGCCGAGCTGATCGAGCGCATCGGGCTCGCCCACCGCGTCACGTTCGATCGCAGCTACAGCACCTACACCTGGTTCCTCAAGGAGCAGATCGAGGCCCGCTCGGACAACGCGGGCAACTGCGAGCCGCTCTACGACTTCTGCTACCTGGACGGCGCCAAGGAGTGGACGATCGACGGGCTCGCGGTGCTCTTGGTCGAAAAGCTGCTGCGACCGGAGGGTTGGCTCCTGCTCGATGACCTCGACTGGACGTTCGCGTCGATCGACGGGGACTCGATCGGGATCATCACGATGGCGCAGATGTCGCAGCGCGAGCGCTCCGAGCCGCACATCCGAGCGGTGTTCGACTTGATCTTGAAGCAGCACCCGTCGTTCACGAACTTCCGGATCCAGGACGGCTGGTGGGCGTGGGCCCAGAAGGCGCCCGGTCAACCGCGCCGGATGGAGATCGAGACCACTCGCTCGCTGCGCTCCTTCGTCGTGGCCGGTATGCGCCACGCGAAGAGGCGCGTGGCCGCGCGTTCCTAGTGTCGTGACACTAACGCTGGCGGCGCTCATGCTGGCGAGCCCACCGGTCCGGGACGCCGCTCATTGCGGCCGTAGACCTTCGTCCTATGACGAGCGCCACGAAAGCCCACCAAAGTAGCGACAGGGCGCGGCGGACCGGTCGGCTCGCGCCTCCTCCGCCACCGCGGAACGGCCGCGCCAGCATGTAGAGCGCCACGGCCACAAGCGCGATCGTGATCGAGCCGCTCACCGCCCAGGCCGCAGTGGTCACGCGGTCGCTCGGCAGGACGGCCAGCGCGATCAGCTCGCAGCCCGCGGCGAGCACCATCGCCGTGGTGTAGACGGCCGGGCGGCCCCAGCCGACTGCAGATGCGGTGAGCACGACGAAGCCCGCGTTCGTGACCGAGCCGATCGTGAGGATCGCAAGCGACTCGGCGCCGGCACGGTAGTCCTGGCCGTACAGGCCGCCGAGCAGTGGTTCGCGCACGATGACCATCACGAGGCCGATCAGCCCGCACACCACGAGCGCTCCGACCGTGGCCGCCCACACCAGCCGCCGCGCGTGCCGGGCGTCGCCGCGCGTGTGCAACTCGGCGATGCGCGGCATGAGCACGGCCGTCATGCCGGCCGGGATCACGAACAGGATCTGGCCCAGGTTCTTCGCCGCCGAGTAGATGCCCACCTGGCTTGCGCCGAACGTGTGCTGGATCCAGATCTGGTCGGCGGACAGCCAGATCAGGTAGGCGAACTCGGCGAGCAGCAGCGGGGTGGCCAGGCGGACTACGGCGCGGGTGGCGGCTCCGCTCAGCGCCAGGCTGCGGCGGCGCAGCAGCGGCCGCCGCAGCTCCCAGAGCACGATCGGCACGAGGCTGCTCAGCCCGAACAGGATCAGGACCGTGCGCGCAGACGGGTTGGCGACTGCCGCCAGCACTCCGAGCGCAGCGAGCTGAATGAACGAGCCGGCCACGTAGGTGGTGGCCGGCCGGATCTGCTCGCCGAGCCCGCGGCCGATGCCGTAGTAGAGCTGAAAGCCCGCCATGCCCACCACCGCCACCAGCAGCCCCACCGTGTCGGCGCCGTCGGTCAGCCCGGTGGCGGCCGCCACGAGGCAGAGCCCAAGCGATGCCGCGAGCACCCCTCCGGCCAGCAGCAGTCCCGAGCCGAGCATCTCGGCCGTGCGTTGGGCGTCTCCCCGGGCGGCGCCCATCTCGCGGGTGAGGGCATTCGACAGCACCTGCGTCACCCCGAACGCGAGCACCGACAGCACGATCGTGTAGCGCACGACGCCGAAGCCGGCGGTGGTCAGCTCGCGCGCCGCGAGCAGGTAGAAGCAGAACGACAGCAGGCGGGCGGCGCCCTCGGAGGCCGTGAGGGTTGCGATCGCAGGCAGCTCTCCCGCCAGACGCGAACCGATCAGTCGCCGAGCAGGTGACGCCATCGCCGTTTAGGTTGACGCGAATATGAGACGCATGGGAGCTGTGACGGATATCGCCGAATCGGGTTACACTCGCCGATATGTGGGACTCGCACCCGCATCGGCCTGAGCGCGTCGCGCTCGTCCATGATTTCCTGCTCGACCTCCGCGGGGCGGAGCGCGTGTTCGAGGTCATGTGCGACCTGTGGCCGCAAGCGGACGTGTTCACGGCGGTCTACGACCCGGTCGGCACCGAGGGCCGCTTCAGCCACCGGCCGATCAACACCTCCTTCCTGCAGCGCCTGAAGCCGACCGCTCGCAGCTTCCGCTCGCTGCTGCCGGCCTACCCGCTGGCGATGGAGTCGTTCGACCTGAGCGCCTACGACCTCGTCATCTCGAGCTCGAGCGCGTGGTCCCACCTGGTCCTGGTGGACGAGCCGACGATTCATGTCTGCTACTGCCACAACCCCTTCCGCTATGCCTGGAACGCTCGTACCGAGACGCTCCAGCGCGCCAGCTTCTACACGCGCCCGGCGCTGGGGATGGTGCTGAGCCGCTGGCGCCAGCGCGACTGGATCGCGGCCCAGCGCGTCGACCGCTACATCGCCAACTCCGAGACCACGCGCCGCCGCATCGGGCGCTACTACTCGCGCGACTCGGCGGTGGTCTACCCGCCGGTCGAGATCCGTCGCTTCGCGCCGGGACCGGTCGGGGACTACTACCTCGTGCTGAGCGAGCTGATGCCACACAAGCGGATCGACGTCGCGGTGGAGGCCTTCAACCGGCTGCGCCGCCCGCTCGTCATCGTGGGCGACGGGCCCGACGCGCGCCGCCTGCGCCGGCTGGCGGGGCCCACGGTCTCCTTCGCGGGCCGGGTCTCGGACGCCCGCGCGGCGGAGCTGCTGTCGGGCTGCCGCGCGCTGGTTGTCACGGCCACCGAGGAGTTCGGCATCGCCGCCGTCGAGGCGCAGGCAGCCGGCCGGCCCGTCATAGCGCTCGCCGAGGGCGGCGTCTGGGAGACCGTCGTCGAGGGCGAGACCGGCACCTTCTACGACGTCAGCGATCCGGACGCCCTGGCCGGGCGTGTGGCGGCCTTCGACCCCCTCGCCATCGACCCCGCCGCCTGTGTGGCGAACTGCGAGCGCTTCGACGTCTCGCGCTTCATGCGCGAGCTGAGCGACGTGGTGGCCGAGACCCGCGAGGCCGCGGGCGGCGCCGCACGCGCCTACCAGGACTCCGTCTTCGTGCCCTGAGGCGAGGGGCGAGTAGTCATCGCCACCGTGGTCACGGCCACGGCGAGCACGGACTGCAGGCCCAACAGCACGAGGGCGATGCTCGTGAGGTTGGTCCCCGCCGCCAGCAGCAAGAGGGGGTCCAGCACGGCGGCGATCGCCATGAGCACGATGAAGCGCGAGCGGTGGAGCGCCAGCAGGTACTGCACCGACAGGTAGGTGATCGCGAGCATCGTCATCGCGGCCCCGAGGATCGGCAGCGCCTTGTCGGCCGTGGCGAAGTCCTTTCCGAAAACCTTGTCGAGCAGCAGATGGCCTCCGCCGACGAAGATCAGCACCACCGGCACCGCCATGACCGCGATCACTGCCGTGCTGGTCAGCAGCACCTTCCGTGCGTCGAGGCCAAGGCGCGCACGCCGCGCCGCCTCGGGCAGGAGGTACATGCCCACGCCGACCGCGACCCAGATCATGATCTTGGCCGCCACCGCGGCCGCCGCGTAGGCGCTGGCGGCGTCGTCCGCTGCGCGGTGCTTGACCACGATCACGTCGACGTTCTGCAGCAGCGCGAACAGCGCCAGCGCCAGCAGCGGCGCCCAGGCTCGACCGATCAGGTCGCGCAGGCGCTCGCCGGGTGGCGGCTTGGAGCCGCGGGCGGCGGTGTCGAGCTTACGATGTAGAGCAATTCCCAGCATCGCCGACATCGACACGATCGACATCGTCGTGCCGAGGTAGGCGCCGGCCACATCCAGCCCCACGGCGACGAGGATTAGGCCGAAGATCAGCCGCGTGGCCGCCTCGCCGACGAGGCTCGCACCCACCAGCCTGTACTTGCGAAGGCCCTGCAGCGCGCCGCGCTCCACGCACAGCACGAGCCACAGCGCCGCCGTGGGCAGCACCGCGCCCGCGGCCCACTTCGTGTGGACCCCGATGATCGAGGCGATCGGGACCCGCAACGCCAGGCCGACCACCGCCGCGACTGCGCTCGCGGCGAGGAGCCCGCGCATCCAGCCGCGGATGGCCGCGCCGCGGGCGTCCTCGCCCAGCGCCAGCGCGCCGCTGACCTCACGCGCGACCGTGACCTGCAGCGCCGTGCCGGGGATCGACAGGATCAGGAACGCCGCGACCAGCGCAGCCAGCGACCCGTATCCGTGCTTGCCGAGGATGCGGGCGAATACCACCGTGAACACCAGCCCGAGCACGTTCTGACCCATCACGGCCACCGCCATGGCGGCCGCCTGGCCGGTATCGCCCTCGGCGAGCTCGCGCACGCGCGGGATGGTCAGGGCGCGGCGCGGTCGCCCATTACCGGCGTCCGTCGGCGTGTCCTCGGCTGGTCTTCCCAGTGTTGGCGAAATGGCAGCGGCTCGACGGGGTCGGTCACTCTAGCGTGGCGTAAACCCAAGTTTGACGCCAGTATCCTCGCTCGGATGCAGGAACACGCTCTTGCAGAGCGCCTGATCACGTATGACACGTCCAACGTCGAGGGCATCCAGAGCGCTGCCGGCTTCGTGAAGGGCTGGCTCGAGTCGCGCGACGTCGACGTGACCGTGGGCAGCCACAACGGCGTGCCCGTGATCGCCGCCACGGTGGGCGCTGCGCCCGGTGCCGGCCCGACCGTGATCTTCCACGGGCACATCGACGTCGTGCCCGGCCGGCCCGAGCAGTTCGTGCCGCGCGTGGAGGGCGACCGGCTGTTCGGCCGCGGCGCCTACGACATGAAGGGCGGGCTGGCGGCGATGATGGTCGCCACGCGCGACCTCGTGGAGCAGAAGGCGGTGCGCGTGCACTTCGTCTGCGTGTCGGACGAGGAGTCCGACGAGGTGACCCAGAGGGGTTCCGACTACCTGGTCGAACAGGGCTACACGGGTGATTTCGCGATCACAGGTGAGCCGACCGACCTGCACATCGGGGTGCAGGCCAAGGGCGTGCTGGCCATGCGCATCGAGGTGACCGGCAGGTCGGCGCACGGGTCCACGCCGTGGCTCGGCGACAACGCGGTGCTGAAGGCGATCGACGTGTTCCGCCAGATCGAGTCGCTGCCGTTCGCGCGCGAGTCGTCCGAGTTCTTCGACCGGCCGTCGATCAGCCTGGGCCGCATCATGGGCGGCGACGCGATCAACAAGGTGCCCGACCTCTGCGCGATGGACGTCGACGTGCGCTACCTGCCCGGGCAGGATGCCGACCAGATCCTCGAAGCCGTGCGCGACATCCCGGACGTGCAGGTGGCTAAGGTCTTCCGCCGCGCTCCGATCATGGTCGAGCGCAGCAACCCGTACGTGCAGATGCTTGCCGAGGCGGTGGCCGAGGGCGCTCCCACCGAGCGCATCTCGGTCGGGCGCGACGGCACATCCGACGCCATCAGTTTCATAGACGCGGGCACGCCCGCCGTGGAGTTCGGCCCCGAGGGGGCCGGCCACCACGGGCCCGAGGAGTGGGTGTCGATCTCCTCGCTCAGCCGCTACCGCAACGCCCTGGTCGAGTTCGTACATCTGATAGCCGCCCGCGAGACAACAGGACACCTCCGCATTGCCTGACGACAAGCCAAAGGGCAACGGCCTCTGGAAGCACTTCCTGATCGGGGCGTTCCTGATCGTGGTGGCGGTGGCCGGCGGCACTTCCGTGGCCGCCTTCCACGAGGTGCACCGCGTGGTGAAGGCGTTCTCGGCGAACCCGAAGCTCGACGTGGGCGGGGAGCTCGCCCAGGCCGACCCCGGAAAGCCGCAGACGATCATGCTGATCGGCTCCGACAAGCGAGCGAAGTCCGCGCGCGACTACGAGAGCGGCAACGGGCGCTCGGACACGATCATCTTGATCCGGATGGACCCGTCCAAGAAGGTCACGGCGCTGCTGTCGATCCCGCGTGACCTCAAGGTCCCGATCCCGGGCTACGGCGTCCGGAAGATCAACGAGGCATACACCGACGGCGGCGCGAAGCTCACGCTGGAGACGGTGAAGAACATCACGGGCCTGCGCATCAACCACGTGATCAACACGGACTTCTCCGGCTTCGTCGACGCCGTGAACACGCTGGGCTGCGTGTACCTGGACATCGACCGCAAGTACTTCAACAGCGGGCTCGGCTTCGACAACTACGCCGCCATCAACCTGCAGGCGGGCTACCAGCGGCTGTGCGGCCGGAACGCCCTGTCGTTCGTGCGCTTCCGTCACACCGACTCGGACATCGTGCGCGCCGCGCGCCAGCAGGAGTTCCTGTCGCAGATGAAGCAGCAGTTCGGCCTCGGCAAGCTGTTCAGCAACCGCGCGCGGCTGCTCGACATCTTCGGCAAGGCCACGCAGTCGGACATCCGCGGCGAGGCGGCGGTGATCAGGCTGATCAAGCTGGCGGCCGGCGTGGCGGGCAAGCCCGTGCAGGAGATCCAGTTCCAGGGACCTGGCGTGAACATCTCCGCAGTCGGTCCGAGCGGCGAGAGCTATGTGTACGCGCCGATCACGACGATCCACCAGCTGGCGCGCGAGTTCCTCGGCGTGGAGTCGGTCAAGTCGACGAAGAAGAAGAAGAGCACGAGCCACCGTCACAAGCACCAGGCGACCAACCTCAACCTGATCGACGCGTCCTCGGGCGGTCGCGCTCAGGCGCTCCAGGTGGTGGCGGGCTTCGCGAACCTCAACAACAACATCCCGATCTTCTATCCGCGCAAGACGACCGCGAACGGCGGCGGCTTCCAGTCACCGCCGCGCGCGTACGAGCTGCGCACAGCCGGCCTTAAGAAGTTCGCCGCCTACCGGATCGTGGTGAAGGCGCACAACGTCGGCCAGTACTGGGGCCTTCAGGGACTTGCCTGGAAGACCCCGCCGATCCTCAAGGGCCCCCACGTGGTCCGTCACATTCGTGGCCGCACCTACTACGTCTACAACGAGGGCAAGGACACGCGCCGCATCGCCTGGAGGACCAAGAGCGCGGTCTACTGGGTGGAGAACACGCTGTCCGCTGAGCTCACTCCGCAGCAGATGCTGGCGATAGCAACATCGGCCGGAACGCTAGGCTGATCCGCCTCATGCCAGCTGCACAGGAGCCGATAGGGGTTATCGGCGTGGGCTGGGTCGGCTTGGTCACCGGCGCCTGCTTCGCCGAGCTGGGCCACCAGGTCTACTGCCGCGACATCCTCCAGGAGAAGGTCGACGCGCTGAACCGCGGCGACGTTCCCATCTGGGAGCCGGGCCTCACCGAGCTCGTGGAGCGCAACCGCGAGCGCCTGCACTTCACCACCGACATGGGCGAGGTGCTGGCGAACGCCCAGCTCCTGTTCTGCTGCGTGGACACGCCGCCCACGTATTCCGGCGACGCAGACCTCTCGCGCGTCGAGCGCGTGGTGGAGGAGCTCCAGGGATCCACCGACCACGCGATCGTCATGAAGAGCACGGTGCCCGTGGGCACCGGCCGCGCGATCCGGCGCAACGCGCCGGGCCTCGGCTACGTGTCGAACCCGGAGTTCCTGAAGGAGGGCGCTGCGGTCGAGGACTTCATGCATCCCGACCGCGTGGTGGTGGGCGCCGACGAGGGCTCCGACGCGTTCGCCGAGCGCGTGGCCGCTTTGTACGAGCCCTTGAAGGGCCCGATCGTGCGCACCGACGTGGCGAGCGCCGAGATGGTCAAGCTGGCCTCCAACGCGTTCCTCGCCACCAAGATCTCGTTCATCAACGAGATCGCGAACGTGTCCGAGGAGCTCGGCGCGGACGTGAACGAGGTGGCGCGGGGGATGGGGCTCGACCAGCGGATCGGGCCGCAGTTCCTGCGGGCGGGGATTGGCTATGGGGGCAGCTGCTTTCCGAAAGACGTCTCCGCCCTCAAACAGCTCGCCGGCAACACCGGCTACCACTTCCAGCTCCTCACCGCCGTCATCGAAGTAAACGAGCTCCAGAAGCGGCGCACCATCAGCAAGCTGAAGAAGCATCTGGACAGCCTCGTGGGCAAGGAGATCGCGCTCCTCGGCGTGGCGTTCAAGCCGGACACCGACGACATCCGTGAGGCCACCAGCCTCGTGCTCGCCGGCCGGCTCCAGGGCGAGGGCGCGAACGTGCGCGCGTACGACCCGGTGGCGGGGGAGCGCGCCGCGGGCGTGCTCGGCGCGGGCGTGAAGATCTGCGACTCGGCGCTCGAGGCGCTCCAGGGCGCCGACGGCGCGGTGCTCGTCACCGAGTGGCCAGAGTTCAAGGACCTCGACTGGGCGAACGATGTAAAGCACGCCATGAAGACGCCGCTGATCGTCGACGGCCGCAACTACCTCGACCGCGAGGCGCTCACCGCCGCCGGCTTCACGTACGAGGGCGTGGGGCGCTGAGCCACCGATGCAGGCACTAGTCCTGGCGGGGGGAGAGGGCACTCGGCTCCGGCCGCTGACCCTCACCGTGCCGAAGCCGGTCATGCCCCTGGCGGGGCGGCCCTTTCTCACCTTCATGCTCGACTGGCTGCGCGGCCACGGCGTGGACGACGTGCTGCTCTCCTGCGGCTTCCTCGCGCACGCGGTGGAGGACGTGCTCGGCGACGAGTACGAGGACATGCAGCTGCGCTACGTGCACGAGGACAGCCCGCTCGGCACCGCCGGGCCCATGCGCCTGGCCGCCGACGAGGGACTGCTCGCCGACCGCCTGCTCGTGCTGAACGGCGACGTACTCACCGACATGGACCTCACCGCACAGCTCGCCTTCCACGACGAGAGGGGCGCGCAGGCCACGCTCGCGCTGATCGCGGTGGACGACACCTCGAGCTACGGAGTGGTGCCTACCAACGACGACGGCCGCGTGATCGAGTTCCGCGAGAAGCAGTCGGGGCCGGCACCCACCAACCGGATCAACGCGGGCGCGGACGTGCTCGCGCGCAAGGTGGTGGAGCGGATCCCCTCGGGGCGCAGCGTCTCGTTCGAGCGCGAGGTGTTCCCCTCACTCGTGGACGACGGGGTGCTCTACGGCTTCCACCAGGAGGGCTACTGGATCGACATCGGGACGCCCGAGCGCTACCTCGAGTCCACCTAAGACCTGCTGAGCGGGCGCGTCGACTCGACGCTGCCCCCGCGCGACGAGACCGGCTCGCTGGTCTACGAGGGGGCCGTGAC
>Ga0136846_1217395_pt1 | contig 14014 bp, 8 predicted proteins | sample HopSoiMetagenom2_FD_96841 | JGI IMG/M metagenome (GOLD analysis project Ga0136846, IMG submission 96841) | Grasslands soil microbial communities from Hopland, California, USA - 2 Assembly 2016 (version 4) | ecosystem: Environmental > Terrestrial > Soil > Grasslands | place: USA: Hopland...
CCCCGCGACAGCACCAACGACAGGCCGATGACACGATGGCCGGGCTTGCAATCGATGACGCGGCGCACGTCTTCCAACGCCACCGAGAAGTTCCGGGTGACGCCGGTGACCATGGCGTCGGCGTCGTCGAGCGCCACCATGCAGGCGGCGAAATGATTGCGGTCCTGGTTGATGAGCCGCTGAACATCGCGGACCAGGTAGCCTTGGCGTTGCAGGCGCTCGTAGAGATAGGCGACATAATTGGCGTTCCGCTTGGACAATGCGGCATTGATGATCTGGATGCCTTTGCCGAGCTCGATGCCAAGATTCTTCGCGCTCTGGCGGATCGGTTCCTCGCGGCCGACCAGGAGCGCCGTGCCGAGCCCTTCTTGCACGAAGGTCGCGGCGGCGCGGATGACCTGTTCTTCCTCGCCCTCCGCGAACACGACGCGCTTGGGTGACCGCTTTAGCCGCTGGAACACCTGCTGCAGTACGCCCGCTACCGGATCGCGCCGCGAGCGGAGCGACTGGCGATAGGCATCCATGTCCTCGATCGGCTTTCGCGCCACGCCGGTGTCCATCGCGGCCTTCGCCACGGCCGGCGGCACATGCGAAATCAGCCGCGGATCGAACGGCACCGGGATGATGTAGTCCGGCCCGAACTTCGGCCGCGCGCCGTAGGCCGCGGCGACCTCGTCGGGTACGTCTTCGCGGGCGAGCTCGGCGAGCGCGCGGGCCGCGGCGATCTTCATCTCCATGTTGATGGTGGTGGCACGCACGTCGAGTGCGCCACGGAATATGTAAGGGAAACCCAGCACGTTGTTGACCTGGTTCGGGTAGTCCGAGCGGCCGGTCGCCATGATGGCGTCGTCGCGCACCTCGGCCACCTCTTCGGCGGTGATCTCCGGGTCGGGATTGGCCATGGCGAAGATGATCGGCTTTGCCGCCATCGACGCGACCATCTCTTTGGTCACCGCGCCTTTGGCCGAAAGGCCGTAAAACACGTCGGCGCCCTTCATGGCATCGGCCAGCGTCCGCGCCGATGTCTTCACCGCGTGCGCCGATTTCCACTGGTTCATGCCTTCGGTGCGGCCCTGATAGATCACGCCCTTGGTGTCGCAGAGGATCAGGTTCTCATGCTTGAAGCCGATCGCTTCGAGCAGCTCCAGACAGGCAATGCCGGCGGCGCCGGCACCGTTGCAGACGATCTTGGTGTCCTCGATTTTGCGTCCGGTCAGATCGAGCGAGTTGAGGAGGCCAGCGGTCGCGATGATCGCGGTGCCGTGCTGGTCGTCGTGGAACACCGGAATGTCCATCAGCTCGCGCAGGCGCTGCTCGATGATGAAGCACTCCGGCGCCTTGATATCCTCGAGATTGATGCCGCCCCAGCCGGCGCCGAGCAGCTTCACGCAATTGATGATCTGTTCGGGGTCTTCCGACGACACTTCGAGGTCGATCGAATCGATATCGGCGAAGCGCTTGAACAGAACAGCCTTGCCTTCCATCACGGGCTTGGCCGCGAGCGCCCCGCGGTTGCCGAGGCCGAGGATCGCGGTGCCGTTGGTGATGACGGCGACAAAGTTGCCTTTGACCGTGTAGTCGTAGGCCTTGGCCGGATCGTCGGCGATGGCGAGCACCGGAATGGCGACACCCGGCGAATAGGCCAGCGACAGATCGCGCTGCGTCGCCATCGGCTTGGTGGCGATCACCTCAAGCTTGCCGGGACGTCCGCGGCTGTGAAAGTCGAGCGCTTCCTGATCGGTGAAGGTCGGCCGGTTGCTGTTGGATTTCTTTGCCATTTCAATACTCTACCCCCGGCCACCGGGCCGCTCGATGACGTTAGCGGAACCCCCCGGCCAAGCTCAAGGCACCGCCAGCCGATAAGGTGGCCGCAGAGTGTTAGCAGGGTGTGACGGCAAGGATTGAACCGTGCCGCCGGGCAGGGTAAGCGGTGCGCCGACCGCCTTCGTCGGATGGCGGACTCAACGATCAACAGCCGGCGTACTTTGGGCGTTGCGACATGATCCGGTTTTTGTTGCGCTTTGTCGGGCTGTTGCTGCTCGCCCTGGGGTTTATCTTCCTGGTCTATGACGGCATCCGTTCGATTTCGGATGGCAGTATCCTGCTCACCCGGACGAGCGAAGTCTGGAATGTCGTTCACGACCGCAGCTTGGCGGCGTTCCAAGTCCTGGTCGAACGATACGCCGGTCCCGATATCTGGCAGGTCGTCATCTCGCCGGTGCTCGAACAGCCGGCTTCGGCGATCAGCTGCATCCTGGGCGTCATTCTGATTGTAATTGGACGGAAGAAGAAGCCGTTGATCGGCTACGTCCGGGATTGAACCCAAGTTCGCTCGGTCAGATGTCCCACTCGGTGCGCTGACGGAAGATTTGGATCGGCGCGGCCTGGTGGCTGGCCTGGTAGCTGGTGTTGGTGAAGGACGGGGCCGGCGCCGCGGTGGCGCTGGCGACGTGGCCGATGGTGATGCCCAGGGCGCCGACCATGACGCAGCACAGCAGCACCGCGCCGAGGATGCCGCCGCGCGGGGACAGCAGGCAGAGGCCGGCGACGATTTCCGCGGTTCCGGCCGCCATGAGAAAGCCCTGGCCGAGACCGATCGCCTGGAACTGCTGGACCATCAGGCCGGTGCCGGCGAGCTTGGCGTATCCGGCGGCGATTGCGACCATGCCGAGCAGGATTTGCGCTGCGTAGATGCTGATGGTCTTGGTCATGGCGATAGCCCCTTTTCAATGAGGCCACCCTAAGCGCCGCCCGTATCGCCCGAATGTCGCGATAACGCTGATTGGTATCGTCGGTATCGCGCCATAAGCGCGTTCACGCGCGTCTTTGCGCGCCATAAGCGCGTTCACGCGCGTCTTTGCGGGCTATGCCGGTTAAATCGGTGCACGGACAGGGGAAAATCGGTCGAACGATACAGACGATACAAATCCCGCCGGCCGCGAAACACCGACGATACAAGCCGCTGCCAATATGACGGGTTGGGGGATTTGGGATGCCTAGTTCGCGCATGGCTCGTGCCGTGAAGACCAAGAATAAAGTCAAATCGGCGGCCGGCCTGGCCAGGGGATCCAAGGGATCCAAGGTTTCGATGCAACGGAAGGCCGGTCCGGGATCTGGCCACGATCGGCTTGCCGACGAAGAGCGCAATGCGCTGGCGCTCAAGTCGATCAACGAAAGCGTCTACGACTGGAACGTCGAAACCGACGAGGTCTATTTCTCGCCGTCGCTGCGCGTCATGCTGGGCCTCAAGCCCGATCAGCCGATCACGCGCGAAGGCTGGGCGGACCTCATCCATCCGGACGACCGGACCGCGCATCGGGAACGCCTGCTTGCTCTATTCCGGGGCGAAACCCAGCGCTTTGAAGCCGAGTTTCGTTATCGCGCCGCCGATGGACGCTGGCGCTGGGCGCGCCAGCACGGCATCGCCGAATATGACGCCAAGGGCCGCGTCCGCCGTATGGTCGGCGCCACCGGCGACATCACTGAAATCAAGGAGCGCGACCGTGAATTGCAGTCGGCGAAGGCCGAGGTGATCGCGGCGCAGCGCTACGCGCTCGCGCTCGAAGCCATCAACGAGAACCTCTACGACTGGGATATCGTCAACGATACCGTCTACTTCGCGCCGGGCCTCTACAAGATTCTCGGTATTGCGCCCGGGCAGATGCGGTCGCCGAAGGACTGGACTGATCGCGTTCATCCGGACGACCGGCCGTTGTTCAAGTACACGCTGGCCGAACATCTCAAAGGCAACACGCCGCGCTTCTCGATGGAATTGCGCTACCGGGACGGCGCCGGCAACTGGCGCTGGGCGCGGCAGGCCGGCATCGCGGTGCGCGGCCCCGATGGCCGCGCTCTGCGCATGGTCGGCGCCGCCGGCGACATCACCGACGCCAAGCGCGACGACGAGGCGATGGTCGCCTCGGCCGATCTGCTCAAAGTCATGAGCCGGTCGACATTTGAACTCCAGACGGTGCTGGACGCGGTCGTCAACTCCGCCACACGCCTGTGTGATGCCGACGCCGCGCTGATTTTCCGGCGCGAAGACGGGCATTACCGCCTCGCCGCGGAAAGCGGCCTGACCGCGGAACAGAAGATTTTTCTTGGCCAGCAACGGGTGGTGCCGAACCGCGATACGATGATTGGCCGTGCCGCGTTGGAGCGCCGTACCGTTCACATCCCGGATGTGTCGGCCGACGACGAGTATCGGTGGCCCGGGGCCGCCAAGGTCGGCAACTTCCGCTCCATTCTCGGCGTTCCGCTCCTGCGCGAGGGCGAACCGGTCGGCGTGATCACGCTCACCCGCAATACAGCGCGGCCGTTCAGCGCCCAGCAGATCGAGCTGATTTCAACCTTCGCCAACCAGACCGTCATCGCGATCGAGACGGTCCGCCTGTTCGAACAAGTGCAGGAGCGGACCGCCGAGATCGAGCGCACGCGTTCCATTCTCGCCACCATGATCGACAACATGGACGACGGCATCGCGCTGATGACGCCGACCGCCGATGGCGATGTGCGCTGCGACTTCGTCAACCAGCGCATGATGGAGTTTCAGCGCTACCCGGCCGACGTGGTGTTCCCCGGGTCGTTGATGAGCGATGTCCGCCGCTTCCAGATCGGCCGTGGCGACTTCGGCCAAGTCGACGACATCGAGGCCAAGGTCAAGGAGTTGGTCGATCATCTCAAGGTGCCGGGCGGTGTCCGCTTCGAGCGAACCTCGCCCAGCGGGCATTACATCGAGGTCAGCTACAAGCCGCTCGACAACGGCACCATCATCAGCATCCACCGCAACATCACCGAGCTGAAGGAGCGCGAGCAATCGCTCGGCGCCGCGAAGGAAGCGGCGGAGGCGGCGCGCGCCGACACCGAGCGGACCCGTCAGGTCTTGCAGACCGTGCTCGACAACATGGCCGACGGCGTCCAGATGCTCGACAGGGATTTTCGCGTCGAGTTCGTGAACCGGCGGATGCTGGAGTTGCAGAGCTGGACGATGGACATCGCCGGGCCGGGAACGTCAGGCTACGATTCGCTCCGTTACATGGCCAAGCGCGGCGACTTCGGCGCCGACGCCGACGTCCAGAAGACCGTCCAGGCGCGCGTCGACCGCATCCGCGATCCGCGCGGCGCACGCTATGGGCGACGCACCGCATCCGGACGCGACGTCGATTACACCTTCCATCCGCTTGCCGAGGGCCGCGTCCTCGCGGTCGCCCACGACGTCACCGAGGTCAAGCAGCGCGAAGAAGCGCTGCGCGCGGCGGGCGATATCCTCAAGCTGATCAGCCGCGGCCGGTTCGATCTGCAGACCGTGCTCGACACGCTGGTGCAGTCGGCGACGCGGCTGTGCGAGGCCGACGGCGCCAACATCTTCCAGCTTGAGGGCGACGCGCTTCGCGTAACGGCGAGCCACGGCTATTCGCGCGAGTTGACCGATTTCATGCTGCGCCAGCGGGTGACGCCGAGCCGTCATTCGCTGAGCGGCCGGACCGTGCTTGACCGCGCCGTCGTGCACATCCCCGACATCCTCGCCGATCCCGAATACACCTGGGCCGGTCCGCAGAAGTTCGGCGAATACCGCACCATGCTCGGCGTCCCGCTGATGCGCGAGGGCCTGCCGATCGGCGTTCTGGCAATGACACGCGACAAGCCGCGGCCATTCACGCCGGCCCAGATCGAGCTGATCTCGACCTTCGCCGACCAGGCCGTGATAGCCATCGAAACGCTGCGCCTGTTCAACGAGGTGCAGGAGCGCACCGCCGAGAATGAGCGCACCCGCCAGGTGATGCAGACCGCGTTCGACAACATGGACGACGGCGTGGCCCTGCTCGACAAAGATCTGCGATTGCAGTTCATCAATCAAAAGCGCAACACCTCGCGCGACTTGCCGTCCGAGATGGTCTATCCGGGCGCGCCGGTCCGCGACCTCGTCCGATTCCAGGCGCAGCGTGGCGACTTCGGCCCCGTCGCAAACGAGCAGGAGATCGAACGCAAGGTCGAGGCGGCACTGGCCCGGATGTTGATTCCAGGCGGCACCCGCTACGAGCGGCGCGAAGGCGACCGCCACATCGAATACAACTTCAAGCCGATCAGCGACGGCGGCATCCTTGCGGTGTTCCGCGATATCACCGAGTTGCGGCAACGCGAGGAAGCGCTGGCGGCGGCGAAAGCGGACGTCGAACGCACGCGCCAGGTCATGCAGACGGCGTTCGACAACATGAGCGACGGCGTCGCGGTGATCGACAAGGACATGCGGCAGCAGTTCATGAACCGTCAGCGCGTCGATTCGCGTCGGCTGCCGCCGGAGCTGGTGCGGCCCGGCGTTCCTGTCCGCGACGTCATGCTGTTTCAGGCGCGGCGCGGGGACTACGGCCCGATCAAAAGCGAGGCGGACGTTGAGCGCTATGTCGAGGCGGCGTACGCGCGCCTGACGACCCCGGGCGGCACCACCTACGTCCGGCGCCAGGACGGCCGCGAGATCGAGTTCAGCTTCAAGCCGATCAGCGACGGCGGGATCCTCGCGGTGTTCCGCGACATCACCGAGTTGCGCCAGCGCGAGGAGGCGCTCGCCGCGGCCAAGGATGACGTCGAGCGCACCCGCGAGTTGATGCAGACCATCCTCGACAACATGGGCGACGGCGTCACGCTCTGGGACAAGAACTTCGGCTGGAAGTTCAGCAATCGGGTGCACATCGGACGGCAGGGCTACACGCCGGATATGTTGTATCCCGGTGCGTCAGGCTACGACATGATCCGCTTCCAGGCGGTGCGCGGCGAGTACGGTCCGCTGAAGGCCGACGAGATCGAAGACAAGGTTCAGGAAATCGCGGCGATCATCCGCAATCCGCGCGGCGGTCACTACGAGCGGCGCACGACCAGCGGCCGTTACATCGAGTTCAGCTACAACCCGCTATCCGACGGTAGCGTGCTTGGCGTCTACCGCGACATCACCGAGCTCAAGGACCGCGAGCACGCCTTGGCGCGCGCCAAGGAGGATATCGAGCGCACGCGGGCGGTGATGCAGACCATTCTCGACAACATGAACGACGGCGTCATCCTGCTCGACGCCGACTTCAACTTCGTGTTCGGCAACGACCAGTTCATGGAAAAGCTCAAAGTTCCGGCCGGTGTGGCGGTCGCCGGAAAATCCGTCGAGGACATCATCCGCTATCAGGCCACGCGCGGCGATTTTGGGCCAGTCGAGAACGTCGAACGCACGGTCAAGGAACGCCGCGCCATGATGCTGACGCCGGGCGGCGTGCGTTATGAGCGCAAGACGGTAAGCGGTCGGCACCTCGAGTTCAATTACAAGCCGCTGGCCAGCGGCGGTCTGCTCGGCGTGCATCGGGATATCACCGAGATCAAGGAACGCGAGGAGGCCATCGAGCAGGCGCGCGGCGTCATGCAGTCGGTGCTCGACAACATGAGCGACGGCGTGACGCTGTTCGATTCCGACTATCGTCTGAAATTCACCAACCAGCGTCTCATCGATTTCCTCAAGCTGCCGCCGGAAGTGGTCGAGCCGGGGCTGCCGCTGCTGGACATCCTGCGCTACCAGGGCCGCCGCGGCGATTTCGGGCCGGTCGAGGAGGCCGAGTACCTCGCCAAAACACGATTTGACTTCATCATCCAGCCAGGCGGCTGCTATTTCGAGCGGCGCACGCCGGACAAGCATCTTGATTTCCGCTTCATCCCGCTGGCAAACGGCGACACTATCGCGGTCACCCGCGACATCACCGAGCTGAAGGACCGCGAGCAGGCGCTCGCCACCTCGAAGGAGGCGGCGGAGGCCGCGCGCGACGAGGTCGAGCGCACCCACCAGATCATGCAGATGGTGTTCGACAATCTGGGTGATGGCGTTTCGCTGTTCGACAAGGATTTCCGTTGGGTGTTCAGCAACCGACACCACTGCGAACAGCATGGTTACACCCCGGACAAGATCAAGCCTGGCGATTCCGCGTTGAAGCTGATCCGCCACACCATCATGCGCGGCGAGTATGGGCCACTCGACAAGCTCGACATCGACGCCCAGGTCGCCGAAGTCGCCGCGCGGATGCGCAAGCCCGGCGGCAACCGTTACGAGCGGCGCGCCTACGGGGGCCGTTACATCGAATATATTTTCCGCGAGCTTGAGGACGGCGGCCTGCTCGGCGTCTATCACGACATCACGGAATTGCGTGAACGCGAGGCCGCGCTTGCGGCCGCGAAAGAAGCGGCAGAAGCCGCCCGCGCCGAAGCGGAATTGGCAACGCAGGCCAAATCCACCTTCCTCGCCACCATGAGCCACGAAATCCGCACGCCGATGAACGGCGTGCTCGGCATGATGGAGATTCTCGAATACCAGGGCCTGAACCAGGACCAGCTCAAAAGTGTGGCGACGATGCGCGATTCGGCGCAAGCCCTGCTGCGCATCATCGACGACCTGCTCGACTTCTCCAAGATCGAGGCGGGCCGGCTGGAGCTTGAAGAAACCGCGTTCTCGCTGTCTGGCCTGATCACCGGCGCGGTCGATACCTTCCGTCCGCAGGCGTCCGCCAAGGGATTGTTGCTGGAAGCCTACATCGCCGCCGGCTCGAACGATGCGCTGGTCGGCGATCCCACCCGGGTTCGGCAGATCCTGTTCAACCTGTTGTCGAACGCGCTGAAATTCACCAACAAGGGCGGCGTCGAGGTGCGCGCCTCAACGAGCCCGCTCGGTGACGGCTCGACCCGCGTCACTCTCGCCGTGCGCGACAGCGGCATCGGGCTGAGCGATGAGCAGCGGGCTCGGCTGTTCCAGCCGTTCGCGCAGGCGGACTCCTCGACCACCCGGCGGTTTGGCGGCACTGGCCTCGGCCTTTCCATCGTGCGGCGCCTGACCGAGTTGATGGCCGGCAGCGTTGACATCAAGAGCACGCCCGCTCAGGGCTCGACCTTCACGGTGACGCTGATACTCAAGGCCGCTCCGGCGGATTCGCCGCTCGCGGCCTTGCTGCAGCCCGATGCGATGTCGAAAGCGGATGCGCTTGCCGCCCGCAGCGAGCGACACCGTGTGCTGGTGGTCGACGACCATCCGGTCAATCGCGAGGTGCTGGTGCGGCAACTCGATCTGATCGGGCTCGCGGCCGACAGCGCCAACGACGGCGTCGAAGGCCTGGAAGCCTGGGCGGCCGGCCAATACACCGCGGTGCTGGCGGACATTCATATGCCGCGCATGGACGGCTACGAGTTGGCGCGCCAAATCCGGGTCGCCGAGGCCGCAGGCAAGAAAACGGGCCGCACGCCCGTGGTCGCCGTCACCGCCAATGCCATGAAAGGCGAGGAGGAGCGCTGCATCGAGGCGGGCATGGACGCCTATCTGGTCAAGCCGGTGAACATCGAGCGCCTGCGCGCCACGCTGGAGCGCTGGCTCTCGGTCGACCGCGCCGGCAACGGTCACGCCGCCAACAACGGCTCGCCCGGCGGCAGCGCGATCGATCGCAGCGTGCTCGGCGCCTGGCTTGGCGACGACCGTTCCGCCATCGGTTCGTTGCTCGGCAAATTCCGCGATACCGCGGTGGAGACGCAACGCGAGATCGACAGCGCCTCGCGCAACGGCAACCTCGCGGCGCTTGCCGCCGCTGCCCACAAGCTCAAGGGCGCGGCCCATGCGATCGGCGCTAAGGGCGTCGGCACCGCCGCGGCGACGCTGGAGCAGGCCGGCAAGGCCGGCGACCGCGCCCGTTGCCGCGATGGGCTCGGACCGCTGGCCTCGGAATTGCGCCGGGTGATGGCGGAGATCGACGCCTCGCTCCGCTAGAGCGCTACCGCGCGGCTGTCGCCGCCGCTTTGCCCATGCCGATCTGCACGTTGATGATGTAGGTGGCCTGCGGCGTGATGGTGACCGATTGCCGGTTGCCGTTGGTGTTCACCGACAGCGATGCGGTGAAGCTGTCGCCTTTCGCGACCGCCGAGATGCGGCCGCCGTTGACGCGGCCGCTGATCGAGCCGGAGACGCCATAGGCGGCCTCACTCCATTGGCCGGAAATCTGTCCGTTGCGCTCGACGACGTTGCTGGTCAGCTCGAACTTGTAGTTGTCGCTGGCGCACCGGATCGATAGCGCAAGGCCGTTGCTGGCCTGGTTATAGGTGTAGGTGGCGCGGCAGCGCAGCTTTTCGTGGATGTCGTTGGTCAGATCGATTTTGCCGCCACCCGTCCAGGTGCCGGCCAGCAACGCGAACGGATGCACCTTGGCCGGCGCGGCGGGCGCGACCTCGTCGGCATCCGGCGACTGCACGTGTCCTTCCGGAATTCGCTCAAATTGCATCTGGGCTGAGGCGGGCACGAAGGCCGACGCAAGCACGAAAGCGGCAACGCCGCAGATCAGTTTCAAAGTCATGGCCTAAGTCCCCTTTACGGACATATCACGCCTGCATTGGTGAGGTTGGAAAGCCTTTAGGTTCAACTTTCCCATCGGGCTTGATCCTGGTTGGGTTAATCCTACTTCGTTCAATCCTTGGGTGGAACGAACATGTAGCCGACGCCGCGGACGGTGCGGATCGCATCGGGATGTGCCGGATCGGCCTCGATTTTGCGGCGCAGCCGGGTGACGCGGAGATCGATGGCGCGGTCAAAGGCTTCCATTTCGCGGTGAGCGGCCGACTCCAGCAGCCAGTCGCGCTGCAACGGCCGGTTGGGATTTTCGGCGAACAGCTTCAAAAGGTCGAACTCGCTAGCCGTCAGCGTTTCTTCGCTGCCGTCGGCCGGATCGGCCAGCACCCGCTTTTCGAGGTCGAGGACGCGACGGCCCATCCGGATACGCGGGCCCGATGCGGCCGGCGCGCCGGTCGAGCGGCGCAGCACGCTCTTGATCCGCGCCAATAGCTCGCGCGGCTCGTAGGGCTTGCCGATATAGTCGTCGGCGCCGGTTTCGAGACCGACCACGCGGTCCACCGTGTCGGAGGCGGCGGTCACCATGATGATGCCGATCCGCCCGCTCTTCTCGCGGAGCCAGCGCGCCAGCGCGAAGCCGTCTTCGCCCGGCAGGCCGACGTCGAGCAGCACCAGCGCCGGCAGTTCGCGTTCAAGCAGCCGCCGCAGCGCAACGCCGCCGTCAGCGGGGCTGACCCGGAAATTCTGCTTGTCGAGGTAGTCGCACAGCAGCTGGCGCTGCGTCGCCTCGTCCTCAACCACAACGATATGCGGACGGTGATCCATGCCCCCGACGACTTGCCAACTCCAAACGCACCTTCGCCGCTACTTCAATCCGTCGATGCCGGCGCGGGCGACCTGAGCATCCTGGGATGACAGCACGCCGGAGACGCCGATGGCGCCAATGATCTTGCCGTCCAGCACGATCGGCACGCCGCCTTCGAGCGGGACGATATCTTTCAAGGCGAGAAAACGAAGCCCGGCGCCGCCGCCGGCAATGGCGTCGTCCAGCACCTTGGACGGCCGCTTGAACATCAGCGCAGTTTTCGCCTTGCCCTGGGCGATCTCGATCGAGGAGAGCTGCACGTCATCGCGCCGGTGCAGCATGACGATGTTGCCGCCGCTGTCGATGATGCTGATGACCACCGCCCAGTTGTTCTTGGCCGCCTCGGCTTCGGCCGCGGTCATGACCTTGCGCGCGTTCTCGATACCGATTGGCGGGCCGTAAGGCGGCGGCGGAGTCTGCGCTCGGGCCGGCAGAGCGGCCAGCAGGGCGAGCGCACAAGCGCCGGCAAAGGTCTTCAGCGTGGTCATAGGGCCTCCCCACGAACATCCAATGGGCCGCAGCATAAGTTGTTGGGAGCGGAAGGGAAACAGGGCGGAGGCCGCTCGCGCATCCGTGACGGTGCAGTGATATGGAATGGCCGGATTGTGACCGCGGATGGCGTGCCGAACGCGCCAATTCGGCCTATATATGCGGCATCCCATTCAGGAGAACGAACGATGTTCATGTTCAAGAAATCGCTCGACATACCGTCCAAGGCCGACGCACTGCCCGGCCGGCCCAATCCGATCCGCACCTCGGCGACGCATTTCGTCAACGGCAATCCGTTGAAGGGACCCTATCCGGCGGGGCTCGAGACCGCGATCTTCGGGCTTGGCTGCTTCTGGGGCGCCGAGCGCAAGTTCTGGGAGCTTGGCGACGGCATCTACACCACCGCGGTCGGCTATGCGGGCGGTCCGACGCCGAACCCGACCTACGAGGAGGTCTGCTCCGGGCGCACCGGCCACAACGAAGTTGTGCTGGTGGTTTATGATCCAAAAAAGATTTCCTACGAGAAGCTCCTGAAGACCTTCTGGGAGAATCACGACCCGACCCAGGGCATGCGCCAGGGCAACGACGTCGGCACCCAGTATCGCTCCGGCATCTACGCGACCACGCCGGCGCAAAAGAAGGCCGCCGAGGAATCCAAGGCAATGTTCGGCAAGGCGCTGGCGGCCAAGCGCTTTGGCGCGATCACCACTGAAATTCTTGACGCGCCGCCATTCTATTTCGCCGAGGACTATCACCAGCAGTATCTCGCCAAGAACCCGATGGGCTATTGCGGACTGGGCGGCACCGGCGTGTCCTGCCCGATCGGCACGGGCGCGACGGCTGCCGCGCACTAAACGGCACGAATATGAATTCCAACAGGGCCGCGACAGCGGCCCTGTTTTTTTATGGTTGAAACAACAGCAGTCCAAACACCAGAAACATGACGATGTGTACGGCGCCCTGCAGCATATTGGTGCGGTCGCCGCCGAAGGTCAGCATGGACACGACGAGGGTGATGAGGAGCAGGACCATCTCCTGCGGCCCGAGCCCGAGGATGGTCGGCGTGCCCTTCAACACGCCAAGAACGAGCACCCCCGGTATGGTCAGGCCGATCGTCGCCAGCACCGAGCCGAGCGAGATGTTGACGGCCCGTTGCAGACGGTTTCGCAAGGCGGCCTGCAGGGCCCCCATCGCCTCCGGCGCCAGCACCAGCACAGCGACAATGACACCGACGAGCCCGATCGGCGCGTTCATCGCTTTCACCGCGTTGTCGACGATGTGGCCGAGTTCTTCGGTGAGATAGACTGCCGGCATCAGTGTCAGCAGAAGACAGATGGTGTGAAACCCGATGGAATGCTGGCCGGCATGCGTCTCCTCCGGCGGTGCTTCGGGCAGCGCGCTGCCGTCGGCTTCGATCGGATCCTGGAAGAAGCTGCGATGGCGAACCGTCTGCATTGTGAGGAATACACCGTAGAGCGCCAGCGTGAGAGCCGCGATGGTAATCGCCTGCGGCGTCGATAGGATTGGTCCCGGCGTCCGTGTGGTGAAATTCGGCAGGATGAGCGCGAACACCGCGAGCGGGATCACGACCGAGAGGAATGCGCGTGCGCCGGGCAAATTGTAGGTCTGTTCGCGATGCCGCAATCCGCCGAGCAGGAGGCACAGGCCGATCGTGCCGTTGAGCATAATCATCACCACCGCGAACACCGCGTCGCGGGCGACCGGTGAGCTGCCGGTGCTGGTGGCGATGGCCGTCACGATGAAAGCCACCTCGATGATGGTGACCGACATGGTGAGGATCAGCGTTCCGTAGGGTTCGCCGAGCGTCTCGGCGAGATGCTCGGCATGACGCACCACGCCGAAGGCGCCCCACAGGATCGCGGCGAACAGCCAGGCGAAGAGGAGCAGCGTCAGTCCCGTGTTGCCTGCCGCAGCGGCGAACCAACCTTTGCCGAATATCAGAAATAGCGCCGCGGTCAGCCAGACCGCCCCGATCTGAGCCTCGTGTCGGATCAGCTTCTGCATCGGCACCCCCCGGCGGCCCCATCCGAATTGGCTTTAGCAGCATTCTAAGCCTTCATTAACCATAAGAATGTTAATCCGGCTTAACTTTTGCGGGTCCGGATTCGCATGCGGCTGCGCCGCCTCTCTGTCGTCCTGTTGTCGATGCTGACGCTCGCTGCCTGCGCGCGGCAGGCGCCGCGCTATGCCGCGGCGCCACAAGGCGCGGTCGCCGGCTCCGAACTCGACATGCGGATGTATGGCGCCCCGCAGCCGGCGTCCTATGCGGTGCGCCGCGTGGCGCAGGTCGTGCC
>Ga0136846_1215652_pt1 | contig 14012 bp, 18 predicted proteins | sample HopSoiMetagenom2_FD_96841 | JGI IMG/M metagenome (GOLD analysis project Ga0136846, IMG submission 96841) | Grasslands soil microbial communities from Hopland, California, USA - 2 Assembly 2016 (version 4) | ecosystem: Environmental > Terrestrial > Soil > Grasslands | place: USA: Hopland...
CAGTTCGACCCCGTCGGAGGTCTTGAACGACACCGCCCTGGACGCGGCAACGGCCGCGCTGTTCGTCGAGGACGACGGCTCGGTGCACGCTGCGAGCAGGATGACGGCGATGGCCGCGATCGAGCGGAGGCGGGGTGCGACCCCCACGAGCGTGCCTCTACTTGCCCAGCTTCATGCGCTGGTGCCGGGTGCGCTTCAGGAGCTTCTTGTGCTTCTTCTTGCGCATCTTCTTCCGGCGCTTCTTCACGAGCGATGGCACGCAGTCTGGCCTTTCATTCGGTTCCGAAGAGATTCCGGAGATCCACCCGCTTTGCGCGGTAGGTGTCCTCCAGACGAACGGAGCCCAGTCTAAGGGCTTTCGGGGGCTCTGCCACCGGAGTCGTCAGGCGGAGCCCGGCGTCCTGTGGCACGTAGCCAAGGAGCCCCAGCCCGATGAACCCGCCGCGTCCGTCGGACAGTCCCACGAGCATCCGGTCGAGCGTCTGCAGGTCGTACAGCGGCGGCAGCGTCGGAACGAACACCGTCGGCTTGATCCGGAAGCGCTGCTGCTCGCCCTCGAAGTAGCCGGCCATCGCCTTCTCGTGGGCCCTCATCCGTTCCTCGACGCTCGTCGTGACGACGTCGGGGTGCACGGGCGCGCGGGCGATCTCGATCCCGAAGAAGCGATCCACGATGCCGAAGATGGGCTCGAGCTCTTGGCCGCGCTGCAGACCCGCGACGAGGTCCGGCTCGAGCACGTCGACCATGTAGTACTTGAGGAGCTCACCGGCGATGCCGGAGACCTCGCCGCCCGTGTCGACGATGAGAAGGTCGGCGCCCTCAGTGCGGGCGCGATCGCGCAGGCGCTGGAGCGCCCCGATCAACGCGGTGAGATCGTCTTGGGGCCTGGTGGAGCCGACGAACCCGAGGGCGTCGGCGTGCGCGAGCGCGTCCAACGTCAGGTCGTCGGCCGAGCGGATGTGCTTCATCCCGACGGTGGTCGGTGGTCCGACGGTCTTCTCCGCAACATCGGCGTCGATGTAGGCGACCGAACGGCCGATCCGCAGCGCGAACGCGGCGGTCGCGCGCGCAAGCGTCGACTTCCCCGCGTCGAGGCCACCGAGGAACACGACGGTGTGCGCGTGGCGGGCAGCTCGGTCGACGAGCTGCTCGTGCTCGTTCATGACGGACCCCTTGTCGCCGGAGGCCCGGTCGCATCACGTGGTGCGCGAGGTGGTCCGTTAGATGGCTTCGGTGTACCGCTTGCTCAGGTACTCGTCGACGTCGTCCTCACGGAGTCGGTAGCTGCGGCCGACCCGAAGGGCCTTCAACTGGCCCTCCTTGATCAGCCGGTAGACGGTCATCCTCGAAACACGTAGGAGGTCGGCGACCTCGTTCACGGTCAACAGCCGGGCTTGGGTGAAACGCGTGCTCATGTGTGGCGCGATGGTAGGTGCTGGCGTGTGACGGCGTCTAGCCCCGGACCCATCACCGCAGGTCAGGAGTCACGAGCGCCAGGAAGACCGGCCAGTAGTCGTTGGGGTCGACGTGGTCGTCGAAGACCAGCACGTGCTCGAGGCGCCCTTGGTCCCGAGCGACGAGGAGGGCCGGATCGTTGACGTCGGCGATCGCGACCGTCTCGACGCCGGCCTCGACCGCGGCCCCGGCGAACCCGTGATCGGCGAACACGAGGTCGGGCCGGTCGGCGTCGAGGATCCGGTGCATCGCGTACGGCCGGTGCGTGTGGCGTGGCTCGCGCGTGTCGGACATCATCGCGACGTGGTCCCAGTACGCGACCTCCCAGTCGTGGTCGACGCTCGGGTCGCGCCAGCGAACGCCGTCGGCCGGTGTGCGGACGTCGGCGCCGTTCGCTTCGAGCCATGCTGCGAGCTCGTGATACAGGAAGGCGAGCCCCACGGGATGGCCCGTCGCGAGCACGATCCGTTGACCGTCGGCGGCGGCACGGCGCAGCCGCTCCCCCGCCGCGATGCTCGCGTCGACGATCGGCTCGGGGCGGATCTCGACGGGGCCGCTCCGCGCCTCGCGTTCGATCGGCGCTCCGGCCGCCGCCTCGACCAGGTCGAGGATCGAGTCGAGCGAGCGTCCGTCCTGTAAGCCTGCGAGGCCGAACTCCTTGTCCGCATCGTGGTCGAGCAGCAACTGTGCGTTGCCGCGGACGTTGTCCAGCGGATGGCTCGCCCACCCCGCGACGAGACCCGTGAGCAATGCTCGTTCGAGCTCCGCGCGCGGAACCGGCCGAGGCGCCCAGGCCTCCGGATCGAACGCCGGCAGACGGCGGACGTGCGCTTCGATAACGTCGGTCGGCATCTGACCGGCAGCGTAACGAAAGGACGCGGATGGACCTTCGAGGCGCCAACGTGGTGGTCACCGGCGCGTCGTCCGGGATCGGCGAGGCGACGGCGATCGCGTTCGCACGCCGCGGTGCCCGCCTGATCCTGGTCGCGCGGCGGAAGGAGCGGCTCGAGGCGCTCGCCGCACGGATCGAGCAGGCCGGCGGCCACGCGATCGCATGGAGCTGCGACGTGACCGACCTGCCTCGTGTCGAGAAGCTCCCGGGACTCGTGAACGAGCTCACCGGCCGCCCGGTCGACGTGCTCGTGAACAACGCTGGCATCGCGGGCGGCGGCCCGTTCCTCGAGCTGGACCACGACCGGATCGACGAGGTCGTGCGCGTGAATCTGCTCGGCGTCATGCACGTCACGCGGGTGTTCCTGCCTGGCATGGTGGCGCGCGGCAGCGGACACATCGTCAACGTCGCGTCGCTCGCCGGACGGTTCGCGGTCCCCGGCGCCGCGGTGTATTCCGCGACGAAGCACGGCGTCGTCGCGTTCTCCGAGAGCCTCGATGTCACCACGCGGCGCCAGGGCGTGTTAGTCACCGCGGTCAACCCGGCGTACGTGCCGACGGAGGGGTTCCCGGCGAGTAGCCGGCCCTCGATGCTGACATTGACGCCCGAACGCGTCGCCGAGGCGATCGTGAAGGTGGCGCGGGACGACATCTCGCCCGAGTACTCGGTGCCGCGCTGGGCGGCCGCGATGCAAGCGTTCCGGATCCTGACGCCGCCGTTGTACCGCTGGGGACTCGGCGTCGGTGCGCACCGGTACTACGACAGGTAGCAACTACGGCTTCGTCGCGAGCAGGTACTGCGACGACAGTTCCACCTCGCGAACGCCGCGCTCCTCCATCGCCTCACCGCATCGAGCCCGAACCTTCGCCGCGGTGTCCTCACCGAGGGCCTCGGCCGTGCGTCGCAGCCCCGAGCCCATCACGATCCGCCACCAGTCGTCGGCGTCGTCGAGCGTGAGCGTGTCGGTGTCCTCGCGGAGCGTGAACCCCTGAAGACCCGCCTCCTCCGCGAGTGCACGGAACGTGGCCGCGTCGCGGATGCGCCGCCACGGCTGCACGATGTCGAACGCAGGCCGCTCAGCGTGGACCGCATCGACGAAGACGTCGATCATCGGATCGAAGAACCGTTCGCCCAGCACCGTGATCGCCATCCGCCCTCCCTGGCGCAGCAGCGACCAGAAGGACCGAAGCAAACCGGGCATGTCGTCGACGAAGAACACACCCAGCACGCAGAGCAGCACGTCCACCGAACCCGGTTCGATGTCGAGCGCGGTCATGTCGCCGGTCCGCACCTCGACGTTGTGGGCGCCTGCGGCACGGACGCGTTGCTCGGCGATCTCGAGCATCTGCGTCGCGAAGTCGATGCCGATCACGCGACCGGTCGGACCGACCGCGCGCGAGGCGGCGAGCAATCCGGGCCCGGCGCCGCACGCGACGTCGACGACCGTCTCGCCCGAGCGGGGCGCCGCGAGCTCGACCGTCCGGGTCGACATGTACTGCCAGAAGTCGCGCGAGGCGTCCTCGTAGTCCGACGATGCGGCGTCGTAGGTCGCCTTCGGGTCGAACCCGCGCAGAGGGTCGCTCACGGCCGAGACGATAGCGCGGCCCGCGCGAGAGGATGGGGCGATGGACAGCCTGAGGCGCCTCGTCAAGCTCGCAGCATTCGCCGTGACCGTCGCGGCGATCGTCGAACAGCTGCGGCTGCCGGCCTCGCAACGCACGTGGGAGGGCCGTGTCGGCGGTCTCGTCCCGTACGACTTCCGCATGCCGACGATCGACCGGGTGAAGTCGCGGTGGTGGAACCCCGAGGACGACCGTGTGTTCGTGCCGACCGCGTTCGGGGTCGGCTGGACCATCAACGCCGCCCGGGTCGGCCGCCTGCTCGGTCTGGTTGCCCAGCCCGGCTAACGTGGAGCGGATGAGCTCCGCCCCCACGATCGTCGACGAACCTATCGTCGAAGACGTCGTCGAGCCCGATGTGCCGTGGATCGTCATCGTCTGGAACGATCCGATCAACCTGATGAGCTATGTCACGTGGGTGTTCCAGAAGCTGTTCGGGTATCCGCGCGCCAAAGCAGAGAAGCTGATGATGGACGTTCACGTCAAGGGCAAAGCGGTCGTCGCGAACGGTCCGCGCGAGCGATGCGAGGCCGACGTCGCCGCGCTCCACGGCTACGGGTTGTGGGCGACGTTCCAGAGGGACCGATGAGCGTCGGGATCTCTGCCGCGGGCGGTGGGGCGGTCATGGTCGACCTGCCGGAGGACCTCCGCGATCTCCTTGAGTCGCTCGGCAAGCAGCTCATGGAGCTGATCGACGACCCGAAGGCGGCCGACGATCCGGGGATGGCACGGCTCTTCCCACCGGGCTCCGTCGACGACCCGATGGAAGCGCTCGGCTTCGAGCAGCTGATGGGCGATGCGATCCGTGCAGGGAAGCGCGAGTCCGCGTCGGTGCTTCGGGCGACCGCGCACAACAAACGGCTCAACCCCGAAGAGACGCTCGCGTGGATGCGCTGCCTGAACGACATCCGCCTCGTGATCGGGACGCGCCTCGACGTCCAGGAAGACTCCGACTTCGAGGCGATGGTCGACGATCCGCTGCTCGAGCAGGCGGCGATCATCTACATCTCGCTCAGCGAGCTCGTCGGGATGCTGTCCCTGGCCGCCGACCCAACTTAGCGGACGGGCGAGCCGACCCGGTGGATCTTCAGCATATTGGTCGTCGTGCGTCCTGCCGGCGACGAGGCCGCCATCACCACCGCATCGCCGGGATCGGCCAAGCCGTGGGACTGCAGCCCCTCGTCCATCAGCGCGATCATGCCGTCGGTGTCGGTCGGCGGCATCGCGGGCAACGCCTCGACACCCCACTGCAGGCACATGATCCGGCGCACGTCGCTCGGCGGGACGAAGGCGTACACCGGGACACGCGGGCGTTCAGCCGAGAGCAGGCGCGCCGTCCGTCCCGTCTCCGTGTAGCACGTGATCGCGACGATTCCGAGGTCGTCCACCGGGATCGTCGCCGCGGCGTGTGCGACGGCCGCTCCCTCGTTCGTGTGCCGGGCCGGCGGCGCGGGGGTTTCGAAGAGTCTCCCCTCGGCTTCGACGTAGCGGGCGATCGTCGAGGCCGTCGATGCCGCTTCGAACGGGTGCTCGCCCACCGCCGTCTCGCCGGACAACATGACGGCGTCGGCGCCGTCGAGCACCGCGTTGGCCACGTCGTTCGCCTCGGCTCGGGTCGGACGGGACGCGTGGATCATCGACTCGAGCATCTGTGTCGCGACGATCGCTGGGCGGCCCGCCGCCCGCGCCGCGCGGATCAGCTGCTTCTGGATCAGCGGGATCTGTTCCATCGGCAGCTCCACGCCGAGGTCTCCGCGCGCGATCATCACCGCGTCCGCCTCGACGAGGATCCCGTCGATGTCGTCGACCGCCGGACGCGTCTCGATCTTCGCGATGATCGGCACGTAGCGGTCGCCCATCGCGGCGCGCAGCTCGCGGACATCGCTCGGCGCGCGGACGAACGACTGCGCCACGAAGTCGACGCCGAGGTCGAGCGCCCGGGCGAGGCCCTCGCGGTCGCGGTCGGTCACGGCGGGCAGCCCGAGCCGTTCTGCCGGCACGTTGACGCCCTGGCCGCTTCGGACGGTTCCGCCTGCGATACATTTGGTTTGGATCCTGTCGCCGTCGATCGCGGTGACCGTCAGCTCGACCGCGCCGTCGGCGAGAAGGACGCGGTCATCTACCCGAAGATCGCCGGCGAGCGCGTCGTGGGTCGTCGCCGCGCCGCGACCATCGCCGCCGCTTTCCGGGTGGAGGTCGAACCGCTGGCCCGGCCGGAACGTGAACGGATCGGGCTGCATCGCACGGAGCCGCACCTTCGGCCCGGGGAGGTCGACAAGCACCGCGAGGGGCTTGCCCGTGGCGTCCTCGGCATCTCGGACCAAACCGACCATGCGGGCGTGGTCTGCCGCGTCGCCGTGGGAGAAGTTCAGCCGGAACACCGACGTCCCCGCGCGCACGAGGCCTTGCACCAGGCTCGGTGATGCGCTCGCCGGCCCGAGCGTGCAGACGAGCTTCGTTCGTGCCATCAGGGCCACAGTATGTCGGCCAGGCGTGCGGTCACCGCGCGGGCCTGGTCGTCTGCGTCGGGCCTCGGCTGAGGTGCCGGTTCCGAGAACGTCGACGGCACCGGTTCGCCGGCCCGGTCGCTCGCTCGTTCGACCCACTCGTGGGGCAATGCGTCGGGAAGGTCAGCCGAGGCGTTCGCCATCTCGGCGAAGTACAGCGTCCACGCGCGCGGCACGACCCGCGCCCACTGATAACCGCCGCCGCCGGTGGCCACCCATCGGCCATACGCGGCGTCGTGCGCGACGCGGTGAAGGATGGCGGCCGCTTCCTCGTAGCTATGCGTGGTCAAGCGAAGTTGGGCGAGCGGGTCGGTCATGTGGGTGTCGCACCCCAGCTGGGTCACCAGCACGTCCGGCGCGAAGTCGGCGACGGCGCGCGGGACGATCGTCGACAGTGCCGCGAGCCAGGCGTCGTCTCCGGTGCCAGCCGGCAGCGGCACGTTGATGGCGCTGCCCGGCGCATCCGGCCCGCCGCGTTCGTCGATGCCGCCGGTTCCCGGGAAGAACAGGTGCGCCTCGTATTCGTGTATCGAGATCGTCAGGACGCGTGGTTCGTTCCAGAAGATCGCCTGGACGCCGTCGCCGTGATGCACGTCGACGTCGACGTAGGCGACGCGCTGTGCCCCTTGATCGAGCAGCCACGCGATCGCGACGGCGGGGTCGTCGTAGACGCAGAACCCGCTCGCTCGCGACGCCATGGCGTGGTGAAGTCCGCCGGCCGCGTTGAACGCGTGCGCGACGTGTGATCGCCACACCGCCGCAGCGGCCGCGATCGAAGCCCCGGCGACGATCGCACCCGCCTCGTGCATATCCGTGAAGATCGGGTTGTCGCCTGGGCCGTACCCGAACGCCGACCAGTCACCGTCTTCGCCGTGCCCCGCACGTTCGGTCGCATCGATGAACGCGGGCGTATGCACCCGCCCCAGGTCGTCTCGGGTGGCCGGCACGGCGCCGAGCACCTCGACGTTCGGCAGCGCGTCCAGGCCGGTCGCCGCGATCAGGTCCCATGTCAGCAGCACACGGTCGGGGCGCAGGGGGTGCTGGGGTCCGTGGTCGTAGATGCGCGCCTCAGGCGCCAGCACCAACCCGGTGCGGCCGCTCACACCAACGTGTTGATCGACGCGACCGTCCGCTCGACCAGCGCGTCGGTATCGTCGTCGGTGAGCGTGAACGGCGGGCCCAGCATGATCAGGTCGCCGCTGGCGCCGTCGACATGGCCGGTCGAGGAGTAGAGCAGCAGCCCGGCGTCGCGACCGGTGGCAACGACACGCTCGGCCGCCTGTTCCTGTCGCGGGAACGGTGCCTTCTCGTCACGGTCGGCCACAAGCTCGATGCCGAGCATCATCCCGATGCCGCGGACGTCGCCGACGACCGGCATGCCGTCCAGCGCCGCGGCCAGGTCGCCGTTGATCTTGGCGCCGAGGTCGCGTGAACGATCGACCAGCCCGTCGTCGCGAAGGCGGCGCAGCGTCGCCAGCGCCACCGCCGCACCGAGCGCGTTGTGCGACCAGGTGAACCCGTGCACGAACCCCTTCGGTGCGACCGCTTCATAGACGGCGCCGCTCGCGGCAGCGAACCCGAACGGCACGTAGCCGCTCGTCGTTCCCTTCCCCGCGGTCACGATGTCCGGCGTCACGCCCCAATGGTCGACCCCGAACCAGCGTCCCGTACGGCCGAACCCCGTCATCACCTCGTCGGCGATCACGAGCACGCCGTAGTGCCGGCACACCTCCACGATCTTCGGCCAGTAGTCGTCGCACGGGACCGCGGCGGCCAGCGTCGCCCCGGCGACCGGCTCGGCGATGAACGCCGCGATCGTCTCGGGACCGTACGACTCGATCATCCGTTGCAGCTCCGCGGCGTGCCAGTCGCCGCACCTATCGGGGTGGGTCGGGTTCTCGCAGCGGTATTCGTACGCTCGCGGCGCGTGCAGGAACCGGCCCAGCCACGGCGTGTACGGCTTTCGCAGCGGTTCCTTGCCCGACAGGTCGAGCGCCCCGAGCGTGTTTCCGTGGTACGACGAGCGGCGTGCGATCACCGCGGTCCGGCCGGACTGGCCGACCGCCAGGTGATACGCCCGGGCCAGCTTGATGGCCGTCTCGACCGCCTCCGATCCACCGCTCACGGGGTAGATCCGCGCATCGGGCACGGGGAGAACGGACGCGAGCTCGTCCGCATACGTCTCGAGCGCCTCAGTTGTGAACATCGTGCCGTGCACGTACTGCGTCGTGTCGAGCTGCCGCTTGGCGGCCTCGATCAGCGACCGGTCGCCGTGCCCGACCCCGACCACGATCGCGCCTCCGGCAGCGTCGAGATAGCGCTTCCCGTCGGCATCCGTGATCCAGGCGCCCTCTGCCGACACCGCGGTCGGCAACGACCGCTGGACGCGAGGGAAAACGTGGTTCATCGTTCCGCCGCCGTCACTCGACCGGTGGTTCCTTGCGCGAGCCGTCGGCGAGCTGCTCGGCGAGGCGGTCGCCCCGCGAGGCGCGGAGCCGCTTGATCTCGGCGGCCCAGTCGTCCTCCTGCGCTTCGTCGCCGGTCTGCTCGTCGCGAGGGTCGTCGGGCATCGGCACCCAGATTACTTGGTGTAGATCCCCTCAGGATCGAGCTCCTCACGGATCAAGCGGAGCTCCTCGGGGGTCGGCGCCGGTGTCTCGCCGACGGTGTCCGCGACCCGCGGGTCCCACCCCATGTTGGCCCGCACGTCGTCGACCGTGACACCGGGATGGGTCGTCAGCAGCGTCATCTCACCGCTCGCCTCGTCGAATCCGTACGTCCCGAGGTCCGTGACCACGCTCGTCGGACCGCTCCCCGACCATCCACGCGCAGCGTCGTGCGCCGGATCGCCGCTGTGTCCCGGCGACGTGCGGAAATGCAGCTCCTCGACGAACGACCGCTGGGCCTGCCGCATGATGACGAGGATCTGCTTCGCGTGGATCGCGATCTCGCAGGCGCCGCCCGAGCCCGGCAGCCGCACCTTCGGGTGCTCGTAGTCCCCGATCACGGTGGTGTTCAGGTTGCCGAACCGGTCGATCTGCGCGCCGCCGAGGAACGCGACGTCGACGTGGCCGCGCTGCAGGTAGTACGCGAACAGCTCGTACATCGACACGATCGACGTCGAGCCGGTCGCGAGCGTCGGGTCACCGATCGACAGCGGCAGCCGCTCGGGCCGCGCGCCGTACACGCCGGACTCGTAGATCAGCTGGAGCTCGGGTGCGACGGTCCATTGCGCCAGGTTGCAGACGATGTTCGGCAGACCGACCCCGACGAAGCAGTTGTGCACGCCGCCGAGCAAACGCGCACTGGCGGCGATCATGATCTCGTTCTTCGAGTACGCCGGCGTCGTGTCGCTCACGCGTACCGCCCGTAGTCGACCTCGCCGGACATCGCCTGCTCCGGCCGCAGCGAGTCCCAGCGCGCGTCGCCGAACTTCTCCACGTACTCGGCGTGGTTGGCGGTGCCGTAGACCCACTCGTCCAGCCATGCCTCCAAGGACGCCTGCTCCTTCGCGATGGCGTCCCAGTCCAGATAGAACCGGTTGTCGCGGTCGTAGTAGCCCTGCGCGAACGACGGGTGGCACCCGAACGGCTCCTCCACCACGGCGTCGACGATCGCGCCGGGGATCACCGTGCGGTTCGGATCCCGACGGATGGTCGATTCTTCGACGACCTCCTCGACCACGACGATCACGTGCTCGGCCGCGAACGCGACCTCCTTCTGGCAGCCGAGCAAGCCCCAGATCTGTGTGTCGCCGTCGGCGTCGGCCCGCTGTGCCGCGACGATCGCGACGTTGGGCCGGAGCGGCGGAACGACGTGCACTTCCGTGCCGTCCTCGTAGGGCGACGTCATCGGCTTGATCTTCGGATTCACACGCGGGATGTCGGACTCGTAGTAGCTCCGGATCGGGAAGAACGGCAGGTTCGCCGCGCCCGCCATGTAGCGCGACACCATGCCGAAGTGCGAGTACTCCTCGATCCCGAGGGGCTCGGGATCGGCGTGCTCGATCCGCCGGCGGATCGCGTGATGGTTCCCCACGCCGGGGTTGCCCATCCAGCTGAAGATCAGCTTCGACGCGACACCCGCGCCGATCATCTGGTCGTAGATCACGTCCGGCGTCATCCGCGCAAGGGTGAGGTCGCGCCGGCGCTGCCGGATGATCTCGTGCCCGGCCGCGAACGAGATCAGGTGCGTGAAGCCCTCGATCGCCACGGTGTCGCCGTCGTGGACCAGCTCGGCCACGGCGTCTCGCATCGTCGTGACCTTGTTAGAGCTCATGGTGATCCCATCCGCCTCCCGTCTGCCCGCTCGGATCGGCGATGTAGGCGCCCTCCGCGTCGGGGTCGACCAGGTCGTAGCCGAGCGCGGCGGCCCAGAACGTCGCCACGCGGACGGGATCGGTCATCTCGAAGGTGAGCGTGTCGGGCGCCAGCCCCACTACGCCCCCGCTTCGACCTCGGCCACGACCTCTTCGAAGATCTCGAGCGCGGCCCGCGCTTGATCCTCGCGGAACACCAGCGGCGGACTCACCCGCACGTCGGCGTCGCCGCAGCCGAGGATCAGCAACCCCTTGCGGAACGAGGCCTGCTCGATCGCCGCCGCCTGCTCGTGGTCGGCGAACGTCATCCCGATCCACAGCGCCCGTCCGCGCACGTCGGCGACGATCGGGTGGCGCGACTGGATGTCGCGGAGCCCCGCAAGCAGCACGTCGCCGACCGCCTTCGCGTTGTCGACCAGACCCTCTTCCTGGATCACGTCGAACGTGGCGAGCGCCGCGGCGCACGACACCGGCGAACCGCCGTAGGTCGAGCCGTGCGCGCCCATGTCCCAGCTCATCAGGTCTTCACGGGCGATCATCGCGCCGAGCGGCAGCCCGCTTGCGATCCCCTTGCCCGAGAGCATGACGTCCGGGTTCACGCCCTCTTGCTCGATCGCCCACATCGTGCCGCTCCGGCCGACGCCGGACTGCACCTCGTCGCAGACGAGCAAGATCCCGTGCCGGTCACACAGCTCGCGCAGATACCGGAACCAGCCTTCGGGCGGCAGGACGTAGCCGCCCTCACCGAGCCAGGACTCCACGATGATCGCAGCGACCTCGTTCGGCGAGACCATCCGCTGGAACAGGACCTCTTCGATGTAGTCGAAGTCTCCATAGAAGGAGTGGTACACGCTCGGCAGCATCGGGCCGAAGTTCGACCGGTACTTCGCCTTGGACGCGGTCAGCGTGACCGATCCCATCGAGCGGCCGTGGAACGACTGGTAGAACCCGATCAGGTACTGGCGGCCGGTCACGTAGCGCGACAGCTTGATCGCCGCCTCGACCGCCTCCGTACCTGAGTTGGAAAGGAACGCACGCGCCGACCCGAACGGCGACACCTGATCCAAGCGCTCGCACACGTCGGAATAGATCGGCAGGTAGAAGTCCGACGCCGAGTAGTGGAGCAGCTCGCCGGCTTGCCGCTGGACCGCTTCGACCACCTTGGGGTGACAGTGGCCGGTCGAGGTGACGGCGATGCCCGCGTTCAGGTCGAGGAAGATGTTCCCGTCGACGTCCTCCACGATCGAGCCGGCGCCGCGCCTAGGGACGAATGGGTACGCGCGCGGCAGCGACGGCGACGTGACCTTGCGGTCGCGCTCGATCCGCGCCGCGGCCTCAGGCCCCGGGATGTCGGTGATGAGCTTGGGGCGGCTGTGCGCCGCAAGCGCATCGTAGGTGACGGCGGACTCTGTCGTGCTGCTCATTCCCCGATCACCGTCCGCGACTGCTCCCGCAGGTAGCTGAGCACGTAGTACGGCCCGCCCCCCGCCTTACCGGTCGACCCCGAGCCCTTCCAGCCACCGAACGGCTGCACACCCGGCCACGCGCCGGTGGTCGAGCCGGCGCGCCGGTTCACGTACACGACGCCCGCCTGGATCTTCTGGAGCCATTCGTCGATCTCGGACTCGTCCTCGCTGAAGAACCCGGCGGTCAGGCCGAGCTCGGTCGCGTTGGACTTCTTGATGGCCTCGTCGAGCTCGTCGAACTTGCCGACGACGACGTACGGCGCGAACAGCTCCTGTGTCCATACATAGGAGTCCTCGGGCGCCTCGACGACCGTCGGCTCCACGAACGTGCCGCGGGCAAGGTCACCGTCGGTGATCCGGTGGCCGCCCGTGATCACGCGGCCGCTCGCCTCGGCCTCGGCGACCGCCTTCTCGAAACGCTCGACCGCCGCGTCGTCGATCACCGGCGACAGGTAGGCATCACGGTCGAGCGGGTTCTTCGGCGTGATCTTCTCGGTCTTGGTCTTGAGCAGGTCGACGAACCCGTCGTACACCTCGCTCTCGACGTAAACGCGCGAGCAGGCGGAGCACTTCTGGCCGCCGTAGCCGAAGGCGCTGCGGAGCACGCCGTCGGTCGCCTTGTCGAGGTCGGCGTCCTTCGTGACGATCGTCGGATTCTTGCCACCCATCTCGGCGATCACCGGCTTTGGGTGCTCCGTCGCGAAGTGCTTGTAGATATCCATCCCGACCGAGTACGACCCAGTGAACGTGATGCCTTGCACGTCCTGGTTCCGCACCAGGTGCGCGCCCGCCTCATCGGCGCCCGGCACGAACTGGAAGGCGCCATGGGGCATGCCGGCGTCACGCAGGACTTCGTACAGCTTGTAGCCGAGCAACGAGCCGGTCGGGCTCGGCTTGAGCACGACGGTGTTGCCCGCAGCAAGCGCCCCAGAGGACGGGCCACCGGACAACGCGAGCGGGAAGTTGAACGGGCTGATCACGGCCCACACGCCGTAGGGACGCATCACGTCGTAGTAGTCGCCGGCGGCTCCGAGGCCGCTCATCGGGACGTGGAAGCCGTCGTGCTTCTCCATCTCGTCGCAGTTCCAGCGGATCAGCTCCGCCGTCTCCTGGACGTCGCCGAGCGCCTCGAGCCGGTTCTTGCCGACCTCGAAGGCCATCAGGGCAGCAAGCACGAACAACCGGTCCTCGATCACGTCGGCGGCTTTGCGGAGGATGCCGATCCGCTGCTGCCAGCCGAGGGCGTCCCAGTCGAGGGCGGCCTCCTTCGCGGCGGCGACGGCCCGGTCGACCTGTTCGGTGCTCGCCTGCTGGATCTTGGCCACGACGAGGTCACGGTCGATCGGCGAGCGCTCCTCGTAGACGGTGGTGCCCTCTTCTTGCTTGCCGTTGATCACGATCGGGACGTTGCCGCCGAGGTGCGCCTTCGCCTCGTCGACGGCGGCGTCGTACTCGGCTTGCAGCTCCTCGTTGTCGGCGGACAGCGTGGCATAGGTGATGCGGAACTTCTGGGTCATGGCGACTCGCCCCTTCCTGCAGGAACACTGACGCGAGGAGGCCATGCTAGCCGGTGCCGCGGAGCCTCGCCCAGGGTCTGCGTGACCCTCGTCGGCCGAACAACCGACGTTCGGCTGCGTGATTCCGTCGGTGCCGAGGCGTACGCTTCGGCTCCCTTTCACATGAGGTTCGTCACCTACGACCGCGGGGGGCAGCGGCGACTGGGGGCGATCTTCGAGGGTGAGGTGGTCGATCTGC
>Ga0136846_1225555_pt1 | contig 14012 bp, 14 predicted proteins | sample HopSoiMetagenom2_FD_96841 | JGI IMG/M metagenome (GOLD analysis project Ga0136846, IMG submission 96841) | Grasslands soil microbial communities from Hopland, California, USA - 2 Assembly 2016 (version 4) | ecosystem: Environmental > Terrestrial > Soil > Grasslands | place: USA: Hopland...
ACGTGGGTGACGTCGGCGCCGGCCAGGTTGCGAAGACAGCGAACAACGTCCTCCTCTGGGCCTGCATCCGCGCCGACGTGGAGGTTCAGCGGCTCGCGCGCGCGCTCGGCGTCGAGCCGGCGAGGCTCCGCGACGCGCTTGCGCTCGGAAGCGGCGCCAACAGGCCGCTCGCGGAGTGGGGAAACCACCGCCTGCGCTGGCCGCACAAGGACCTGGAGGTCGCCCTCGCCGTCGCCGCCGAGGCCGGCGTCGAGATGCCGCTCGCGTCGCAGCTGCCGGCGCTGATGCGCGAGCTGACGGTCGACGACCTGCGAGACCTGGTCTAGCCGACAAGGTCTCAGACACCGTTGCGGTGCGGCAGCGAGCTACCGCGCCGCGCGGTCGGTGTCAGACACCCGCGAAGAGCGCGTCGAGCGCGGGCCGGCGGCGCAGGATCTTCTGTGCGAGCGCGTGGTCGATCAGCTCGTCGAGGACGCGCCGGTTCGGCTCGACGCCGTACGGAAGCGGGTCGTCCCCGGTGATCTCGAGCACGCGCAGGTGCATGCGGTCGACGGCGGTCGGGCTCTCGATCGCGCCCGCGCGTAGGCGTTCCACGTACCGGTCCTTCGCCTCGGTGAACGCGGCGAAGACGGCGCCCGCGAGCCCGGGCTGCCGGTCGAGCAGCTCGTCCCTGACGACCACGAGGTGGTTGATCGGATAGTGGCCGCGCTCACGGAGGGCGGCGTAGCCCGCCTCCTCGGCGTCCGGGACGACTGGGACCAGGCCCGGTGCCGCGACGCCGATCGCCGCTGCGAGGTCGCCGGCCGCGACGCGCGCGCCGAGGTCGCCGTCACCGTCCAGCGGAACGACGTTCGGCGGCGGGACATACTCCGCGACGTGCTCGTCGCCGGAAAGGACCCACGTCACCTCGTCGAGGTCGACGCCGTGCTCCTGCGCAAGCACCCCGCGGGCCCAGACCCCGGTGGTCACGGTGTAGCCGCGGCTCACGCCGACGCGCCGCCCTTCGAGGTCCTTCGGAGCGACGCCCGCCGGCGCGACGGTCGCACCGTGGTGGAACCCGCGGACGAGGAAGACGGGCAGCGCCGTGAAGGGCTTGCCGTGCTCCTTCGCGCACAGATAGGTCGTGATCGCCATCTCGCACACGTCGTACTCGAGCCCGCGCACCATGCGACGGAACGCGCGGATCAGCGGATCGACCTCCTCGAAGTCGAGCGTGAACCCGTCCGGCGTCACGGTCCCGTCCTTGAGCGCCGCGTTGGCGCCCTGCGTGCGGGTGACGGTGCTCAGGCGCACGAACGGGACGATAGAGGATTGGCTAGTCCTTCAGACCTTCGGTTACGCTGGCCGCCATGAGCGAACAGGTGCTGGCAGCGGTGAGGACAGCTCCGGGCACCACGGAGCTCCGTGAGTTCGCGCTCCCGCGCATCCCGGAGGACGGCGCGCTGCTCAAGGTCGAGGTCGCCGGCATCTGCGGCACCGACGTGAAGATGTACGCGAAGCCGGTGATCGAGCAGCCGGTGATCATGGGTCACGAGAACGTCGGCACGATCGTCGAGGCAGGGCCGCGGTTCGTCGAGCGCCAGGGCCTCGGCGTCGGCGACCGCGTCTTCGTCGAGCACTACGTCGCGTGCTACCGGTGCGAGTGGTGCCGCCTCGGCGAATACCGCCACTGCGCGCTCACCGATTGGCGCATGAATCCCGATGCGCGCCGCTACGGCTACACGACGTGCGAGCACCCGTACAACCTGTGGGGCGGGTTCGCGCAGTTCATGTACCTCCCGTGGAACGCCGTCACCCACGCGGTTCCCGACAACGTGAGCGACGAGGAGGCGGGCATCATCACGCCGCTCTCCAACGGCATCCAGTGGGCACTCGTCGATGCCGGCGTCGGCTTCATGTCGACGGTGCTCATCCAGGGGCCCGGCCAGCAGGGGCTGTCGCAGGTCGTCGCGTGCAAGCAGGCGGGCGCCTCGCTGATCGTGGTCACCGGCACGACGAGGGATGCCGCGCGGCTCGAGCTCGCGCAGGCGCTGGGCGCGGACCACGTCGTCGACGTCCAGCAGCAGGATCCGTTGGAGACCGTCCTCGACCTGACGGGCGGGCATGGCGTGGACGTGGTGCTCGACTGCACCGCCGGCGCGGGCGCCGCGCCCGTCCTGCTCGGGATCGACGCGCTGAAGCGCCGCGAGGGCGTGATGGTCGTGCAGGGCGAGCTCGCCGCGTTCCCCGACTTCCCTCTCAAGAAGCTCACCGAGAAGGCGATCACGATCAAGAGCGCGCGCGGGCACAGCTTTCGATCGGTCGAGCTGGCGATCGCACAGCTCGCCTCGAAGCGCTTCCCGCTCGAACGCCTCACGACGCACACGTTCGGGCTGTCCGACGTGCACAGCGCGATCAAGGCGGTCGGCGGCGAAGGCGGGAACGGCGTCATCCACGTCTCCCTGCTCCCGTGGCAGGAGTAGTCGTCCGCAACACCGCGCGGGCGGAGAGGGACGTCGTCGACGCCTTCGCCCGCTACGGCGTCGCAACGGTGCACGAGGCGCAGGGGCGCACGGGCGCGCTGACGGCCTCGATCACGCCCATCTATCCCGGCAGCCACATCACCGGCAGCGCGGTCACCGTCAGCGTTCCGCCGGCGGACAACTGGATGATCCATGTCGCGGTGGAGCAGTGCCGCGAGGGAGACGTTCTCGTGGTCGCGCCCACGGCCCCGTCCGACGCCGGCTACTTCGGCGAGCTGCTCGCGACGGCGCTCCAGGCGCGCGGCGTGCGCGGGCTCGTGATCGACGCCGGCTGCCGCGACGTCGCGGAGCTGCAGCGGATGAGCTTCCCCGTCTGGTCGAGGTGCGTATCGCCCTTCGGCACCGTGAAGGAGACGCTCGGCGACGTGAACGTCGGCGTCGTCTGCGCCGGCCAACAGGTCGAGCCCGGAGACGTCGTCGTCGCCGACGACGACGGCGTCGTCGTCGTTCCGCGCACCAAGGCGCCGGCGGTGCTCGAAGCCTGCCGCGCCCGCGAGGAGAAGGAGGCGGCGTCCAGACGCCGCTACGCGGCAGGCGAGTTGAGTCTCGACGTACAGGACATGCGCGGGCGGCTCGAGCGCGCCGGCCTCACGTACGTCGACCGCGACGAGTGATGGTCATCGACTGCCACGGGCACTACACGACGGTCCCGGCCGCGCACCGCGCCTTCCGGGAGGCGCAGCTCGCCCGCCTGGCCGACTCGAGCCTCCCGGAGCAGGCGCCTGCCACGATCTCGGACGAGGAGATCAGGAAGAGCATCGAGGACAACCAGCTGCGGCTCATGCGTGAGCGCGGCGGCGATCTCACGATCCTCTCCCCGCAGGCCTCCGCGATGGAGCACCACGTTCCGGATCCCGCGACGGCGCGGGCCTGGGCGCGTGCGTGCAACGACCTCGTGCACCGGGTCGTCCAGCTCTTCCCGGAGCACTTCGCGGCGGCGTGCCAGCTTCCGCAGACGCCGGACGGCGGGCTCGACGACTCTCTCGAGGAGCTCCGCCGGTGCGTCGAGGAGCTCGGCTTCGTCGGCTGCAACCTGAATCCCGACCCCTCCGGCGGGCACTGGACGTCCCGGCCGCTGACCGATCCGTTCTGGTACCCGCTCTACGAGGTGCTGGTCGAGCTCGACGTCCCCGCGATGATCCACGTGTCGGCGTCGTGCAACCCGAACTTCCATGCGCTCGGCGCGCACTACCTGAACGCGGACACGAGCGCGTTCATGCAGCTCCTCGAAGGCGACCTCTTCGCCGACTTCCCGAACCTGCGCCTCGTGATCCCGCACGGCGGCGGCGCCGTGCCCTACCACTGGGGCCGTTACCGCGGGCTCGCCGACCGCCTCGGGCGGCCGCCGCTCGACGGTCACCTGATGCGCAACATCTTCTTCGACACGTGTGTGTACCACCACCCCGGTGTCGCGCTCCTGTGCGACGTGATCGACGTCGAGAACATCCTCTTCGCGTCCGAGATGCTGGGTGCCGTCCGCGGGATCGACCCGGAGACCGGCTTCCACTGGGACGACACGAAGCGCTACCTCGATGCCCTCGACCTGTCCGAGGACGATCGCCGGCAGGTCTTCGAGCTCAACGCACGCCGCGTCTATCCCAGGCTCGACGCGCAGCTGCGAGCGCGTGGAATGGTATAACCTTTCGGCCATTATGTTGAAGACCGAGATCAACGAGCTGTTGACGCAGACAGGCCCTGGGACGCCCATGGGCGACCTCTTCCGGCGCTACTGGCTGCCCGCCTTGCACGCCGAGGAGCTGCCGGAGAACGACTGCCCGCCGGTCCGCGTCAAGATCCTCTCGGAGCGGCTGATCGCGTTCCGCGACAGCGAGGGCCGGTACGGCCTCATCGACGAGTTCTGCGCGCACCGCGGCGTATCGCTCTGGTTCGGCCGCGTCGAGGAGTGCGGGATCCGCTGCGCCTACCACGGGTGGAAGTACGACGTCACGGGCAGCTGCGTCGAGGTGCCCTCGGAGCCCGAGAACAGCAACTTCTGCTCGAAGGTCAAGCTGACCGCGTACCCCCTCGTGAAGGTCGGCGACGTCCTCTGGACGTACATGGGCGATCCCGCACACCAGCCGGGCCTACCGGAGTTCGAGTTCGCGCAGGTCGAGCCCGAGCAGACCTATACGTCGAAGCGCTGGCAGGAGAGCAACTGGCTGCAGGCGCTCGAGGGCGGTATCGACTCCAGCCATGTCTCGTGGCTGCACTCGGGCGGCTTGAAGAGCGACCCGCTCTTCAAGGGCACGAAGGGCAACGAGTACAACCTCAACGACCTCCGGCCGTTCTTCGAGGTCGCGGAGGCGGACGGCGGGCTCTTCGTCGGTGCGCGGCGCAACGCCGAGGACGACAAGTACTACTGGCGCATCACGCCGTACGTGATGCCGAGCTTCACGCTCGTCCCGCCGCGCGGCGACCACCCGGTGCACGGCCACTTCTGGGTGCCGATCGACGACGAGAACACCTGGGTCTACACATTCGACTACCACCCCACTCGGGCGCTCACGCCCGACGAGCGGCAGGCGATGAAGGACGGGCACGGCGTGCACAGCCGCAACATCCCGGGCACCTATCGGCCGATGGAGAACAGGGACAACGACTATCTGATGGATCGCGAGGCGCAGAGGCGCGGCGAGACCTTCTCGGGCGTCCGCGGGATCGCGCAGCAGGACGCGTCGTTGCAGGAGAGCATGGGGCCGGTCGTCGACCGGACGAAGGAGCGCCTCGTCTCGTCCGACACGGGGATCATCAAGGCGCGCCAGAAGCTCCGGAAGGCGGTCGAGGCGCTGCGCGACGAGGGGATCACCCCGCCCGGCGTCGACCCCGCGCACCACCGTGTCCGCTCGGCGGCCGTCGTCCTGCCGCAGGACGAGTCGTTCATCGAGTCGTCCCGGGAGGCGTTGACCGCGCGTCCCGGCGTGGCACATTCTTCGGTGTGACCGCCCCGCTGCGCCCGATCCTCGCGAATGCCTGCGCCCGCGCGGCGACGGCAGAGGAGGCGCGCTTCCGGATCGACCGGCCGATCGGCGGTCGATCCGCGCTCGTGTTCGCGCTCGACGGCGAGGCGGCGGACGTCATCGACCGGGTCGCGGAGAGGCCCTGGCGCGGAGCACGGTTCCTCCGTGCGGGCGGCGGCGCCGTCCTGCGGCTGGAGGACGAGCTCGCCGATGCAGACGTGGCGATCATGATCGGCACCGCGGACGCTGACGGCGCCGCGGCGTCTGCGATCGCGCGCGCATGTGCCGAGCGAGGGATCATGACCGCGGGCCTGATCCTCGGCGAGCAGCTGGAGGTCGCCGCCGCCGTCTCGGCGCTTCGGCCGTTCGCACGCAACCTGATGGTGACCGAGGACGAAGACGACGTCGCCGAGGTGCTGACGGCGCTCAGGGCGTGACGCCCGCCGAGTTGAAGGCGTGGAAGCGCGACGGCCGCAAGATCGTCGGCGTCGTCGCCTGGGACGTCCAGACGGCGCGCATCCTCGACCGTGCCGGCGTCGACATCGTGTCGGTCGGCGACAGTGTCGGCATCAACCTCTGGGGCCGCGACGACCCGCTCGAGGTGACGATGGACGAGATGGTGCTCGTGTGCCGCGCCGTCCGGCGCGGCGTGACGCGGGCGCTCGTCAGCTGCGACTTCCCGTACGGCCCGTTGCAGGACGGCGCTGCGAGCGCAGTGCGTGCGGCCGGCCGGCTGGTCTCCGAAGGCGGTGCCGACATCGTCAAGCTCGACGGCGCCGCCGACCACCTCGATGCGGTTGCCGCCGTCGCCGCGTCCGGCGTCCCGGTCTTCGCACAGTTCGGCGCGACGCCGCAGACCGGCGGGCGCATGGAAGGCTCCGCCGAGCTCGTGGCGCAGGCCACGGCCCTCGAGGAGGCGGGCGCGTCGCTGCTGGACTTCACGCACTCCGGCCCCGTCGCCGGCCCCGCCGTCGTCGCGGCGGTCGGGATCCCGGTGCTCGGCGGACTCGGCGGCGGCCCCTGGCTCGACGGGCGCATCAGGATGATCCACCGCGCGACCGGCTACGACGTCCAGGCGATCGACGAGGAGCCGCAGGCCTACGCGAACCTCGCGCGCGCAACCTTCGACGCGATCTCGGCGTACGCCGACGACGTCCGTACGGGTCGCCAGATCAGGGGCGCCTGATGGCGACGGCCCTCCTCGACGGGATCGAGACCCGGTACGAGGTCAGCGGCTCGGGCCCGCCGCTCCTCCTCTTCTCGCCCGGCGGCTTCAACGCGACGATCGAGAACTGGAGCTCGTTCGGCATCTACCGGCGCCTCAAGCTGCTCGAGCACCTACGCCCGCACTTCAGCTGCATCGCCTTCGACAAGCGCGAATCCGGAGCGTCGGGGGGACGCGTCGAGCGGATCGGCTGGGACGACTACGCGACCCAGGGCGCCGCGCTCCTCGATCACCTGCAGATCGAGCGCGCGCACCTCATGGGCGGCTGCATCGGCTGCTCGATCGCCCTCACACTCGCCGTCTCCCGGCCCGAGCGCGCGGCGAGCGTCGTCCTCTACTCCCCGGCGGGCGGGCCGCGGTACCGGATGACGCAGCACGCCCGCTTCGCCGAGCATCGCGCCTACGCCCGCGAGAAAGGCCTCGGCGCCGTCGCACGGCTCGCCGCCGCCGGGGAGGCGACGTTCGCCCAGGACCCGCGTGTGGGCCCGTGGGCGAGCGTGCTGCGCCGCGATGCCGCGTTCGCGGCGGCGTATGCCGAGCAGGACGTCGCGGACTACGCGGAGACGGTGGACGCGATCGCCGGGGGCCTCTTCGACCGGGACACCGTCCCAGGGCCGCCGCCGGAGCTGCTGCTGGAGGCGCAGGTCCCCGCTCTCGTCGTGCCGGGACACGATCCGAATCACGCAACGTCGGCGGCCCGCTACCTCGAAGAGTGCCTCCCGCGGTCGGAGTACTGGGACGCTGCGGTGGAGGAGCAGACGGAGGAGACCGCGCCCGCGCGCGTGCTCGACTTCCTTCAGAGAAGCGACTCGCCGCGCTCCAGCGCCGCGATCTGATCGATCCGTGCCTGGTGCCGCCCACCCCTGAAGGCCGTCTCGAGCCACGTGGCGACGATCTCCTCGGCGAGCTCGGGCCCCACCACCTTCGCTCCGGTCACGAGCACGTTTGCGTCGTTGTTCCCGCGGGCAATCTCGGCGACGAACGGGTCGAGGCAAAGGCCGGCCCGAATCCCACGGATCTTGTTGCACGCGATCGCCTCGCCGGAGCCGCTGCCGCCGATCACGAACCCGTAGTCGGCGTGGCCGCCGACGACCTGCCCGCACACGTCTTCGCAGAGCGGCGGGTAGTCGACGACCTCGGCGCCGACATGCACCGCTCGATCGTCGACCTCGTGCCCGCGCTCCCGGAGCCACGCGGCGAGATGGTCCTTCAGCGCCACCCCGTTGTGGTCGGCGGTGATCGCGATCTTCACGGCTGGCAGGCTCACGGCGTCAATGGTATAACAGTTCTTCCGTTTGACCCTGCGCGCCCCAACTCCTGGCCCGAAATGACGTCTTTGCCCATGACAAGGGCTACGGCCCGGGGTCTCTGTCACTCACCGGAGGTTTGATGATGCACCGCGTATCGAAGCGGGTCGTTCGTGTGACTGCGCTTCTTGCCATTACGACCGCCGCACTCGTTGCGGCCACGGTCGGGAACTCGGCGGCGACGAAGGCAAGGCCGGCCGTACCCGCGAACTTCAAGGCCGTGCTGGCCCAGGTCAACAGCCTGAAGCCGGCCGCCCGGACCGCGAAGCTGCACGAGCTCGCGGCCAAGGAAGGACAAGTCAACATCTACACGTCGCTCAGCTCCACGGTGACGAAGCCGCTGCAGGCGGCCTGGGCCACGGCGTATCCCGACGTGAAGCTGAACCTCTATCGCGCGTCGTCCGAGGACGTGAGCGCTCGCGTGCTCGCGGAGACTGCCGCGGGCACGAGCGGTGCCGACATCATCGAGTCGAACGGCACCGACATGCTGATCTTCCAGCACAAGGCGAACGTCCTGATCCCGTATCAGAAGTCGCCCTTCGCGAGCGTGATCCCGAAGAAGTACCGGTTCGACACGTTCACTGCAGACCGGCTCGAGGAGTTCGTCGTCGCCTGGAACACGAACCTCGTGAAGGACCCGCCGCGCTCGTTCCAGGAGCTCGCCACGTCGAAGTGGGCCGGGAAGCTCTCGGTCGAGCCGACGGACGCCGACTGGTTCGCCCAGCTGTACATGTACTTCACCCAGCAGGCGAAGAAGAAGATGACGACCAAGCAGGCGGACGCGATGTTCGCCGGCATCCTGCGCAACGCACAGCTCGTCAACGGCCACACGAACCAGTCCACGCTGCTCGCCGCCGGTCAGTACTCGGTCGTCGTGAGCGGGCACGCGCAGTCGCTCGAGCAGCTGCAGGCGAAGCACGCGCCGGTCGCGTTCGGCCCGCCGTTCGTCACACCCGTCATCGAGCGTCCGCAGGGGATCGGCATCTCGTACCGCCTGCCGCATCCGGCCGCAGCCCTGCTCTTCTCCGACTGGATGCTCCGCGGCGGGGGCGACGGCCAGTCGGTCCTGCTCGCGAACGGCGTCCAGCCGGCGAACCCGTACCTGCAGGACAACGCGTTCGCCTCGCGGCCGTTCAAGATCGAGATGGACGTCCGCCCGATCGTCGCCCACTTCCAGCAGTGGGAGAAGAAGTACGCGTCGTTCACGCGGCTCGGCAAGTCGTAGCACCAGAACCGCGTTCGTCCGCGACGCACGGAGGGCCGGGAGCGATCCCGGCCCTTCGTGTATGACGTCGGCCATGCAGGAGTTGCGGGATGACGTCGCCCTGGGCTGCCGGATCCTCGGCCTCGAAGACCAGGGCGACTTCGTCTGGGGGCACGTCTCCGCCCGCGACCCAGCCGGGCGGGGCGTCTGGATGAAGGCCTCCACCCTCGGTTTCGAGGAGATCGGCCCGGATCAGGTGATCCTCGTCTCGTGGGACGGCGAGGTGCTCGAGGGCGAGGGTCGCCGCCACGCCGAGTATCCGATCCATACGGAGGTGATGCGCGGCCGCCCGGACGTGCACAGCGTCGTCCACACCCATGCGCCGTGGGCGGTCGCGTTCGCGGCGACCGAGCATCCCCTGCGGCCCGTCTCGCACGAAGCGACGCTCTTCGTACCGCCCGACGTCGCACGCTTCACCGAGACCGGCGACCTGATCCTGACGGCCGAGCTCGGCGCATCGCTCGCGCGCACCGTGGGCGATCGCAACGCCGCCTTCATGGTCCATCACGGGATCGTCACCTGCGGTCCCGACGTCGTGACGGCGGTGATGACGGCAGTGCTCCTCGAGCGGGCCTGCCGCACGAACATTCGCGCGCTCGCAGGCGGCGGCCCGAAGACGTGGTCGAGCGACGAGGAGGCGCTCGCCAAACGCGACCACTGCTACCCGCCCGCGCTCCTGCGCCAGGCCTACGACTACTTGACGCGACGCCTGGAAGCGCGCTGACGCGGCGCAGGCTCCGCGTGCCACAACGCGAGCAGCTGACTCTCGCGCTCCTCGAGCCCGGTGCCGCGGAGCAGGTGACGGGCCATCTCCTGCCGCGCCGCCGCCCCGTCCCGCCGTTCGAGCGCCTCGACGATGCGCGCGTGCTCCTCGACGGTGCGCGGATGTCCGCCGCCTGGCTCGCGTGTGCGGACCGGGTGCATCGACAGCGTGCTCCGGAACGACGCGGCGATCCCCTCGAGCGCGGCGTTGTGCGCGATCCCTGCGAGCAGGGCGTGAAAGTCCCAGGAGAGCTCGCGCGTGTACGTCTTCGCCTTCAGCTGCCGCTTCGCACGTTCCGCGTGCTCCCGCAGCCGCGTGAGGTCCTCGTCCGTCGCCCGAGCGCACGCCAGGGTGACGGTGCCGAGCTCCACGACCAGGCGCGCCTCGACGATGTCGGCGGGCGTCAGCGCCTGCATCATCATCATGTCGCTCATCGTCTGGCCCATGACGGAGCCCGACGGCACGGTGACGAAGGCGCCGCCGCGCGCGCCCACGCGCACCTCGATCAGGCCCATCGCCTCCAGCGCCCGGAGCGCGTCGCGGACCGTGACGCGCGAGACGCCGAACTGCTCGGCGAGGTCGCGCTCCGGCGGCAGGCGCTCGCCCTCGGACAGCCTCCCGCCGATGATCGCCGCGCGGATCTGGTCGGCGATGGACGACGACGCGCGCGCGACGGTCACGGGCGCGAAGAGGTCCGTCTCGTCACGCCGCCTGTTGTTGCGCCTCGGCTCGGCCATCCATCGAGTGTAGGTGTCCCCACCGACGCCGGACAGTCCCGGCGAGCAGGAAGTAGACGAGAGGGAAGGCCAGGCTTCCCGCGAGGAACGTCGCGCGCAGCCCCACCACGTCGGCCCCGACGCCGCCCACGAGCGGCCCGACGATCTTCCCGAGGTCGAGCCCCGCGAGGTAGACGCCGGAGGCGGCGCCGCGGCGCGCGTCGGTCTCTCCCGCCCCGTCCATGACGAGCGCGGCGGAGGCGACGAGCAAGAGACCGCGTGTCAGCCCGAGCGCGGCGAAGGCGACAGCGAGGATCACAACGAGCTTGACGCCTGCGATCGCTGCGACCGAGATCCCCGAGAGCGCGACCATCAGCGGCAGCGTTCGCACGTACGACACGACCCGGAAGACGATGCCGGAGAGGAAGCGCACGACCGACGCGGCCGCGCCGTGGATGCCCTGCAGGAAGCCGACCTGCGTCAGCGTCAGCCCGATCGCCAGGCCGTAGATCGGGAAGAACGTCAGCACGACGCCGCTCACGAGGTTGATGTACAGCGTCACGAAGAACGCGATCCAGACCACGGGCGGGAGGCCGCGGAAGTGTCGCCACCACGCCTGCCTCTCCTCCGCAGGCGCGCTGGGCACGCGCGCCGGCATCGTCAGCTGCACGTAGCCGGAGAGGAGCAGCCCGGCGACGAGCGGCACGAGCGCGAGGATGAGGATCGCCGTACGCGGCCCGAGCCGGTCGCCCAGCGAGCCGCCGATGAAGCCCGCGAGCGCGTAGCCCGCGCCGAGGCTGCCCGTGTACCACCCCATGATCGCGCCGGCATTCGAGCCCGGCGGGCGCCGCTCGATCAGCGCCGCCATGTTCGCGGTGGTGGCGACGGCGAACCCGGCCCCGTCGAGGGCGATCAGCGCCGTCAGGACGAGCGGGTCGCCGGTCACGGTCACGAGCGCGAAGGCGAGCGACGACAGCGCGGTGCCGCCGGCGATCAGCAGCCACGCCCGGTGAGAGCGGTAGACGGCGCCGGCCGGGAGGCGGACGAAGAGCGAGACGAGCCCGTACGCGGAGACGGCCGTCCCGATCACGACCGCGGAGATGTGCCGGTCGTGCATGTACGGCGGCGTCAGGAGCTGGAAGCTCCCCTCGCCGAGCGTCAGGATCGCCGAGGCCGCGTAGAGCGGGACGAGAGCTCGGCCGGCCGACACAGGTATAATGGTACGACAATTGTGGTAGCCTCGGCGGCGTCGTCGTCTTTCGAGGAGGCCAGCCGATGGGCAAGAGCGGTCGTGTGTTCCTGCGCGGAATGAGCTCGGAGCAGTACGGGTTGAAGGAGTTCCGTGAGGCGCAGCTCGCGGCGCCGCGCGTGCGGAACGACGACGTCGTCGTCGACGACGCGAAGGTCGGCCACTCCGGCGACTCCAAGGACTCGCGCACCTGGTGGCGGATCGGGCCGGGCGACGAGCCGTTCCTGACGCAGAACCTGCAGGTGCACTTCGTCGAGATCCCGCACGGCAAGTCGAACCACGGCCACGGCCACCAGAACGAGGCGGTCTTCTACATCCTCCAGGGGAAGGGCTACGAGATCCACGACGACAAGAAGTACCCCTGGGAGGCAGGCGACCTCGCGGTCGTGCACGTCGACTCGGTGCACCGGCACTTCAACGACGGCGACGAGACGGCGAAGGCGCTCGTCATCAAAGCGAAGTCGACGTGGATGTACTTCAACCTCATCCAGCAGGGACGGAGCGCACCGGTCGAGAACGAGGAGCGGTTCGGCCCGCGCGAGGACTGGTCGCAGCTCTGGACGCCGGGCATCGAGGAGAAGTCGAAGGTCGTCAAGCCGTCGGACACGGTGTGGGAGACGACGCGCGACGGCCGCATCCGCATCCTGTGCTCGAAGGACACGCCGAACGTCCGCGTCGTGAGCGTCGACATCTACGAGCAGGAGATCTCGCCCGGCTCGACCTCGGCGAAGCACCTGCACATGGCGGACGAGGTCGCCTACGTCCTCTCCGGCACCGGCCACAGCCTTCAGTGGGAGGTCGAGGCGGAGATCGCCGAGCGCTACTATGCGCGCGTCGCGCAGGGGCCGACGACGTGGGAGTTCAAGAGCGACGACACGTTGTACGTGCCGCAGAACCACGTCCATCAGTACGTCAACACCGGCGACGAGCCGCTGCGAATCCTCGTGGCGCAGAACCGGCTCGTGAAGTACCTGGGCTACGACAACGTCGTGTACTTCGAGGACGCGCCGGAGTTCGCGGCGGCGTCGGGCGAGGCGGTGGCTGCGAGAGCCTGAGCTACGGCGCCTCGGCGCGAAACTCGCGAACCTGGTTCAAAAACCGAACCACGTTCGGTATCCAGAGCCGAAGGCGGGCTCGACCAGGCGAACCTGGTTCGCGAGTTTCGATCTAGACGCGCGGCCCGGCGGAGCGGATCGCTTCGTCGACGTCCGCGAAGCGCCGCTCGAAGTTGTCCGCGAACAGCTGCGCGAGCTCGTGCGCCTTCCCGTCGTACGCTTCGGGATCGCCCCAGGTCGAGCGCGGATCGAGGAGCTTCGGGTCTACGCCCGGCACGGTCGTCGGCACCCGGAAGCCGAAGACGTCGTCGGTGCGAAACGCCACGTCGTCGATCGCGCCGGAGAGGGCCGCGGCGAGCATCGTGCGCGTCGCCTGGATCGGCATGCGCTCGCCCTCGCCGAAGGCCCCGCCGGTCCAGCCGGTGTTGAGGAGCCAGACGGTCGAGCCGTGCCGCTCGAGCTTCTCCCTGAGCATGGCGGCGTAGACCTTCGGGTGCTGCGGCAGGAACGGCTGGCCGAAGCACGTCGAGAACGTCGGCTGCGGCTCCGTGACGCCGATCTCGGTGCCGGCGAGCTTCGCCGTGAACCCGGAGAGGAAGAAGTAGAGCGCCTGCTCGTTCGAGAGCCGCGCGATCGGCGGCAGGATCCCGAACGCGTCGGCGGTGAGGAAGATGACCGCGTCCGGGTGGCCGGCCATCTTCGACGGCAGCTCGTTCGCGATCTGCTCGAGCTTGTAGGCGGCGCGCGTGTTCTCGGTCTTCGAGTCGTCGTCGAGGTCGAGGATCCCCTGCTCGTCGACCGCCACGTTCTCCAGGATCGTCCCGAAGGTGCGCGTCGTCTTGTAGATCTCCGGCTCCGCGACCGGCGAGAGCCGGATCACCTTCGCGTAGCAGCCGCCCTCGATGTTGAAGACGCCGCTGTCGCCCCAGCCGTGCTCGTCGTCGCCGATCAGCT
>Ga0136846_1207845_pt1 | contig 14011 bp, 9 predicted proteins | sample HopSoiMetagenom2_FD_96841 | JGI IMG/M metagenome (GOLD analysis project Ga0136846, IMG submission 96841) | Grasslands soil microbial communities from Hopland, California, USA - 2 Assembly 2016 (version 4) | ecosystem: Environmental > Terrestrial > Soil > Grasslands | place: USA: Hopland...
ATGCAGCAGGCGAGCCGCATCTCCGACAGCACCGCCTTCATGTACCTCGGCGACCTGATCGAATACGGCCCGACCGAGCAGATCTTCCAGGCGCCGAAGGTGAAGCGCACGGAAGACTACATCACCGGCCGTTACGGCTGATATGGCAATCGCGGGCCTCACCCGATGCCGGCAATTTTAGGATGGCGCGCCGCTTGGCGCGCCATTTTGCGTTTTGGGTGATGATGGAACGGCTCAGTCCGCGCCCCTCGGCTCACCAGCTCAGTTCCAGTCTGTCGAGACCATGGAAGTGATAGACATCCTTGACCTCGGGCGTCTTGGCGAGCTTCAGGCCGGGCAGGCGCTCGAACAGGATCGGCAGCACCACGTTCAACTCCAGCCGCGCCAGCGGCGCGCCGATGCAGAAATGGATGCCGGCGCCGAAGGAGAGGTTCGGCGCTTCATTGCGGTCGGGCTTGAAAGTGAGGGGATCGGAGAATTTCCTGGGGTCCAGATTGGCGGCGGCGAGGATCATCGCCACCTTGTCGCCGCGCTGGAAGGAGATGCCGTCTATTTCCGTCGGCTCCAGACACCAGCGGTCGAAGATATGCACAGGCGCGCAGATGCGCAGCGTCTCTTCCACCGTGCGTTCGGTCGTCGCCTCGTCCTTGAAAAGCGCCGATGGCGCATAGCCGCTTTCCAGGATGACGCGGACGGAATTGCCGATCTGGTGCACTGTCGCCTCGTGCCCGGCATTGAGCAGCACGATCGCCGTCGACACCAGCTCGTCCTCGGTCAGATATTGGCCCTTGTGCTCCGTGGTGATCATATGGGTCAGGAGGTCGTCGCGCGGATTGGCGCGGCGCTCGCGGATGACGGATTTCACATAATCGGAGAATTCCTTCGCGGCCTGATCCGCCGCATCCTCGTCTTCGCGCGTCCGGCCGAACATGTACATGCGGACATAGGCATGGGACCACTTCAGAAGCTGCGGCCCCATTTCTTCCGGGATACCGATCATCCCGGCGATCATCGTGACGGGGATGATATCGGCAAAGGCCGACAGCAGTTCGACCTCGCCCTTCTTCTCGAACCTGTCGATCAGCCGGTTCGCCAGTTCGGCAAGCTCCGGCTTCATTTTCTCCACATGCCGGGAAACGAAGGCGCGGTTGACGAGGGTTCTAAGCCGCGTGTGCTCCGGCGGCTCGAGTTCCAGCAGCGAATGCTGCTCGGCAAGATCGAAATTTTCCAGGTGCGGCAGCGGCGCCGGCATGCCGAGCTCTTCGCGATTGGCGATGTGCAGGATCTGCCGGCCGAATCGGCGGTCGCGCAGCAACCCGTTCACATGATCGTAGCCGATGAAATACCATTGCTTCTGCTCTTCCCAATAGAAGGTGGGACATTCGGCATGCAAGGCGGCGTAGACCGCGTTCGGGTTGCTGTAGAAGGCGGGGTCGCGGCCATCGAGGGAAAGGCGGCGCGCGGCGGGATCGATGGAAAAAATGGAGGATTTGGTCATGATGAGAGGATTATCGGAATAAATCGAATGGGAAAAGGCCGTTACATCTGCGCCGGCATCATCAGGATTTCATCCTTCCTTCACCTTTTCGCTGGGAAATGCGGTGGAGTACTCGTATCGCGTCATTGGATCTATTGGCATCGGCGGCAGGAAACGCTTCTCCTGAGCATTAGGCCTTTTTGACGTTATCCCATCGGGCGTCTTGAAGTGCAGGGCAGTGACACTCTATGTAGGGATAAAGAATTTATTCGATTCCCGGCTTATCGCCGCCGGGGCAAGCTTGGTAAAGGACGCACATGAGAAATCCAGTCGATACAGCTATGGCTCTGGTGCCGATGGTTGTTGAGCAGACCAATCGCGGGGAACGGTCCTACGACATCTATTCCCGCCTGCTGAAGGAGCGCATCATCTTCCTGACCGGCCCGGTCGAAGATCACATGGCGACGCTGGTCTGCGCCCAGCTTCTTTTCCTCGAGGCGGAAAACCCGAAGAAGGAAATCGCGCTCTATATCAATTCGCCGGGCGGCGTCGTGAGCGCCGGGATGGCGATCTACGATACGATGCAGTTCATCAAGCCGGCCATTTCGACGCTTTGCATCGGCCAGGCTGCGTCCATGGGCTCGCTGCTGCTTGCCGCTGGCGATAAGGACATGCGCTTCGCCACGCCGAATTCCCGCATCATGGTTCACCAGCCCTCGGGCGGTTTCCAGGGTCAGGCTTCGGACATCGAACGTCATGCCCGCGACATCCTCAAGATGAAGCGTCGCCTGAACGAAATTTATGTCAAGCATTGCGGCCGGACCTATGAAGAGGTCGAGCAGACGCTCGATCGTGACCACTTCATGTCCTCCGACGAGTCCAAGGATTGGGGTCTGATCGACAAGGTGCTGACGTCGCGTACTGAAATGGAAGGTGAAGCCGCTACGTAAGTTATCCACGCGGCGGTGGCTTCTACGCCACAGTTCTATCCCATTTGTGATCGAATAGGGGTTTAATGTGGAGCGGAACACGGTAATAGTACGCATTCATGCTATGTAGCGTTTTTATGACATGGCATTCGGCATTCGAAGGGGGATTCGTTGCCACCATGGCCCGGCAGATTTGCTGGGCTGGGTTCAGTACCCCGAAGAGCGCCGCGACCTGCTGATGAAACGAGGGGCAGGTCCGGCGGGCGCATTGAGTGGACCGCGGTTTCGATTTGGAAATCTGCGGCGTGCTGGAAGGAAAAGGATATGAGCAAAGTCAGCGGCAGCAACGGCGGCGACTCCAAGAATACTCTGTATTGTTCATTCTGCGGCAAGAGCCAGCATGAAGTCCGGAAGCTGATTGCCGGACCGACCGTCTTCATCTGCGATGAATGCGTCGAATTGTGCATGGATATCATCCGCGAGGAAAACAAATCCTCGATGGTCAAATCCCGCGATGGCGTGCCGACGCCGCAGGATATCATCAAGGTTCTCGACGAATACGTGATTGGCCAGAGACAGGCCAAGAAGATCTTGTCGGTGGCGGTTCATAACCACTACAAGCGTCTCGCTCATGCCTCCAAGAATGGCGATGTCGAACTGGCGAAGTCGAACATCATGCTCGTCGGCCCGACCGGCTGCGGCAAGACCTATCTTGCGCAGACGCTGGCCCGCATCATCGACGTGCCCTTCACCATGGCTGACGCCACAACGCTGACCGAAGCTGGTTACGTTGGCGAAGACGTCGAAAACATCATCCTGAAGCTGCTGCAGGCTGCCGACTACAATGTCGAGCGTGCCCAGCGCGGCATCGTCTACATCGACGAAGTCGACAAGATTTCCCGCAAGTCGGACAATCCGTCGATCACCCGCGATGTCTCGGGCGAAGGCGTGCAGCAGGCGCTTCTGAAGATCATGGAAGGCACGGTCGCCTCCGTTCCTCCCCAGGGTGGACGCAAGCATCCGCAGCAGGAATTCCTGCAGGTCGACACGACGAACATCCTGTTCATTTGCGGCGGCGCTTTTGCTGGCCTCGACAAGATCATCTCCGCCCGCGGCGAAAAGACCTCGATCGGCTTCGGCGCCGCGGTCAAAGGCCCCGATGATCGCCGCGTCGGCGAAGTGCTGCGCGAGCTGGAGCCGGAGGATCTGGTCAAGTTCGGCCTGATCCCGGAATTCATCGGTCGTCTGCCGGTTCTGGCGACGCTGGAAGACCTGGACGAGGATGCGCTGATCCAGATCCTGTCGGAGCCGAAGAACGCGCTTGTCAAGCAGTACCAGCGCCTGTTCGAGATGGAAGACGTCGAATTGAACTTCCACGAGGATGCATTGCGCGAAATCGCCAAGAGGGCGATCATCCGCAAGACCGGCGCCCGTGGCCTGCGCTCGATCATGGAAAAGATCCTGCTCGACACCATGTTCGATCTGCCGGCGCTGGAAGGCGTGCGCGAAGTGGTCATTTCCGAGGAAGTGGTTCGCGGTTCCGCCCGCCCGCTCTACATCTATGCCGATCGGCAGGAAGAAAAGGCCAACGCCACCGCCTGATCGACAGATCTGCGGCTTAAATCCAAGGGGCTCGTCGTTGACGGGCCTCTTTCTATTTGAAAAATCGTACAGTTTCCTGATAAAGTCCGGGATAAGCTTATGGGAACGCCGTCAAAACCGGTTGTGAAGAGCGCCCGCTATAGCCATGATGGCATGATTCCGGAATCGTCGGTGAATTGGGTTCACGCCCTGCTTTGGTTCTCCGGGGCCGCGTTGCCGGCAGTGTTCGAGTAGCCGGGGTCCGATATTTGTTGTTGCGTTCCTCCTCGTGAATACGTGTTTCGCTGCCTTGCGGCGCGTGTCCCGCACGACTTGAAATAGATAATGTGAAGCTCCACTTCTAAGCCAAGTGAGAGAGCCGGCTAATCCCCCAAGGCCGGCAGAGAGCCCGGGAACGGGACGACGGAAAGGAAATGACATGACTAAGAAAACGTCTGCGGCGAATGAGAGCATTGCCTATCCGGTATTGCCGTTGCGCGACATCGTGGTTTTCCCCCACATGATCGTGCCGCTGTTCGTCGGACGGGAAAAGTCGATCCGCGCGCTGGAAGAGGTCATGGGGTCCGACAAGCAGATCATGCTGCTCACCCAGATCAATGCCAGCGATGACGATCCGGCCCCGGATGCGATCCATAAGGTCGGCACCGTGGCCAACGTGCTGCAACTCCTGAAACTTCCCGACGGCACCGTTAAGGTGCTGGTCGAAGGCAAGGCGCGCGCGGAGGTTGACACCTATACGGCGCGCGAGGATTTCTACGAGGCCCTCGGCCACGTCTTGCATGAGCCGCAGGAAGATCCGGTCGAACTGGAGGCATTGAGCCGCTCGGTCGTTTCGGAATTTGAGAGCTATGTGAAGCTCAACAAGAAGATTTCGCCGGAAGTGGTCGGCGCCGCCAGCCAGATTGAAGACTATTCCAAGCTTGCGGATACGGTTGCCTCGCACCTGTCGATCAAGATCACCGAGAAGCAGGAGATGCTGGAAACCACCAGCGTCAAGGGCCGCCTCGAAAAGGCGCTCGGCTTCATGGAAGGCGAGATTTCGGTCCTGCAGGTCGAAAAGCGCATCCGCTCGCGCGTCAAGCGCCAGATGGAGAAGACCCAGCGCGAATACTATCTGAATGAGCAGATGAAGGCGATCCAGAAGGAACTCGGCGACGGCGAGGAAGGCCGCGACGAGATGGCCGAACTGGAAGAGCGCATCTCCAAGACGAAGCTGTCCAAGGAAGCCAAGGAAAAGGCCGATGCGGAGCTGAAGAAGCTGCGCCAGATGAGCCCGATGTCGGCGGAAGCCACTGTCGTGCGCAACTATCTCGACTGGCTGCTGGGCATCCCCTGGCACAAGAAGTCGAAGGTCAAGGCCGATCTGAACAATGCCGAGAAGATCCTCGAAGCGGATCATTTTGGCCTGGACAAGGTCAAGGAGCGCATCGTCGAATATCTGGCCGTCCAGGCTCGTGCCGCGAAAATCAAAGGCCCGATCCTGTGCCTCGTCGGCCCTCCGGGCGTCGGCAAGACCTCGCTCGCCCAGTCGATTGCCAAGGCGACCGGCCGTGAGTACGTCCGCATGGCGCTTGGCGGCGTTCGTGACGAAGCCGAGATCCGTGGTCACCGGCGCACCTATATCGGCTCGATGCCCGGCAAGGTCATCCAGTCGATGAAGAAGGCCAAGAAGTCCAACCCGCTTTTCCTGCTCGATGAAATCGACAAGATGGGCATGGATTTTCGCGGCGATCCGTCTTCGGCTCTTTTGGAAGTGCTGGACCCGGCGCAGAACTCGACCTTCATGGACCATTACCTGGAAGTCGAATACGACCTGTCGGACGTGATGTTCATCACGACGGCGAATACGTTGAATATCCCTGCGCCTCTGATGGACCGCATGGAGATCATCCGTATCGCCGGCTACACCGAGGACGAGAAGTGCGAGATCGCCAAGCGGCACCTGCTGCCGAAGGCCATCAAGGAACATGCGTTGCAGCCGCAGGAATTTTCGGTCAGCGACGACGCCCTGATGGCGATCAGCCAGCAGTACACTCGCGAAGCCGGCGTTCGTAACTTCGAACGCGAATTGATGAAACTCGCCCGCAAGGCGGTCACCGAGATCATCAAGGGCAAGAGCAAGTCCGTTGCGGTCACCGCTGCGAACATCGATCAGTATCTTGGCGTTCCGCGCTTCCGCCATGGCGAAGCCGAGCGTGAGGATCAGGTCGGCGTCGTCACCGGTCTCGCCTGGACGGAAGTCGGTGGTGAGTTGCTGACGATCGAAGGCGTGTTGATGCCGGGCAAGGGTCGCATGACCGTTACCGGCAATCTGAAGGAAGTGATGAAGGAATCGATTTCCGCGGCGGCCTCCTACGTCCGCTCGCGCGCCGTCGATTTCGGCATCGAGCCGCCGCGCTTCGACAAGAGCGACATTCACGTCCACGTACCGGAAGCGGCAACGCCGAAGGATGGTCCGTCGGCCGGTGTCGCGATGGCAACCGCCATGGTCTCGATCATGACCGGCATCCCGGTTTCCAAGGATGTCGCCATGACCGGTGAAATCACGCTGCGCGGCCGTGTCCTGCCGATCGGCGGCCTGAAGGAAAAACTGCTGGCGGCGCTTCGCGGCGGCATCAAGAAGGTGCTCATTCCAGAGGAAAACGCCAAGGATCTGGCGGAGATTCCGGATAACGTGAAGAACAACATGGAGATCATCCCGGTATCCCGCATGGGCGAGGTGATCAAGCATGCACTGGTGCGCCGTCCGGAGCCGATCGAATGGGACGGCACCGTCGAAACACCGGTGATCGCGACGGTCGAAGGTGTGGACGATGTCGGGGCGACGATCGCGCATTAAGTGCGGTTTCGCCTGATTTATGACAAATTGACACAAAACCAGAAAAGACCGGCGTTTTTGCCGGTCTTTTTTTGTGAAAAGCTTTTGGCAACGCTTGCTTTTCCTTGATTTGCAGGGCTTTTGGGGTTGCGGCGGGCCGGAGCATACGTATTCTGCGCCCCGCTAACAGACTAGTCGTTTCATACCAGTAGAAAGGGGTGGAAACATGAATAAGAATGAGCTCGTGTCCGCAGTGGCCGAGAAGGCCGGTATTACGAAGGCCGACGCTGCTTCCGCTGTTGACGCTGTTTTCGATGCCGTGCAGGCTGAACTGAAGAAGGGCGGCGACATTCGTCTCGCAGGTTTCGGTAGCTTCACCGTTTCTCACCGTGCAGCCACCAAGGGCCGTAACCCGTCGACCGGCGCCGAAGTTGACATCGCGGCTCGCAACGTGCCGAAGTTCACGCCCGGCAAGGGCCTGAAGGACGCTGTTAACAGCTGATTGTTTTCACCTGCCGCCAGGAGTTTCCGGGTGGTGGAGGATATTGGGGGTCCGGGTTTCCGGCCCCCCTTTTTATGGGCAGCTCCTGCTCAGAGAAGCGTGCGCCCGCCATTGACCGCAAACTTCTGACCCGTCAGGAAATCCGCCTTGTTGGAGGCGAGAAATACCACCATGTGGGCAATGTCCTCCGGCGTTCCGAAATGTCCGAGCGGGGTTTGGGCGAGATAATCGTCGATTGACCGCTGAGACGATCCGACATGGCGTTCGACGGGAATCCAGCCGGGAGCGACCAGATTGACCGTGATCCCCTCGGGCGCCAATTCGCGAGCCCAGGAGCGCGTCATGGAAAGCATGGCGCCTTTTGCCGACGCATAATTCCCGACATTGGGATTGCCAAGCTCTGCTATTTCCGAGCCGATATTGATCACTCGTCCCGACTTGCGCGCGCGCCAATCCGGCAATACCGCCTGAAGCAGTTCGAGGGGTGCTTTGACGAAGAACTCAAGCTGATCGAGATAGGTTTGCCACGATTGCTCCATCAACGGCATGCTCGGTTGCGAGCCCGTTGCATTGTTGACGATCAGGTCGACGGGACCGAGCGCGTTCCTGATTGCATCCAGACCCTCGGTAAGCTGAGCCTTGTCGATCACGCTGAATTTCGCCGCATGGGCTTGGCCGCCCCGCTGCCGGATCGCGTCAACCACCGCTTCCGCGCCTGGCGTATCGTTCGCGTAATTGACAGCCACGGCCCAGCCGTCCTCCGCCAATTGGCGCGCAATGACCGCGCCAAGACCACGGGACGCGCCCGTTACCAGAGCCACCTTCATTGAATTCTCCTCCTTGATTCCTGTTCGTGGCCGGGTCTGCACCCGGCCACATTTTGTCTGGATCGTCGTTGCTCTTACCAACGGTGATGGACGTGCGGAGCGATCAGGCGCTCGTAGATCTCGCCTGTTGCCGTCATGACATCGGCCGAGAGCGGTGCGAGGTTGGCGGCGGCGGCATTGGCTTTGGCCTGCTCGGCGTTGCGGGCGCCGGGAATGACAACGGTGACCGCATCATTCATCAAGATCCAGCGCAGCGCAAAGGCCGCCATGCTGGCGCCGGCCGGGACCAGCTTGCGCACCTCTTCCACCGCCCGCAGGCCGACCTCGAAGGGCACGCCGGCAAAGGTTTCGCCGACGTCGAAGGCTTCGCCGTTGCGGTTGAAGTTGCGGTGATCGTCGCTGGCGAAGTGGGTGTCGCGGGTGATCTTGCCGGAGAGCAGGCCCGAGGCCAGCGGCACGCGGGCAATAACCGCGACTTGCTTCCGCTTGGCCTCCTTGAAGAACAGGTGGTCAGGACGCTGGCGGAAGATGTTGTAGATGATCTGGATACTGACGACGCCAGGATACTCGATCGCCTTCAGCGCTTCCTCGACTTTTTCGACGCTGACGCCGTATCCCTTGATCTTGCCGGCCTTCTGCAATTCGTCGAGACCAGCGAAGACCTCGGGACGATAGAGCACCTCGGTCGGCGGGCAATGCAGTTGCACGAGGTCGAGGCTGTCGACGCCGAGATTCGTCAGGCTGCGGTCGATGAAGCCTTCAAGATTGGCTTTGGTGTAGCCGTTGGCCACATGCGGGTTGAGCCTGCGACCGGCCTTGCTCGCAACCATAGGGCGCTCGCCGCCACGGGCCTTCAGCACATCGGCGATGATCTTTTCGGAGCGGCCGTCACCATAGACGTCGGCGGTGTCGATGAAGGTCATGCCGGCGTCGAGTGCGGCGTTCAGTGCGGCGCGGCCATCGGCCTCGCTGACATCGCCCCAGGCGCCGCCGATTTGCCAGGCGCCGAAACCGACATCCGTGACGATGAAGGGCGTGCGGCCGAAAGCATGGTGTCTCATGAAAATCTCTCCGTTCGTGCTGAAAGTCTAGCGCAGTAGCAGCCGTCTGAAGTCGCGGCAAGCGCGCGGGGATGGCGCGGGATCGCAATGGTGTGACATAGGAATATGACAGCGCTCGGCAATAGATGAAAGCATGGGATGACCGGCGCAGCATGGTATTCATTGCCGTCATATTTGCCTAAAAGGGATGCCAGATATCTGACATCGACTGGAGCCTATGGCCTCTTTCAGCTTCATTCACGCCGCCGATCTGCACCTAGGCAGTCCTTTCCAGGGGCTGGCCCTGAAGGATGCCGCCGTCGCCGCGATCTTCGTGGAGGCCAGCCGCAAGGCCTTTTCGACGCTGGTGGGGCTGGCAATCGAGAAACAAGTCGATTTCTTCCTCATTGCTGGTGATGTCTATGATGGCGACTGGAAGGACAACAAGATCGGCCTGTTCTTCAATCGTGAAATGGCGCGGCTGGAGCGAGCGGGCATCCCGGTCTATCTGCTGCGTGGCAATCATGATGCGGCAAGCGTCATCACCAAGACCATCACACTGCCGGCCAATGTCCATGAATTCCCGACCGGCAAGCCCGGCTCCGTCCGGCTGGAAGCGCTGCGGGTGGCGCTGCACGGGCAAGGCTTCGCCGAGCGCTCGGCCAATGACAATCTGGCGATAAACTATCCAGCACCCGTGTCCGGCTGGTTCAATATCGGTGTTCTCCACACGTCGCTCACCGGTCGTGAGCCGCATGCGCCCTATGCGCCATGTTCGGTCGAGGACCTGCGGTCGCGCGGCTACGACTATTGGGCGCTCGGCCATGTCCACGACTATGAAGTCGTGGCAACCGATCCGCTGGTGATCTTTCCCGGCAATCTGCAGGGCCGCAGCATTCGCGAGCGCGGCGCCAAGGGAGCGGTGCTCGTCACCGTCGAGGATGGCCGCATCGGCCACGAACGGCTGATCGTCGACGAGGCGCGGTTTGCGCAGGTCGATATAACAGTCGATCCCGAGGACGATCAGGCGGCGATCCTGCGTCGGGTCGAGCAGGCGGTGCAGCCACTTGCCGATGACATGGCGGGGAGAATGACGGCGCTGCGGGTGCGGCTGTGGGGCGTCACGCCGCTGCGGGGCGCCATCGCGGCCAATCGCCAGCAATGGCGTGACGAAGTCGAGGCAGCCTGCCATCGCGTGCATGAGGATATCTGGCTGGAGAAGCTGGAACTGCGGCTTGAAGCGCCGGCAGCGGTAGCTGTCGAGGCCAATGGGACGCTTGATCTCGGGCAATTGCTTTCCGAGCATGCCGGCGACGCGGATATCGTGGCCGAAGCGGGCCGGCTCGTCGGCGAAATTGCAGTTCGTTTACCCGGAGGTTTGGGCGCGGCTGAGCTGCCGCTTGACGATACTCTAGAGACCTTGATCGAGGAGGCGCGGCAATTGCTGCTGGCGCGCGGGCAGGGGGCGGGCTGACCCATGCGCTTTGACCGGCTCGACATTCTCCGCTACGGCGCTCTGACCGACCGCACGCTCGATTTTCGCGCAGGCGCCAGATTGCATGTCATTTATGGGCCGAACGAAGCGGGCAAGTCCTCAGCGCTCAGCGCGATCTCCGACCTGCTGTTCGGCTTTCCGGCTGCCGCCGAGCAAAGCTTCCTGCACGAGCCGACGACCCTGCGTGTCGGTGCATCGATCGCCACGCGCGATGGCGCTACACTCGCGTTTCGTCGGCGTCGCGGGCGCAAGAACACGCTGCTTGCTGCCGACGACAAGGAAACGCCGCTTGCCGAAGACGCCCTGGCGCCATTTCTCGGCAATTTGAGCCGCGACGTCTTCGAGCGGGCCTTCGGCCTCGATTCGCTGCGGCTGCGACAGGGGGCGACGGCGATGCTGCGCAGCGGCGGCGAGATCGGCAGTCTGCTGTTTTCCGCTGCTTCCGGTCTCACCGGTCTGTCTCGATTGCGCCAATCGCTGGAAGGCGACGCCGACCGTATTTACGCGCAACGCCGCTCCAAGGACCGCAGTTTCTATCAGGCGTTGGACCGTCATGACGAGGCCCGCAAGGCCGAGCGCGACAACGAGCTCAAATCCGGCGACTGGAAGAAGCTGCTGGCCGAAGCAGACGAACTCGAAGCCGAATTGGAGCGTCTTCAGGATCAGCGCCGCCAGACGCGGCAGGCACTCGACCGGCTGCAAAAGCTGAAGACGCTACAGCCGCTGCTCGCTGAAATTGACAACGAGAAAGCAGGCCTCGATGACCTTGCCGATCTCGCGGCGATACCGGATAGTTTTGCAGATCGGCTGGAGCGGGGCCTGAACGACAAGCGTGCCGCAGAGGAAGAGCTGCGCCGCGCCCAGCAGCTTGCCGCGCGCATCGGCGAAGAACTGTCGCTGATCCGCATCGACGAAACGCTGCTACAAATGTCGGACGATATCACCCAGCTCTTCGCCGATACCGGCAACTATCGCAGCCAGCGCCAGGATCTGCCGCGTGTCGATCAGGAACTGGCGGGTTATGAAGCGACGCTCGTGCAGCTGGGCCGCCGCCTTGGTTTCGCCGACGCATCACAGTTGGAAAAACAGCAGCCGAGCGATGCCGATCGCGTCCGCCTTTCCGAGCTGGTCGAAGAGGGAAGGCGCCTGTTGCTGCAGGGCCAAGGAAATGCCGAGCAACTGGATAGCGAGCGCCGACAGCTCGCATCGCTGGAAAAGGATGGCCCCTCGGGCCGCCTGATCGACCCTCGGCCCTATACTGATCAGCTCGAAGCATTGGCGGATGATCTCGCCAGTCTTGCCCGCCTTGATGGGCTGGAGACGCAGATCAGCCGTATCGAGACGGATCTTCGCGAAGCCGCTTCCCGTCTGCGCCCGCCGGTCGCCGATATCGACGCGCTTTTTGCTGCACCGCTGCCGGACAGCGCCGAAATTGTCGCACATCGCGAGACCATCGATGCGGCCCGTGCCAGCGTGCGCGAGGCATCCGACAAGGTGCGTGGCTATGATGAACAACTGGCCGAGATCGAAGAGGCGCTGGCGGATGCGGAGCGCACCGGCCCGATCGTCACCCGTGAACAGATCACCGGCGCGCGTGAGGTTCGGGATGCCCAATGGCGGTCGATCCGAGATGGGCTGACGGATGGAGACCCGTCTCCCGATGCCAAAACGGTCACCGCATTTGCGGCAAGCCTTGCTGAAGCCGATCGATTGGCCGATGCGGCGCTGAGCGATGCGGATCGCGTCTCGCGCCACGCCGATAACCGCTTGCGCCAGGCGCGGCTGTTGCAGGAGCGCGAGGCGGCGGCCAAGCGATTGCAGCAGCGCGAGGAGGCCTTGGCAAAGGCAATCGTTGCTTTCACCCTGCTCTTCGATGCTTCCGGCATTTCAGTGCTCGATCCGGCAGCCATGCTGGAGTGGCGCCGTGGGGTCGAGGCTCTGTTTCGGGAGCGCCGTGCTCTCCGCGATCTGCTGGATCAACGGAATGAGGCTGCCCTGGCGGAGACGCGTATCTCGCCGGCGCTGAAGGATATTGCCGAGGCCACCGGTTACAAGAGCGGCCGCCTGCCGGCCGGCGCTATGGCGGAAGGTCTGCGAAAACATCTCCGTCTACTGTCAGAACGCTGGAGCGAGAGCCGTACGCGTGAAGGCGAGATCGCCTCGGCGCGGGATCGGCTGACCCGGCTCGGTGAGCAGCAACAGGATATCGAGCGACGGCAGGCCGGTTGGCGCGATGCGTTCGGCAAGGCTGTCCTTTTGCTCGGCCTTTCCGCCGATGCGACGCCGGAGATGGCCGCCGCAGCCTTGAAGGCATGGACAGAGCTGCCGGATGTTCTGGCGGAGCACGACAATCGCCAGCGCCGTGTCAGTGGCATGCGCCGTGATATGGCCGATTTCGAGCGGCGGCTTGCGACCCTTGCCGCAACCGCCGGCTATGAACTCGATCACTTGCCGCCGGATGCTGCCGCCGAAGCATTGCACGCCCGCCTCGGCGCGGTGCGGGGGGAACAGAAGAAGCATGATCGGCTCGAGGAAGAACGCCAGCGCGCCGAGGCGCAGGCCACCCATTGCGGCGAGGCGCTTGCGACGGTCACGACCGCCCTTGCCGATATGGCGGCAGATTTGCCCGAAGACACTGATCTGCCTACTCTACTCTCGCGCCTGCGCGACCGCGCCCGTTTGCAGGCGCGGCTGACGGAAAGCCGCGATCGCTTTCGGCAACAATCCGAAGGCGATGGCGAAGAGGTGATCCGGGCCGAACTCATCGGTTTCGAACGCGTCGCCGCCGGGTTGGAGATCGAGCGGCTCTCCGCCGAAGATCAAAGGCAGTTCACCGAGAACGGTGCGCTCGCGGCTCGTCTGGCGGAAAACCAGCGGCAGCGAAGCGCGCTTGAAACCGGTGTCAGCGCCGAATATGCCGTCTTCGAAAAGCTCTCCGCCGAACAGGAAGCCAAGGATCTGGCGCGGCAATGGGTGGTGCTGAAGCTTGCCGCGCAGATGCTGGCAAGCTCGATGGAGGCCTATCGCGAGCAGCAGGCCGATCCGGTCATCACGCGGGCGGGAGAGCTGTTCGCGCTGCTGACGGGCCATGGCTTCACACGGCTGGTCGAGGAGCACGACGATGCGGATACGCTGCAATTGCTGGCCGAACGCTCCGGCGGTGAGCGCGTGCCACTCGCAGGCTTGAGCGAGGGCACTGGCGATCAGCTTTACCTCGCCTTGCGGCTCGCCTTCTTGGAAGACTATTCCGCCCGCAACGAGCCGGCGCCGCTGATCGTCGACGATATATTCCAGACCTTCGACGACGAGCGCGCCAGCGCC
>Ga0136846_1219114_pt1 | contig 14009 bp, 15 predicted proteins | sample HopSoiMetagenom2_FD_96841 | JGI IMG/M metagenome (GOLD analysis project Ga0136846, IMG submission 96841) | Grasslands soil microbial communities from Hopland, California, USA - 2 Assembly 2016 (version 4) | ecosystem: Environmental > Terrestrial > Soil > Grasslands | place: USA: Hopland...
CGCGCCGACCCCGGTGATCACGAGTACCATTACCATCGACAGCTGGTCGAGCTGGAACGCAGCGTCGATCTGCAGATCGCCGACGGGCATCCAGCTGAAATACCGTTGCACGAAGGGCGCATCGGGATGGCCTGATACCATTGCCTGCCAGATGCCCAAAGCGAGCGCGAACGCCAGAATGAGCACACCCGGCCCCACTATGCTGGTCACCGTCGCCCAGCGATGACGCTTCACCGCATGGTGGTCGTCCCCGACAGCGCCGGCCTCTTCAGCGTGCGAGACGGCTGCAGCGTCCGCCGCTGCCTCCGAATGCGGATGATGCGACGGGATATTTGGATCGGTCGGCCCAAAGTGCGCGCTGTTCAACGACAGGAGGCCGTTGATCACGAAGCCGGCCAGCGGCAGCACCGGCAGCAGCCACACCCACTCGGCGATTGTCCCTGAAAGCGGATGCGACGCCACGTCGATACCTATCTGTAGAAGCATCATCCTTTGAGCAGGTTGATGTCCTTGAGATTGATCGTCTGTCGATGCCTGAAGATCGCGATGATAATAGCCAGACCCACCGCGGCCTCAGCCGCCGAGACTGTCATGACGAACACGACGAACACCTGTCCCGCCGTGCCGTAAAACCTCGAGAAGGCGACAAAGGTAAGATTCACCGCGGTGAGCATCAGCTCGACGCACATGAAGATGATGATCGCGTTCCGATGAACGAGGACGCCGACCACGCCGATTACGAAGAGCGCGGCGGTCAGCGCGAGAGACTCAGCGAGCACCGACGCTCCTTCCTCTCCCAAGTATTACCGCGCCGGCGATGGCAACGAGCAGCAGCACGCTCGTGAGCTCGAACGCCAGCAGATAATCCTTGAACAGCGGCGCCGCGATCGTACCGACAGCATTCAGTTTCGCTAATTGCTGCTCGTTGAAATCACGCGCCACGATCAGCTGCTGCGGAAGCTTCGCGCGAAGGATGATCATAATCTCGCTGAGCAGACCAAGCCCGATGAGTCCAGCAGCGAGCTTCCAGCCAAGCCCACGCGCATCCGCCAGCTCCGATGGATGACCGAGATTGAGCAGCATCACCACGAACAGAAACACGACCATGATCGCGCCTGCATACACCAGGACCTGCATCACCCCGATGAACTGAGCATCGAGCATCACATAGAGGGCGGCGAGGCTGAACATCGTGTTAACGAGCCACAACGCGGCAGCGACCGGGCTCTTTCGGGTAACGAACGTGATCGCCGAAGCAAGCGCGATCACGCCGAAGAGATAGAAGTGAAAGACGTAAAAGAGCGGGTAGTGCGGCTCCATTACTGGCCTTTCGGGTCTTCGGGATCCCACATCTCGCACACCGGGTGCGTCTGATCCATCAGACGCTGCAGGTCATAGACGAATCCCTCGCGGCTGTATTCCGAATTCTCGTAGTGCCGCCCAACGTGAATCGCCTCTTCGGGGCAGACCTCCTGGCAATAGCCGCAGAAGATGCATCGGAACTCGTCGATCTCGAAGACCAGCGGATAGCGGTTCCCTTCCTCATCCTCGCCGGGTACGAGCTTGATGCAATTCGCCGGACAGACGGTCGGACACAGTCCGCACGCGACGCACCTAGCCTTGCCGGTTTCCGTCGTCAGCATCCGGTGCGTTCCGCGCCAACGCGGAGAGATTGGCGCCTTCTCTTCCGGGTACTGGATCGTCGCGCGGTTGGTGACGTCGAACATGTGCTTGATGGTCAGGCCCATGCCCTTGAACATGGCGCGAACGTAGCTGACGTCTTCGACAGGACGGTCGACGACCTTCACTTTGATTGCCATTTATCTCGTTGCCTCAGCGGCTACACGCGGCCGTCGGTCGAGCCGACGCAGCCGCTCGATTTCGCGCGGATGCATTCTCCCGTACGCGGGACTGATGATTCGACCACGGTCGAACACTCCGAACAGCACGATGATCAGAATGATGTTGATGCTGCCAAGAATGGACGCCTGATAAAAGCCCGGTCCGATACCCGCCGCGCTGAGGCCGAGCATCACCGTCGCAATGAGAACGATATAGACGAGCGCCAGCGGCAGGAGGACTTTCCAGCCGAGTGACATCAACTGGTCGTACCGAAACCGTGGCAGCGTCCAGCGCACCCACATGAAAACGAAAAGGAAGAATAGAATCTTCGCCAGGAAGATTCCTACCGAGAGCAGCGACAGCCAGCCGCTATAAGGGCCGATGTTGTCGCGCGCCGTGAACGGCACGTCCCACCCGCCGAAGAACAGCGTCGCCATCAGCGCGCTGGCCGTCACCATGCTCGCATACTCGGCAATGAAAAAGAGCGAGAACTTCATCGCACTGTATTCGGTGTGGTAGCCGGCGATGAGCTCCGATTCCGCTTCGGGCAGATCGAAAGGCAAACGATTCGTCTCGGCGAACGCCGCCACCATGAAGATGAAGAACGCGACGGTGAGATTGATGACGTTCCAGCCGCCCCACGCCTGTTGATTGATGATGCTGTTCAGGCTGACGTTGCCGGCCAGAAGAAGCACCGGAATCGTCGACATTCCCATCGAGATCTCGTACGAGACCATTTGGGCGCTCGAACGGAGTCCGCCGAGCAGCGCGTATTTGTTGTTCGAGGACCAGCCGGCGAGCACAATGCCGTAAACGCCAAGCGATGTGATGGCCAGGATGAAAAGGAATCCGACCGGCAGATCGGCGACGACGAGATCCACCCTGCCCCAGCGTGTCGCGACGGGCGCACCAAATGGAATCACACACCACGCCGTCAGAGCGGGAATGAATGAAAGAATCGGCGCCAGGATGAAGAGCGGCTTGTTCACGCCGGCCGGCATCGTCTCTTCCTTCATGAAATTCTTGAGGCCGTCGGCAGCGGGCTGCAGCCAGCCTTTGCCAACGCGGTTGGGGCCGTGACGATCCTGAATCCACGCCGAGATCTTTCTTTCGGCTAACGTCAGCATCGCCACGCCGATCATGTAGACCGTGAAGATGATCAACATCTTCAGCACGGTGAACAGGAAAAAAGGCATCCCCTGCACCGGCGTATGATCCGGGTCGATGGCCTCGTACAGCGCCGGAACGACGTTGACGACGCTCATGCGGCGCCCACCGCGATCGGAGCTTTCGGACCAGTCTGCGGGGCGTCGACAACCGGCAGTCCCTTGAAGCCGATCCTGTCGTAGCTCAATCCGGCAAAGGATTTGTGAGAGCTCGCCAGTCGGGCGAACACCTCTGACGGCAGAAAGAAATTGCTTTGCTTGCCCATCGCTCCGAGAAGATCGCCCAGCACCAGCCAGCTCGGACGCGTCTCGCCAGGAGCCTGGCGCGCCTGGGTGAAGCGCTGCACCCGGCCGCGGAGGTTGGTGACAGTGCCTTCCTCCTCCGAGAAATTGGCGATCGGAAGTATAACTGACGCCCGATCGACACCGCTCGGCATCACCGAGCCGATCACGATCACGTCACCCGCGCGCGAAATCGCGGAGGCATCCACGCCTTCGAGATCCTCTCCGGCGATGACGAGTACGTCTCCCTGGCCAAGTCCGCCGAGCAGGTCTTTCGTTTTTCTAAACCCAAGAGTTTCCGCGCCGTAGACATTCGCCGCCCGCTCGCGCCTGAGAGCGAGATCCTCGACGCCCGGCAGTGGGGCTTCGTCGCCCTCGGCTACCCTGAAGGCCCCGCTTCCACCCTGCATCAGTTGAGTAAGAAGGAACAGGGATTCGTTGGAAAGCATTGGAGACGCTGCGACAAAAACCTTCTTGCCGTTGAGTGCGCGAGCGGCCGCGGTTATAGCGGCTTCCCAGGTTGTCGCCGTCAGTCCGGTATTCCCAGTCCTCACCATCGGCTGCTCGACCCGGCTCTTCTCGTTCATCCAGCGGTAGTTGAGACGGCCCCAGTCGCACATGAAGAAGGCGTTCACATTTTCATTCGCGCGCGGCCGCATGCGTACGATCTGGTTCTCGCGCGTCTCCATGATCACGTTGCAACCCTGAGTGCAGTTGGGACAGATCGACGAAGTACGATCGAGCTCCCAGGCGCGAGCCTTATTCAGGAAATCCTTGGATAACAATGCGCCAACAGGACACAGGTCGATGACGTTGGCCGCCCACGGGTGCGTCATGTCCCGGCCTTCGAACTTTCCGATCAAGGCGCGATCGCCACGCTCGCTGACGTTCAGCGTCGGCTCGTGCGCCACATCATCCATGAAGCGGACGCATCGCGTGCAGAGGATGCAGCGGTTGGGGACGTAGATCACATCGCCACCGAAATCCTCGGCGGGATTGAAACGCTTGGGCTCGCGATAGCGCGAATCCTCGCGGCCTTCCTGATAGGTGTAGTCCTGGAGCTCACACTCACCCGACTGATCGCAGATCGGACAATCGAGCGGGTGATTGATGAGCAGCATCTCGAGCACGCCTTTGCGCGCGTCGAGCGATTTATCGGAGTGGACGTGGACGACTTGTCCCTCTGCCACGGTAGTCGCGCACGACGGTGCGAGCTTCGGCGCCTTCTCGACCTCGACCAGGCACATTCTGCAGACGCCCGCGACCGGCAGGCCGGGGTGATAGCAGTAGTGCGGAATGAGGACGCCGACGGTTTTCGCAGCCTCAAGGATCGTAGTGCCCTCAGCAACCGTCACGGGCCGACCCTCGATCGTCAAGGTCACCATTTTCTGCTCGGCCACTATGCCACCGCCGCATTCACTGGGTGGAACCGGCGGCCCTGAATGAGGGCCTCGAATTCGCCGCGGAATTTCTTGATGCCCGACACCACCGGCACCGCGCATGAGTCGCTCAAGACGCAAATCGTCTTGCCGGTCATTTGCTCGGCGATATCGAGCAGCGTGTCGAGATCTTCCATGGTTCCTTCGCCGTCGCGAATGCGCTCGAGAATCTTTGTCGTCCAGGCAGTTCCTTCGCGGCACTGTGTGCACTGCGCGCAGCTCTCGTGCGCGAAGAACCGGGCTATCCGTGCGATGACCGTTACCATTGGCTGTGCGTCATCGATCACGATCACGCCACCGGAACCAAGCATCGAACCCTGGGCGACGAATCCTTCGTAATCCATCAGCGTCGCTTCGGCTTCTTCCATCGTCTGGATGGGAACCGACGCGCCGCCGGGAATCACCGCCTTGAACTTCCGGCCGTGGTACGGGCCGCCGCAGAGATCGTACAGAAATTCCTTGAACGGGAATCCCATCACGACTTCGTAGGTCCCGGGTCGCTGCACGTTGCCGCAGACCGAGAAGAGCTTGGTGCCGGTACTCTTCGGATTGGACAGCGACATCTTCTTGTACCAGTCAGCACCGTTCAGGAGAATCGGTGCCGCGGCGATCAGCGTCTCGACGTTGTTGATGGTCGTCGGCATTCCGAAGACACCCGATACCGCCGGGAACGGCGGCTTGATGCGCGGATTTCCACGGCGGCCTTCCAGCGAGTTCATGAGCGCAGTTTCTTCGCCGCAGATGTACGCGCCGGCACCCTTGTGGACGTGCACGTCGATGCGCTTGCCGGTGCCCATTGCGTTCTTGCCGATGATGCCCGCCGCGTAGGCTTCTTTGACAGCCTGCTCCATCCAGTACAACGGCTCGGTGAATTCGCCGCGGATGTAGATGTAGGCGGTCTCAGCGCCAATCGCGTAGGCGCCTATCGCGCAGCCCTCGACCAGCGCGTGCGGCGTCCACCGCATCAGCTCGCGATCCTTGAAGGTGCCCGGCTCGGATTCGTCGGCGTTGCAGCACAGGTAGTGCGGCTTGCCATCGCCAGGCTTCATGAACGACCACTTCATTCCCGTGGGAAAGCCGGCCCCACCGCGGCCGCGCAACCCCGACTCCTTGACGACGTTCACGATGTCGGCCGGTGGCATGCCGAGCGCCTTCTCCAGCGCCTTGTATCCACCACGCTTTTTCCACCCGTCGAGAGTCCGCGCCTCTGCATCTCCAAAATATTTGGAGAGCACAGTGGTCTCTCTTGAGTGCGGCAGGTGCGGGTAGCCCATTACGTGAGCTCCGCCAACAATTCAGGGACTTTGTCGGGGTTAACCGATTCCACGAATTTCTCGTTGATCATGACAGGGGTTGCAAAGCCACACGCGCCAAGACACTCGACTTCGATCACCGTGAATTTGCCGTCCGGCGAGGTGACACCGAGCTCTCCGGTGTTGGTGTGTCTCAGAAAAGCTTTGACCACATCCTCGGCGCCGCAGATTCCGCAGGGGGAAGTAGTGCACACCTGGATGAAATATTTTCCGACCGGATGCTGGTGATACATGGTGTAGAAGGTCACCACCCCTTTTACGTATGCCGGAGTCAGTTCCAGCACGCCGGCAACTTCCACCATCGCTTCCTCGCTCACCCAGCCGCGCTCGCGCTGCACGATCCAGAGCGCAGGGAGCAGCGCCGCCATCTTGTTTGGATAGCGGGAAAGCAGCGTGTCCAGCTCCGTCCTGCCTTCACCCGTGAAAACTGCGACATATGGCTCGTGTGCAGCGCGATCGTGAGAGGCGTAGTCGGGGGATTCGAGACCGCCGACCAGCTCCGGAGGAGGCGTCAACGGTCGATTTCTCCCATGACGATGTCGATGCTGGCATTGATGGCGATGACATCGGACAGCAGATGTCCTTCGACCATCTTCGGGATGGCAGCGAGATTTACGAACGACGGTGGACGGATCCTCCAGCGCACAGGCTTCGCGGTCCCGTCAGATACCATATAATAGCCCTTCTCTCCCTTCGGGCTCTCCACCGCAAAGTAGGACTCTCCAATCGGCGGCCGCGGACCTTCCATCACGACCTTGAAGTGGTGGATCATCGATTCCATCTCACTCGTCGCTTTGGATTTGGGTGGAAGGATGATGCGCGGATCGTCAATGTTTACCGGACCGTCAGACAGACGGTCGGCTGCCTGTTGCAGAATGCGCACCGACTGCCGCAGCTCCTCGAATCTCACCAGATAGCGATCGTAGACGTCGCCGTTGGTTCCCACCGGGACCTCGAAGTCGTAGGTCTCGTAATCGAGGTACGGGAAATCTTTGCGTACATCGTAATCGACGCCCGAAGCGCGGAGCATTGGACCTGACAATCCCCAGTTGATCGCTTCTTCGGGCGACATCACGCCGAGTCCAACCGTGCGGCCAACCCAGATCGCGTTCTTGGTGAGTACGCGATCGATTTCGTCGAGTGTATGCGGAAAAGTGCGAATGAATTGGCGGAGGCCATCCATCCAGCCGTTCGGGATATCGGCTGCCATTCCGCCGACGCGTGTTGCAGATGTCGTGAGTCGCGCGCCGATCCATTTCTCCAGCAGACGATAGATCTCTTCGCGCCGCTGAAACGCCCAGAGGAACGGCGTGAAGGCTCCGATATCGATGCAGAAAGTCCCCAGCCAGACGAGGTGGGACATGATCCGCGACAGCTCGGACGCGATGACCCGCAGGACTTTGCATCGCTCAGTGATCTCGATCCCGAAGAGTCGCTCCGCCCCGAGCGCGAATGCGACGTTGTTGCCGATCGAGTTGAGGTAATCCTCGCGGTCAGTCCAGCAGATTATCTGGTTGTACTGCCGGTACTCGCCGATTTTCTCGAAGCCGCAGTGCAGATAACCGATGTGCGGTATGCAGCGAACGACGGTTTCGCCGTCGAGCTCCAGAACCAGGCGCAGCACACCGTGAGTCGCCGGGTGCTGAGGTCCAATGTTGATGAGCATGTGCTCACCATCGAGATCCGGCTCCATGGCAGGGGGCGCCTGCAGTGCGAGGCCGCCACCACCATCGTCGGTAAGAATCGGAACTCTTTGCGGTCTTCCCTGCGCATCGAGACCGGTAGTGGAGAGCTCGACTTCGACAGTGCGTTTGGCCATTACTCGCCGGTCCTCTCGCCTTTGCTCAGTCTCGCGCGCATCTCCTCGGGCAATTCAGCAAATGCGTCCGCGATGCTCAGCTCTTCCATGGAGTAGCGCGCTTCAGGATTCTGTGCGAGCGCCTGGCGAAGCTGCTCCGAGCGGCTGAAGCGTCCACGCAGCGGAAAGTCTTTCCGCAGCGGGAATCCTTCCTTGTACTGCTCCCACATCAGAATTCGTCGCAGATCCGGATGACCGCTGAAGCGAATGCCAAACATGTCGTAGCATTCGCGCTCGAGCCAATCCGCCGATCGGTAGATGTCGTATACGCTGGCGATCTCGAGCGGCTGGCCTTTCGGGATCTGCGCCTTCACTCGAAGAAATCGGCGGAATGGCAGTGACCTCAGATGCCACACCACCTCGATCGGCACTTCAGCATCGCGGTACTCGACTGCGGTCACGTCGCTCAGAAAATCGTAGCGCTGCGATTCGTCGTCGTGCAGCCAGCGAATTACATCGTGCACGGACGCCGGGTCGATGAAGACGACAGTCTCGCCCCAGATGACTTCGACGCGTCTGACAGCTGCGCCGAATTTATCCTGCAGCGCCTTGGCCGATGGATTGGCTTCGGCGCCGCGATGCGACACGCCTTTCTGGGTGACTGGCTGGCTAGCGGGCGCACTCGCCCCCGTTCTCACGACCTCGAATCGGCTCACAGCCCGGACCTGGTCTGATTCACGGAGTTACCGAACGGCTCGCCGAGCTCGTCGATAACCGACGGCGGAATGTAGAGCTGACTCTTCGGATCCGGCTCCATCTCGTCTCGCGTCCCCTTGTCGGCCGCACGCTCGTTCTTCACTTTTTCCTGGAGCATGCGAATGCCGTATATGAGTCCTTCCGGACGCGGAGGACATCCCGGCACATAAACATCGACCGGAATGATGGTGTCGATCCCCTGCACCACCGCATAGTTGTCGAACATTCCACCAGTCGATGCACACGCGCCCATTGATATGCACCATTTCGGCTGCGGCATCTGCTGCCAGATCCGCCGGATAATCGGAGCGAGCTTGAACGGTACGCGGCCGGCGCAGATCAGAACGTCAGCCTGCCGCGGCGAAAAGCTCATCCGCTCCATCCCAAAGCGCGCAAGATCGAAATCGCTGGCGGCGGTCGCCATGAATTCGATGGCGCAGCAAGCGGTGCCGAATGGCATCGGCCACAAAGAATTCGCTCTTGCCCAGTTGACCAGGAAGTCGAGCCGCGTCGCGACCCAGCCCTCCTGCGATTCCGGCGCGTACGCCACTGTACGATGATCAGCCGGTGCGCTCAATCCCATTGCAACGCCCCTTTCTTCCAGACGTAAACGAAGCCGACGAGGAGGATCAGCATGAACACCAGCATCTCGCCGAGCCCGAAGAACGAGATGTGTCCCACAGGACAAGTGTCAGCGACGAGCGGCACGAAGCAGGAGAGCTGCTTGTAGTAAACCGCCCACGGAATCATGAAGACCGTCTCGATGTCGAAAATGATGAACAGAATCGCAACGAGGTAAAAACGCACCGAGAAGCGTTCGCGGGCATCCCCTAACGCCGGCACTCCCGATTCATAAGCCTGCTGCTTTACCGGCGTCGGTCGGGCCCGGATCGTCAGCGCCGAGATCACGATGATCGCCAGCGCATTGACCACCACGAAACCGAAGAGCATCAGGACCGGGAAGTAAGCGCGAAACATGGCCTCTCAGACTTCGTGAAAAATTTCACTAGTGCGATTTTTCGGAATTTACCTGCGGCAATCTTCTAATTCAACGGCTCCCGTTCGGTGGCGATGAACGTGCGAAAACCGTACATTCACGCTTGAAATGGCGCGAACTGTCGCGCTGACCAAACCTTCGCCGAAGTCCGGCTTCCTCCCCACCACAAGCAATCCCACATGTCCATTCAATCGGATCGCTGGATCACCCGCATGGCCAGAGAACACGGGATGATCGAGCCCTTCGAGAGCAGCCAGGTAAGATCTGGCGTCATTTCCTACGGTGTCAGCTCCTACGGTTACGACATGAGAGTCGCCCCCGAGTTCAGAATCTTCACCAATGTTTTGAACTCGATCGTCGACCCCAAGAACTTCGACCCGAAGTCATTCGTCGAATTCGAGGGTGACGTTTGCATCGTCCCGCCGAACTCGTTCGCGCTGGCCAGATCGGTCGAGTATTTCCGCATCCCGCGCAACGTCGTAACGATAACTGTCGGAAAGTCTACTTACGCCCGGTGCGGCATAATCACCAACGTCACACCGTTCGAGCCGGAGTGGGAAGGATTCGTTACGCTCGAGATCTCCAACACGACGCCCCTGCCGGCCAAGATCTACGCCAACGAAGGTATTGCTCAGGTACTGTTTTTTAAGGGCGAGGAAGAGCCCGCCGTCTCATATAAAGACAAAAAGGGCAAGTACCAGGGCCAGCAGGGAGTGACACTGCCTCGATTGTAGAGGTGGCCCTCTGTTTGCCGAAGTTGGGTGAACACACCGTTTTTGGGAGGATGCAAGACTGATGCAGAACAGCGATGGCGTACAAAAGGGCCCGCAGGATCACGCTGAGGGCCAGCACGGATCAAAAACTCACGGCAAATTCCTCGAACAGCTCCACTCTGGCAGCAATGGCAACGGCACCGCGCCGACCAACGGGCAGAATGGAGCTGATTCTTTGAAGAACCCTTCCCACCACAATGCCGCGCACCGCCTGGTTGAATCACGCCAGCAGCACGACGCAGCCGAGAAACGAAGTGAGAAAACAAGGCTGAATCGGGCGCAGGAGCGGCATCACCTCAACGGCGACACTCCGCCTCGAACGGCGCCTTAGATCTAAGCTCGCGTTCCGAGTAGCGACGCCCGGATGAAATCACGATTCATCCGGGTGATCGTGTCGATGCTGATCTCCTTTGGACACGCCTCCTGACACTCGCCGTGAAGTGTGCAGCTGCCGAAATCCTCGAGCTCCATTTGCTCGACCATTTTGAGAGCTCGGCGGTAGCGCTCAGGTTGGCCCTGCGGTAGAAGTCCGAGGTGGCTGATCTTGGCGCCGGTGAACAAAGATGCCGACGCGTTCGGACACGCCGCCACGCAGGCGCCGCATGCGATGCACGCCGCGGCATCCATCGCGTCGTCGGCGCTCTCCTTCGGCACCAGGATCTCGTTGGCATCGCGGGCGCCGCCGGTGTTGGCGGTGATGAAGCCGCCCGCCTGAATAATCCTGTCGAGCGCCGAGCGGTCGACAACGAGGTCCTTAATGACCGGGAACGATCTCGCCCGCCATGGTTCGATGTAAATCGTGTCCCCGTCCTTGAAGCTCCTCATGTGCAGCTGACAGGTCGCTGTGCCTTTCATCGGTCCGTGCGCGACACCGTTGATCATCAGGCTGCACATCCCGCAGATCCCTTCCCGACAGTCGTGGTCGAACGCGATCGGGACTTCGCCGCGCTCGGTCAGACCTTCGTTGACTACATCGAGCATTTCCAGGAATGACATGTCAGGCTTGATGTCATTCGCTTCGTATTTCACCATTTTGCCGGGTCGATCCACACCGTCCTGGCGCCAGACATGGAGCGTGAGTCTCATTATTTGTAGCTCCGTTGTGAGAGCTTCACGTTCTCGAACACCAACGGCTCCTTGTTGAGGATCGGGTCCTTTCCCTCGCCCGCGTACTCCCAGACCGCCACGTACGTGAAGTGCTCATCGTCCCGGAGTGCTTCGCCATCCGGAGTCTGGGACTCCTCGCGGAAATGCCCGCCGCATGACTCGCGTCGATGCAGCGCGTCGATGCACATCAGCTCACCCAGCTCGAGAAAATCCGCCACTCGACCTGCCCTCTCCAACGCCTGATTGAGCTCGGCGTCGCTCCCGGGCACGTTAACGTCGCGCCAGAATTCGGCGCGCAGCCGTGCGATTTTCTCGAGCGCGGTCTTCAGTCCGGCTTCGTTGCGCGACATGCCACAATAGTCCCACATGATCTTGCCGAGCTCTCTGTGGAACGACGCCACAGTTCTCTTCCCGGAGATGGAGAGCAGCTTCCTCGTGTTTTCCGCTACCTGCGCTTCGGCCGATTTGAATGCAGGGTGTTCGGTTGTCACCTTTTCGAGTTTGTTGCTGCCGAGGTAGTGGCCGATCGTGCTCGGGATGACGAAGTAGCCGTCGGCGAGTCCCTGCATTAACGCGCTGGCGCCGAGCCGGTTGGCGCCGTGATCGGAGAAGTTCGCCTCCCCCGCGACGTGTAAACCTTCAATCGTACCTTTCAGATTGTAGTCAACCCACAGCCCACCCATGGTGTAGTGAACCGCCGGGTAGATGCGCATAGGCGTCCGATACGGGTTCTCGTCCGTGATACGCTCGTACATCTCGAACAGATTGCCGTAACGCTCACGGATGACGTCGGCGCCGAGCCGCTTTATGGCGTCGGCGAAATCGAGATAGACGCCGAGTCCTGTCTCACCCACTCCACGCCCTTCATCGCAGACTTCTTTCGCGGCGCGCGACGCGATGTCGCGCGGCGCAAGATTCCCGAAGCTGGGATATTTCCGCTCGAGGAAATAGTCGCGCTCATTCTCGGGAATCTCGGTCGGCCTGCGCTTGTCGTCCGCCTTCCTGGGAACCCACACCCGGCCGTCGTTTCTGAGCGACTCGCTCATCAGCGTCAGCTTCGACTGGTAGTGGCCACTGACAGGGATGCACGTCGGGTGAATCTGGGTGAAACACGGGTTGGCGAAGCCAGCGCCACGCTTGTATGCGCGCCAGATCGCCGTCGCATTCGATCCCTGCGCGTTTGTCGACAGGTAAAACACGTTGCCATATCCGCCAGTTGCCAGAACCACCGCCTCCGCGGCGTGAGACTCCACAGTCCCCGTCACCAGATTGCGGGTGATGATGCCGCGAGCTTTTCCATCGATGACTACCAGATCGAGCATCTCGGTGCGCGGATACATCGTCACGCCGCCGCGCTGAATCTGTCTCTCCAGCGCCTGGTACGCGCCGAGGAGTAGCTGCTGACCCGTCTGGCCGCGGGCGTAAAACGTCCGTGATACCTGGGCGCCGCCGAACGACCGATTGGCCAGCAGACCGCCGTACTCTCTGGCGAAGGGTACGCCCTGCGCTACGCACTGATCGATGATGTTCACGCTTAGCTCGGCGAGGCGATACACGTTTGCCTCGCGTGACCGGAAGTCACCGCCTTTCACCGTGTCATAGAAAAGCCTGTAGATGCTGTCGCCGTCGTTTTGATAATTCTTCGCCGCGTTGATTCCACCCTGCGCGGCGATGCTGTGAGCGCGGCGAGGTGAATCCTGGAAGCAGAAACACTTCACGTTGTATCCGAGCTCGCTCATCGTCGCCGCCGCTGCGCCGCCGGCTAGGCCGGAGCCAACCACGATGATGGTGTTTTTCCGCTTATTCGCCGGATTGACGAGCTTCATCTCGAACCGGTTCCTGTTCCACTTCTCGGCTAGCGGACCGCCAGGAACGTGAGCGTCGAGGCGAAAAGTCATCTCACCCATCCCGCGAAAACGGCGACAGGTATCGCGGTAAAGGCGGCCCAGATCAGAATCGCGAGCGCAAGCGATATCCGATGATGCAGTGGCTCTGGCGATTCCGGGCTTACACCGATGCTTCGCACAGAGCTCCACGCCCCGTGAAAGAGATGAAGCCCCAGCGCGAGCATCGACACAACATAGAAGAGCGCGACCCACCAGATCCGAAAGCTCATCACGACGTTGGCGTACACGTCCTGCTGACTGAACACGCCGGCTGGCCTGATCGTTCCGGTCGTGAAGTGCAGAATGTGAAGGACGATGAAAACGAGCAGCAGCGCCCCGCCCCATCTCATCGTGCGAGAGGCTAGCGTCGCAGCCTGTGGCTCACGCTTCACATAGCCGATCGGACGAGCGGCACGACTCTGACGAGTGAGCTGCACCGCGGCTACGACGTGAAGGATTACCGCCACGATGAGAACGATTCGCAACGCCCAAAGGAGCTCGCCGGTGCTCTTCAGGAAATGCGAGTATGAGTTGATCGCGTCGGGCCCGCGGAAAACCAGCAGATTGCCCAGCGAGTGAAGTACGACAAAGCCGATGCCGATGAGGCCGGTAATCCCCATGACCGCTTTCTTGCCGATCATGGAGCCGTA
>Ga0136846_1221240_pt1 | contig 14008 bp, 9 predicted proteins | sample HopSoiMetagenom2_FD_96841 | JGI IMG/M metagenome (GOLD analysis project Ga0136846, IMG submission 96841) | Grasslands soil microbial communities from Hopland, California, USA - 2 Assembly 2016 (version 4) | ecosystem: Environmental > Terrestrial > Soil > Grasslands | place: USA: Hopland...
CCCGCCCCTACCCTAAGCGTCGAGGCCAAAGTTAGCGCCTATGGGGGATAGGGGTGAGGGCCCTTGGGCGGGGGCGCCTGCTGTCCTCCCCCTAAGCGCCCACATCCGCCCGCCGCTCCGGCTCCGGCTCGGCCAGCGAATCGAGCAGGTCCGCCGGCAGCGACAGGCCGGGGTGGACGCGCTTGCACAGCTCGCGCAGGCGGCGCAGATCCACCTCGGGCAGCTCGCCGAAGGACTCGACGATCTTCGGGTCGAGCTGCTGGCCCGCCACTCGCTGCAGCTCAGAGAGCGCCACCTGATGGCTGCGGGCCCGCCGGTAGGGGCGGTCGGAGGTAATGGCGTCATAGGTGTCGACGACGGCGAAGATGCGGGCGGCGAGGGGGATCTCCCCGCCGGCGATGCCGCGGGGGTAGCCCTTGCCGTCCCAGCGCTCGTGGTGGCTGTAGATGATGTCCAGCGCCGCGGGCTGGAGGAAGCTGACCTCGGCCAGCATGTCGAACCCCCAGGTGGGGTGCTGCTTCATGATGTGCCACTCCTCGGCGGTGAGAGGGCCCATCTTGCGCAGGATCTCGTCGGGGACCACCATCTTCCCCACGTCGTGGAGGAGCGAGCCCCACTCGATGGCCTTGAGCTCGTCGCCGTGGATCCCGAGGGCCTTGGCGAGGGCGATGGCGTAGAGGGAGACGCGGAAGGAGTGCCCTGTGGTCTCGTGGTCGCGGGCGTCGGCCGCCGTCACCACCGCGCCTACCGCTTCCACGTACGACCGCTCGCGGGCGCGCTGCGACTCCTCGAGGGAGATGGTGAGGGCGCGGAAGGTCTCCTCGATCAGCCGCACCTCGCTGCCGCCGCCGGCGGCGCGGAAGTCGCTCTGGAGCTGCCCGGTGCGAGCCATGGCCGACATCGTCTCCGCGAGGCGCCGCAGGGGGAGCTTGATGCGCTGCGCCACCCACAAGGCCGCGCCAGCCGCCAGTATGCCGGCCGAAAGGCCGATGAACAAAAGGTTCCAGCCGATCTGGCGGGCGAGGTCGGGATCGTCGGAAACCACCACCAATTCGTAGACCAGAAGCAATGCGATGCCCAGGACCGTCGCCGCGATGACGGCGGTGAAGAGGGCGGACTTGGTGCGCAGATTCAAAGCAAAGGACTCCATTCCCCCGGGTTCTCGAAGCCGGCGTCCCGCCGATCGATCTCTTTGCTGCGAAATTAAACGGAGTATACGCGAGCGGGAGGCATTTTGCGATGCCCGGGACGGTCTTTCGCCGGGAGCGCTTGGGGATGGCCAGGCGTAGGGAGCGGCAGGGGCTCCGAGGGGCACCGTGTCGTGAGGCCTCATCTATCCAAGAAGGTGCTTCTCCTGGCTGTTTTCGAGTCATCCCGAAGGGACGTCCCTGTTACGATCCCGTTCTGTCATGACGACTTCGTCCAGAAGCGGGGGGGCTGCGGCCGCTATCGCCGGACTCCTCCTTCTCGCGGCTCCCGTCCTCGCCGGTCCGGCGCCGGACGCCCGCGAGATCGCTTCCGGGCTGGCGGCGCTGGGGCCGCGGGCGGACCCGGTGGTCCGTGGCCGGGCGGTGAGCTTCCTGCTGGACGCCCTGCGCCGGGCCGGGATCGCGGAGGCGAGGGCGGTCCCCGCCAGCGGGGGAGGCGGGTTCGTCAACGTCGAGGGGGTGGTGCCGGGCGCGAGCCCTGAGGAGATCGTGCTTTCCGCCCACTACGATTCGGTGCCCGGGAGCCCCGGGGCGGGGGACGACGGGTCGGGGTGCGGCGTCGCCCTCGCCGCGGCGGCGGACCTGCGCCGCACGCCCCTGCGCCACACCGTGCGCGTGGTCCTCTTCGACGGCGAGGAGGCCGGCTCGCGGGGGAGCGAGGCGTGGCTCAGGGACCGGGGAGCCGGGGCGGAACGCCGGATCCTGGCCGGCCTCAACCTGGAGATGCTGGGCTGGGGAGGGAGCGCCGGACCGGTGATCCACCTCTTTCCGGCGCGGACCCTGAGAGGACCGGGCCGCGCGGGCGAGCGGGTGATGCCCCCGGGCTGGCTGGTGCACGCGGTGCAGAGGAGCGGCGACGCCGTGAGCTGGCCCTACGCCGTGGCCGACGACCGGCACTCCCTGCTGGCACAGCTCGTCCTGCGCGCGGTCGACGTGCGCCTCGGCGCCGACTCCGACGTCTTCCTGCGCCGTGGCATCCCCGCCGTGACCCTCTCGGACAGTGGGCTTCTGGACCTCGATCCCGCCTACCACCGGCCGGCCGACGTCGCCGGCCGGCTGGACGCCCATCGCCTGGAGCGCTGGACCGAGGCGACGTCGGCGGCCGTGCGGCGCCTGGACGCCCTCGCCGCGAGGCCTCTCTTCGAGGACCAGTATCTCGACGCCTTCGGTCGCGTCTGGCTGCGGCGCGACCTGATCTGGATCGGCTTCCTGCTCTGGGCGTTGCTGGTCCTCCGCGGGCGCCCGGGCCGCTGGCGTGGGGCCTCGGCCGAGGAGCGCCGACGGCAGATGGGGTCCTATCTACCGGGCTTCCTCTTCCGCGTGCTGCTGATGCTGGCGATCTTCCTGGCACCGGTCTTCGCCGTGCTGCTCTGGCCTTCGGCCCTCCTCGCCCTGGCGCCGCCGCGGACGCCGGGCTGGCGGGCGGTCTGGATCGTCCTCGGCGGCCTGCCGTTCCTCATCCTCCTCGTCGCGCTGGGCGTTGCGACCTCCCAGGGGCTCGTGATCACGGCCCACGGCTTCCGGGGAGGAGCGGCGGCTGCGGCGTTGATTCCGGCGGCGCTGGTGACCTACGTCGTCTCCGTCGCCAGGCCGCGGCGCAGTCTGGCGATCACCCTCGTGCTCCTGACCTTCACGCTCGCCTCCTGCGGCAGACAGCCAGGCTCGGAGACCTCGCACCCGGAGAAGTGGACCAACCGGCTTGTCCACGAGAGCAGCCCCTACCTGCTGCTCCATGCCCACAATCCCGTCGACTGGTATCCGTGGGGGGAGGAAGCGTTCGCCATGGCGCGACGGGAAGACAAGCCGATCTTCCTCTCCGTCGGCTACTCCTCCTGCTACTGGTGCCACATCATGGAGCGCGAGGTCTTCTCCCGGAAGCCGATCGCCGACCTGATGAACCGCTGGTTCGTCAACGTCAAGGTGGACCGGGAGGAGCGGCCGGACCTCGACGAGATCTACATCGATGCCGCCGAGATCCTGACCGGGGGCGGCGGCTGGCCCAATTCGATTTTCCTCACACCGGACCTCGAGCCCTTCTTCGCCGGCAGCTACTTCCCGCCCGAGGACCGGGAGGGGCAACCGGGCTTTCCCAAGGTGCTGCGGGAGCTGCACGACTCCTGGGCGAAGCGGCGGCCGGAGGTGAACGCCGCCGCGGCCCGGGTGGCCGCCGCCCTGCGGCAGACCCTGGCGGCGAGGAGCGAGCCGTCGGCGGAAATCCCGTCGAAGGAGAGCGCGCGGCGAGCCGTCGTGAGCCTCGAAAGCCATTTCGACGCGCGCAACGGCGGCTTTGACGGGCCGCCGAAGTTCCCCAGCCCCGCGAGCCTCCTCCTGCTCTGGGAGGCGGACGCCGAAGGGCGGCGGATGGTCCTCGTCACCTTGAAGAAGATGGGCCAGGGGGCGATCTACGATCAGCTCGGCGGCGGCTTCCACCGCTACACCCTGGACGCCCAGTGGCGCGTACCCCACTTCGAGAAGATGCTCTACGACAACGCCCATCTCGCCGAGCTGCTGGCCGTCGCCTGGCAGGCGGAGAAGGACCCGGAGCTCGCGCGTCTCGCCCGCGGCACCCTCGACTTCGTGCTGGCGGAGATGACCCTGCCGGAAGGGGGCTTCAAGTCGGCCATCGACGCCGAGGTCCAGGGTCAGGAGGGCGCCGGCTACACCTGGACACGGCAGGAGCTGGAGAGCGTTCTCGGTCCTGAAGGGTTCAAGCTGCTCGCTCCCACCTTCGGCTTCGACGGCCAGCCCAACCTGCCAGGTGGCCGGTACACCCTCTATCTCCCGAAGTCCCTGTCCGAGCGGGCGGCCGAGCTCGGGATCTCTCGCGAGGAGCTGCTGGCGCGGCTGAGCCCGTACCTGGACAAGCTGCGGGCCGCCCGCCGTCAACGCCAGCCGCCGCGGGTGGACGACAAGGCGCTGGCGGACTGGAACGGCATGACGATCGCGGCGCTGGCCCGCGCCGGCAAGCTCCTTGGCGAGCCCCGCTACCTCGCCGCGGCCGGACGCGGGGCGGACTTCGTGCTGGCGCGGTTCCGGGCGAAGGACGGCACGCTCCTCCACGCCTGGCGGCGCGGCGAGGCGAAGATCCCGGCTTTCCTGGACGATTACGCCTTCCTCATCCGCGGCCTGCTCGCCCTCCACGAGGCCACGGGCCAGCCCCGCTGGCTCGCCGAAGCCGAGCGCCTCGCCGGCGAGATGGAGTCCCGGCTGCGCGACCCCCGCGGCGGCTACTACCTGACGGCGCCCCGTCCCCACCTGCTCTTCCAGCCCAAGACCGTGTCAGACCGGGCGATCCCCTCCGGCAATGGAGTCGCGATGCTCGACCTCCTCGCCCTGGCCGAGCGCACGGGGAAACCCGAGTTCCGCCAGCGCGCCGAGCAGGCGGCGAGGGCCTTCGCCGACGATCTGGCGCAGTATCCGGAGAACGTGCAGACGCTGGCGCTGGGGGTTTTGAGGCTGCACGGGACCGCTGTGGCGGGATGAGCGGTTACGGCGAAATCGTCTCCACCAGGGCGGGTCGAGCCCCCAACCTTCCGTCCAGACCCGCCCCTACCCTAAACTTGGCGTAGTATACGACGATAAATTCTGTTTGGTGAGGTCTTTGACTTGCGATTCGACCCCGATCGACAACACCGCCAGTCAATTCGTTTCTCCCGGTACGACTACACTCGCTCGGGCCTCTACTTCGTCACTCTCTGTGTCCACGGCAGGGAGTGCATCTTTGGCGAGATTGACGAATCCAGTCAAGTCCGGCTGACTTATGATGGGCAATCCGTGCGATGGGCCTGGGAGGCTCTCCCCGGTCACTTTCCTCACATTGGGCTCGATGCGTTCGTCGTCATGCCCAACCACGTTCAGGGCATTCTCGAGTTACGGAACATGGAGCCCCCCTGCTCACGCCGCCATCCTGTGCCTGAAGTGATACGCGCCCTCAAATCATTCTCCGCACGTAGAATCAACAAACGGCGAGGCACTCCGGGAGTGCCCGTATGGCAGCGCAACTACTACGAGCGGATTCTCCGAGACGAGGAGGACCTGGTCAACGTCCGTCGGTACATCGCCGACAATCCTTTGAAATGGGCCGACGATCCTGAGAACCCAATCTCAGGAAAGCCAATCGTTTAGGGTAGGGGCGGGTCTGGACGGCGGGTGGGGGCTCGACCCGCCCTGGCGCGGAGGCTCGCCGACGATGTTTCCGTGTGCGCAAGCGCAGTGGACCGGGGAAAACCTGTCTTCACGCTCCCATCAACCGGGATAGCGGTGCGGCCAGGCGTCGTCCGCCTCCGGCTAGAACCCTCGCTCGTCCGCCGTTGGCCCATAGAGCGAGGGAACGGGGATCTCGTTCAGCCGCAGGTAGACGGTGAGCTGGCCGCGGTGATGGGCGAGATGATTGAGGGCGCCGTCGCGGATCGCGACGTACCGCGGCTGCTCGGAGACAACGTGGCCCTGCGCGAGCATCCTCCAAGAGGTCATCAGATGCTCGTCGGTGGTGGCGGAGAGGGCCGCCCGTGCCTGATCCAGGGCCTTGTCGAATTTCTGCAGGAGCTCGCGATTTGTGCTCGCGCTTCGTGTCTGATGCTCTCCGGCGGCGGTGACGTCGAGCTCGTCCTGATTGATCATCGCCGCGACCCAGCCCGGCATGGTGGCGACGAGCGCCGCCAGGTATCCGAGGGGCATCGACTTCGGGTGCGGCTTCCAGTCGTCTTTACCTTCCGGAACGCGCTCCAGCATACGGCGCGTCCCGATCGCTTCCCGCTCAAGCTCGGCCAACAGCAACTCGGCGATCGTAGGCATGATGGGCCTCCTGGCTTTCTACCCCCCCGCCAACTCCTTCAACACCGCCACCGCGTGATCCAGTTCCGCCTCCGTGTTGTAGAAGTGGGGCGAAAGTCGTATCCCCGCCCGCGGCCTGTAGTCGCACATGACTTGGCGGTCGATGAGCTCGTGGCAGAGCCTCTCCGCTTCGGGGTGCCAGACGGAGACGGTGCCTCCCCGGTGCTGCGGGTCGCGCGGGGTACGCACCTCGAAGCCGGCTTCCGTCGCGGCGTCCATCAGGTGCTGGGTGAGGGCGAGGGAGCGCTCGCGGATCTTTTTCGATCCCACGCCGGCTACGATCCTGTAGCCCGCCCGGCAGGAGTAGAGGGCGGGGACGTTCGGCGTGCCGGTGAGGAACCGCCAGGCCGGCTCGGGGCGGAGGTGGATCGGTCCCGGCCGGAAGGCGAAGGGCTCATCGTCCGCCTGCCAGCCGGTGAAGGAGGGCTGGAGACTTTCCGCGATCTCCGGATTCACCCAGAGGAAGCCGGCGCCCGGGCCGCCGCACAGCCACTTGACCGAGCCGCCCATGGCCGCATGCACCCCCCAGGCCTCAAGCTCCAGCGGCACCGCCCCGATCGACTGATATACGTCCAGCAGCAGGAGGGCCCCGACCTCGCGGCAGCGGCGGGCGATGGCCTCGGCGTCCTGCACGAAGGCGCTGCGGAACAGGGTATGGGAGATGGGCACCAGGCGCGTCCGCTCGTCGATGGCCGCCAGCAGCCGCTCGGTGGGGACGCCGATGCCGTCGTCGGAGGGGACGGTCACGATCTCCGCCCCCTTCCTTGCCTCCCCTTCCATCAGGTACATGACGTTGGGGAAGTTCAGCTCGGTGTAGACGATGCGGTTGCGCTGCGCCGGATAATCGATCGCCGACAGGAAGAGGGCCGCCGCCACGGCGACGTTCTGGTGCATGGAGACGGCGCCGGGCTTCACCCCCAGGAGCGGGCACAGCAGGTCGCCGGTGACGGCCGACATCTCCCACCACCCCTCGCTCCAGGCGCGCACCCCCCGCGTCTCCCACTCGCGGACATACGTCTCCATCTCATCGTGGACGCCTCGTGGCATCGCCCCGAGCGAGTTGTTGATCAGGTAGGTCGTGTGCTCCAGGATGGGGAACTCGGAGCGCAGCGCCAGCAGGTCCTCGTGGGGAGCGGTCGTCGCGGCCGTTGCGGTCATCGTAGTCATCTCCTCATCCTCCTCATCGGCCTTTCCATTCGGCCGGCCGCTTCTCCAGGAACGCCTTGACGCCCTCCTCCTTGTCGGCGGAGGAGAAGCAGAGGCAGAAAAGGTCGCGCTCGTAGGTGATGCCGTCCTCGATCGGCAGCCGCTCGCTGGCCCGCAGCGCCTCCTTGGCAATTTTGAGGGTGAGCGGGCTCTTGGAGGCGATTTTGTTCGCCAGCTCCAGCGTCTTCGCCCGCAGCTCCTCGGCCGGGACGACGATCTCCACCAGGCCGATCTCCTTGGCCTCGGCGGCCTGGATCATGTCGCCGGTGAGGATCAGCCGCATGGCATGGCCGGTGCCCACGAGGCGCGGGAGGCGCTGGGTGCCGCCGCCACCCGGGATGATGCCGAGGTTGATCTCCGGCTGGCCGAAGCGGGCCTTCTCGGAGGCGATGCGGATGTCACACGACATGGCCAGCTCGCAGCCGCCGCCCAGGCAGAAGCCGTTGATCATGGCGATCACGGGCTTGGGGAAGCTCGCCATGATGTCGAAGACCCGCGGGCTGCGCATGGCGTGGCGCTGGTCGAAGGGAGTGCGGCCGGCGAACTCGCCGATGTCCGCCCCGGCGATGAACGACTTCTCGCCGGCGCCGGTGATCACCACCACGCCCACGGAATCGTCGTGCTCGATGCCGGCCAGGATCTCCAGCATCTCGTCGCGCACCTGCTGGTTCAGGGCGTTCAGCTTGTCCGGCCGGTTGATGGTCAGGATGGCAACGCGGCCCTCGCGTTCCACCAGGATGGTCTCGGGCATCGCAGATCTCCTCCAGATTTCAGTTCGACCAGGGGACCGGAGGCGGCCGCTCGACGGCTCCGGCGGGAGGATCATACCCGAGGCGCCCTCCCCCAGACGACGGGGCGTCGTCCGGGGGCTCTGAGATCTGTCCGGGACCTTGAGACTTTGGGGGCGTGCTCAGGCGCAGACCGGCAGGGTCCAAACAAAGTTCTGCCGCGGCCAGGCGCTGAAGGTCATGACGCGCTGCGCGCCGCAGGTCTGCCCTACGGTAACCCAGACCAGGATGCCGGCCACCATGCCGATCTCGAGACCGTGCAGCTTGGGACCGATCCACTCCTTCTGCTCGGGGCTCAGACGGTCGTAAGCCTCGCGGATGAGCTGGAGGGCGCGGCTGACGGTGAGTGCCCTGGCCTCTTCCGAGGTGACGTAGAAATAGGCCCCCAAGAAGCCGGAGACGAATTCCGACGGCGGATGCACCGCGGCCACCGCGTCGTCGTCGGCATGAGTCGCCAGCTCCGTGCCGGACGCGGCCTGGGCGACTGCGTTGTGGTCGAGCGCATAATATTGCGCGACGGGAATCCCCTCGCTGCGCAGCGCTTCGAGAGGATTCTCCTGGAACTGCTTCGCCAGGACCGCATCCGTCTCCAGCTTCGAGCCGAACGTCTCCAGAGAACGACCGAGATAGATTTCCATACCGACTCTCCTTCTCGCCTGTGGCGCCTTTGGAAGCGGCCTTCGTCGGCGGCTTCATCTCAGGAGTGAAGGACGGCGGCTGGAAATTGCATCCCGTCGACTTTTCCCTCTACGGCCGGCAGGGGGACGGCGGTGGCACGTTCGGATTGCGGCCCACCCGCCGGTCCATCCAGTCGAGGAGGGTGAAGAACGTGAGCGGGGCCTGGAAGTGCAGGTTCAAGTCGTGCCCGGACAGCGGGATGATCCGCGTCTCCAGGCACGCGTCCGGCGCGAAGAAGCCCGCCTCGGCGGCGAGGGAGCCCGAGGCCGTGCAGGACGGCTCGTTGCAGAAAGCCAGATCGAAATCGCCCACCGCCAAGAGCACCGGCACGTGGATCGCGCTCGTCAGGGAGAGAGCGGGGACCGCCGTGTTGAGCTCGGCGAGGGTGACGGTCTCCTTGTTCTGTTCGTCGACCGCCAGGACGTGGGGATCGAAGAACGGCGCATGGTAGAAGACGCCGCGGGTTCCCGGGGTGGTGGTGAAATAGCCGTCCGGGATGCTCCGCCCCGCGAAACGCGGATCGAGGTTCGCCGGATAGAAGCTCACGTCGCCCAGGTGCGCGGTCACCGTGTGCGAGATGCCGGTCAGGGCCACGCCGTCCACGTCGCCATAGGTGGCCGCTTCGAAGATCGCCACCAGCGACCCCAGAGAGTGGCCCACGAGAGCCACCCGCTCGGCGCGGATGCGGCCGAAGCCGGGCACGACCCGGTCGCCCTCGCGCAGGGCCTGCACGATCTGGTGGACCACGTGGGCATTGGACTCGATGGTGACCGCGTCCGCCGGCGGATGATCGCTGCGCCCGATGCCGATCCGATCGAGGTTGAGGACCGCGTAGCCCGCCGTCGTGGCGTAGCGCATGTACGAGTAGAACGCGGACTGATAGGGCCAATCCCAGTAGAGATGGCTGTAGGTCGCGCCGTGGAGCGCAATCTGGATCGTCTTGTCGTGGATGCTGCCGCGGGAGCAGAGCACGCCGAACACGTTGTAGACCGTGGCGTCGCCGGGGGAGAGGGTGACGGGAAACGAAACGTCCGAGCACCGCAGCCCGCCCGGGTCCGCCTGGGCGCTGGACGGCAGGAGCGCGGCCAGGAGCAGCGAACAGAAGAGCAGCCTCGCGGCGAGCCGTGGGAGCGAGGGATATGCAGGGACGTTCGAGCTGCGACGGGTTCTCATCGGTTCTCCTCTTCCAGGATGTCGGTCTGGAGGAGTATAGGCTCAATCGTTGCATTAAAGCGCCCCGAAGGGGCCCAGGCATGTAGCCCGGGGTCAGAGCGCCGAAGGCGCGGCGACCCCGGGGAATGATCCCAGAGTCTCCCTCAAGTCCCGAAGGGGCGGCGGCAGCTTTCAGGCGAGCCGGCGAGGAAACTGCCGCCGCCCCTGTCGGGGCTTGAAAACCGGGGTGTTGCCCATTCCGGGGGCGCCGCTTCGCTCTGCCCCCGGCTACATGCCTGAGCCCCTTCGGGGCACATGGCTGCTGCTCCCCGCCCGCCATGCTCGCCGGTCTTGACGCTCCGGCGGCCTGCGATAGACTCCCCCCCCATGAGCACCCCTTATGAGAGCGCCCAACTGATCCTCAAGATCTTCGAGCTTCGGCGTGAGCCCGTCCTGCGCGAGGCGCGCGCCTGGTTCGTCCGCGAATTCCATCCGAGCTCCGGGGCTGAGATCCTCGCCCTGTCTCCAGACCAGAACCGCATGCTCCGCATGGTGAGCGGCTATTGGGACATGGCGTGCTCCCTGGTCAATCACGGGGCCATCGACCGCGAGATGTTCCTCGATGCCAATGGGGAGATCTTCGGGGCCTTCTCCAAGGTGCAGCCCCACCTGGGCGAGCTGCGCCAGCTCCTCAATCAGCCAAATTTTCTGAAGCATACCGAGCAGGTGGTCATGTCCGTTCCGGGAGCCGAGGCTCGCCTCGAGGCGGTCCGCAACCGATTGCGGGGGATCGCGGCGCAGCAGGCCGCGGCCAAGCCCTGACTTCGCGGCCGCGCAGGAGGGGATCGGGGTGGACGACCTCCGATGGCCTTACCCTCCTGAAGAGTAGTTTCGATTCAAGGACGGCGACGGGTGGAGCAAGCATCATACCGCCCTTCCAGACGCCCGCTCTCCTGGGAAGAGAGCCGCGAAACGGCGCACCCCTGCCTCCCGGGCATGGCAGCTCCGCGAGGAGCACGGCCTGCCGCCGCCCGGCGGCAGGTGCCCGCGGCGGATCGCGGGGCCTGTCACGGCCGGGTCCATGAGTCGCACCATCTGTAATATGGGCATGAGGAGATCTTAAGGAGATTGCTTTTGACCGAGCTCGACCGTTTCTCTCTCGCCGGCTGGTCCAGGGCGCTCACCCTGAGCGAACGGGCAGCCGGTTGGCGGGCCGCCGGCGTGCGTGCGCCGCCGGAGGACGCCGAACGCGCCGCGCGCCGCCTCGCCCGGTGGCAGGCGCAGAACCCCTTCGGACAGGACGGTTTTTTCCAGCGCCGCCTCGCACAGGAAGGGATCGGGGTGGACGACCTCCTTCACCTCCTCGGCGAGCCGCAGGGGGCCATCGCCGCCCGGGTGGAGGAGCGCCCGGTGTGGCTCGTCCAACTGGAGCGCGCCTGGACGACTCCGCCGGCCGCTCGGTTCCCCCTCTCTCCCGAGCTCCTCGACGGCAGCCCTCAGGCGGGCCTCCTCGAAGTGATCCGCCCGCTCCTCGATGCGGCTTACTCCGACCTGACCGCCGGCCTTCGCGAGCTGGCGGAACGCTTTCCCTCGCCGCCTTTCGATCCGGCGACCGCTGGCGGTCTGCTGGCGCGCAATCCGCCGTGGCCGCTCCTGAACCTCCTCACTCGCACCATGGCCCTGGAGCTCCACCTGGCGGGCCATGCCGGGCAGTTGACCGGGGCGACCCCGGAAGAACGGTTCCAGAGCTTCGTCGATTCGCTGCGCGACCCGGCGGTCGCCCTCAGGCTGCTGCGCCAGTACCCGGTGCTCGCGCGCCAGGTCGTCGAGACCACCACGCGATGGGTGGGCTACAGCCTGGAGATCCTCGGCCACCTGGCCGCCGACGCGGAAGAGCTCCGCGCAGCCTTCTCGCCCGGTCGCGACCTGGGCATCCTGACCGAGCTCCGCACCGGCCAGGGTGACTCCCATCGCGGGGGGAGGTCGGTGGCGCTCCTCGCCTTCGATTCCGGGCTCGGGCTCGCCTACAAGCCACGGTCGATGAAGGTCGACGCGGCTTTCCAGGATCTCCTGGAGTGGACCGGCGCCCGTGGATTCGTCCCGGCCTTTCGCCGCCTGCCGGTCCTGGACGCCGGCGGGCACGGCTGGGCCGAACGCGTGGCGGCGACTCCCTGTGCGAGCGCCGAGGAGGTCGAGCGCTTCTATCTGCGCCAGGGCGGCTATCTCGCCCTCCTCTATGCCCTGTCGGCCATCGACATGCACCACGAGAACCTGATCGCGGTGGGGGAGCATCCGGTCCTGGTGGACCTGGAGGCGCTGCTGCACCCCCTGGACGAGACCCTGGGGCGCACGGAAGAGGACCCCGCCCTCCCCGACACCGTGCTGCGTATTGGATTGCTGCCGTCGGCGGATTGGGGGGCGCTGCCGGGTCAGGCGGGCATCGATTTTTCCGGCCTGGCCGCGGTGGACGGACAGGTCCTGCCCCGGCCGATACTGCGAGTCGAGGGCAAGGGGACGGACCGGATGCGTTTCTCCCGCGAGGCCCTCGCCATTCCCCTGGACGGCGACCACCTCCCGACTCTCCAGGGCGCCAGGGTCGACCTCGGTGCCTACAGCGGGGAGATCGTCGAGGGGTTCTGGCGCATGGCCCGCCTCCTCGCCACCCACCGCGACGAGCTCCTCTCCGCTTCCGGCCCCCTGGCCGCCTTCGCCGCGGCACCGGTGCGGTTCCTGGTGCGCAAGACCCTCGCCTATGGCAACCTGGCCTTCGAGGGGCAGCACCCCTACGTCCTGGGTGATGCCGTGGATCGCGACCGCCATCTCGACCTCCTGTGGTCGGCGGTGCCGGAGACCCCCGCCTTGGAGCGGCTGGTCGCCACCGAGCACCGCGATCTGGAGCATGGCGACATCCCCATGTTCACCACCTCGCCGGCCTCCAGGGACGTGTGGACGAGCGACGGCGAGCGGATCGCCGGGTTCCTCTCTGCCACCTCCCTCGATCGCGTCCACGAGCGCCTCCGCGGCCTCGACGAAGCCGAGATCGCGCGCCAGGCCTGGATCGTCACCAATTCCCTCCAGGCGATGAGCGGCCGCCCGACTCTCCCGGACCGTCATGTCCTCTGCGAGGCCGCGGAAGCCCCCTCGCGCGACAAGCTCGTGAGCGCGGCGATCGAGGCGGGATTGCGCATCGAGGCGCTCGCCTTCCACCGCGCCGAGGCCGCTTTCTGGTTCGTGCAGACGTTTCAGAACGGCCCGAGCCCCTGCGCGCTGGCGCCAGCGGGTCCCGACCTCTACCTGGGCATGTCCGGGATCGCGCTCTTTCTGGCCCACCTGGGCGCCGTCTCCGGCGATGCCCGTTTCACCCGCCTCGCCCGCGCCGCCACCGTCACCCTGCGAGGCCAGGTCGCTCACAACCGCCGGTTGGTGACCGCGGTCGGCGGCTTCGCCGGCTGGGGAGGCATCCTCTACGCCTTCACCCACTTGGGCGCTCTCTGGCGGGACGAGTCCCTGCTCGACGCGGCCGAGCAGATCGCCTCCACCCTGGGCCCGGAGATCGACGCCGACGAGTACTCCGACATCGTCGGCGGCGCCGCCGGCTGCCTCGTCACCCTCCTCGGCCTCCATACCCGGCGGCCGTCCGGTCCGGCCCTGGCTCTCGCCGTACGCTGCGGCGAGCGCCTCCTCTCGCGCGCGCGCCGCATGGAGCGCGGTTGGGGCTGGATACTCGATCTGGCCGGGGTGGTTCCCCTGGCCGGCTTCTCCCACGGTGCGGCGGGGATCTCCTGGGCCCTCCTCCAACTGGCCGCGGCGACGGGCGACGAGCGGTTTCACCAAGCGGCTCGGGAGGCTCTGGAGTACGAACGTTCCCTGTACTCCCCGAGCACCGGCTGGCCCGACCTGCGCCTCGGCGCGCCGACCGAGGAGCATTCGATGTGCGCCTGGTGCCACGGCGCGCCGGGAATCGCCCTCGGGCGCCTGGACAGCCTGCGCTTCCTGGACGACGCCGGGATGCGGGAGGACCTCGCGACCGCCGTCGGCGCCACCTTGGCCGGCGGCTTCGGCAAGGGGCACTCCCTGTGCCATGGCGACCTCGGCAACCTGGAGATCCTTGCTCTGGCGGCGGAGATCCTGGGTACCCCGGGA
>Ga0136846_1227787_pt1 | contig 14004 bp, 9 predicted proteins | sample HopSoiMetagenom2_FD_96841 | JGI IMG/M metagenome (GOLD analysis project Ga0136846, IMG submission 96841) | Grasslands soil microbial communities from Hopland, California, USA - 2 Assembly 2016 (version 4) | ecosystem: Environmental > Terrestrial > Soil > Grasslands | place: USA: Hopland...
GCGGCGCTCGACTCCGCCGGCCGGGTCCGCCTGATCGTCCGGACCCGCAGCTGGGCGGACTACCTCGACATCGGGGTGACCGAGATCCGCCGGTACGGCGCGGGCTCCCCGGCAGTCTGCCGGCGGCTGCGCGCGATGCTGGAGGATCTGCGGGCCGGGGTCGTGCCCGCCCACCGTGCGGCCGTGCAGGATCAACTCGACGCCTTGGACCGGGCGACCGACGCCGCGTTCGCCGACCCGTTCGAGCGAGCGTTCGCGCGGTTGAGCGATCGGCAGGGCGTGGGAACCACCCGAGCCGGCGAGACCTCCGATGCCCGCGGTTGATCCGAGACTCCTGCGGCGCACCCGGGCGATCCGGGCGCTCTGGCTGCGGTCCACCGCTCTCGGGGTGGCGACCGCGGCCCTGGTGGTGGCCCAAGCGTGGCTGCTGGCCGGTCTGCTGTCGGCGTCGTTCCAGGACGGCGCCGGCCTGCGCGAGCTGCGTGGCCCGCTGCTGACCCTGCTCGTCGTCGTCATCGCCCGTGCCCTGCTCACCTGGTCCGTCGAGGTGATCGCGCACCGGGCCGGCACGCAGGCCAAAGGCGAGCTGCGGATGACGATGCTGCGGCACGTCCTCGAGCTCGGCCCCGGCTGGCTCGCCCGGCACCGCACCGCTGAGGTCGAGTCACTCGGCACCCGCGGCCTCGATGCTCTCGACGGATACTTCACCCGCTACCTGCCGCAACTGGTGCTGGCGGTCGTCATCCCCGTCGCGGTCATCTCGGCGGTCGCGACCCAGGACGTCGTGGCCGCGGCAATCATCGCCTGCACCGTCCCCTTGATCCCACTGCTGATGGCCGTCGTCGGTGCCGGCACGAAGACCTCTGCGGCGAAGCGTCTCGTCACCTTGCAGCGTTTGGGTGGTCACTTCCTGGACAGTGTCGCCGGCCTGACAACGCTCAAGGTGTTCGGCCAGGCCCGCGCACAGGCGGCCGTGGTACGACGTGCGACGGACGACTTCGGCAAGGAGACCATGGGCACGCTGCGCGTGGCGTTCCTGTCCGGTCTCGTGCTGGAACTGCTCGCCTCGTTGTCCGTGGCGTTGGTCGCCGTGGCTGTCGGAATCAGGCTCGTCAGCGGGGATCTCGATCTCTCGACAGGCCTATTCGTGCTCATCCTGGCGCCTGAGGCCTACCTCCCGCTGCGCGCGCTCGGCGCAAGCTTCCACGCCAGCGCGGACGGTGCTGCCGCGGCGGACCAGGTGTTCACCGTGCTGGACAGCCCGCTGCCTACGACCCGTGCCGGCACCTGTCTCCCACGCCGCGCACCGGTGGATCTGCGCGTCGACGAGGTGACCGTGAGCTATCCCGACCGGTTCGAACCGGCTCTCGACCGGGTCAGCCTGGCGGTCAGTCAGGGCGAGGTGGTGGCCTTGACCGGTCCGAGCGGCTGCGGCAAGTCGACGTTGATCGCCGTACTGCTCGGCTTCGTCGGCGCGGACAGCGGGCAGGTGACCGTATGCGGAGTGAACCTCGCCGCGCTCGATCTCGGCAGTTGGCGCCAGAAGCTGGCCTGGGTCCCGCAGCGGCCCTATCTGCTGGCCGCGAGTCTGGCCGACAACATCGGACTTGGCAGACCGGATGCTCCGGAGGAGGACGTGCTGCGCGCGGTTCACGACGCCGGGCTGGCGGAGGTCGTCGACCGGCTGCCGCACGGGCTCGCGACGCCGTTGGGCGAGCGCGGCGCGGGGCTGTCCGCGGGGGAGAGGCAGCGCGTCGCACTGGCCCGGGCGTTCTTGATGGATGCCCCGTTGCTCCTGCTGGACGAGCCGACGGCGAACCTGGACGGAGACACCGAAGCTTCGGTGCTCGAGGCCGTCGCACGCCTGACCGTCGGCCGTACCGCGCTGATCGCCGCGCACCGGCCGGGCTTGGTCGCGTTGGCGGACACGGAGATCCGGCTGGAGCACGCGACCGTACTGGACTGCCGATGACTCCCGGCGTGACGGCCCGGCTGGCCGCGGCGAGCATGCTCGGAGCAGGTGGCGCGGCCGCCGGTCTCGGTCTCGCGGCCACAGCGGGCTGGCTGATCGCCCGGGCCTCCGAGCACCCGAACATGGCCGAGCTGGGTCTCGCGGTCGTCGGGGTGAGGTTCTTCGGGATCAGTCGAGGGTTGCTCCGGTACGCCGAGCGCCTGGTCGGCCACGATGCGGCGTTCCGCGTCCTCGCCGATGTACGGATGAAGGTCTACGCCAGGCTCGAGCGTCTCGCCCCGGCGGGCCTGCCGGGTTTCCGGAGCGGTGATCTGCTGGCCCGTTTCGTCGACGATGTGGATTCACTGCAGGACTTGCTGCTGCGCGTGGTTCCGCCGTACGTCGTCTTCGTTGCCTCGATCGGATTGACGGTCGCCCTGGTCGGCAGCCTGGTGCCGATTGCGGGTGTCGTTGTCGTGGTTGCCGCACTGCTCTGCGCGACCGCCGTTCCGCTCCTTGCCTGGCAGCTCGCGCGACGATCCGAGGCGCGCCAGGCCGAGACACGAGGAGAGTTGTCGACCGCTGTGGTCGACCTCGTCCAAGGCGCGCCTGACCTCATCGCGTACGGTGCCGCCGACGCGCAGTTGCGCCGAGCCGGTCGAGCCGATGCCGAACTGACCGGCGTGGCCAAGGCAGCGGCTCGCACAGCCGGGATCGGCTCCGGGCTCACCACACTGCTGGCGGGCCTGTGCGCCTGGGGCGTGTTGGCGGCCGGAATCGTCGCCGTCGACAAGGGCAGGCTTCCAGGTGTTCTGCTGACCGTCGTCGTACTCACCTCCTTGGCTGCCTTCGAGCTGGTAACCGGACTGCCGCAGGCGTTCGCGACCTTCGAGCGGGTACGACGTTCCCGGCAGCGGGTCGGTGTCATCCTGGCTGCCGATGACCCGGTTCACGAGGTCACCGATCCGTTGCCGTTGCCAGGGGCGCCGTACACGATCCGGCTACGCGACGTGCGCGCGCGCTACCCGTCCGGACAGCTCGCGCTCGACGAGGTGGATCTGGACCTGGCTCCCGGCGAGACTGTCGCGGTGGTCGGCCCGAGCGGGGCAGGCAAGTCCACGCTCGCCGCAGTCCTGCTGCGGTTCCTCGACCTCGAGTCCGGTACGGCGTCTCTGAACGGGATCTGCCTCGGCGACCTGGCACCGGACGCCGTCCGCCGGGTGGTCGGGCTGGCCGCGCAGGACGCGCATGTCTTCGACCGCACGATCGGCGACAATCTCCGGCTCGGGCGGCCGGAGGCGACCGACGCCGAGTTCCGGCCCGCGCTGGCGGCGGTCGGTCTGCTGGACTGGGTCGACGGCCTGCCGAACGGTTTGGCCACCGAGGTCGGCGAGCACGGCGTCCGGCTCTCGGGGGGCCAGCGGCAGCGTCTCGTGGTCGCCCGCGCCTTGCTGGCGGATTTCCCGGTGCTCATCCTTGACGAGCCGACCGAACACCTCGATCCCCGGGCCGCCGACGCACTGACCGCGAACCTGCTGGCTGCTGCCGCCGGACGCACCACACTGCTCATCACCCACCGGCTGAACGGCCTACAGACCGTCGACCGGATCCTCCTGCTGGACGCCGGCCGGGTCCTCGAGTCCGGCCGGCATGCCGACTTGATCGCGGCCGGCGGTACCTATGCGCGGATCTGGGAACGGGAACAAGCCACCGATCTCATCCGGCCCGAGTGATGCGCCGAGGTCGAGTCAGGGGTGAGGCTGCCGGAGACGACGAATACTTCCGACGAGGGTGATCGACACCCATGGAGGGGTCTTCGATGGACCCGACCGACCTGGCGCGCATCCAGTTCGCCACTACCACCATCTACCACTTCGTCTTCGTGCCGATCACGATCGGGCTCGCCTTCCTGGTCGCCGGGCTGCACACCCGGTGGCATAGATCAGGGCAGGAGGAGCACAAACGGGTGACCCAGTTCTTCGGCACCCTGCTGCTGATCAACATCGCCATCGGGGTCGTGACGGGGCTGGTGCAGGAGTTCCAGTTCGGCACGAACTGGTCGGCGTACTCGCGATTCGTCGGCGACGTGTTCGGTGCGCCGCTGGCGATGGAAGGGCTGGCGGCCTTCTTCCTCGAGTCGACGTTCCTGGGGTTGTGGGTCTTCGGCTGGAACGTGCTGCCCCGCCGGGTCCATCTGGCCACGATCTGGCTGGTTGCCGTCGGGGCCTCCCTCTCGGCGGCGTTCATCATGGCCGCGAACTCGTGGATGCAGCACCCGGTCGGCTACACCACCGATCCCCAGACCGGGCGCCCGCAGCTGAGCTCGATCGGGGACGTGCTCACGAACCCGGTGTTCATCTGGGGCTACGTCCACGTGATGCTGGCTTCGCTGGTGACCGGTGCCGTCCTGATGCTGGCGGTGTCGGCGTGGCAGATCCGGCGCCGCGAGCATGGCGAGCTGTTCCGCGGGCCGGCCAAACTCGCGATTGCCGTCCTGCTTCCGGCCTCGATCCTGGCGTTGATGGTCGGTAGCCAGCTCGGTGTGGTGGAGGCGAAGTACCAGCCGATGAAGATCGCGGCCGCCGAGGCACAGTGGGAGACCTGTCAGCCCTGTTCGTTCTCGTTGTTCCAGATCCGCGGCGGCAAACACGACGAGACGCCCACCCAGATCCTCGAAGTACCCCATCTGCTGTCGTTGCTCGCCACCGGCACCTGGAACGGCGAGGTGGAGGGGCTCGACGAACTGCAAGCGGCCGACGTCCAGAAGTACGGCCAGGGAGAATATGTTCCGAACGTCTTCGTGCAGTACTGGTCGATGCGGGTGATGGCCTACCTCGGCAGCCTGGTGACTCTCATCGCACTGTGGGGGGCCTGGCTGCTGTACCGCCGAAAATTCGCGGAGTCGCGGTTGTTCCTCGTGGTCGCGACCTGGGCGGTGCTGGCGCCGGTCCTGATGAACACGGCCGGCTGGATGCTGACCGAGAACGGTCGTCAGCCGTGGCTCGTACAGGGACTGATGAAGACCGCGGACGGCGTGTCCACGTCGGTCAGCACCACGGAGGTGGCGATCAGTATCGCGGTGCTGGTCGCCGTCTATCTCCTGCTCGGGATCGTCTACGTGTTCCTGATGCTTCGCTACGCGCGCCGCGGTCTCGAGCTCGAGCACGCCGAGGACGAGCCCGCCCGCGATCCCCGCACGCCGGCCATCACCTACTGACAAGCACCTACTGACAAGCGATCCGGGAGGCGACGATGGGACTGCCTGAGCTGTGGTTCGTGATCATCGCGATTCTGTGGGTCGGCTTCTTCGTCCTGGAGGGTTTCGACTTCGGCGTCGGAATGCTGCACGGGGTGCTCGGCCGGACCGGACAGGAGCGTCGGGTCGCGATCAACACCATCGGTCCGTTCTGGGACGGCAACGAGGTCTGGCTGATCGTCGCCGGTGCGGGGACCTTCGCCGCTTTCCCCGACTGGTACGCCAGCTGGTTCTCGGCGAGCTACCTCGCGGTGTTCCTGCTGCTGGTGGCGCTGATCATCCGCGGGGTGTCCTTCGAGTACCGGGGCAAGGTCGACCGGCCCGGCTGGCGCCGGCTGTGGAGCGGCACGTTGATGACCGGCAGTCTGCTGGCACCGCTGGTCCTCGGGATCGCGCTGGGTGACCTGGTGGCCGGCCTCCCGATCGATGCAGATGGTGAGTTCACGGGCTCGTTCTGGGATCTCTTCACGCCGTTTGGCTTGTGGAGCGGGGTAACGCTGGTCGTGCTGTGTCTCGTGAACGGGGCGACGTTCCTCGGCATCAGAACTACCGGCGAGCTGACTGAGCGAGCGCACCGCGCCGCACGCGTGCTCGGTGGCGTGAGTTGTGTGGTGGTCGCCGTCTACGCGGTTTGGCTGCTGGCCATCACCGACCACAGCTGGGGGCCGATCCTGCCGCTGGCCATCGCCCCCGTCGCGCTCGCCGTCTCCGTCGTGGCCGTGCACCAGGCGCGCGACGGTTGGGCGTTCGTCTTGTCGGCGACATCCATCGGGTGTGCGGTGGCGGGCTTGTTCGCGGCCCTCTATCCGGAGGTTCTCGTCTCCAGTACGGATCCCGCGAACAGTCTCACCGTGACGGACGCAGCGTCGAGCGAGTACGCACTCAAGGTGATGAGCGTGGTCGCGCTCGTCTTCGTGCCGTTGGTCCTGGCCTACCAGACCTGGTCGTACTTCGTCTTCCGTCATCGGCTCAGTGCGTAGGCAGGTCATCCTTCGCGGATGAGGCATCACAAAAGCATTCATCAAAGGGTGGGGCGAAAGGGGTGGACGTATGGCGAGCGACGAGCACTACGACGTCATCATCATCGGAACCGGGGCGGGCGGTGGGACGCTGGCCCATCGACTGGCGCCGTCCGGCAAACGAGTCCTGCTGCTGGAACGCGGCGACTACCTGCCGCGAGAACGCCAGAACTGGGACTCCGGCGCGGTGTTCGTCGAGGGCCGGTACCGGGCGCCGGAGTACTGGTACGACGATCACGGCCACGAGTTCCCTCCGGAGACCAACTACTACGTGGGTGGGAACACCAAGTTCTATGGTGCGGCCCTGTTCCGGCTCCGGCCGCAGGACTTCGGCGAACTGCGGCATCATGGCGGAATCTCGCCCGCGTGGCCGCTGCGGTACGAGGATTTCGAGCCGTACTACACCGAGGCCGAGCACCTCTACCGGGTCCACGGTCGCCACGGCGAGGATCCCACCGAGGGCGCCGCCGGCGAGGAGTACCGGTTCGCGCCGGTCGAGCACGAGCCGCGCATCCAGCAACTGAGCGACGACCTGGAGAAACAAGGGCTGCATCCGTTCCATCTGCCGATCGGTGTCGACCTCGTCCAGGACGAGCACGGCCGGGCAACGCGGGACAGTGTGTGCATCCGCTGCGACCGGGTGGACGGATTCCCGTGTCTTGTGCAGGCGAAGTCGGACGCGCAGGTAATCTGCGTCGACCCGGCGCTGCGGCATGAGAACGTCTCGATGCTGACGAACGCGCGCGTGCTGCGACTCGAGACCGACCCGACCGGGCGGACGGTGTCACAGGTGGTGACCGAGATCGACGGGTCGACCGTACAGTTCAGCGCGGACCTCGTGGTCGTCGCCTGCGGCGCGGTGAACTCCGCCGTACTGCTGCTGAAATCGGCCAACGACCGGCATCCGCAGGGCCTCGCGAACAGCTCGGACGTCGTCGGCCGCCACTATCTACGGCACAACAACCTCGCGTTGATGGCGGTGTCGAAAGAGCCGAACCCGACCCTGTTCCAGAAGACCCTGGCGATGAACGACTGGTACCTCGGTGCCGACGACTGGGACTACCCGCTCGGCGGGATCCAGATGCTGGGCAAGTCCGACACCGAGCAGGTCCGCAGCGGCGCGCCACGCTGGGCCGGCAAGGTCTCGCCGGGCATGCCGTTCGAGATGATCGCCCACCATGCGGTCGACTTCTGGTTGTGCGGTGAAGACCTGCCGCTTCCGGACAACCGGGTCACTGTTCGCAATGACGGCTCGATCCAGCTCGCCCTGGACGAGAAGAACAACATCGAGGGCGTCAACCGGCTGAAGCGCAAGCTGGAGGACATGCTCGGCGACCTCGGGATGCACGAGCACCGGTTGCTCGACCACAGCATCTATCTGCACAAGGGGATGCCCATCGGCGCCACCGCGCACCAGGCCGGAACCGTGCGGTTCGGCGACGATCCGTCGAGTTCGGCGCTCGATGTGAACTGCAAGGCCCACGATCTCGACAACCTGTACGTCGTCGACACCAGCTTCTTCCCCAGCATCGGTGCCGTGAACCCTTCGCTGACGGCGATCGCGAACGCGCTCCGGGTCGGCGACCACATCCTCGACCGGCTGCACTGACCCTGCGCATCACGACTGATTAGGAGAATCTCTATGGCAACCGCCGACATGGACGCGCTGGTCATCTTCGGCGCGACCGGCGACCTCGCGAAGCTGGAGACCTTCCCTGCGCTCGTCGGGCTGGTCGACCGGGGAGTGCTCGACGTACCGATCATCGGCGTGGCCAAGAGCGGCTGGGGACTCGACCAGTTCCGCGAGTACGCCGCAGCGTCGTTGCGAGCCAACGGTATCGATCCGGAAACCTCCGCCGCGGCCGGCATGCTCGGCCTACTGCGCTACGTCGACGGCGACCTCGACGACGACGCGACGTACACGGCGATGGCCGACGAGATCGGTGCCGGTGGCCGCGCGCTGTTCTACCTCGAGGTGCCGCCGCCGCTGTTCGGCCGGATCGCCCAGGGCATCGCGAAGGCGGGCAAGGCCGATGGGGCCCGGGTGATGGTCGAGAAGCCTTTCGGCACCGACCTGAAGAGCGCGCAGCAGCTCAACGCGACCATGAGCGAGGTCTTCCCCCAGGAGGCGATCTACCGGGTCGACCACTGGCTCGGACTGGACCCGCTGGAGAACGTTCTGTTCGCCCGCTTCGCCAACTCGGTACTCGAACCGCTGCTCAACCGCGACCACGTCGAGAGCATCCAGATCACCATGGCGGAGAGCTTCGACGTCTCGGACCGGGGGAGCTTCTACGACCGTACCGGTGCGATCCGTGACGTCCTTCAGAACCACATGCTGCAGGTGCTCGCGAGCGTGCTGGCCGAGCCGCCGACCCGTCTCAGCAACGACATGTGGCGGGTTCAGAAGGCCGAGGTCATCGACTCACTGCGTCCGCTCACGCCCGATGACACGGTGCTCGGGCAGTACGAGGGCTACCTCGACGTCGCCGGCGTCGCTCCTCAGTCGCGGACCGAGAGCTACGTCGCGGTCCGGCTCGGCCTCGACACCTGGCGCTGGGCCGGCGTACCGATCGCGATCCGGGCCGGGAAGTGCATGCCGGTGACGGCGACCGAGGTGGCGGTCCGGTTCCGCCGGCCGCCGCACGACATCTTCGACCTCGGGGAGTCCGCGGGCGCGAACCAGTTGCGGTTCCGGATCTGGCCGGAGAGTCAGGTCGGGTTCACCCTGACCGGGAAGAAGCCCGGCGCCGGCTGGACCCCGCAGATCGAGGACCTCACCTTCGCCGAGGCACCGGGATCCGACCAGCGACCGTACGACCGGCTGATCGGGGCGGCACTTCTGGGCCGGCAGGCGCTCTTCGCCTCGCAGAACACGGTCGAGGCCGCCTGGCGGGTGGTCGAGCCGGTGCTGGGTGAAGCCCTGCCCGTCGTCCCGTACGCCAAGGGCACTTGGGGGCCGAAGGAGGCCGACGCCCTGCTGCCGCACGGCGTGATCTGGCACGACCCCGCGGGATGATCGGAAGGGCCGGCCGATGACAACCAGCAGCACAGCGCAGGATCCAGTGGGGGCTCGCCGGGTGGTGATCGTCGGCGGAGGCTTCGCCGGTCTGTTCGCGGCTCGCGCGTTCCGGAAGCGCCCGGTGCAGGTGACTTTGGTGGACAGGGCGGCGCACCACCTGTTCCAGCCGCTGCTGTATCAGTGCGCGACCGGGATGCTGTCCGAGGGGCAGGTCGCCATGCCGCTGCGGCAGATCTTGCGCAAGCACCGGAACGTCGACTGCGTGCTCGCCGAGGTGACCGGCTTCGACGTGGAGGCTCGTATCGTCCGCGCGGAGCGGCCCACTGGCGGCGAGATCGAGATTCCGTACGACGACCTGATTCTCGCCGCCGGAGTGCGGCAGTCGTACTTCGGGCATGACGAGTTCGCCGCGTTCGCACCCGGGATGAAGACGCTGAGTGACGCGTTGCTGATCCGGCGCCGGATCTTCGGCGCCTTCGAGATGGCCCAGTCGGCCACTGATCCCGAGGAGCGCCGGCGGTGGCTGTCGTTCGCGCTGGTCGGCGCCGGACCGACGGGTGTCGAGCTTGCCGGCCAGATCCGGGAGCTGGCCACCTCGACCTTGGCCAAGCAGTTCCGCGATATCGATCCCACCGAGGCGAAGGTACTGCTTTTCGACGGCGGCGACGCGCCGCTCGCGCCGTTCGGCCCGGAGCTTTCGGCCAAGGCGGCAACTGTGCTGACCAAGCTCGGCGTCGAACTGCACCTGGGCTCGATCGTCACCGATGTCAGTGCGGACGGGTTGGTGGTCCGCGGGCCGGACGGTTCGAGTACGTCGTACCGGGTGGGAACTGTGCTGTGGGCCGCGGGCGTGGTTGCGCCGCCGGTCGCCGGCCAGCTCGCGAAGGCGGCCGGCGCGGAGCAGGACAGGGCGGGGCGGATCAAGGTCCAGCCGGACCTCACCCTGCCCGGCCACCCGGAGATCTCGGTGGTCGGTGACGTGATGAGTCTTGACCAGCTTCCCGGCGTCGGCGAGGTGGCGATGCAGACCGGCTACTACGCGGCGAAGCGGATCAGGAACGAGGTGGACGGGCACACCGATCCACCGAAGCCCTTCAAGTACCGGGACCTCGGCTCGGCAGCCTACATCGCCCGCGGTCACGCGGTCGTCGCGGTAGGCCCGGTGCGGCTCAGCGGCAAGATCGGCTGGCTGTCCTGGCTCGGAATCCACATCGCCTTCCTGACCGGGTACCGCAACCGGTTGGGCGCGGTGCTCAGCTGGGCCATCGCCTTCAGCCGGGAGACCCGGCGCGAACGGGCCTTCACCATGCAGCAGGTCGCGCCCGGTGGCGCCGATCTCTATCCCAGAACAGGAGACGACCCATCATGGCCGACTACCCACCCATCGCCGACCACGGACTGATCGGCGACCTGCAGACCGCCGCCCTGGTGACCACCGACGGTTCCATCGACTGGTACTGCTGTCCTCGTTTCGACTCGCCGAGCATCTTCGCCGCGCTGCTGGACCAGGAGCGCGGCGGGTACTTCCGGGCGCGGGTGACCGGCACCGACGTCACCAGCCGGCAGCTGTACTTCCCGGACACGGCCATCCTCATCACCCGGTTCCTGACCAAGGAGGGCGTTGCCGAGGTCGTCGACTTCATGCCGCCGGCAGGCAAGGAGCCGACCCTGAACCACCGGATCCTGCGAGTGATGCGGTGTGTGCGGGGGCGGGTCGCGTTCGAGGTGGACATCGCGCCCCGGTTCGACTACGGCCGCAAGGAGCATGAGCTGGAGCTGGTCGGACAGGGGGCGGTCTTCTCGACCGACGACGTGAGCCTGACACTGCATGCGGTCCGCGAGCCGGGTGACGAACGGCTGGCGAAGGTACGGGTGGACGGCGGCGACCTCCACATCGAGTACGAGATGACCGCCGGGCAGTCCCGTGGGCTGGTGCTGGAGTCGGCGGCCGACGGGCCACCGCGGGAGATCGGAGGCGTGGAGTTCACCGCCATGTTCGACAAGGCGGTGGCGTTCTGGCGCGGCTGGCTGTCGCAGTCGACGTACACCGGACGGTGGCGGGAGATGCTGCAACGCTCGGCGATCACCCTCAAGCTGATGACCTATGCACCGACCGGTGCACTGGTCGCTGCTCCGACGGCCGGGTTGCCCGAACAGGTCGGCGGAGAACGCAACTGGGACTACCGCTACACCTGGATCCGGGACGCGTCGTTCTCGGTGTACGCGCTGCTCGGCCTCGGCTTCACCGAGGAGGCGGCGGACTTCTGCGGCTGGCTGCGTGACCGGGTCCAGGAGAAGATCGGCGGAAAGGGCGGTCCGCTGAACATCATGTACCGGGTGGACGGTTCGTCCGACCTGACCGAGGAGTCCCTGGACCATCTGGAGGGCTACCGCGGCTCCCGGCCGGTCCGGATCGGCAACGGTGCCTCGGACCAGCGGCAGATGGACATCTACGGCGAGGCGCTGGACAGCATCTTCTTCGCCGACCAGCACGGCATCGAGGTCGATCATCAGACCTGGATCGCGCTACGGGGCATCGTCGACTGGCTGATCGAGAACTGGGATCAGCCGGGGGAGGGGATCTGGGAGACCCGCGGCGGGCAGAAGGACTTCACCTACGGCCGGGTGATGAGCTGGGTCGCCTTCGACCGGGCGATCAGGATGGCTGCCGAACGCGGCCTGCCAGGCACGCTCGGCCGCTGGGTGACGACCCGGGACATGATCTACAACCAGATCATGCAGCGGGGCTGGAACGAGAAGCTGGGGGCTTTCGTGCAGCACTACGGAGATACCGTGCTGGACTCGTCCTTGTTGCGGATGGCAACGGTCGGGACGATCGCGCCCACCGATCCGATGTGGCTGTCGACGCTGGACGCGATGGAGTCCGAGTTGGTGGTCGACAGCCTGGTCTATCGCTACGACCCGGCCGCCTCACCCGACGGTCTGGCCGGCGACGAGGGCACGTTCTCGCTCTGCACGTTCAACTACGTCGACGCCCTGGCGCGGGCGGGCCGCCTGGAGGAGGCACGGCTGATCTTCGAGAAGATGCTCACCTACGCGAACCACGTCGGCCTGTTCTCCGAGGAGATCGGCGCGACCGGCGAGCAGCTCGGCAACTTCCCGCAGGCCTTCACGCATCTGGCGCTGATCGACGCCGCCATCACCCTCGACGCGGCACTGGACAATGCGAAGGTCAACGGGCGGCATGCGGCGATCGGCGTACCGGCCGCGCGCAGCCGGGTGGATACGACGGCGCCCTGACCTCCGGGGTCCTGACCCGGTCGGCAGGACCTCTGACGGGACCGGCCGGCGGGACCTCTGTCCTGACCGGCCGGCGGGATGCGCATCCTACGGCCGGGTCTCGTCGAGCGCGTCAGGGGCGCGGGCGAGCCGGCGATCGATGGCGACGGCGATCGCGGGATACACCAGCACCGACAAGACGCCGGCGCCCACCAGCGCCGCGGCGTTCTCGGGCAGCATGTGGCCGGTTTGGAGCCCGATCGCGCTCAGCGCGACAAGCAGCGGCAACGCCGTCGACACGATGAAGGCGAGCTCGAATCGTAGCGGCCGGGACAGTGTGGTCCGGTACACCAACAGCGTCGGGAGGCCGCGGACGAAGAGCAGCAGGAGGAACAACACCAGCAGCCGTGCCGGTGCCTCCACGATGGATCGCACATCGAGACCCATCCCCGACGAGATGAAGAAGATCGGGATGAAGAACCCGTAGCCGACGGCATCGAGCTTGCGGTCCAGCGTCGCGACGTCCGGGGGCGCCCACCGGCGCAGTACGACGCCGGCCACGAAGGCCCCCAGAACCACGTCCAGCCCGAAGTCGTTGGCGACGACGAGCAGGAGCAGCAACAGCGCGACCGTCCACCGCAGCGTGGTCTGCGAGGTCGCACCCTCGCCCTCCGACAGGATCCTGGAGATCCGGCCGCCACGACTCAGCCGGGGCACCTGGCTCAGCAACAGCCCGAGGACGCCCATCGCCACCAGTGAGATCAACCCGACGAAGCGGCCGTGCGACCCGAGGAAGATCGCGGTCGCGACGACCGGCAGGAACTCCCCGACCGCTCCCGCGGCGAGCACATACGGGCGAAACGGCCCGCTCAGCATGTTGTTGTCGCGCAGGATCGGCAACAGTGTCCCCAGCGCGGTCGTCGTCAGGCCGATCGCCACCGGTACGAAGGCATGCACGGCGCCCAGCGCCGCCAGCGCCCCGACCACCCCGATGGCCAGCGCCGCCGTGATCAGCCATCCGACGACGGCGAGCTTGCCGGGCCGCTGACTGAAGATCGCCAGGTCGAGTTCGTAGCCCGCCAGCAGGAACAGGAAGCCCAAGCCGACGTTCGAGAGCAGCTCGATCGCATCCGGGTGCGCCAGATCCAGCACCTCAGGCCCGATGACCACACCGCCGAGGATGAGCACCACCACCTGCGGAATGCGCAGCCGGCTGAGCAGCCCGACCACAACGGGTGTCAAGGCTGCTACCAACACGACCACGAAAAGACTGGTCAGTTCCCGACCGAGCGGATCGCCCATCTGACCAGCCTGCGGGCTCACCCGTACCGCGAACGTCCCCCAGTCCGGATGATCCTGCCGCGTTGTCGAGCGCCGGATGAGGCCACGGCACGCGGTTCACGTTGTCGTGGTGGGTTGTTCACCGTACGTTCATCGTTGACCGGCAGATCTTTTCCGCCCTGAGGAGGCCTTCACCCGGCCGAAGCCCGGGTCAGATGACCCGGAGTTCGACGCC
>Ga0136846_1229089_pt1 | contig 14002 bp, 12 predicted proteins | sample HopSoiMetagenom2_FD_96841 | JGI IMG/M metagenome (GOLD analysis project Ga0136846, IMG submission 96841) | Grasslands soil microbial communities from Hopland, California, USA - 2 Assembly 2016 (version 4) | ecosystem: Environmental > Terrestrial > Soil > Grasslands | place: USA: Hopland...
CCGGAGCCGATTCGCCGGTGATGGCGCTTTCGTCGACCGAGGCCACGCCTTCAATCACTTCTCCGTCCAGCGGAATCATGTCGCCGGCATCGACCAGCACCACGTCCCCTTTCCGGAGATTTTCAGCTTCTTGCGGCAGGAACGTGGAGCCATGCCGAGGCTCCTTGAGCTTCTTGGCCCAGGTGCTTTTTTTCAGGCTCCGCAGCGACGCCGCTTGTGCCTTGCTACGGCCCTCGGCCAGCGCTTCGGCAAAGTTGGCGAACAGCACGGTGAACCACAGCCAGACAGCCACGGCAAAAATAAATACGGCCGGCGCTTCACCCTGGCCCTGCAGGGCTTGCAGGCCTAGCAAGGTCGTGAAAATGCTGCCGATGTAGACAACAAACATGACCGGGTTGCGCCACTGCACACGCGGGCTCAGCTTGGTGAATGAAGCCATGATGGCCGACTTGAGCAGCGCGGGATCCAGCAGCACTAAAGTTTTTTGGGTACTCATAGGGATTTCTCTTTGAGCCTTGCGTTTACTTACCTGGCCACAGCATCAAATGCTCGACCACCGGGCCCAGCGCCAGGGCAGGCACGTAATTGAGCAGGCCCACCAGCAACACGGTGCCTATCAACAGCGCCACGAACAACGGGCCGTGCGTGGGCATGGTGCCGACCGTGACCGGCAGGCGTTTCTTGGCGGCCAGCGCACCGGCGATGGCCAGCACCGGAACAATGAAACCGAATCGGCCCAGCCACATCACGATGCCCAGCAGCGTGTTGTAAAACGGCGTGTTGGCCGACAGGCCCGCGAGAGCGCTGCCGTTGTTGTTGCCGGCCGAGCTCAGCGCGTAAAGGATTTCAGAAAAGCCGTGCGCGCCGGGGTTGGCAATGCCGGCCTTGCCGGCGCCGGCCAATACGGCGATGGCGGTACCTGCCAGCACCAGGATGGGTGTAACCAGGATGGCGATCGACGTCAGCTTCATCTCGTGCGCCTCAATCTTCTTGCCCAGGTATTCCGGCGTGCGGCCAATCATGAGGCCGGCGATGAACACCGCCAGGATGGCGAAGATCAGCATGCCGTAGAGACCTGTGCCGACGCCGCCGAACACCACTTCACCCAGCTGCATCATCACCATGGGCACCATGCCGCCCAGCGGTGTGAAGGAGTCGTGCATGGCGTTGACCGCGCCGCAGGAGGCCGCCGTCGTAATGACCGCGAACAGGCTGGAGGCATTGATGCCGAAGCGGGTTTCCTTGCCCTCCATATTGCCGCCCGCCTGCAGCACGCTGGCCGTCTGGTCTACACCCAGCGGGGGCAGCAGCGGGTTGCCGCCTTGTTCGGCCGGGGTGATGGCCACGACCGCGATCACAAATATCACCGTCATCGCGGCCAGCACGGCCCAGCCCTGGCGCTTGTCGCCCACCGCGCGGCCGAAGGCAAAGCACAGCGCCGCCGGAATCAGGAAAATTGAGAGCATCTGGAAGAAGTTGCTCAGCGCCGTCGGGTTCTCATAAGGATGGGCCGAGTTGGCGTTGAAGAAGCCGCCGCCGTTGGTACCCAGCATCTTGATGGCCTCTTGCGAGGCGACCGGGCCCATGGCCAGGGTCTGCTTGTCGGTCTTGGCGTCCTCCATGACGGGGTTGCCCTTGTCGTCTTTCAACGCTTGGCCAACCGGGCCGTTTTTCGGCTGCTGGTAGCTGGTGGCCTCCAGTGTGCTGACGTCTTTGTAGGCATCAAAATTCTGGATCACGCCCTGGCCCACCAGGAAAATCGCAAACACGAGCGAGAGCGGCACGAGCAACCAGGCTGTGACCCGCGTCACGTCCACCCAGAAGTTGCCAATCGCCCCCGTCGCCCGCGCGGCAAAGCCACGGAACAGCGCGAACACCACGGCGATGCCTGTGGCAGCAGAGAAGAAGTTCTGCACAGCCAGCGCCAGCATCTGGGTGAGGTAACTCATGGTGGACTCGCCGGCATAGCCTTGCCAGTTGGTGTTGGAGACAAAGCTGACGGCCGTATTAAATGCCGAGTCAGGCGATACCGCCGCCATGCCGGCAGGGTTGAGCGGCAGCCAGACCTGCAGGCGCTGGAACACATAAACAGTCAGCACGCCAAGCGCATTAAAGGCCAGCAAGGCCAGCGCGTATTGCGACCATTTCATGTTCGTATCGGCGGAGGTGCCGGCAAGGCGGTACAGCGGCGCCTCCACCTTGTGCATCCACTTGGGAAGGCTGCCGGAATAAATGCGCGCCAACCAGACGCCCAGCGGCCAAGCCGTGAGCAGCAGTACACCGAGGAACAAGGCCAGCAGGCCCCATGAAGCGTTGCTCATCAAAACTCCTCGGCGCAGATCAGCGCATACACGAGGTAGGTAAGCAGCACGATGGCGCAGACGCCGCCAAAGCCGTACAAGACATCAAGGCTGATCATGAGCGGCCACCTTCGGGCTTTTCGAGCTTCTGAAAGCCCCAGACCAGCAGCACCATCACACCCCAGAGGGCGGTGGCGCCAAGAATAAACGCAAGATCCATGATCTTTCTCCAACGAATAACGATGGAGAAAGTGTCGGATTCGGCGTGTAAAAACGGGGATGAAAGAGCGGTGGCCGGTATAAAGAAAGCGTAAAAGCCGGACCGTAAACCAGAGGCCTTTAGCCCGCTAGCCAGCGTATGGCGCTGCCGATGACCATATAAAGGCCGATGGCCAGCAGGCCCGCAAAAAACACGCGCTTGAAGTTTTTCTCATCCAGCCGCCCGCGCAACATCTGGCCCGCCGCCATCCCCAGCAAGGCTGCGGGCAAAGCGGCAAGCCAGCCCCAGCCGCCGGGCATCGCGCCTGCCGTGAACGAGCCTTCGAGCGCCAGGCGCCCGAAGAGCGCAACGGTGGACACAGTGAACGACAGCCCCAGTGCCTGGACCAGCTCATCTTTTTTCAGCGACAAGGCCTGCAGGTAAGGCACGGCCGGAAAGACAAAGACACCGGTGGCCGCGGTGATGGCGCCGGTGATCAACCCGGTGGCGCCCGATAAAAACCCCTCGCCGCGGCGCGGCACCGACAGCGCCACGGCCGCAAGCCCCATCACGGCATACACCATCAAGGCAGCCCCCAAACCCGCCGAGGCCACATTGGCATTGAGGGTGACCAGGCTGGCCGGCGCCCACAAGGTTCCAGCCACTACACCCAGTTGCAAAGGCCACAGGCGCTTGACCAGGCGGCCCAGGGCAGCGCCGTTCCACATTTGCCAGGCGTTCGTCAAAAACGAAGGCAACACCAGGATCACGGCGGCATGGGCTGGCGGCATCACGCTGGCCAGCAGCCCCATGGAAAGCGTCGGCAGGCCCAGCCCCACTACGCCTTTGACCAGGCCGGCGAGCAGGAACACCGCCACCACCACTCCGAGAATGAATACGTCATGCCCTGAGCCCATCACGGTGGCGGCGCCTGAATCAATGTTGTTTGTGTTCATGCGCACCATTTTGGGCGGCAGCCCCGGCCTGGCTCAAGCTGTAATATTTCCGTTGCAGGCTTCGTCATTTCCGAAGGCTCAAGAAACAGGTTCTAAACAGGTTCTTACCCATGCCCGCCAACACGCGCTTTGACCTCGTCGACCTCCGGCTGTTTTTGCATGTCACGGATACCGGCAGCATCACGGCCGGAAGCAAGCTCTCGCACCTGGCCTTGGCCTCGGCCAGTGCGCGCATCCGCGGCATGGAGGACGCGCTGGGCGTCCCTCTGCTGGAGCGGCTGCGCTCCGGCGTCAGGCCGACCAAGGCAGGCCTGGCCGTTATTCACCATGCGCGGCTGGTGCTCCAGCAACTGGAGCGCATGCAGGGTGAGATCGACGACTACGCCGGCGGCATGGCGGGCAAGGTCCGCCTGCTGTCCAACACCGCCGCCATCACCGACTACCTTCCGGAGGCGCTGGCCGCCTTCCTCAACGCCCACCCCGCCATCGACGTCGAACTGCAAGAGCGCCCCAGCCATGCCATCGTGTCGCAGTTGCTGAGCCAGGCAGCTGATCTGGGCATCGTGGCCGATTCGGCCGACACCTCCCAACTCGAAGCCAGGCCGTTCCGGCGCGACCGGCTGGTGCTGGTGACCTCACGGCAAAGCAACTCCGGGCGCAAACGCCATCTTTCGTTTGTGGATGCTTTGCACCAGGACTTCGTCGGGCTTGGCGAAGACAGCGCGCTGCAACAGCACCTGGACCTGCAGGCCGGGCGCCTGGGGCTTCGCATGCGCACACGCATCCGGCTTCGCAGTTTTGAGGCGGTCTGCCGGATGGTAGAGGCCGGCGTGGGCGTGGCGGTGGTACCGGCGATTGCGGCCGAGCGCTATGCGGGTGCGGGCAGGTTGCGGGTCTTGAAACTCGACGATGCGTGGGCCGACCGTGAACTGCTGATCTGCGCGCGCCGGTTTTCGGACCTGTCCGCGCAGGCGCTCAAACTGGTGGAGGCCTTGTGCGACCCGGGCGCGGCCCTGGTCAGCTGATACACTCGATTTGCTATAAATTTAATAGCTACTAGCCCATGTGGTTATTGGGCGGCAGGCCTTTTTTACTTGCAAACACGCTGGAGCGCAGCGCGCCCAGGTCCAGCACGCGCAGGCCGCCATATTCGATGCGGATAAAACCCTGGGCCTGCAGCGCGTTGAGCGCTTCATTGACACGCTGGCGCGACAAACCCACCAGGTAAGCCAGTTCCTGCTGGGTAATGCGCAGAATCTCCCCGACGCCCGGGTACAGCACCGGGTTGAACAGCGACGCCAGGCTGCGCGCCACGCGGGTGTCGGGGTTGTTCATGCGGTCGATCTCGCGCGCAGCAATGAACTGGCCCAGGCGCTCGTTGAGCTGGTTCATCACAAAGCGGTTAAAGCCGATGGAGTGGTCCAGCAGCCAGTGGAAGGTTTCAACGGGCAGGCCCGCCACCACGCTTTTGCGCAAGGCCTGGATGTTGTAGCGATAGGGCTCGCGCTTGAGCGCCGTGCCTTCGCCGAACCAGCCGCCCGGCGGCACACCGGTAAACGTCATGGTCATGCCTTGCTCGTTGTCGCTGCTCATCTTGAGCAGGCCTTCGACCACCCCAAACCAGTAGGTCACCGGCTTGCCGACGCGGCACACGTAGTCGCCCGGCGCGGCATCACCCACCTGCAACCCCGACAGCGCACGTGTTCTTTCTTCAGGCTGCAACAGAGGCAACCAGGGAATGCCGAGCAACTCGTCGGGCGTGGGGTTTCTTCGGCGCTGATGAAGAGGTGGTTCAGTGGACATGGCTCACAGCATTCGAACGAAAGTCAGTGAAGGGTCAGGGAAAGTCCGGGGCGGGCGCAACCCTCGGATTGTCGTCGGATAGACATTTCATTGCCAATCCAAAGCATAGCATCGGCCCCGCTGAGACAGCAAACAGCAAACCAACAACTACAGCCAGGAGACCCCACCATGACCCAGATCCGCACCCCTTCATCGCCCGATTTATTCCCCGCACACGCCAGTTGCCAGCACGCACCGCTGACGCGCCGCCGCATGCTGGGCGCACTCGCCGCCGTGCCCGCCGCGCTCTACGGTCCGGCTCGCGCGCAGGACACCGGCCCGGTACGCGTCGCGCAGTCCATCGCGCTGAGCGGGCCGCTGGGCGAACTGGGCCAGGCCATGCACCAGGGTGCCAAGACCTGCTTTGCCAGCATCAACACCAAGGGCGGCGTGAACGGCCGGATGATCGAACTCGTGGTGGCCGACGACGGCTACGACGTCAAGCGTGCGTTGGGCAACGTGAAGGGCTTCATCGACGACAAAAGCAATTTCGCGCTCTTCAATTGCATGGGCACCCCCATGATCGAAGCCATGCTGCCGCAGGTGATCGAGTCGGGCGTGCCTTTTTTCGCACCGTTTTCCGGCGCGCTGTCGGCACGCCCGGCCAATGCGCGCAATGTGTTCAACATCCGCGCGAGTTACGCCGACGAAGCCGAGCAACTGGTGCAACACCTGGCGACCATCGGCATCCGCCGTATCGCCATCGTCTACCAGAACAACTCTTTTGGAAAAGAAGTCTTCGACGCCACCCAGCGCTCCATGGACAAACACAAGCTGCAAGCGACCGCGATTGTCACCGTGGAGAACAACTCCTCGGATGCCGCTGCGGCGGCGACAAAGATTGCGGGCTCCGATCCGGAGGCTGTGCTGGTCGGCCTGGCCGGCAAACCCACGATTGACTTCGTCAAGTCGATACGCGCGCAGCGCAAAGGCTTGCCGCTCTATGCACTGTCCATCATGGGCGCGGCCGCCACGCTCAAGGCCATGGGCGACGACGCCACGGGCATTGCCGTGTCGCAGGTCGTGCCTCTGCCGGGCAATACCGTGGTGCCCATGGTGCGCGAGTTCCAGCAGGCCTGGAAGGCTGCCGGTGTGACGCTGGAGCCTTCGCACCTGGCGCTGGAGGGCTATATCAATGCCCGTGTGTTTGCCGAGGCGCTGCGCCGCGCGGGCAAAAACCTGACGCGCGCCAGCTTTATCGACAGCACCTGGAACCTGAAGCGCTACGACCTCGGCGGCTTTGAAGTGAGCTTCAGCGACTCGGCCCGCAACGCCTCGCGCTTTGTCGAGCTGACCATGGTTTCGCGCGACGGGCGCTTTATCCGATAAACCGGACTGACCCCGGGCACACCCCAGTAGGACTTACCCGGAAATTGTCGTTGCAATGACACCGCAGCGTCAAAGCTGGTCCTACTATCCATTCATACCAGCGGTTTTCAAAGAAAAGCCGCACAAGAACGGAGACAAGAAAGCGAATGCAGACCACGTTCCCACGATTGCTGCTCAAACATGCGGCCGAGCGACCCGGCGCCGCCGCCATGCGCGAGAAAGAGTACGGCATCTGGCAGGCGCACAGCTGGGCCGGCATGGCGCAGCTGGTGGAGCGCATCGCCTGCGGCCTGCATGAAGCCGGCCTGCAGCGCGGCGAACACATGGTGATCATCGGCGCCAACCGCCCGCGCCTTTACGCCACCATGCTGGCCGCGCAGTCGCTGGGCGCCATACCCATTCCGCTTTACCAGGACGCCGTGGGCGCCGAATGCGTCTACCCCATCAACAACGCCGACGTGCGTTTTGCGCTGGTGGAAGACCAGGAGCAGGTCGACAAGCTGCTGGAGATACGCGGCCAATGCCCACAACTGGGCCAAGTCATTTATGACGACCCGCGCGGCCTGCGCAACTATGCGGAAGCGGGGCTGCAGTCGCTGGATGCCTTGCTGGAAAAAGGCGAGGCCTTTGCCGCAAAGCAGCCCGGCTTCTTCAAGGCTGAAGTCGAAAAGGCCGGGCCGCACGACGTGGCCGCGATGTTTTTCACTTCGGGCACCACGGGCAACCCCAAGGGCGTGGTCCATACCCACAACACCTTGCTGGACCGCGCCAAGGCCGGCGCCGACTTTGACAAACTCACTTCCGGCGAGGAAGTGCTGGCCTATTTGCCACCCGCGTGGGTTGGCCAGAACATCTTCAGCTATGCGCAGTGGCTGGCCTGCGGCTATGTGGTGAATTGCCCCGAGAGCGCGAGCACGGTGACCATCGACCAGAAAGAAGTCGGCCCGACCTATTACTTTGCGCCACCGCGGATTTTCGAGAGCTTGCTGACCACTGTGATGATCCGCATGGAAGACGCGGGCCGCATCAAGCGCGGCCTGTTCAACTATTTCATGGGTGTGGCCCAACGCGCCGGCCCGGCCCTGATGGACGGCAAACCTGTCGCCGCCATGGACAGGTTGCTGTATGCGCTGGGCAGCGTGATGGTCTATGGGCCGCTGCGTAACACCCTGGGCTTTTCGCGCGTACGCGTGGCCTACACGGCGGGTGAGGCGATCGGCCCCGACCTTTTCACCTTCTACCGCTCCATCGGCATCAACCTCAAGCAGCTGTATGGCTCGACAGAGACCGCCGTGTTTGTGTGCCTGCAGCCGGACAACGAGGCACGTGCCGATACGGTCGGGGTGCCGATCAGCGGCGTGCAAATCAAGGTGGCCGATAACGGGGAAATCCTGGTGAAGTCCGCCGGCCTGCTGAAGGAATATTACAAAAATCCTGCGGCAACGGCCGAGGTGCTGAGCGCCGACGGCTGGTACCACACCAGCGACGCGGGCTTTATCGACGCCAGCGGCCACCTCAAGATCATCGACCGCGTGAAAGACGTGGGCCGCATCAAGGGCGGCGCCAACGACGGCGCCATGTTCGCGCCCAAGTATGTGGAAAACAAACTCAAATTCTTCCCGCACATCAAGGAAGTCGTGGCCTACGGCGACGGCCGCGAAAAAGTCTGCGTGATGATCAACATCGACTTCGACGCCGTGGGCAACTGGGCTGAGCGGCGCAACCTGCCTTATGCCGGCTACACCGACCTGGCACAAAAGCCCGAGGTCTACCAGCTCATCAAGGAATGCGTCGAAAAGGTCAATGCCGACCTGAGCGTGGATGCCCTGCTGGCGGGCTCGCAGGTCAGCCGTTTCCTGGTGCTGCACAAGGAGCTGGACGCCGATGACGGCGAACTCACCCGGACCAACAAGGTGCGGCGCGGTTTCATCGCCGAGAAATACCAGCCACTGATCGATGCGCTTTATGGCGGCAAGACCGAACAGTTCATTGAAACCGTCGTGAAGTTTGAAGACGGCCGCAGCGGCAGCGTGAGCGCGACGCTGAAGATCGACGATACGAAAACCTTTGCACCTGTGAAGGCGGCAGCATGAACAACCAGCCACAGCAAGCGCCTCGAATACCAGTTCGAGCCGCGGAACCGGCTTTGCCGGGCCGCAGGCGGGCGGCCCCCTCGGGGGGCAGCGCAGTACACGCAGTGACAAGCGTGGGGGCCTTATGACCAAAAAGATCGGTGACGTCATTCTTGACGTCAACAACATTTCCCTCAGCTTCGGCGGCGTCAAAGCGCTGTCCGATATTTCCTTCAATGTGAAGGAGCACGAGATCCGCGCCATCATCGGCCCCAACGGCGCGGGCAAGAGTTCCATGCTGAACTGCATCAACGGCGTTTATGCGCCGCAGCAGGGCTCGATCACTTTTCGCGGCCAGACCTTCAAGCACATGAACAGCCACCAGGTGGCAGTGATGGGTGTGGCGCGTACTTTCCAGAATCTGGCGCTGTTCAAAGGCATGAGCGTGCTCGACAACATCATGTCGGGCCGCAACCTCAAGATCAAAAGCAACCTGCTGCTGCAGGCGCTGCGCATAGGCCCGGCCGAAAAAGAAGAAATCATGCACCGTGAGGCGGTCGAAAAAATCATCGACTTTCTGGAGATCCAGGCCTACCGAAAGACGCCCGTGGGCCAGCTTCCCTACGGCCTGCAAAAACGCGTGGACCTGGGCCGCGCGCTGGCCATGGAGCCGCAAGTGCTGCTGCTGGACGAACCCATGGCCGGCATGAATGTTGAAGAGAAACAGGACATGTGCCGCTTTGTGCTGGACGTGAACGACGAGTTCGGCACGACTGTCGTGCTGATCGAGCACGACATGGGCGTGGTGATGGACATCTCCGACCGCGTCGTGGTGCTGGACTACGGCAAAAAAATCGGTGACGGCACCCCCGACGAAGTACGCAATAACGAAGACGTGATCCGGGCTTATCTCGGCACCAGTCACTAGCGGCAGGACTCAACAAATGGCTTTCTTTTTAGAGACACTTCTTGGCGGCCTGATGGCCGGCATGCTGTATTCGCTGGTGGCACTCGGCTTTGTGCTGATCTTCAAGGCTTCCGGCGTCTTCAACTTCGCGCAGGGCGCGATGGTGCTGTTTGCCGCGCTGGCCATGGCGCGCTTTTCGGAATGGATTCCGCAGTGGACGGGCATCAACAGCCTGCTGCTGGCCAACGTCGCCGCCTTTGTGATCGCTGGCGCCATCATGTTTGTGGTGGCCTGGATCATCGAGCGCCTGGTGCTGCGCCACCTGGTCAACCAGGATGGCGCCACCCTGCTGATGGCCACGCTGGGCATCACCTACTTCATGGAAGGCCTGGGCCAGTCCCTGTTTGGCAGCGACATCTACAAGATAGACATCGGCATGCCCAAAGACCCGGTCTTTGTGCTGGAGTCGGTTTACCAGGGTGGTGTGCTGATCAACAAGGAAGACGTGATCGCAGCCGCCATTGCGGCCGCACTGGTGGCCGCGCTCAGCATCTTTTTCCAGAAGACCGCGACCGGGCGCGCCCTGCGCGCCGTGGCCGACGACCACCAGGCCGCACAGTCCATCGGCATACCGCTCAACCGCATCTGGGTCATTGTCTGGTGCGTGGCCGGCGTGGTGGCGCTGGTGGCCGGGATGATCTGGGGCAGCAAGCTGGGGGTGCAGTTCTCGCTCACCACCGTGGCCCTGCGCGCCCTGCCGGTGGTGATCCTGGGCGGCCTCACCTCGGTGCCGGGAGCCATCATTGGCGGGCTGATCATCGGCGTGGGCGAGAAGCTCTCCGAGGTCTACCTGGGCCCTTTTGTGGGCGGCGGCATAGAGATCTGGTTCTCGTATGTGCTGGCGCTGGTGTTTTTGCTGTTCAGGCCACAGGGCCTCTTCGGTGAAAAGATCATCGACCGCGTCTGAACGGCCCGGCCTCACTATAAGAACGACAAGGATACTTTCATGATTTACCGCGAAAACGGCCAGTTCAAAACCAGCTATCGCGCCGACCAGCAGATATTTCCGATCGCGCAGGATCGCATCGTCATGCTGGCCTTGCTGGTCGTCGCCTTCATCGTCGTGCCCGGCCTGGCCAGCGACTACCTGTTCCGCGCCATCCTCATGCCTTTTGTGATCATGTCGCTGGCTGCGCTGGGTGTGAATATCCTGGCCGGCTACTGCGGCCAGATTTCGCTGGGGTCGGGGGCCTTCATGGCTGTGGGCGCTTACGGCGCCTACAACTTTTTCGCCCGCATCCCCGGCATGCCGCTGATCGTCACCCTGATTTTGGGCGGCCTGTGCGCCATGGTGTTCGGCATTCTTTTCGGCCTTCCCAGCCTGCGCGTCAAGGGCCTGTACCTGGCAGTGGCCACGCTGGCGGCGCAGTTCTTTGCGGACTGGATGTTTTTGCGCATCAAGTGGTTCACGCTGGACAACGCCTCGGGCTCTGTGGCCGTGTCCAACCTGCAGGTCTTTGGCCTGCCGCTGGAAAGTGATGTGAGCAAGTACCTGTTCTGCCTCAGCGTGCTATGTGTGTTGAGCCTTGCGGCCAAAAACCTCGTGCGCGGCGCCGTAGGCCGCGAGTGGATGGCCATACGCGACATGGACGTGGCCGCCGCCGTGATCGGCATCCGCCCCATGTACGCCAAGCTCAGCGCTTTTGCGGTCAGCTCCTTCATCATCGGCGTGGCCGGCGCTCTGTGGGCATTCTTCTACCTCGGCGCCTGGGAGCCGGGCGCTTTCTCAGTGGACCTGTCCTTCAAGCTGCTGTTCATGGTGATCATCGGCGGCATGGGATCCATCATGGGCAGCTTCTTCGGCGCCGCTTTCATTGTCATCCTGCCGATCGCGCTCAGCCGCTTGCTGCCGCTGCTGGCCTCCATGGTCGGCCACCAGATCACCACCACTGCCGCCTCGCATGCCGAGCTGATGGTCTTTGGCGGCCTGATCGTATGGTTCCTGATTGTCGAGCCGCACGGCCTGGCCAAGCTCTGGTCCACCGCCAAACAAAAGCTGCGCCTATGGCCCTTCCCCCATTGAGAGCGCGGCACATGCACGCATCAAGCCACCGCCTATGCTCGCTAGTCCCGATGCGCGGGATGGCTCCGCAATGTTTACTGACAGCGTCGTTCCTTTAATACCAACAGGAGATATCCATGAAGATTCGCCAACTCGTTCTAGCCGCGGCCGTCGTGGCCACCGGTGCCACCGCGCTGCTCAGCGGCACGGCTTTCGCCCAGGCCAAGCAGCAGTACATGCCCGTGCTGTCCTACCGCACCGGCCCCTATGCCCCTAACGGCACGCCGATTGCCAACGGCATCGTCGACTACTACAGGCTCACCAACGCGCGCGGCGGCATCAACGGCGTGAAACTGCTGATCGAGGAGTGCGAAACCGGCTACGACACCGCGCGCAGCGTGGAGTGCTATGAGCGTCTCAAGGGCAACAACGGCGGCGCCGCCGTGATCCAGCCCTGGTCCACAGGCGCCACCTTCGCCATCACCGAAAAGGCCCCGGCCGACAAGATCCCGCTGGTGACCCTGGGCTATGGCCGCAGCGAAAGCGCCGATGGCACGGTATTCAAATGGAACTTCCCGCTGGCGGGCAACTATTGGGTCGCCGGCGACGTGATCATCCAGGCCATCGGCAAGAAAGAAGGCGGCCTCGACAAGCTCAAGGGCAAGAAGATCGCCCTGGTCTATCACGACAGCCCCTTCGGCAAGGAATCGCTGCCCATCCTGCAAGAGCGCGCCAAGATGCACGGCTTCCAGCTGATCGAGCTGCCGGTGACGGCCCCCGGCGTGGAGCAAAAAGCCACCTGGCTGCAGGTGCGCCAGTCGCGCCCCGACTACACCATCCTGTGGGGCTTCGGCGTGATGAACTCCACTGCGCTCAAGGAGGCCCAGGCCACCGGCTACCCGCGCGAGAAGATGTACGGCGTGTGGTGGTCGGGCGCCGAACCCGATGTGCGCGACGTGGGTGAGGGCGCCAAGGGCTACAACGCCGTGGCGCTGCAAAACAGCTCGGACTTCGACGCCAAGGTGGTCAAGGAAACCCTGAGCAGCCTGCACGGCAAGGGCCAGGGCACAGGCCCCAAGGAGGAGGTAGGCCAGGTACTGTGGCTGCGCGGCGCCATGAGCGCCATGCTCACCGTCGAAGGCATACGCGCCGCCCAGGAGCGCTTCGGCAAAGGCAAGGTCATGACCGGCGAGCAGGTGCGCTGGGGCCTGGAGAACCTCAACCTCACCCAGGCCAAGCTGGATGCGCTGGGCTTCAGCGGCGTGCTGCGCCCCATCAGCACCTCCTGCCAGGACCACATGGGCGCCACCTGGGCCCGCATATCCACCTGGGACGGCAAGGCCTGGAAGATCAGCAGCGACTGGATGCAGGGCGACGAACAGATCATCAAGCCGATGGTCAAGGCCAACGCCGCCAAGTACGCCGCCGACAAGAAGCTGGCGCCGCGCACCCCGGCGGACTGCCAGTCTTGAGCGGCGTAGCCGCTCAGCTGGCTTTGCCAGGTACTGACGGCACCCACCCCAACCCCTCCCGCCAAGCGGGAGGGGCGCGGCTCTCGCGAGCCGCCAACTGGAAGGCCTGTACGCAGGCTTTCCAATTGGTCAGGAAAAACTATGGACACACCTAACATCATTCTCAATGTCAACGGCATCGAGGTCATCTACAACCATGTGATCCTCGTGCTCAAAGGCGTTTCCCTGCAGGTGCCGCAAGGAAAAATCGTGGCCATCCTGGGCGGCAATGGCGCAGGGAAAACCACAACCTTGCGCGCCATCTCCAACCTGCTCCAGGGAGAGCGCGGCGCGGTCACCAAGGGCTCGATCGAGCTGCGCGGCGAACGCATCGAGAACCTCTCGCCGGCCGACCTGGTGCAGCGCGGCGTGGTGCAGGTGATGGAAGGGCGGCATTGCTTTGCCCACCTGACCATCGAGGAAAACCTGCTGACCGGCGCCTACACACGCAGCAGCAAGGCTGAAGTAGCCGCCAACCTGGAGAAGGTCTACAACTACTTTCCGCGCCTGAAAACCCGGCGCACTTCGCAGGCAGCCTACACCTCGGGCGGCGAGCAGCAGATGTGCGCCATCGGCCGCGCGCTCATGGCCAGCCCGTCGATGGTGCTGCTGGACGAACCCTCCATGGGCCTGGCGCCGCAGATCGTCGAAGAAGTGTTCAACATTGTGAAAGACCTGAACCAGAAGGAGCAGGTGACTTTTTTGCTGGCCGAGCAGAACACCAACATGGCGCTCAAGTACGCCGACTACGGCTACATCATGGAAAGCGGCCGCGTGGTGATGGACGGCGCCGCGAGCGACCTGGCCAACAATGAAGACGTGAA
>Ga0136846_1225004_pt1 | contig 13998 bp, 11 predicted proteins | sample HopSoiMetagenom2_FD_96841 | JGI IMG/M metagenome (GOLD analysis project Ga0136846, IMG submission 96841) | Grasslands soil microbial communities from Hopland, California, USA - 2 Assembly 2016 (version 4) | ecosystem: Environmental > Terrestrial > Soil > Grasslands | place: USA: Hopland...
GCAAGTCGGAATGCGGCCCGACCCCCCTTGTCAGCAATGGACCGCAACCGTCGCATACCAGTCGTTTTCGCCGTTGTCGCGGGCGTGCTCGCCCTGGGCGGGCCCACCTTGCAGGCCGCTCCGGCCAAGAAGCCGACGTCACAGACGGTGCCCGGCGATCTGATCGTGGGATTCCAGAGCGACGTCTCCGCCGCGGACCAGCAGAAGATCCTGAAGAGCGTCGGCGCCGACGAGAAGAAGAGCTGGAAGAAGATTCACGGCTCGCTCGCGCACATCGCCTCGGGCGACGTCGACGCGGCGATCGCGGCGCTCGGCAAGGACCCGCGCGTGCGCTACGCCGAGCCCAACTCGGTGATCAGCATCGACTCGCTCCCCAACGATCCGTCGTTCGGCAACACGTGGGGGCTGAACAACACGGGCCAGACGATCAACGGCTCTCCAGGGGCTCCCGACGCCGACATCGACGCGCCCGAGGCGTGGAACGTCACGACGGGCAGCTCCAACGTGACGGTGGCCGTGATCGACACCGGCGTCGACTGGTCGCATCCGGATCTCAGCTCGCAGATCTGGATCAACCCCGGCGAGAACTGCAGCGGCTGTCGGACCGACGGGATCGACAACGACCACAACGGGTTCGTCGACGACTGGCACGGCTGGGACTTCGCGGGGAACGACAACAACCCGACCGACGACCACGGCCACGGGACGCACGTCGCCGGCACGATCGGCGCCGCCGGCAACAACGGCGTCGGGGTCGCCGGCATCAACTGGACGGTCAGGATCATGCCGGTCAAGTTCCTGAACGCGCAGGGCTCGGGAACCGACGCCAACGCCGTCAGCGCCGTCCTCTACGCCGCGCAGAACGGCGCGACTGTGATGAACAACTCGTGGGCCGACAACGTCTACTCGCAGGCGCTCGCCGACGCGATCACGGTCGCCGACCAGCACAACTCGCTGTTCGTCGCAGCGGCCGGGAACAACGGGACGGACAACGACTCGACCCCGACCTATCCCGCGTCGTACGACATGCCCAACGTCTTGGCGGTCGCGGCGACCGGCAACACCGACAACCGCGCGTTCTTCTCGAACGTCGGCCGCCGGTCCGTCGACCTCGGCGCGCCGGGCGTGGACATCTACTCGACCTGGCCGGGCGGCGGCTACCAGTACCTGAGCGGCACGTCGATGGCGACTCCGCACGTCAGCGGCGCGGCTGCGCTGGCGAAGGCGGCATTCCCGTCGGCGAGCGCCGTCGGCCTCAAGGCGCTCCTGCTCGGCACCGTCGACCCGAAACCGGCCCTGGCGACGACCACGAGCAGCGGTGGACGGCTCAACGTCGGCAATGCCGTCGCGTGCAACGCGTCGCCGCAGGTGTGGATCGACTCGCCGGGCCCGGGCTTCCTCGTCGACCTCGGGACGCCGGTGTCCTTCTCCGCGATGGCGGCGAACTGCGCAGATCCGAACGGCGTCAGCGTGTCCGCGACCGCGAACGGAGCGCCGGTCTCGCTGACGGCGCGGGGTGACGGCCTCTACACAGGAACGTTCACGCCGACCGCCGGCGGCGCCGTGACCTTCTCCGTGACGGCGAGCAACGGCGCGACCTCGGCGACACGGAGCATCACCGGCAGCGTGCGAACGTCGCTCGCGATCTCACCGGGCGGCCCACCCGTCACGGTCACGTCGGTGAGCGGAGAGTCGATCCCGGTGAAGTTCAACGGCACGGCCGGCGAGCGTGTCAGCGTGGCCCTGACGAACGTGACGATGCTCATCGGCCAGGTGTCCATCGCCTCGCCGAGCGGTGCATCGCTTGCCAGCACCTATGTCGGCTCGGGTGGCGGCTTCGTCGACACGACGACGCTGCCGACGACTGGCGCCTACACGATCAACGTGGCGCCGCTCGCGGGCTCCACCGGATCGATGACGCTGCAGCTCTACGATGTGCCACCCGACGCGGCGGCGAGCACGACGCCCGGCGGGGCCCCCATTTCGGTCTCGACGACGACGCCGGGACAGAACGCGCGCGTGGCGTTCAGCGGCTCGGCCGCGCAGCGCATCAGCATCAACATCACGAACGCGACCTTCCAGTTCGCATTCCTGTCCATCCTCAAGCCGGACGGCAGCGCGCTCGGAAACAACCGTTTCATCGGCCCGGGCAGCACCTTCATCGACACCGCCACGCTGCCGAGCACGGGCGCATACGCGATCGTCATCGACCCGAACGGAGCCTCGACCGGCTCGGCGACGGTGCAGGTCTACGACGTGCCGCCGGACGCCGGCGGGCCCATCACGCCGAGCGGCGCTCCCGTCACGGTCACCACGACCGTCCCCGGGCAGAACGGCCGCCTGACGTTCGCAGGGACGGCCGGGCAGCGCGTGAGCCTGAAGGTCGCCAACGTCAGCTACTCGTCGGCGACCGCGCAGCTCCTCGACCCGAACGGAAACGCCGTCGGCGGCAGCGTCCTCTTCGGGACGGGCGGCGGCTTCGTCGACACGCGCGCGCTCCCGAGCACGGGCACGTACACGATCACCGTCGACCCTCCGAACACGACGACCGGCTCCGCGACGTTCACGCTGTACAACGTCCCTCCGGACGTCACGGGCACGATCACTCCCGGGAGCGGCTTCGTCACGAGCATCTCGACGCCGGGCCAGAACGCCGCCTACACCTTCGACGGGGCCGCGGGCCAGCGCATCAGCCTGAAGGTCGGGCCCTCGACGATGTCGATGGGCTACGTCTCGATCACCGGACCGGGCGGCGTCCAGGTCGTCAACCGGACGCTCTTCTCGAGCTTCGAGACCTTCGTCGACGCGCGGGCGCTGCCGGCGACGGGGACCTACACGCTCACCGTCGACCCGTACAACGACGCGACCGGGTTCGCGATGGTGACGGTGTACAACGTGCCGGCGGACGCTTCTGCCTCGCTGACCGTCGGCGGCCCGGCACAGTCGATCACGATCGCCACGCCGGGGCAGAACGGCCGCGTCACGTTCGCCGGACAGGCCGGCCACGCGGTCACGATCTCGCTCACGAACATCACCATCCCGATCTCGTTCGTGTCGATCCTCAAGCCCGACGGAACCCAGCTCGTGACGAACCAGCTCGTCGGCGCCTTCCCGAAGACGATCACGGCCGCGCCGACCGTCGACGGGACGTACGCGATCGTGATCGACCCCCAGGGGACCGCCACAGGGTCGATGACGCTCGGCGTTTCCTAGACGTTTCGCCGCAGCAGCACGAACCCGAGCGGCAGGAGCGCCATCAGCGCGACGTACGGGCCGAGGGAGACGCGTGTCCGCTGCTCGCGGACCGACGTCTGCGGGCCGGTGCCCAGGAAGCCTTTCGTCCGCGAGACGAGCGCCCCTGGATCTTCACCCAGGACCTCGCCGCCGCCGGACGCCGCGATCCGCTGCACGGCCTGGTTCGACTGGGGATCCGGTCGGTAGCCCGGATCGACGTTGTCGCGCCCGAGGTAGATCTTCTCGTCAGGGCCCCAGAGGTGCACGAAGAGGACGTGGACGTTGCCTTTGTCGAAGTCCTTCTTCAGCAGCGCGTCGTCGAAGTACTTGCTCTCCCCGTCGCTGAAGATGACGAGCACGCGCTTGGCCGCACCGGCGCCGTAGAAGTTGTTGGTTCCGACGTCGCCGAGCGAGCTGTAGTCGGTCGCAAGGTCCTCGGTCCCCGACGGCGGCGGCCGCTCGATGCCGACCGCGTCGCGGACCACCGACTCGTAGACGTTGGGGTCGAGCGTCGGGAACAGGTGTGGGAGCACGCGGTCGGTCAGCGAGACGACGCCGAACGGGACGTCGGGGACTCCGTGTCGGAGCCTCAGCGCGAGCTGCTTCGCCCGCTGGAGGCGGTCGGGCGCGCCGGCGCTGCTGCGCGCGAGCATCGAGCGCGAGACGTCGAAGAGGACATAGACCTGCGCGTCCGAGCGGCCTGTGTGACTACGCGTGCCCGAGATGACCGGCTGGGCGGCCGCGATCCCGAGGAACGCCGCGACCACGGCCAGCGCGGCGGGAATGCCCAGGCGCGAGCGCAGAGGCGGCAGCGTCAGCCCGATCCGCTCCGACACGCGACGGGAGCGCAGCTCGAGCAGCGCGTACGCACCGAGCGGAAGAACGACGGCGAGCGCGACGAGCGCGCCGAGCGGCGACAGGAACGTCATGGCGGCACCTAGTAGCCGGAGCCCGGCTTCGCCAGAGCGGCGCCGCCGCCGCGGCCGGGCCCGTGTGCCGCGCCGCCGCCCGTGCTCGTCGGCTGCTGCTTGAGCAACCGCAACGCAAGCTCGAGGTTGAACTTCGCGTCCTCGTTCGCCTGGTCGAACGTGAGCGCGCCGCGAAACTCACGCGACGCGAAGAGCAGGAAGCGGAGCCGCTGGCCGGGGTCGTCGGTCGCCGCCAGCGCGAGGCCGATGATCCCGAGCAGGTTCGCGGCCTGCGAGCGGCGCGCCTGGCTCTTCCCTTCGCGGATGTACGCCGCGAGCGCCACCGTTGCCTCGCTGCGGATCGCGTCGATGTTCGTGTGCTCCCACTTGTTCGCTCGCGGCTGGGCGAGATAGAAGTGCCTCAGCGTGTCGCGGTAGAAGAGGTCGTCGTCGACGGCGAGCATCCGCTTCGCCGGGTGGAAGGGAACGAGCTGCTGCGGCTTCCAGAGGTCCGAGCGCGTCGGCTGGAACTTGAAGCGAACGTCGTCGCGCGCGAACGCCGTCTGCCAGCGCCCGACGTCGACGGCGAGCAGCACGAGGATGACGCCCGCCGCGAGCGCCACGATCGCGGTGATCAGCCAGCGCCAGCTCACGGGCTCGTCCTCGGGACGGGAAGCCTGCCGTTCCAGTGCTCGTTCGCCGCGAGCGCGGCGAGCACGCACAACGCGAGCGCGATCAGCAGCCACGGCGTATGGCTGCCCTGGGCGCCCTCGGTCTGCCCGAGCCCGCCGCTCGTCCGCTCCACGGGCTGTGTGAACGCGCCGGGGCCGGCCAGGTTCTTGAACAGCGAGAGGTTGTCCGCGCGCGGCGCCACCGCGACGATGCGGAACGGGACGCCCTCCGACCGGAACGTGTTGAACGCCAGCGCCACGCGAGGGACATCGTCCGGCGCCGTGTCGAGATCGCTGACGAGCAGGATCGGGCCCTTTGGCTGGCCCGCCCGCTCCAAGGCCGCGTGCGCAACCGCCAGGCCGGATGAAATCTGCGTGCCGCCGGAGAACGACGTCGACCACGGGTTCGGCGGGTACGGATCGGGCCCTGGCTTTGGCGGAATCGAGGCGAAGTAGCGGACCAGCGGCTGCAGCTCGCTCGACGGGGAGCCGGGCGGCAGCAGCTCGTACGCGATGTCGGAGAACGCCACGAGCCCGATGCGCGTGTGCGCGGCGATCAGCTGCTGCAGCACGTTCGTGATCGTCTGGTTCGCGTCCGGCTTGATGCTGCGCGAGACGTCGAGCACGAGCATCCCGCCGATGCCGCCGGGCACGAGGCCGCGGTCGGCGGCCGCTTTGCTTCTCCCGGTGTCGACCGCCGCGACGACGAGCCCGATCAGCAGGACCCCGAGAGCGACGCGCAGGAGAAGGGTGCGGCGCACGGCAGGGCCCATCGTCGCCGTCGTCGCGATCGGGATCGTCGCGCCGCGCGCCTTTCGCAGCCAGTTACGCAGCGTGTCCATTCGTCCTCCGAGTGATCACGCGTCGCACGTCCAGCGTCAGCGGCTGTGTGAGGGTGAGTAGCGGCGTGGGCTCCGCCCACGCGAGCTGCTTGGCGGCGACCGCGAGCTCCGGCTCGCCGCTGCGCGAGAGCTCGTGCGAGAGCAGCTCGAGCGCCTTGCGCTTCTCCGGAGATTCCGCCGGCGCTCGCTCGACGAGGACGACAGCGCGTTCGAGCGGGCTGAGCACGCGCAGGCGCAGCCTCCCCGTGAACGCGAAGCGCACGAGCGCGAACAGCCCCAGCGCGAAGAGCAGCCCTGCTGCGACGAACAGCACGATGCGCAGGGTGTGCGGCGAAGTGCCGTAGGAGACAGGGAGCGGATCGGTCGTCGCGCGCCAGCTCGGCTGCTCGAAGGGATCGGCGCCGTTGAGATCCTGCGCCGTCGTCCGCGGGCCGATCGTCGTCCCCTGCCAGGGGAGCGACAGCGTGTGCCTACCCCCGCTCTTCGCCGTGTAGAAGACCCGAACGGGCGGGAACTGAACGTGGATGGGCTCCGGCTCGTCCTTCGAGAGGCAGACGTTCGTGAGGCAGATCAGCTCGGCGGAGTACACGAGCCGCGTCAGCCGGCCCGTGTCCTTGCGCGCGACCTGCGGGGTGCCGAGCCGCACGAACGGCTCGAAGTGGCCGTTGAACCCGACGCGCGCCGGATCGACGCGCCTGCGGTCGACGATGACCTGGACCGACGCGCGCACGCGGTCGCCGAAGAGGACTCCCGAGCGCGACAGCTGCGTTCCGCCTTCGACCGCCTCGGCCGGAACGGCCTGACGCTTCGGGCCGGTCAGCAGGGTCAACAGCAGCGTCGCCGTGAGCGCGAGCGCCGCGATCGCACCGGCGATCAGCAGACGCCGCCTCGTCACCACCAGTGCCCCCGCGAGACGATGCGCTCGTCTGCCCACTCGAGGAATGCCTGGAAGATGTCGCCGCGGTCGGAGGTCGTCACGAGCACGGGGCCCAGGTCGAGCGTGCGGAAAAGCGCAAGGAGCTCCGCTGCGCGCCGCTCGTTCTCGTCGCGCATGACCGCCGCCTCGCGGTCGGTCAGGCGAACGGACACGAAGTGACCGCTCGTGTGGTCGAGGAACGGCAGCGCGACGCCGCCGACGTCAGGAAAGCTTCGCTCCCACACGGGGTCCTGGATGACGACCGGAACGATGTCCCAGCGACGCTCGATCGCCGAGATCCACGTCTGCTCGGAGAACGGCATCAGAAAGTCCGACAACACGAACAGGAACGTCCCGCCGGGAACCGGCGGCTGTGTCTCGGCCATGAAGGTGAAGGCGCGCTCGAGATTGTCCTCCGGCGCGTTGAACGAGCCGCCCAGCGTCTCCGGCGGGAGCTCGTGGTGCGTGCGCGGCTGGACCCACTGCTCCTCGTCGCCGCCGAGATCGAGGTAGCCGAAGAAGCCGCGCGCCGCGAGCGTCGCCTCCGCGATCAGCCCGGAGGCCTGCCGCATCGCCTCGGGCTTGTCGAGCCAGGGCAGTGGCCGCGGGAAGAGCGACATCGCGGGACGGCGGTCGCTGAGCACGACGACGCGCGGCGCTTCCTCGGCGAGGTACTCGCGGACGATGAACTCGTCGGAGCCGTGAGCGGACGAGAGCCTGGCCGATGCGGCCCAGTCGATCGAGTGCGCGTCGTCGCCGGGACCGTACGGCCGCGAGCCGGCCACGTCGGACCCCGCGCCGCGCCGGACGCTCGTCATGCCGCCGAAGGGAAGGCCGGCGAACCGTCGGCGGGGCGCCAGCGGAAAGGTGACCTCGGTCGAAGACAACTACTCGGTCGGCTGGGCCACCGGTAGCCGCTCGGGCTCGCGCTGCTCCCGCGGCTCGTCCGCCGCAGGCCGCGGCGCGGCGGCGAAGCACTTCTCCTCCACCGCTGCCACCGCCGCCGGCCACCCGACGCGGCGCGCCTCGGCGAGGAACGTCGGACGGAACACGATGCGGTGCAGCAGCACCGCTGAGAACAGCCGCTCGACGTCTTCCGGCACGACGTAGGGGCGATGGTCGAGCAGCGCCCAGGCGCGCGTTGCGCGCTCGAGCGCAAGGCTGCCGCGCACGGAGGCGCCGACTGCGACCTCTTCGAGCTCACGCGTGGCGCGCACGAGCTCCACGATCCAGCGCTGCAGGATCGGGTCGACGTAGACGCCCATGACGGCCTCGCGCATCGCATGGACGTCCTCGACGCCGATCACCGGCTGCAGCCAGCGCAGCGGATGCCCGTGGCGTTGCTCGTCGACGATCTGCAGCTCTTCGTCGGTCGACGGGTACCCGAGGGCGGTCTTGAGGAAGAAGCGGTCGAGCTGCGCTTCCGGCAGCGGAAAGGTGCCCTCGTACTCGATCGGGTTCTCCGTCGCGATCAGCAGGAACGGGTCGGGCAGCACGCGCGTCTGCCCGTCCACCGTGACCTGATGCTCCGCCATCGCCTCGAGCAGTGCCGACTGGGTCTTCGGCATCGCACGGTTCACCTCGTCGACGAGCACGACGTTGGCAAAGATCGGGCCCGGCCGGAACTCGAAGTCCCGCTCGCGCTGGTTGTAGATCGAGAGGCCGGTGACGTCTGTGGGCTGCAGATCGGGGGTGCACTGAATGCGCGACGGCGTGGCGTCCTCGACGGACGCCGCGATCGCGCGAGCCAGGACGGTCTTCGCGGTCCCCGGCACGTCCTCGAACAGCACGTGGCCGCCGCAGAGGAGCGCGGCGAGCACGAGCTTGATCTCGTCCCGCTTGCCGTGGACGACCGTCTCGATGTTGTCGAGAAAACGGTCGGACAGCTCCGCAGCAGCCTGAAACCGATCCGACCCCTCTAGACGAGCCACCTCAGTGGGTTCCATTGGCCTCCTCGATTCTATGGGGGTCGCGCAGCAGCAGCCGAGTGTGTGTGACTACCGGAAACGCTATTTGTTAGGAGTCCATGAGCCGACGCCCCACGATCCGCGACGTTGCCGAACAGGCCGGTGTCTCGATTGCGACCGTCTCGCGCGTGCTCAACGACCGCGCCGACGTCAGCGTCGAGACGCGCGAGCGCGTGCGGGAGGTCGCCCGCTCCGTCGGCTACACCGCCGATCCGTCCGCGCGCGCGCTCGTCACCCAGCGAACGCAGCTCGTGGCCGTCGTCGTGGGCGACAACGCCGGCCACCGCGACCTGTCGCTCCTCTTCTTCGGCCACGTGCTGTCGGCCATCTCGCGTCGCCTCGCCCACGCGGGCTACGACGCGCTGCTGCTGCAGCCGGCCGAGCTCGGGCTGCACCACCGCTTCGACGCCGCGATCCTGATCGGCGTCGACGGGAACGATCCGCTGGTCACGGACCTGTGGGTGCGGTCCCTCCCGTACGTGGGTGTCGACGTGCGCGTCGGCGGGCGCCGGAACGCTTTCGTCGGGTCCGACCACGCGGCCGGAGTGCGCCTGGCGCTCGCGCACCTGTACGAGCTCGGCCATCGGCGGATCGCGCACGTCGCCGGCGCGCGCAACACCGTCGCGGGCGCGGACCGGATCGCGGCCTTCCGTCGGGAGGCGCGTGTCCTCGGCCTGGATCTGCCCGACGAGTACGTGCGCGAGGCCGACTTCTCCTCCGCCGGGGGCTACGACGCGACGCGCGCACTGCTCGCGCTCGCCGAGCGCCCGACCGCGATCCTCGCCGCCTCGGACCTGATGGCGCTCGCGGCGCTCGCGGCGATCCGCGACGCCGGGCTGCAACCAGGCGGCGACGTAGCCGTCGTGGGCTTCGACGACATCGAGGCTGCGTCCCTCGCACACCCGCCGCTGACGACGATTCGCCAGAACCGAGAGAAGCTCGGGACGCTCGCCGCCGAGCGCGCGCTCGAGCTGATCCAGCACGCCGACCTGCGGCCGAGCGACACCATCCTGCCGGTCGAGCTCGTGGTGCGCGGGTCCTCTAGTCCTTGAAGAGCACGCTGATGCTCTCGCGCCGGTGGATGCGCCCGATCGCTTCGGCGAAGAGCGGTGCCACCGAGAGGACCGTGACCTTCTCGGACAGTTCGACAGGCTGCGTCTCGATCGAGTCGGTGACGATCAGGCGCCCGATCGGACTGCGGTCGAGGCGTTCCATGGAGCCCTCCGCGAAGACGCCGTGGGTCACGACGGCGGTCACGCTCCGCGCGCCCCGCGCCACGAGCTGCTCCGCCGCTTCGACGAGTGTGCCGGCACTGATCGTGAAGTCGTCCACGACGATGGCGTCGCGATCAGCGACCTCCCCGATGATCTCAACGACTTCCGAGGTTTGGCCGTGCCCTTCGCGGACCTTGTCCGCAATCGCCAGCGGCGCCCCCAGTCGCTGGGCGAACCTGCGCGCGCGCTTCGCAAACCCCGCGTCGGGCGAGACGACCACGGGATTCGGCAGGCGAGCCTGCTCGATCGCAGCGCAGAGGTAGGGCATCGCGTAGAGATCGTCCACCGGTATGCGGAAGAAGCCCTGGATTTGCGGCGCATGCAGGTCGAGCGTCACCATGCGGTCCGCGCCGGCAGCTTCGATCGCGTCGGCACACACGCGTGCCCGAATCGAGACGCGCGGCTCGTCTTTCTTGTCGCCCTTGGCATAGCTGAAGTACGGGACGATCACGGTCACCGATTCGGCGCTCGCCCGTGAGAACGCATCGATCCAGAACAGCAGCTCCATGAAGTTGGCGTTCGTCGGAAAGACGGTGGACTGGACGAGGTAGACGCTTCGTCCGCGGACGTTCTCCAGAACGCGGACGAAGAGCGTGCCCTCGGAGAAGCGGATCACCTCACCGGGCGCGACAGCCACGCCGAGCTCGCGGCAGATCGCCGCGGTCAGGCGAGGGCTTCCGCTTCCCGCGAAAACGAGGGGATCGTCGTCGGCCGATCGGCGGTGACGGAGCAGGTGCATCCGCTCCTCGAGTGTCTAACAGACGGGGCGGCTGATCACGACCCGCGGGAGTAGAGTTGACGGCACCGAGAAGCGGGGGTGCCGTGATGACGAGCCTGGCCGGGCGGTACGAGCTGCTCGAACAGGTCGGGGAAGGCGGAATGAGCATCGTCTGGCGCGCCCGCGACCAGAAGCTCGAGCGCGACGTGGCGATCAAGCTGCTGCGCTCGTTCGTCGCGACGGACGGCGAGCACACGCGCCGCTTTCAGCGCGAAGCGCGCACGCTCGCACGCCTCGCCCACGAGCACATCGTCCGCGTCTACGACTTCGCGACCGACGACGACCAGTCGTTCCTCGTGATGGAGTACGTGGCCGGCGCGAACCTTGCCCGGACGACCCGTGCACGACTGCCGCTCTCGCCCGCAGAGGCGGCTGCGTACGCGCAACCCGTCGCGCAGGCGCTCGCGTACGCGCACGCTCAGGGCGTCGTGCACCGCGACCTGACGCCGTCGAACATTCTCGTCGAGCTCACGAGCGGACGCGTTGTCACGACCGACTTCGGCCTCGCTCGAGCGGCGCGCGCCACGGGCTCCCTGACGGCGACGGGCGTCCTGCTGGGGACGCCGGAGTTCTGGTCGCCCGAGCAGGCGCTCGGGCGCGATTCCGGGCCAGCCGCAGACATGTACGCGCTCGGCTGCATCCTCTACCTCCTCCTGAGCGGGGAGCTGCCGTTCGAGGGCGACGACCGCCTGGCGGTCGGTTTGCGACGCGCACACGAGGATGCCCCGTCGCTGCTAACGCGCCTTCCCGACTGCCCTGAGTCGCTCGTAGGGCTGGTCGATTCACTGCTCGAGCGCGACCCCGAGCGACGCCCCGACGCGTCCGGCGCCGCGACAGCGCTCGCCCAGCCGCAGCCTGCGAGACGAGGCGCGGAACGACCGACGCTCGCGCTCCCCTCCGAGAAGCCGACGACGTTCCTGCCCGCGCCGCCCAAGAGCCGTCGCCGATTGCTCGTCGCATTGCTGGCCGCGACGGCTGTGGTCGTGGCAGCTCTCGTGTTTGCCGGGGCGCTACGAGAGCCGCTCGCAAGCGTTCCGAACGTCGTCACACTGCGCGAAGACGCGGCGCGGGCGCAGATCCTCCACTCGCTCCCGACCGCGACCGTGTCGGTACAGCGTGTCTACAGCAGCCGGGTCGCGGCCGGTCGCGTCATCCGGCAGCAGCCGCTGCCGCGCACGCGGCTCGGGGGTCTCTCACAGGTGCGGCTCGTCGTCAGCAGAGGGACGCCGTACGCGTACGTTCCCGGGCTCGCCGGCACGGGCGCGGCACCAGCCAGGCGAGTGCTCGCGCGACAGGGGTTCCGCAGCCGCTACGCGACCACGCCGTCGTGGACGGTCCGCAAGGGTGCGGTCGTCGGGTTGCGCCCGAAAACCGGGACGTACGTCCGCCGTCCGGCGACGGTCACGATCGTCGTCGCAAGCGGCTATCCACGCTCCGTCGTGCCCGACGTTCGGAACGAGGACATCGCCTCGGCAGAGTCCCGGCTCGAGGGAACCGGCCTGCGCTACCGCCTCGTCTACCGGCTCACGGACGAGGCGCCGGCGGGCCGCGTCATCGGGCAGATCCCGGCGGCGGGCGTCAGCGTCTACCAGCGAGCCCAGATACGGTTGACCGTCGCGCGAACCCTGCGCTGGACGAGACTGTTCGCTGCCTCGGGCACGGATGCCTTCGAGAGCGACACGTTCACCGTTCCGGACCGCTGGCGGATCCGCTACCGGCTCGTCGCGAACGAGTTCGGGCTCGCGCTCGCGCGCCTCAGCTGGACACGCGACGGAGACTGGCTCGGCACGGGCAGCTTCGTGGCGAACGTTGCAGACGCGCTCCGCACGTACGGCGTCGGAGACGGTGCCGGCAGCTACCGGATCGCGGTGAATCCGTATGCCGGCACGCGCTGGTACGTCGAGGTCGACGCGCTTCGGTGACTAGCCCGGGGCGATGGCTCCGAGCACTCCGTGGACGTCGACCTCGGAGGCCCCGTGCCAGCGATGCGGCCCCGCGGCATAGAAGAGGGTCGTGCGCGGCCCCGCGCCGGCGCCGTTGCCGAACGCGATCCCCCACACGCCCGGTGCCTTCACCGGAAGGGCGCCGCGGAACGCCCAGCCGCCGTCCTCGCGTGCGTAGGCGTTGATCGCGCCCGTGCCGAAGTTCGCCACGAGCAGGTCGCCGCCGAAGCGGCCGAAGCCCTTCGGCGCGAGTGCGACGCCCCACGGCTCGTCCAGGTCGGTCCGCCGGCCGACGTGTGCGACGAGCCGGCCGTCGAGGTCGAACTCGTCCACGTAGCCGCCCTTCGGCGCGTCGTTGCCGTTCACGGGAGCGCGCCATGCATACGTCACGAAGATGCGGTCGCCGATCGCCTGGATCCCGAACGGCGCGTACCAGACGGGGATCGCACGGTCGACGAACGCGCCGGGCCGCACGACCGGACGCCAGCGCGAGTCGTAGGTGAGCACGCGTGCATTGTGGAAGTCGGCGACGTAGAGGCGCTCGCCCGCGAGCGCGAGCCCGCGGAACAGGGCACCCGTCGGACCATCGTCGACGGCGACGACAGCCTCCGTCGACCAGCTGCCGGGGACGACCGGGCTCCAGGCCCTGATCGTCCCGTCCTCGCATGCATAGAGGAACCGCGCGGAGCCGGACGCGCTCCCGCGGTGCACGACGAATCCGCGCCCGCCGTAGTAGACGACCGCCGTCGGGCCCCCGACGACGCGAACCGTCAGCGTCTGCTTCCGGCCGTCGCCGTCGTAGAGCGTGCTGGAAGCGCGAGCCTCGTTTGCGACCCACCACGGGCCCGTCGGGCTCGCCGCGAGCCCCCACGCGTTGACGAGCTGTGGGTCCGAGCGGTCGGAGGCGACCGCGCGCACGGCGAAGCGGTCGAGGCGTGCACTGCTCGCCGAGCCCGCCGCCGCCAGCGCGGCGATCGCGACCGCGACGGCGGCGACCTTCACGTCAGGCCGCTGCGATCGGCGACGGCGGGCGCGGGGCGCTGCGCCGGCTCGCGAGCAGGTCGCGGTACCAGTAGAAGCTGTCCTTCGGGACGCGCCCGAGCGTCGGGAAGTCGACGTAGACGATCCCGAACCGCTTCGAGTAGCCGAATGCCCACTCGAAGTTGTCGAGCAGGCTCCAGACGAAGTAGCCCTTGACCGGCGCGCCGCCGGCGATCGCGCGCCCGACCGCGCCGATGTACGACTCGAGGTAGGCCGTGCGCTCGACGTCGTGCACGGCTCCGTCGTGCACGCGGACGTCCGGGAACGCCGCGCCGTTCTCCGTGATGTAGATCGCGGCCGGTTCGTAGTCGCGCGCGACCCGGACGAGCACGTCGTGCTAGCCGTCCGGGTACACCTCCCACCCCATGTCCGTGTGCTGTGCGTCCGGGTTTCCGACAGTCTTCGGACCATCCGCGCCGGCCGC
>Ga0136846_1234107_pt1 | contig 13995 bp, 11 predicted proteins | sample HopSoiMetagenom2_FD_96841 | JGI IMG/M metagenome (GOLD analysis project Ga0136846, IMG submission 96841) | Grasslands soil microbial communities from Hopland, California, USA - 2 Assembly 2016 (version 4) | ecosystem: Environmental > Terrestrial > Soil > Grasslands | place: USA: Hopland...
GATACGCCGCGCTACGCATGCAGGCCGTAGTTGCCGGGGTCACCGGAATCGAGCGTAAGCGCGACCTGATCAGCGTGCGTTTCCGGCCCGATGCGCCGATCGATCCGGCAAAGCTTGCCAGCTTTGTTGCATCACAACGGGGTACACAGTTTTTGCCCGACGGCACGCTGAAATTTCTTGCCAAAGGATCGGGGCCGCGCGAGTTGCTGGAGCAATTACAGAGCCTGCTGGAGAACTTGCTGGAGCAGACAAGCTCTCCTTCTGTCGCCTGACGCGTCTGAAGTCATGGCAGCTGTCCGCTTATTGTTAGATCCAAATTGAACATCATCTGGAGCCCGAATGCGAAAGATCGCGATGTTTTTCATGGTATCTACTCTTCTTGTGAGCACCGCATATTCCAAGGCAGCGAAAACTAAATCTGGCTCGTCAAGTTACGACACTCTGGTTGACCAGTTCTTCGAATTTACGTTTCGGTTTCATCCAGCAGAGGCAACCACCGCGGGTATTCACCAGCATGACCACGAGCTCGGCGATTATTCCGCGGCTGCACGCGAACGAGAGATTGAGGGATTGAAAGAATTTCTGGGGAAGTTCGAGGCGGTCGATCGCAGCAAGTTGTCGCAGGACGACGCGGCGGACGTCGACTGGCTAATCAGCTACATCCGGTCAGGCCTGCTGGAACTCGAAGAAATTCAGATGTGGCGCAAAGATCCAGACACTTATACATCGGGTGTGACCAACGCCATTTTTCTGATCATGAAGCGCAACTTCGCGCCGCCGGAAGAACGTCTGCAATCGGTGATTGCGCGGGAACGCCAGATTCCCAAAGCATTTGAGGCGGCGCGGCAGAATCTCCGAAATCCTCCGAAGATCTACACCGAGATTGCGCTGGAACAGCTTCCTGACGTGGCCGACTTCTACCGCAAAGACGTGCCTGAGGCATTCTCCGCGGTCAAAGACCCCAAGCTGCTGGCTGAATTCAAAGAATCAAATCAGGCTGTCATCGATGCGCTGGAAAGCTATCAGAAGTATCTGCACGATTCCGTCCTGCCGAATGCGAACGGAGATTTCCGCATCGGCGCCGAGAAGTATCGCAAAAAACTTTTGTATGACGAGATGGTGGACATCCCGCTCGATCGCTTACTTCAAATCGGTTACGAAAACCTGCACCGCAACCAGCAGGAGATGAAAGCGGTGGCGGCGAAAATCGATCCCAACCGCAGTTTGCATGATGTGCTGGCGGATATTCAGAAGCAGCATCCGGCTCCCGATCAGCTTCTGCAGGCGTTTCGAGACACCTTCAGCGGCCTGCAGAAATTCATTGCTGAAAAGAAGATCATTACCATTCCTCCGGGCGAGCCGCCCACGCTCGAGGACACGCCGCCATTCGAGCGGGCCACGACCTCGGCATCGCTCGACACGCCGGGCGCCTACGAGAAAAAAGATAACCGCGCGCTTTTCAATGTGACCACTGCCGACCCGAAGTGGCCGGCGGACCGCACGGAAGAATGGATGCGAGGTTTTAACAACAGCATGATTCCCGGCACCGCGATTCATGAGGCGTATCCCGGTCACTTCGTGCAATTCCTCTGGGTGAATCAATTCAAGTCGAAAGTGAGAAAGTTGACATTCTGCTCAAGCAATGCGGAAGGCTGGGCGCACTACTCCGAGCAGATGATGCTGGATGAAGGCTATGGCAACGGCGATCCGGTGCTGCGTATCGGGCAACTGGAAGACGCGCTGCTGCGCAATGCGCGTTACATTGTTGGCATCCAGATGCACACCGGCAACATGACTATTGACCAGGCCAAGCAGTTTTTTCAGGACGAGGGATACCAGACTGCCGCCATTGCAGAACTGGAAACGAAGCGTGGGACTTCCGACCCCACCTACCTTGTCTATACACTGGGTAAGCTGGAAATCCTGAAGCTGCGCGAGGACTATAAGAAGAAGCGCGGCACCGATTTCAGTCTGCAGGAATTTCATGACCGGCTGATGATGCAGGGTGGCGTGCCGCTGAAAATTATCCGCAAGGCCATGTTAGGCGACGACAGCCCGACGCTATGAGCGAAAACTGCATCGAAGCTGTTCACGATGTTTAAGGCCAACCCATGACGATGAAAGTTTGCAAGGCAGTGTTTCCGGCGGCGGGGCTGGGCACGCGCTTTCTCCCCGCCACCAAAGCGCAACCCAAAGAAATGCTGCCGCTGGTCGATAAGCCCATCATCCAGTACGGCGTGGAAGAGGCCCTGGCGGCAGGCTGCAACCAGATCATCATGGTCACGGGACGCGGCAAGAGCGCGATCGAAGACCATTTTGACGTCAGCTTCGAGCTGGAAAAGATTCTCGAGGAAAAAGGGAAAACCGACCTGCTAAAAGTTGTGCGCCAGATTTCCGACATGATTCACGTGGCCTACGTGCGTCAGAAAGAAGCGCTCGGCCTGGGGCACGCCGTGCTCACCGCCCGCGAGTTGGTCGGGAACGAGGCGTTCGCCGTATTGCTGGCGGATGACGTGATCGACGCCGAAGTTCCGGCGCTCAAGCAGATGATGCGCGTGTTCGAGGAGAAGCAGTGCTCGATCATCGCCACGCAGATTGTGGAGGGCGCGGCCATTTCGGCGTACGGCGTGCTCGACGTGAAGCCGGTCGAGGGACATTACGGTGGACGACTTTATGAGGTGCTGAACCTGGTTGAGAAGCCTCCGGTGGAGGAAGCGCCGTCGAACCTGGCGATTATCGGCAGATATATTCTGACCCCGGCAATCTTCGATGTGCTGACGCACACTCCGGTCGGCAAGGGCGGCGAGTTGCAGCTCACCGATGCGCTAAAGCTGCTGCTCAAGCGGGAGAAAATCTACGCGTACGTATATGAAGGAACGCGGCACGATACCGGCGATAAGCTGGGCTTTTTGAAGGCCACGGTGGAGTTTGCACTGAAGCGCGAAGATCTGGGCGGCCCGTTGAAGGAATATTTGCGCGGGCTGAAGCTGGATTGATGGTTCTGGATTGATGGATCTTCTGTGTTGTTCCTTCGTGAACCTTCGTGTCCTTTGTGGTTAAGGGTTTTAGGCTTTAACCACGAAGGACACTAAGGTCCACAAAGGGAAACCCGAACTGCTTCACGCAAACTACCGCGCGCTCTCTTTCATCTTCTTCGATTTCTCTTCCACGCCCTTCGCCAGCTTTTCCTTGTGCGCGTGAAGCTTCTCTGCAACCGCTGCATCCGCTACTCCTAAAATCTGAGCAGCAAGAATTCCGGCATTGGTGGCGCCGGGCTTGCCAATCGCAACCGTCGCAACCGGAATCCCAGCCGGCATCTGCACCGTAGCCAGCAGCGAATCCAATCCGTTCAGCGACGTCGCGGGGATGGGAACGCCAATGACGGGAAGCACGGTGTGTGCGGCGATGACTCCTGCCAGATGGGCCGCGCCGCCAGCGCCGGCGATAATCACGCGGATCCCGTTCTTCGCGGCATTGCGCGCGTACTCGGCGGTGCGATCGGGAGAGCGATGCGCGGAGGTTACATCAATCTCGTAGGCGATGTCGAAACCTTCCAGTGCTTTCCCTGCCTCGCGCATGATTTCCAGATCGGAGTCGCTTCCCATCACAATCGAAACTTGCGGCTTGCTCATTTGTTCTCCTAGCGTTTGTATTTATTATTTCGGATTTCGTTAAGTTTCTACCGACGGCATTGAGGTTGTCCGGCAATATCCCTTAGCGGCTAAAGCCAAATCATGTGGTTCTGCTACGGCACGGCTGAAGCGGGCCCTTTCAAAGCTGAACACATTCGAACCAAATCCATTCAAGCGAAAGCCCAAAGCTAAAAAGCGAAAGCCCAAAGCCGAAAGCCCAAAGCCCAAAGCCGCTCAGTTTTAAAACTTCCATCAGTCCTAAGTTTTCAACGCCCGGCCGGCAATGTCTTTCCGAAAATGCGCGCCATCGAATTTTATTTTGGCTACCGCCTCATAGGCTCGACGCAGGGCCGTGGGCAGAGTCGCAGCCCGTGCTGTAACTCCCAGCACGCGCCCTCCCGCGGTATAAAAATCTCCATCGCGCGAACTAGTGCCAGCATGAAAGACTTTCACGCCGTCAATCTTGTCGGCATCCGCAATCCCGGAAATCTTTTTTCCCACCTCAATGGTCCCCGGATATCCTCCCGAAGCCATAACCACGCACACCGACGCATCCTGCGACCAGCGAAAATCGCCGTCGCTCACCCGGCCTTCGATCGACGCTTCAATGGCTTCGATCAGATCGCTTTCCAGGCGCATAAGGATCGGCTGGGTCTCCGGGTCGCCGAAGCGGCAGTTGAATTCCAGCACCATGGGACCACGGGCCGTCATCATCAGGCCACAATAAAGGATGCCCTTATACTCCGCGCCTTCGGCCTTCATTCCCTCGACGACGGGAATCGCGACATGCTGCAGCAGCCAGTGCGTCATCTGATCGTCGAGCAGCGCCGGGAACGAGTACGCGCCCATGCCGCCGGTGTTTGGTCCGATGTCGCCATCGCCCACGCGCTTGTGGTCCTGCGCGGCGACCAGCGGGGCAATGCGTTCTCCGTCGCTGAGCACGAGGAAGGAAAGCTCGTCGCCCTCCAGACATTCTTCGATGACCACGCGCGCGCCGGCCTCGCCGACCAGCTTGCCGGACAGCATGTCGGCAGCGGCGTTCATGGCTTCTTCTTTGCTCGCGCAGATCACAACGCCTTTTCCTGCGGCCAATCCGTCAGCCTTTACGACTACCGGCGTGCTGAAGCGGGACAACTCGCTCTTCACCTCGGCGAGTGAATTGCAGATCGCATAATGCGCAGTTGGAATGTGATGGCGTTGTAGAAATTGCTTGGCGAAACTTTTGCTGGATTCCAGTTGGGCGGCCGCTTTGGTTGGCCCGAATATCGGCCACCCGCGCTGAGTGAATGCGTCCACCACGCCCAGTTGCAGCGGCAACTCGGGGCCCACAACCGTGACGTCAGGCTTGAGCTGCGCGGCCAACGCGACCATCGACTCCACACTCTTCAGGTCAACCGAAACGCACTCCGCATCGCCACCGATGCCGCCGTTTCCGGGAGCGCAATAAATGGTTTCCACGCGCGTCGATTGCCGCAACTTCCAGACCAGCGCGTGCTCGCGCCCCCCACTTCCAAGAACCAGAACTTTCATAGCCAGAGAGACAAGGTTAGGGGCTAAGGGAAATGCGTGTCAAACGGCGGAGGGAGTGTATGCAGACGATAAAATGCTCCCTCCCGTCACTGGAATGCGTTTATCGCTCATTGACATCGAAGGGCCTCAATGAGTGATATGGCGATATTTCAACAGTTGTGAGCCGTCGCCCGCTCTGAGTCCTGCCTCATTCAAGATGAAATGCACCATCGCTCCATTCCTCGGGGGCGACATCGGTGATGGTCTCGGTGAAGTCCCAGCGGTGGCCCCAAAAGTCCTGGGCGTTGTATTGCCGCTCCCCATAGGGTTGGTCCTGAGGTTCAGTCACGATGACGGCGCCGCTCCTCCGTGCTCGCTCGCAGTGACCCTTCGAATCTTCGATGCGAACCTGAATGATGTGCGAATGATTCGGTACGACGTTACCTTCGGCGATAGTGAAGCAGCCGTCGCCAGCTTTCATCTGGATGCGGTGATTGGCTATGCGCAAGCGGATGGTGAAGCCAAAAGACTTTGACAACCATTCAGCGGCTGCACCGGGGTCGGGGTAAATGAGCACAGGAATCACCGCGCAGGGTGGGACAGATCGGTTGACTCGCATGGGGAGACTTTATCACTCACCGGGAGCAAGTAATCTTGCGACCCGTGAACCGGGCTCAATGCGTAAAGCAGGCAACTTGGTAATTTGACGGCTGGGGCCGGGACCTCAATGAGTGAAATAGCGATTTATCGCAAATCAAGGCTTTCCAGTGATAGCCTTCTGCTCTTATGAAATTGTTGCCATGGTTGACGCTGTGCCTTTCGGCGTCAGTGTTGTGTGGACAATCGAATCAACAAGCCAACTTTTCTGAGCTTTCTTCGCGGGATAGCAAACGGCTAGATCAGCAACGGACGCTCATTGCTACTGCCGTCAAGCGAAAATACGGAACACGATCACTGACTCGAAGCAAATCCGATCTGCCATTTTTGCAGCGGCTCCTCGATGATCATGCTTTCAGCAAATCCCAAACGTATGAATTGCAGAGCTTAGGAGTTGCATTCGGAGATGTGCTTACCGACGAATTTCCGTTGCGATGGGTAATGATCACTGACGAATATGGCACTGACCCTACGCTGCGGTTCAAGAGCACAAGCATCAATATCAACCCGTTAACTATGATCTCGAAGCGGGTAGAGGCGAACAAGCGGATAAGGCTATCGGAACTGGTGCAGAACACTCGGGATGCACTCTCAGAGGCCGAAAAACACGGTCAATGAGTGATATGGGGATTTATCGCCAACAGGCCTGGACTTTTACTCTGCACCAGTCGGCATTCTTCTTGTTTCCGAGCTGCACTCCTTGATAGCCATCGAAGTAAATGCACAATTTTGTGTGATCATCTTCGGCAAACTTGAGCCGAAACGACTGGATTCGCTTGCCGTCTGATGTCAGTACGACCAGATGATTCGCTTGCAAGTCCAAGCCGTCGATCCGCACGGGCTGTTCGTGGGGCCAGCGGATCGGTTCCTGCTTATCTATCCGTAGCGTGAGTGTCTTCGGGTTGTACTCACCGCCCGGTGAAATTCTCGTTGGTGGTTCTGGCGAGTTGGGCAGAACGCAAATGCTGCCCTGCTCGTTGTTCGATTCCGTTGGCTTTGTTTGTGCAACGGAATTGCTTAGAAGAGACACAACGCCTGAAGTGAATAGAGCAGCCGCCAAGATTCGCGTCTTTCGCATACCTGCACTCTACTCGCAAAACTTGCAGAGTCGTAGATGACTGACGAAAACAGGCGATATCACTCATTGACCGACTTGAGCCTCCCGATTGTCTGCCCCGGGGCCCGCGCTGGGTCTCCAGATCAGCAAGAGAATCACGCCGAGACCGAACAGCACATCAGTGATCCACAGCGGGCCATGAAACTCATACAATAGCAGTCCCCACAGACCGACGGTCATTGCGCTCCAAAGCCGAACAAGATGCCCGAACCTCCATCGGGTAAACGGAGTCGATTTCGACGAGGTTGGCTGATTGTGATGCTGCAATCTACGTTGCATGGTGAACCCCGAAGCAGCCGACCAGAGGGCAAGCAGGCATGATCCCTTGCACAAAGCCGATAGTAGAGGTTCCGCATTCTCATGAGAACGCCAATAGGCGAGAACAATGCAAGCTCCGAGCACTAACAAACACGCAGCCTGCACCAATCGAAGCTGACGCTGAGGTTCGCCATAAAGAGACATCCTCCGGTGACAACCGAGCTTATCAGCAGACATTTTAGAGTCAATTGTTGTAATCAGGCGTTCTCACAACTTTGCGCCGTTGTTTCGTTTTTTTGGAAGTCAATGAGCGTAATGGCGGTGTTACGTCAACCATACGTCGCCACGTGGAACAAGAGTAAAATCGGCCACATGGGAGCACCCCACAACGGACAGGAAGCTAAAGAGTTTTTGATTTCCAAGATCGTCGCGGAAGCACAGAACCAAAACGTCACGCTTTCGGAAGTTGAGCGCAAAATGCTGTACTTCACGGAAAGTGGGTGGACGCTCCCCGACATGATGGAGGTTTCCGCAACCTTCGATCGCAAGTACGACCAAGATGTGTATGAAAAGAAAATCGCGAGAGTCGTTGCTAAAACCTACCAGCACATTCTTAAGAGCTCTCGTGATGAATACGACAAATGGTGGGCCGCAATCCGCTTCCTGCAAGAAGAAGATCACTACATTTTAGTGATGATCGCCCTCGCCGATCTGCGCCCCCGTGGGGACCAATTGAAGCTTCTCGCCGCAGGTGTTGCAATCGTGGCTTGCATTCTCCTGTGGGTCATTTTTAGCCACAAAGAAATCTTCTTCAGCAGATAGAAAATTATTCACAAAATGTAGTACGCCTGCACAGTTGGCGTAATCAGGCGATACACGTTTTGATTCCGCACGACGCTCCCTCCCACTTCGCTGGCCGGAGCGCGCCCCGCGCCACGAGCGAGGCGGGTTGGGGTCACGTGGTGCTGGGAGACGGCCCCCCAGTTCCTTTCACCCTCAAACCACTTCCTTCCACGCTTTACTGATACCGCGCACCTAGAGAGATACCCATGTTCCGGCCTGGAATCGGCCTATCATTCCTAAAGAGCCAGCCGCGCAGAGTGTTGTGAAATCCCGTGAAGGACGGCATCAAAATGATTCGAAAAACCGCTGTGCAAATTGGAGTCGCGGCATTATTTGCTCTCATTGTGTGGAACGGTTACGTGGTCGTTGGCTACGTGAAGCAGATGCGGAGACTTGCGGCGCTCACCGTGCAAAGTTCGGCGATCGGTGCCGAAATTTCAGGCGTTCTGAAAGATCTGACCGACATGGAAGCAGGTCAGCGCGGATACCTGATCACGAATAATTCTTCGTACCTTCAGCCCTACACCGAAGCCAAGGACAGGATCGCCGCTGACTTTGCCAGTCTTCGCGAAGGGCTGGCGAATCGGAGCGAGCGCGAACGATCTCTGGAGCTTCAGGTTGAGTCTCTGGTCAACTCGAAGCAGTCGGAGATGGAGCACTCCATCGCCTTGCGCAAACAGGGCTATCGCCACCGCGCATTCAAGTTGCTGGATGCAAGCGAAGGTACGGAGTACATAGATCAGGCCCGTGAACATCTGTCTTCGTTACTTGTGGCAGAAAACGGCACGCTTGCCAGAATCGAGAGCGAGAGGAATGCCGGCCTGGGGAGGATTTTGAAAGAAACCGTCGTCGTCAATCTGGCGCTGCTCGTCCTGGTCGGCAGCCTGTTTGTTCTGGTGCGCGATCACGGGCGAGTGCTGGAGCAGGAAGCTGTCCAGAGCGCAAAACACCTGGCCGCGCAAGAATTTCAGCTGGCAAGCATCATGTCTGCTCTTTCCAACGAAGCCCGGTCTAAGACCTCTACGATCGAAGCGAACGCCCGCCTGCTGCTCCAGGAGTATGGAGGATTTCTACCGCGGCACGCCCACAACTGTGCTGAGCAGATAGAAGAAGCATCGTCTCAACTGGAGCAACTCCGGCAGGATTTGGTTGGGGATTCGCGCTCCAGCAACGATGAAAAGGAACAGTATGAAGCCGTGGCGTAAAGTTTAAGCAATCAAGGTCATCGCAAGGAAGCGCTCTTTATTTCATCCTCCGTATACGCAGCGTAAATGAACGGTTGGGCTTCCAGGTACTCTTTGATTTGAGAGAGCTTCAGTCCCAGCTGCCGCATTCGGTTCTTATCGATAAATAACTGACTGTTCCAGGCTTCGAAATGACTCACCAGTGCACCGCGGTCTGGGTCGAACTTCTTGTGGACAAGCTCCACGATATCGTTGTTGAAATATCTCTTTCGAGGTGTGTGTGGCTCTGAGGGCATCCCGTGATCGGCGGTGATGACGACCACGAACCGGTTGCCGCCGACCTTCTTTTCCAGCGCCTCCAGGATGCGCGCCAGTTGGCGATCCTGTTGGGCGAGGGTCTCTTGCATCTCTGGGGAATCCGGGCCGAACTGATGACCGACGAAATCAGGCGTCTTCAAGTTGGCGAGCAGAAGATCAGTCACTTCGTCTGCGCCCACAGGCTCGTTCTCAATCATTGCAACCAGAGCATCGGCTTCAAACTTCGAGAACAGAGCTGAGTGACTCAAAGCGCCTGGGTTTGCGATATCGTGGCCCATCCACTGCCCATGAGCGGCCTCCCCCAGCGATGCAGAATTCTGGGTTTTTAAATACTCGGGCAGCTTGTAGCACTCCGGGTTGGTTTCCCACGTTCCTTGTGCGGAATAGCTGGCCAGGATAATTGGCCGTGCGTTGAGCAAGCAGGCTCCATGTCCTGCCAGGCCAGCGACCGCTTCGAAGACGCTGCCTTGGCTGATGATCGCAGCTTGACCTTCGGTTTCGAGGTTCCACAGATCGGCCAGACTCAGCGCCATAAGCGTTCGCGGGGACATGCCCGGGTAAACGCTCTGCGGCTTTTTGCTGATGTTATCAAAGGCACTCCTGACCACGATCCCGTGGACGCGTGGATCCGCGCCGGTGCCGATACTGGCATGGCCGAGACTGGTTACCGTAGGCAGGAAGTTCACTCGAGCATTGCTAAACCAAGCCCCGTCGCGTCGCAAACGGGTGAGAGTCGGCAAAATATCTTTGTGCTGATCGAAATAGTCCTGTCGCATTCCGTCCAGCACTATGACCAAAATGGCACGCGGCCGGCCAGCCGAGGTATCCAAAGCTTTATCCAGGGATCGACCGGTAACCGTCTGAGGCAGGGGCAATTTTAGTAACTTGGCCAGGGTCGGGACAATGTCCTGCTGCACCGCAGCGTCGGTGTAAGTACCCTTACGGATAAAAGGAGGACCAAAAAACAGCAAAGGAATGTTGGCATCGTAGCGCCACGGACTACCGTGCATGAAGCGGTAAGCTGGCTCCTTACTGGTCACAAAATCCCCCTCACGGGGTATCAGCATGATTTGTCCACTGCGGCCAGGATAGTAGGCGCGGGCATACATTTCTAAGAACTCCCGCTTGCGATCCGGAACCTGTTGCGCCTGGCTAGCTTCAGGGAGCGCAGCCAGCATACAAATCGATAGACAAAGATGCAGGCAACCGACGATTGGCCGCTTTCGTCGACCATTCGGAAAATTCATAGCAATCTCCCTTGGAAGGGCACCATTTTGTATCGGCAATGACGTTGCAAACAAAACGCGAGAGGTAATCCGAAGTCTCCTTTTTACTTCAAAACGGTAAGAAGTTTACGTCATCGGGCACCGCTCCAGTGTCGAGACGTTTTTCATCCGGAGAGCGAATTTTGTGGACAGTTTCAAGCCGACGCCATCCGCATTGGCTTATCGAATTTATTGCAGCTCGGGACGCGGTGCCGGGGCGCTCGCCTCTATCGTCGCAGAGCCGGGTTTAAGGCCGGCGGTTGAGGCCGTTATCTTGATTGAGCCAGCCTGCCTGGAAGTACGGACCACCACCAGGGCACGCCCCTGAAACAACTTGCGGCGGTCTCCTTTGTATGCGGCTGGGTCCTGTCCGTCTCCATTGCCGACGGCTTCAATTACTCCCGGACCATCAATGGAGAACTGCACCTCGTGGTCGGCATGGGGCTGGAGCCGTCCTTCAGCATCGACGGCTTCTACCGACACAAAAGAAAGATCCTGGCCATCGGCTTGCGCCGCGGTCCGGTCAGCAACCATGTGCAGACCCACCGCCTCGCCTGCTGTCATGAGGACGCTTTCACCAACCGCGCGCTCGCCCCTCATGCCCACAGCCTTCAATGTGCCCGGCGCATACGGGACAGAAAACACCGCCTTGAATTCCTGATCGCGCCCGGTTGGTTTTTCACCAAGTAGTTTGTCGTTGAGGAAGAGTTGAACTTTCTCAGCTGCGGAGTAAACCTCCACTTGCAGTTCTTTGCCTTCCATCCCCGGCCAACTCCAGGTGGAAAGCATGGGATAGGTTGACCAGCCGACCGCGATAATTTTCTTTCCTTCCGGTTCCGGCAGGCGCACCGTGGCATAAACGCGGTCGCCGCCGTTCCACAAGATATCGCGATAATAGGACTGCGGCTTGCGGAAGTCGATCAGGTCAAGGTCTCCGCACGCCGCTGCGTGCCAGGGATAACCGTGAAAGAAGACTTCCATCGCAGCCTTGGCGGCGGGGTCGGCGTTCTGGCTCATGGCTGCGAAGGGGTCCACACCATTGGCCATTCCAAGAAACAACTGGTCGACAAACGCCGCATTCGACATTGCTCCCATCATTTGCTCCCCCGCGCTCGCCTGTTCCGGAGTGCCGTAGGACCACGCCCCAATCCCGGACTCACCCAGGTAGTCCATTGCGGTCCAGGTGAGATCACCGAGCACAAAGGGATTGTCCTGAGAAACCTGCCACAGCGGAAATGTCTTGGCTGGGAACGACTCCGTCGTCAGCATCATGCGGCTGGGTAACTTCTGGTGGTCAGACTTGTAGGTGGGAAGAATGTTGTAGTTGTACCCGGTGATATCGAGCTGCGAGAACACGGCTTGCGCATTAGGGTTTGTGGTCGAGCCGGGAAATGCGAGTGTCAATGGACGAGTGCGGTCGAGCGAGCGCACTTGTTCAACCAATTGCCTCGCAAGGGGTGCGCCCGCTTCAACTTCCAACTCCGGAATTTCATTGCCAATGCCCCAGATGACAATCGATGGATGATTGCGATCGCGCAGCACCATGCTGGAAACGTCTCGCTTCCACCATTCATCGAAATCGCTGCCGTAATCGAACTTGGTCTTGTGCGCCTTCCACATATCGAAGGGTTCGTCGAGTACCAGCAAACCCAGCCGATCGCATGCATCCAGAAACGCGGTGGAAGGGGGGTTGTGGGCTGTGCGTACCGCGTTGTGACCCGCCGCCTTGAGCAATTCAACTCTGCGCACCTCGGCACGATCGAACGCCGCCGCGCCCAGAGGCCCATTGTCATGGTGGACGCTGCCGCCAGTAAGCTTGATCGGTTTGCCGTTCAGCAGCAGCCCCTTCTCGGCCGACCACTCCAGTGAGCGGATTCCAAACGGGGTGGTGACCTCATCAACAACCTTGCCGCTTTCGCTTACCTGCGACACAGCCCGGTAGAGAACCGGAGAATCTGGCGACCAGAGTCCGGGATTCGATACGGTGATCTCCTGCGCCACGTCCGCTTCCTTTCCCGGCTCGATCGCCAGCTTGGATTGTGCGGACCCGACCTTGTTACCGGTCTGGTCAAGCAACGTGGTTGATACCGAGCCACCAGCTTTTTGTGCGGACTGATTTGCGACCTGTATGTGGAGTGAAATTTTTGCCGACTCGCTCGATGCCTCGGTGGTAGTGACGAAGATTCCCCAGTGGGCCACGTGGATGGGACTGGTGACCACAACCCGAACGTGACGGTAAATTCCCGAACCGCTGTACCAGCGGCTGTTTGGCTGGGCCGAATTATCCACCCGCACCGCGAGTACGTTGGCCCCTGAAAAATTCAGATTGGAAGTGAGATCGAAGGTGAATGCGGTGTATCCGTAAGGGTGGATTCCGAGTTTCCGTCCATTCAGGTACACCGTCGCATCGCGATACACTCCATCGAATTCAACGCTTACGCGCTTGCCTTTCCAACTCGCAGGGGCGGTGAATGTTTTGCGATACCATCCGATGCCCGCGGGGAAGAAACCGCCGCCGGGGCCGCTGGGATTGTCTTTGTCAAGCCGGCCTTCGATACTCCAGTCATGTGGGAGGTCAACCTTGCGCCAGGCCGCATCCGAAAAAGTGGTGGCCTCCGCGCCACTTGGATCGCCGAGGATGAACTTCCACCCGGAGTCTGCCGCTACTTCGAGCCGGGGCGGCTCGGGCGCCACGGCTGCGGTTGAGGCCGGCGCCAGCCAGGCGAGAATTGCAAGAAGCGAAATCAGGCTTCGGGAATGGAATTTCATGAAGTCCCTTTCAATTGAATTCAGTTGAGGCCATATCGGCACCTAGCATATTCCAAATTCAGATCGGGTGGCCACAGTTTGCATGGCGCGATGTCGGCGGTCCGCTTGCGCCGAAATTGACTTGCTTCTACTCAGCCTCTACCATTCGTTCACACATGACTGGGGAGACGATTTCCCACTACCGCATTCTTGAACGGTTGGGCGGTGGCGGGATGGGCGTGGTTTACGAGGCGGAAGACCAGCGCCTCGGGCGGCGTGTCGCCCTCAAGTTTCTTCCTCAGGAGCTGGCGCAGGACCCTCTTTCCCGCGAGCGTTTTCAGCGGGAAGCTCGCGCCGCATCGGCGCTGAACCATCCCAACATCTGCACCATTTACGACATCGGCGAGCACCAGAACCAGCTCTTCATCGTGATGGAATTGCTGGAAGGGGCAACGCTCAAGCAC
>Ga0136846_1231306_pt1 | contig 13994 bp, 10 predicted proteins | sample HopSoiMetagenom2_FD_96841 | JGI IMG/M metagenome (GOLD analysis project Ga0136846, IMG submission 96841) | Grasslands soil microbial communities from Hopland, California, USA - 2 Assembly 2016 (version 4) | ecosystem: Environmental > Terrestrial > Soil > Grasslands | place: USA: Hopland...
CGCTGGGGGTGCGTGCGACGATCGGCTCGTCGGTCATGCTGCTCGCGCGAACCGGTGTGTCGACTCTGGGCGGCGACACGCGCATCTCGCCGCGCGGCGAGGTCCTGTACACTCGGTCGATCGGATCAAGCGTTCACGTCACGGGAGGAGTCGGCTACGCGCGCGAATACAGCCGAACCGACGTGATGCTCGGGCGATTCGGCATCGGGCGAATGACATCGCGGTCGCTCATCAACGGGAACCTCATGCTCGAGAAGCCGATGTCCGGCGAGCGGGACGAGGTCGATCTCATTTCCACCGTCGGTGCTGGTCGCAGGCTCGGTTCCAGCGTAACGCTCAGTCTCGAGGCGGTGGGTCAGGATCTGGAAGGTTTCTGGGACCCGCAGGAAAAGGATGGCGGCGCCCGGCTCATGGCCGGGCCCACGATCGCCATCGCACCACCCACGGCCCGCTGGCAGCTCACCGTTGGTGGCGGCCCAATTCTCCGCGCGACCCGAAGCGACTTCGCGAGCGCGGCTGATCGTCCGCTGACGGCACGCAACGGCTACGTCCTTCGGTCCGCGGTTGGTTTCAATTGGTGACCGGCATGACGCTCCGTCGCTCCATCGTTAGGCACCACCTCGCCGCGACGTGTGCCATAGGCGCCATGCTCTCCGCGGCGCCGGGCGCGTCGGGCGCCCAAGCAGCTCAGCGCGCCATTCTTGCCACGAAGCTTCGCACGGAGCTTCGCCGGATTGCCGACGACACGAAGGGCGTGGTGGGTGCTCAGGTGATCGACCTCGCGACCGGCGAGCGCATTGGCGTGAACGACACGCTCACCTTTCCACAGGGAAGCGCGATCAAGGTCCCGCTCCTGATCGAGCTCTTCCACCAGGATGACGCCGGCACGCTCAAGCTCTCGACGCGTGTGCCCGTCGGGCTCGCCGATCGCACCGGCGGCAGTGGCCTGCTCCAGAACCTCGGCGACGCCACGAGCGAACTGTCGTTAGGCGACCTGGCGATGTTCATGATCACCGTGTCCGACAACACGGCCACGAACCTGCTGATCGACCGGGTGGGCATGGACAAGGTGAACGCGACGACGCGCGCCCTCGGCGTTCCGGAAGTGAAGCTGCAGCGAAAGATGATCCGGCCGCGCGACAGTTTTGCCGGCAACGAGAACATCGCGACGCCGATGGCCGCCGCGACGATCATGGCGAAGATCGCGAAGTGCGAACTGCCGATGTCCCGGGACCGGTGTGCCGCGCTGCGGCAGCTGCTCGAGATCCCGAAAGGCGGCCCGATCGAAGCGTCGGTCCCCGAAGGCGTGAAGGTCGCCTGGAAACCCGGTGACATCGAGGGCGTGAACACGGCGTGGGGACTCGTGGACCTGCCGGGTCGGCCTTACGTCGTGGTGGGGATGGTGAATTACAGTGACGCCGACGAGGGCATGAAGGCGCTGCGCCGAATTGCGGACGCGGCGTACGGGTACTTTCACGTGTTGGCGAGATCGACCCCGTATGGAGCGCGGGTACCGCTCGACGTGATCCCGAAATAGAGGGGCTCAAACCTTGGCCTGGCCTTGCCTGTCATATCCAGCAGTCCACTTCGGAGCCATTCCTCCATGACCGTTCGATTCGCACCAGCGCTCGTCGCCGGGTGCGTGCTCGCTTCGCCGATCGCCGCCCAGCAGCTCCAGGGCCGCGAGGGTACGCGATTCACCTGGTCCGAGCGCGTTCCCGCCGGGCAGTGGCTGCGCATTTACGGGAACAACGGGCGCATCCAGGTGACCGAAGCCAGCGGCGACGCGGCCGAGGTCGTCGGTGAAAAAGAGCTGCGCCGAGGGCGGCCGGAAGACATCGCGTTCGAGGTTCGGAAGACGAGCGACGGCATCACGATCTGCGCCGTCATCGCCGATGAGGACTGCGACGACGACGGCGTCCACCACCGCGGGCGCTGGAGCGACGATTACAACGGCCGCCGGGTGAACTTCACCATCCGTGTTCCAAAGGGCGTGAAGGTCGGCGTCGGCTCAGGCAACGGCGACGTGTCGGTGAGCGGCGCGACCGCCGACGTGCGTGCCGGCAGCGGCAACGGCAAAGTCCGAGTGAGCGCCGGCGGCCCGGTCAACGCGTCCAGCGGCAACGGTGACGTGACCGTCGAGCGTGCCGGTGGCCCGGTGAAGGCATCGAGCGGCAACGGCCGAGTGGTCGTCGCGACGACGCGTGGTCCGGTGAACGCGTCGAGCGGGAACGGCAACATCGAGGTCACGATGGACGCAATCGCCGACGTCACGGACGATATGGAGTTCTCGAGCGGGAACGGCACGATAACCGTTACCGTCCCGCCCAACTTCGCGGGCGAGCTCGATGCATCGACCGGCTCGGGCAAGTTTTACAGTGACTTCCCGATGACGCTTCGGGGCCGGATCGATCCGCAGCACGTGCGGGCAACGATCGGCCGCGGCGGCCGCCGCCTGACGCTGCAGTCCGGCAATGGCGACGTCGAACTGAGAAAGAAATAGACGAGGGATGGGGGATGGGGGATGAGGGTTAACACCGCCCTCATCCCCATCCCACGTCCCCCACCCCTCTACCTAACGACCAGCCGAGACGGACATCCCGCCATAGATGGTCCGGCCCGGCGCCGGCTCGAAGTAGCGTCCCGCCGCGGCGTTCACCACGATCGAGCCCGCGTACGTCCGGTCGAACAGGTTCGACACCGCGAACACCGGGGCGAGCGCCACGCCGCCCCACACGAACCGGCCGCCGACGCGTGTGTTCATGATCTCCCAGCTCGACGACCGCAGCGAGTTCGCGTCATCCATGTACATCCCGCCCTGGGTCTGCCCCTCGACCGTCGCGAACCACCCGTGCCAGTTGTAGGTCGCGTACCCCTGAAGCTGCTGGATGGGCACGCCGGGAATGCGGTTTCCACCGTAGTCGCTCGTGCCCACGACGTAGTCGCGGAAGTTGAAATCGGAGTAGCTGTAGGACGCCCCCACCGTCGTCATACCTAACGAGGCATTCAGCCCGAGCTCGCCGCCACGCCGCCTCGTCGAGCCGGCGTTTCGATAGTACCGGCGGCCGCTGCCGTCCGGCACCTCGAATGCAACCAGCTCGTCGTTCACGCGCGTCGTGAAGATCGCGGCGTCGTAGCGCACGCGTCTCGACACGACACCCTTGAAGCCCACTTCGCCCGTGGTCGCGTACTGCGGATCGAGGTTGGGGTTGATGCCCGCCGAACCGTCGGGCTTGTTGGCCAGCTCGGTGGCCGTCGGCGTCTCGAACGACGTCGAGAGATTCGCGTAGGCGGAGTGCGTCGCGTTGAGCTGCGCGACGAAGCCAACGAGCGGGCTGATTGCGTGGAGCTTCCGTTCACCGGAGTCGTCGGGATTGGTCGCGGTGATGAGATGATCATCCACCCGGAAGCGCACGTAATCGGCCCGGGCGCCTAACGTCAGGCGATAGCGATCAGCGGCGAACGCCAGCTCGTCACGCACGTACGGTCCAAAGCCCGACACCCGCTCCCGCTGGTCGAGCGTTCGCGTTCCACGTTCCTCCCCGACGGTCGGACACGTCGGCGTCGGCTGCGTGAGTGGCGGGACGTTGTTGCAATTCGTGAAGTTGAGCCGGTCGTCGTCCTGAAACTGAGCGTCGATCCCAGCACTGAAGCGATGATCGAGCCCAAACAACCGCGCCGGCGCGGTGACGCGCGCGGCGCCGCCCGACGTCGTACGGTCGACCGCCACGACGGCAAACGTCAGGGGATTGTCAAGCGTTCGCCACCCGAAGTTCGCTGACGCCGTCCACTCGACGCCGCCCGCCGTGCGGCGTGTGCCGGTGAGACCGAGCTGCGACTGATTGACCGACTTCCGTGCACCCTTTCTGATCTGTGCGGGATCGGCCTGACGAGGATCCGCGGACATCGCGGCCTTCGTGAGCGCGCCAGGATTCTGCGCGGTCGGCTCGTCGAAACCCGTGTAGGTGAGCGCGAGCTCGCCGCGCGACCCGGAGAGAAGCGCGCGAGCGCTTCCGCCCGTCGACTGCTGATTCGCGTAGCTGCGGAAGCCATCCTGATCCGTGCGCGAGAGGTCGCCCTGGTACCGGATCATGCCCGACGTTCCTCCCGCTGATGCCGCCCACCGCTTGAGTCCGTACGATCCGCCATAGCCGGTCACACGTCCAGCCACCGGGTCGAGTGGCGGATCTACGCTTCGCACTTCGACGACACCGCCCGCGGCGTTTCCATACAATGACCCCGCGCTGCCACGAATGACCTCGATCCGTCCAATCGACTCCAGGTCGAGGTAGTCGACCGGCGTTTGACCATCCGGAAGCGTCAACGGAATGCCGTCGCGAATGATGCGGACGCCGCGCACGCCGAACGCTGAGCGAGCGCCGAAACCGCGAATGGAGATGCGCGGGTCCTGCGTCGGGTTGTTCCGGTTCGCGACCGTCACGCCGGGCAGCGCGAGCAGCATCTCGTCGAATGAGACGTGGCGCAGTCCCGGTCGTACGCTGTCCGGTTGTACACGCGACAGTGCGTACGGAAGTTGGAGCGCCGGGCGGGCGGCATCACGCGTGACGGTGACTTCGACCGTCGGCAGCGTCAATTGCGGCGGTGGAGTCTGACCGGCTGCCGTACCCCATGCGACGGTCGCCGCGGCGAGCGAGGGCGCGATTCTTCGAAATAATCCGTTCACGTGCGAGAAAATTTGATGTCTGATGACATCTATATAGTGGGTGCTTGCGCAATGGTGGGTAGTCCCGCTCACCGCGAACCACGGTTCGACGCGCACACGCTGGCCTGCAACCCCTGTGCACGACTCGAGAAAAGAGGCTGCATCGTTACGCCGACATGTCGGTGAATCGCTACTCTGTTAATGTCGTAAAATCCCATATAGCACGGACGTCCAATAGTCCGTTGGCGGAATTCGGGAAACGATGGGCATGCGTCCGTCTAGTGAGAAAAGTGCGCACCGTTTATCCGTTTGATTCTTGACGTGCTGTGTTGGCCGTCTGGAGTCAGGCGACCGGCGAGCACATCCCCGAGTGGTGCAAATGCGAGCCTCGAGTCGTAGCTTGGATCCCATGAACCGCCTTGCGCTGTACGTGACCGCGCCCCCGTTCATGCACGTGCGGCGGCTCGGAGACGGGCGTCCGCCTCTGGGGTCGATCCTTCTCGCCGATCTTGCCGACCGTCCCGCCACGGCCGAGGAACTGCGTGACCTGTTCACGCTCGCGCCATGGTGCCCGGTTTGTGTGCTGCTTCGTTCCACGCACGAGCGCAGACGCGTTCCACGCTCACCGCGTATGTGTTCGGTTAGCACGCTCGCCGGAGGGGGCGGCGCCGCCTCGATTCTCCTAGCCGTGCGCGACCGACCCCGCCCCGCCCCGATGGAGCTCGCCGAGTGGCTGGGGGATCGTGCGCGCGCGCCGGGGATCAAGACGCCACTCGCCACGCTGTTCGCTCGCGCGACAGCGGGAACGGACCGCGCGCCTCTCGGTTCAACGTGGTCGGAGACGCCCATCCAGACGCTCGGCGCCTGGTCCGCCAGCAAGTGGCAGGAAGTCGGACGTCTCGCGGATCTCGCCGCGAATCGCGAAGCAATGGGCCGGCTCCTCGTTCGACGGAATCCCGCGGCCGCGCAGGCAGTAACCTCAATGCGCGACCTGCTCGGAGTCTCCGAAGACGAGTTCCGCGAACGCGCGGGTTGGGAGTGGGTGCTCGAGGCGGCGGTGCGACGCTCCCGTGAGCAGATCGAGGTCGTCAGCTCGCTTGGCACGGTGCGCCTGACGTCACCGGCCGATGCGCCCCGAATCCCCGCGGCGATCGGCGGCGATTGGCCTATCCCGACGTCGCTGTCCGACAGGCCGCACCGGCGAGTCGCCGGACGGTAAACCGCTCGGGCGAAGCCTCCGGCGCGGGAAGGCTGGCAAATCCGGGACGCGGGCCGCATCATCGCCGAGCCTTCGTCCCGGATATCACGTGAGTCGAGCCCAATACGCCATCACCGCCGCACTTCTCGCGTCGGCCGTCGCCAGCCAGCCCTCGTCCGTCCTCGCGCAGAACGGCGCGCCTCTCCCTCCCGCAGGGTGGGCGGCGTTCACGCGCCTCCTCGACACCTACGCCGACAGCGACAAGATCGTCGGCACCAGCGCGCTCGTTATGCGCGACGGTAAGATCCTCGCCCGCCACGGCTACGGGTTCGCGGACAAGCGCGGCGGGAAGCGCATCGACGACCGCTCGATCTTCCACTGGGGCTCGATCACGAAGACGCTCACGGCGATCTCGATCATGCAGCTCCGCGATCGCGGGCTGCTCACGCTCGACGACAAGGTGACGCGGTGGGTGCCCTAGCTGCGCGAGATCCACGATCCCTATGGCATGATCGACAGCATCACGATCCTGATGCTGCTGTCGCACTCATCAGGCTTTCAGAACCCGACGTGGCCGTGGGGCAACGGCGAGCCGTGGGAGCCGTTCGAGCCGACCACGTGGAACCAGCTCGTCGCGATGATGCCGTACGAGCAGCTGCTGTTCAAACCCGGCTCGAAGTACAGCTACTCCAACCCGGGGTTCATCTACCTCGCCCGCATCATCGAGAAGCTGACGGGCGATCCGTGGCAGTCGTACGTGCAGAAGAACATCCTGTCGCCGTTAGGTCTGGACCGGAGCTACTTCGGCGGCACGCCGTACTATCTCGCCGCAGACCGTTCGCACAACTATTACGTCCGCCGGGATTCGGTGACCCGGCGGGACAGCGTGGTCGACAACGGCGCGGACTTCGATCCAGGTATCACGATCCCGAACGGTGGCTGGAACGCACCGCTCGATGACCTCGCGACGTACCTCGCGTTTCTGACCAACGCTCCGGGCGGTCGCCTGCCGAAGGAGCGCTACGATGTGATCCTCAGGCGCTCGACGCTCGAGGAGATGTGGCGACCCGTCGTCAACACGAACGGCAACGGCTACGGCTCGGAAAACGACTGGATGGGATTGTCGTTCTTCGGCATGCAGCGGGACGGCGTGAAGATTCTCGGTCACACGGGGAGCCAGGCCGGGTTCCGCGCGTTCATGTACTTCGATCCGGTGAAGCACACGGCCGTCCTGGTGGCGTTCAACACCACGGCGGATCGGAGCACGCCGGGCGCGCGCGAAGCGCAGAAGGCAATGACGGAGGCCGCGTTAGGTCTGCTGAAGTAGGGACTTCGGGACTCGAGGTTCTAGTGCGAATCACCCGCTACGCGTTCGCGGCATTGATCGTTGCGCTGGGCTCGGCCGCCGAGGCGGCCGCTCAGCAGCCGGTGGCGCCGGCCCGTGGCGCCGCTCAGGGAGCAGCGGCTCGCACCGCAGCGCGGAAATACCGCGAGGCGCACGAGGCAGACATCGCACGCGAATTCGCCGACCTGCTCGCGATACCTAACGTGGCGTCGGATAGCGTGAACATCCGCCGCAACACGGCCGCCGTCATCGAGCTGCTTCGCCGCCGCGGCGTGAGCGCGCGCGCGCTCGAGGGCGACGGCGGACCGCCGGCCGTGTACGGCGAGCTGCGGGCGGCCGGGGCCGCGCGAACCGTCGTGTTCTACGCGCACTACGACGGCCAGCCGGTCGACCCAACCCAATGGACCGGCGCCCCATTCACGCCGGTATTTCGTGACGGATCGCTCGCCACGGGAGCCAAGGTGATCCCCGCACCGGCGCCGGGGCAGCGCGTGAACGGCGAATCGCGCATCTACGCGCGGTCGGCGAGCGACGACAAGGCCGCGATCATCGCCATGCTCAGCGCTCTGGATGCACTGCGCTCCGCGAACATCACGCCGTCGGTCAACCTGAAGTTCTTCTTCGAGGGCGAGGAGGAAGCGGGGTCCTCGCACCTGCGTCGCATGCTCGAGACGCACGCGGACCTCCTTCGCGCCGACGCCTGGGTCTTCTGCGATGGGCCGGTGCATCAGAGCGGGCGCCAGCAGGTCGTGTTCGGCGCGCGCGGCGTGATGGGCCTCGAGCTCACGACCTACGGGCCCGCGCGCGCCCTCCACAGCGGCCACTACGGAAACTGGGCGCCGAACCCCGCCGTCCTCATGGCGACGCTGATCGCCAGCATGCGGGACGACGACGGCCGCATCACGATCGCCCACTTCGCCGATGACGTGCGGCCGATCTCCGCAGCGGAGCGTGCGGCGTTAGGCGCGCTGCCGCTGACCGATACTACGCTGCGCAAGGCGCTGGAGATGGGCGCGACCGAGGCGAACAACGCACCCCTGGCGGAGCGAATCATGCTCCCCGCCCTGAACGTGCGCGGTATCAAGGTCGGTGGCGTACGGGAGCTGGCCGCCAACGCGATCCCGACCGAAGCGTCGGCGTCGATCGACTTCCGCCTCGTCCCCGACCAGAAGCCGGAGCGTGTGCGCGAGCTGGTCGAGGCACACCTGCGCTCCCGCGGCTACTTCATCGTTCGCGACACGCCTGACTCAGCAACGCGCATGGCGCATCCGAAAATCGTACGGGTGGAATGGGAAGGTGGATACGCCGCGACGCGTGCATCGATGGACATCCCGTTCTCACGAGCGCTGCTCGCCGCCGCGTCCGCCGGCGCCACCAACCCGCCGCTGGCCGTCCCGATGCTCGGCGGGAGTTTGCCGACGTCCACCTTCGAGCAGGTGCTGGGTGTTCCGCTCGTCGTGCTGCCGATCGCCAACTACGACAACAACCAGCACGCGGCGAACGAGAACATCCGGATGCAGAACCTGTGGGATGGAATCGAGCTGTTCGCGGCCGTGATGGCGCGCGTTGGTCACGAGTGGAAAGAGAGCACGGTCCCCTGACCCGAGGATCTGATGAACCGACGACACTTTCTCCACACGACCGGTGGTGTGATGGCCGGCATGGCGTTAGGCAGCAGCGGACGGCTCGCGGCCGCTGAGACCAGTGCGAAGTCGGCGCTGCCGCTCAAGCGGATCGGCCTGGAGCTGTGGAGCGTGCGAAAGGAGATGGCGAAGGACTTCGACCGTACGCTCGCCGCCGTGCGCCAGATCGGCTACACGGACGTCGAGCTGCTCTGGTCGATGAACAACTTCGGGAAGTCGACGGCCGAGGTGAAGGCGGCGCTGCAGCGCGAAGGCCTCAAGGCGCCGTCCGCGCACATCTCGCCGCTCACGATTCTCATCGGCTGGGAGAAACGGCTCGACGACGCGAAGACGCTCGGCCACGAGTATCTGATCGTCCCGAGCTTCACAGACGACACGAGCCAGACGCTCGATCAGTGGCGTGAGTGGGCGGACCATTTCAACAAGGCTGGCGCGATCGCCCGCAAACACGGGCTGTGGCTGGCGTTCCACAACGAAGCCGAGCACATGAAGCCCATCGACGGCAAGATCCCGTACGAGGTCTTCGTTGAACGAACGGACCCGTCAGTCGTGCGGCTCCAGTTCGACATCGGGAACATGGTGATCGGTGGTGGCGACCCGATGCACTACCTCCAGAAGTACAAGGACCGGTACTGGAGCTTCCACATCAAGGACGTGGTGGCGAATCGGTCGAGCGATACCGAGCTCGGTAAGGGCACGGTCAACTTCAAGCAACTCCTCTCGAGTGTACCGAACATCGACGCCAAACCCTGTTACGTTGAGCAGGAGGGCCCGGTGGACCCGCTCGCCAGTGTGAAACAGGATTTCGAGTACCTTCGCAAGCTGAGCTGAGGCACGAATTGTCGAATCTCGCGGCTCGTCTTCAGACGACGCTCGGACCTTCCTTCGCCATCGAGCGCGAGCTTGGTGGCGGAGGCATGTCGCACGTCTTTCTGGTGGCGGATGCCGCGCTATCCCGTCGCATCGTCGTCAAGATTCTTCCGCCGAATCCGAGCGCGAAGGTCGACGCGGAGCGCTTCCGACGAGAGATCCAGATCGCCGCAAGCCTTCAGCATCCGTGCATCGTCCCCGTGCTGACCACGGGTCTCATGGACGATGTGCCGTACTACTCGATGCCGTTCGTGACGGGCGAATCGCTGCGCACGAAGGTCGCGAGTGGGCACCTGCTGCCCCTGTCGCGCGCGGTGCGCGTCCTTCGCGATGTGGGGTCGGCAATCGCGCACGCCCACGAACACGGCGTTGCGCATCGCGACCTCAAGCCCGACAACGTCCTGCTCTCCTCGGGGTACGCGGTCGTCACGGATTTCGGCATCGCCAAGGCGGTCTCGTCGTCTCGCGACGACGCCGACCCCGAGCTGACATCGCGCGGCATGACGGTCGGTACGCCGGCCTACATGGCGCCGGAGCAGGCGACGGCCGATCCGGCCGCCGATCATCGCGTGGACGTGTACGCGTTAGGCGTCATGGCGTTCGAGATCCTCACCGGCCAGCGGCCGTTCGTCGCCCGCACGGCGCAGGAGCTGCTCGCGGCGCACATCACGCGGACGCCGCCGCCGATCACCGACCGGCGAGCCGACCTTCCGCCCGCGCTGGCGACGCTCGTGATGCGCTGTCTCGCGAAGTCACCGGCCGATCGACCGTCGGCGAGCGAGGCCGTGGAGCAGCTCGATAGCGTAGCGTTGGCTGTCGGCATGAGCAGCGGCGCGCTGGCGCACACCCCCACACCCTCGAACGCGGCGCTGCCGTCGATCGCCGTGCTGCCGTTCACGAACCGCACTGGCAATCCGGACAACGACTACCTCGCCGACGGCATCGCCGAAGAGATCCTCAACTCACTCGCTCGGCTCCGTACGATGCACGTGGCGGCGCGCAGCTCGTCGTTCGCGTTTCGCGGCTCGGGCACCGACGTGCGCGCGGCCGGCGAGCGCCTCGGTGTTCGCAGCGTGCTCGAGGGAAGCGTGCGGAAATCGGGCAACCGGCTGCGGGTGACGGTGCAGCTCGTGGATGTCGCCAGCGGCTTTCAACTCTGGTCCGAACGCTACGATCGCGAAACGACCGACGTGTTCGATGTCGAGGACGAGATCGCGGCGAAGGTCGTGGAAACGCTGCAGGTGACGCTGCTGCCGGCGGGGAGTGCGCCGGCGGCTCGACGCCGCCCGACGAACCTCGACGCGTACGAGCTGTACCTGCGGGGTCGCTACACCTGGAACCAGGTTGGTGCGGGCATCGAGCGGTCGCTCGAGCTGTTCGAGAAGGCACTCGAGCACGATCCGGGATTCGCGCTCGCGCACACCGGCGTCGCAGACGTCTTCATCGCTGCCGGACTGTTCGAGCACATGCCGCCGACCGAGGCCTTTCCGCTCGCGCGGGTCGCCGCCGAACGTGCCCACGAGCTCGATGACACTCTACCGGAGGCCTACGCCGCGTTAGGCGCGATCAATCTCTTTCACGACTGGGATTTCGCCAAGGCGCGCCTGCTCCTCGAGAAGGGGATCGCGCTCAACCCGAGCAACGTGAGCACCTACACCTGGCTCGCGATGTATCACGCACTCCGCGGCGACCCCGACACGTCGCTCGAGTGGGCCCGGCGCGCCATCAAGGTCGACCCGCTTGCCGCCCCCGCGAGCTACATCGAGCTCTACGCGCTCTATACGGCCCAGCGCTTCGAGGAGGCGATCGAGTGTGCACGGCGCGTGTTGTCGCTCAACCCCGGTTACGCCGAAGGCCACCGATGCCTCGGCGCCTGCCTCATGGCGCTCGGGCAGCCGGGCCCGGCGCTCGATGCCCACAAGCAGGCGCTCGCGTTAACCGGCCCGTCGGCGTGGAACCTTGCCGCGCTTGCGGGCACCCGCGCGCGGATCGGCGACACCGACGAAGCGGAACGCATTCTCGACGATCTGGAACGCCGGTCGACCAGCGAGTGGATATCGCCATTGAGCCTTGGGGCGATCCATGCGTCGCTCGGTCGCTACCAGGACGCGATCGCCGCGGTCGAGCGCGGGTTCGAGGTGCGTGATTGCTGGGTCGTCGGGTTAGGCGTCGAACCCGCGTGGACCATTTTGCGCGGCGAGCCGAGATTCGAGGCGGTGGTGGCGAAGGTCGGGATCATGGAACGCCATCCCGCAGACCTCGTGACGCCGGGCGGGGCTCGTCTGGCGCTGCCTACGTAGTCATTCCGAGCGCAGCGAGGAATGACAACTACTTCCAGATCTGTGACAACACCCGGATGAAGTTCCCCCCCAGTATGCCCTCGATCTCGGCGTCGCTGTACTTGCGACGGATTAGGCCCTCGGTGAGATCGAACATCCGCTTCGGATTGTCCAGCCCTTCGATGTCGATCTTCTCGCGGAAGCCGTAGCTCCCCTTGTAGCCCGCGCGCAGAGCCTTGTTGAGCTCCGGCGGCATGTCGTCATAGCCATCGAGGTCGATGTCGCTGCCGACACCCAGGTGCTCCGGGCCAATGAGCTTCTTGACGTAGTCGTAGTGATTGAGCGCATCCTCGATGGTCGTCGGCTCCTCGTTCTTGACGAACATCCGGACGCCCGTGATCCCCATGACGCTGCCGGCTTTGCCCACCGCGCGAATCGCCTCGTCCGGCTTGCAGCGTGGGTGCCCCGGCGCGAGCGCGCGAGCGTTCGAGTGCGTGATGACGACCGGCTTCTTCGACAGCTCGAACGCGTCGAGCGTCGTCCGGTCACCGCAATGCGACACGTCCACCGCCATCCCGACCTCGTTCATGCGCTCGATGATCCGCACGCCGAAGTCGCTGATCCCCTCATCGCGACGTTCGGTAGAACCGTTGCCGATGAGATTACGCGCATTGTACGTGAGCTGCGAGACCCGCTGGCCGAGCCCGTAGAACGCATTCACGTCATCAGGTCGGCGGAAATGCTCGGAGTTCTGCAGCCCGAGGATGACGCCAACCTTCCCCGTTCCCTTGATGCGCTTGAAGTCCGCCGCGCTGTCGATGCGATCGAAGTACTGTTCGGTTCCTGCGATGAACGAGTTCCACTGCGCGAAGAACGTCAGCCCCGTCTCGTACGCATCGGTGCCGCCGAGACCGACCGCGGGGTGCATCACAGTCATGCCCGAGTCGCGCCACTTCTGGAAGTCCTTGTCCGTGAACGTCTCGGGAGCAGCGAACCACTTGTCGCCCTGCGGGAAGTTCAGCGTGAGCGGGCAGAGCATGTCGATCACGATCGAGCGCTGGACGAGCGCGATCGTTCGCGCCGAATACTCCGTGGTGGACCAGGCGAAGAGCTGATAGCGGCCGCGATTGATGAACGGCGCGGTGATCGTCGCCGCGCACGCGGCGGCGGCACTCTCGAGGAGTGCGCGGCGCGAGATCACGCCGGCTTTCCGGTTGATTTCGTTAGGCATCGTCATCGCTGGTTGCTCCCGGAGCTCGCCGCCGTAGCGGGTCGCGGCCGGTCGGGGACGCGCTTGAACGTGACCGATCCAGCGAGGTCCACCACCATGTCCTCGACCTTGCCGGCCGCATTCAGGTGGAACGTCACCGGAGCGGGCGGGAGGACCGGCGTATCGAGCTTGAGGTGGAACGTATCGAAATGCCAGTGCTCGAGCGGCCCGCGCCACGTCGAGCCGTACGCAAAGTTGAGCGCCCCGTTCGACTCCGTGATGCTCACCGTGCCGTAGGCGCTGTCCGCATACGTGCCGGCGTACTCGGAGAGCGGAAGCGACGGTTTCGTGTTCGGCACACGCGCCGTCGTCTTTGCCTGGGCAGCGCGCGCTCGCGCGAGGAGCGAATCCATCCGCGTGTGCATTTGCGCGCTCCAGTCTCGCGCCGGCCGCTTGAGCTGCATGTCGATCGCGCGCAGCATCACAGCCGTCGGCATCTGAGACCCGTTCATGTTCGAGAGGATGACGATGCCGAACTTCTCCTCCGGCACCATGGCAACTAGTGCCGTCATGCCGTCGATGTTGCCGCCGTGCTGCACGAGGTACTTGCCCTCGTAGTCGCTGAGGAACCAGCCAAGCCCGTACGCCATGAGGTGCGCCGACGGGTTCATGCCGTTCCACGTCGGATCGACCTTGATGACCGTCTGGGCCGAGTGCATCTCGTCGGTCATCCGTTTGCTGATCAGCTGCTGGCCGGCGAACTTGCCGTCGCCCAGGTGGAGGCGC
>Ga0136846_1230751_pt1 | contig 13992 bp, 13 predicted proteins | sample HopSoiMetagenom2_FD_96841 | JGI IMG/M metagenome (GOLD analysis project Ga0136846, IMG submission 96841) | Grasslands soil microbial communities from Hopland, California, USA - 2 Assembly 2016 (version 4) | ecosystem: Environmental > Terrestrial > Soil > Grasslands | place: USA: Hopland...
GTAAAAAAAACCGACTGACCAGCTCTTGGCCCTATCTCCCGGGTGATCCGTTCCCTTTCATCCTGGTTCAAAGAAGGATCACATTTGGTCACTACAATTATTTCAGCCCGTTTGTAGGATGATTTCTGATCACGCAGATCACCGGTGGGGAGATAAAAGTCACGGGTAAATAAATTATTGTAATCTGTCAACAGGATATTCAGCCCGGCCTTTATGGCCCGGTGCTGGAATGCATCATCCAAAATGATTACCCGTGTATCGGGTTTATCGTGTAACAGTTGGGATATTGCATCGAGGCGCTCTTCGCCCACGGCAACCGGTATCTCGGGGAATTTCAAATGAAATAACATGGGCTCATCGCCGATCTCGAGGGCCGTCGTACTCTGATTTGCCAGCGAATAGCCTTTTGTTTTTCGTTTATATCCGCGGCTAAGTGTAGCTACCGGGAATTTATCCTTCAACAAGCCGACGAGCTATTCTACCATTGGTGATTTACCCGTTCCACCAACTGACAAATTACCCACGCAGACCAGGGGAAGTCCAAAGGAAGACGATTTAAATATGCGGGCATTATAAAAGAAATTGCGTACCGCGATGATAAGCCAGTATAACAACGCCAAGGGGAATAGAATAATGCGAAAGGTTTTAAGGAAATAACTAGAAGACATACACGTTTTGCGGCGTTATACAAAGGTCTAAAGGTACGTCAAATTCATCGCGGTCATCGATTGAATCAACCGGGTCGAAATAACAAAAGCCGACCTTGATACAATCCTCCATGCAATGAGCGAGGTAGATATCATAAAAACCCTTCCCATAGCCTACCCGGTAACCATTTTTATCAAACGCCAGCAATGGCACAAAAACCATCTCTATCTCCGTAACAGGAACTTTTAGACCTCCAGTTGGTTCATGGATGTTCAGTTTGGCCTTTTCAAAAGGCGTATCAATGTCCGTTGCAACGGCTTCCATAACCATATTATTGAAATCAGATACGGGATAACAAATTTTTATCTCCGGGTTCCTGAATTTTAAGAACTCCGTAAAAAGATGAGTGTTAGGCTCATTATTCTCCTCAATCGGCCAATAAGAAAGCAGCGACTGGATAAAGGGAAGGTCGGCGGTTTGAAATTGAATCAGCATCAGGTCATCCAGCTTCGATCTTTCAGGTTCCGGCAATTCCGCCCGTTTATTCTTATATATTTTTCTTATCTCTTTTTTTACCATGCATTTGATTTTAGAGACCCTTCTGCTTTCTATCCCTCGGCAGTACCGGCACTTTTGGACGCTATAAAGATCGAAAAGACTGTTGTCCCATAGTTCCGTTCGGTAGCATAACCGGCAAAGGTCTTATAACTGTTCCTTGGCGTATGCTCCAGCACAAACCATGCCCCCGCGTTGAGCAACTGTTTTTCAAAAATCAATTTTGGCAACTCATCAATATTCGCCAGTGCATACGGCGGTCCAGCGAAAATGAAATCGAATTTATCGGTGCAATGTTGGATAAATTTGAACACATCCATCTTTACAGCCCTGAGGTTGTCTATTTTCAGTTGTTGCGAGGTCTTTTTGATAAACTCATACATAGCTGGATCTTTCTCGACGATCGTCAGGTCCTTTGCTCCCCTCGAAGCGAGTTCATAACTGATGTTACCGGTTCCTCCGAAAAGGTCAAGTGTCTTCAGTTCTTCGATTTCGAGGTTGTTCTGAATTATGTTGAACAGTCCTTCCTTCGCGATATCGGTTGTCGGCCTTGTATGAGGCATATTGCCCGGTGGATTGAATTTTCTCCCCCCGTGTTCACCGCCTATGATGCGCATTGTGCCAGGTCATTAAGAGAGGTAAAGAAATGGGAAGGGTATTCTTTATTTTCTTCTCCTGCCGAAAGGTTCCAGGATGGTTCCCGGAACGATACATTCATAAAATAAAGATATAGTTCGCGGTAGAGCTGCGATTCCTTTTCGATCATGCCCGAAATAAATAACTGCACCTCATCGCGGGACAAAGAAAATTGGTTACAGGTCTTGAGCAAATAATAGAGTATATCTTCCGGGCTTGTGTAGGATAATGTTTGGGCAATGAGAATCTTATTTTCTTTTAAAACAATAAAAGAAAATTCAGCCGGCGTAAAATCAATCAGGAGGTGATCGGCAGAATCAGCTGGTATCATCTTTATCGCCATGGTATAGTGGTGTTGATACCTGCAGCCCGGGAATAACCTTGTCACCCATTCCCTGACATCAGCAGGCACCGCATACACATTGTGCAATTTTTGTTCGTCGACAGCTTCCGTGATAATCGATGCCCTGGTATGACTGCCATAAACAGTACTCAACAATATCGCCGAATCCCCTGGATGATATCCTTCGGGAACCAACACGCTGTCAGGGTAATCATAACATAAGAGCACCTCATGAAACGAGTGATTCAACTCCGGGTGTTTGGAATAAACTGAGCACAGCGTCTCTGCATTCATCTCATCATTGCTGTAATAGGCGAGGGAACGCAACTCCCTGCCGCTTTTATCAGTGATGGCAAAACTAAAATGCTTCTGCCCTATTCTTAGTGATAATACGTTTTCCGTTGCATCTTGAGTTTGCTGCGCCTTAATATGAAATAGTTGCTTCACGATTTATTGATTGCCTGCAAAAATAACACCGATTCGGATTAAAGGCCACATAGATTTTACCCGGTAATGGTCTAAGTCTGCCACGGAGGTTTTGCCACCGATACACTAAGACACCAGGATTACTTGTGTTTGATTTTATCGCCACGGATTTACGGATAGATTAAATAATCCGGTGTATCCGTGGCAATTTTTTTCGGTCTGGGACTGTCCACTTACAAAATGCTTTTTAAAATGCGTACAATCAGGCCTAGCTTTGCACACTTTTTTGGCAATGGCAGGATCAGCAACACATAGCTTACAGGTAGAGGTCAGCAACCGCCAGATCTTCAGGATCGCTTTGCCGATAAGTCTTGCCATCCTCGTACCCCAGGTAAATTTCATTGCCAACAATATTTTCCTGGGCCACCACAGCCAGAATGCACTTGCCGTCGCCAGCATTGCAGGTGTTTATTATCTCATTTTCGCAATGATCGGGTACGGGTTGAATAGTGGGCTGCAAACTCTGATTGCCCGCCGTGCAGGTGAAAACAGGCCTGAAGAAATTGGAAAGATCTTCGGACAGGGCGTTTTCATTTCATTGATCATCGCCTCGGTCGGTATACTCCTTACCTGGTTTGTGGCGCCGGTCATTTTGCAAAATGTGATCCACGAAAAAGAAATCTCAATCGATGCTATCCGGTTTTTGAAAATAAGGATCTGGGGTCTGCCGTTCCTGTATATCTACCAAATGCGGAATGCTTTGCTGGTAGGCACCAACAACAGCCGTTATCTGGTTGCAGGCACCCTGGCCGAGACCATTACCAATGTGGCGCTCGACTGGATGTTGATCCTTGGACACCTTGGGTTCGCGAAAATGGGACTGGATGGAGCTGCTATTGCTTCGATCATAGCCGAATTCATCGGTATGTTCGTAATTTTTGTTGTCATACATTACAAGGGGATCAGCCAGCGCTTCTCTTTATTTAAACATTTCAGGTGGAGCAACGAGAATGCAAAACTTATTTTATCGATCTCGCTTCCGCTGGTATTCCAACTGGCGATCAGCCTGATCAGTTGGGAATACTTCTATATCCTCATCGAACATCATGGTCAAACGGCCCTTGCTGTTTCAAATGTAATGCGGAATATATTTGGCCTTGTAGGTTGTATTACCTGGGCTTTGGCTTCGACCACTTCGGCAATGGTGAGCAATATCATTGGACAGGGCAAAAGCGACCAGGTGATCGGGCTCATCTGGAAAATCATAAAGATCAGCACAGGGTTCTCCACGGTAATCGCTGTGCTTATCAATCTCTTTCCGGAAATGCTGCTTTCAATTTACGGGCAGGACGAAGCATTTACGGTCGCCGCTATGCCGGTGGTCAGGGTCGTCACTTCGGCCATGGTGTTGATGTCGTTCTCCGGTGTTTGGGTAAATGCAATTACAGGTACCGGCAATAGCCGGGTCACCTTTCTCATTGAACTAATCACCATCATCCTGTATTGTTTTTACGTATGGCTGGTACTCGAAAAGCTGTTTCTTTCTATCACCATCGGCTGGATGAGCGAGTGGCTGTACTGGTTAAGCCTGTTCACCATGGCTTCGCTTTACATGAAAAGCGGGAAATGGAAAAATAAAGTAATTTAAGGCCGGCGGTCTTCTATTTATGGATTTCTTATAACAAGATCATCATAGTCATACAAGGAATTGTGTATTTTTAAAATAGTATGAAGTTTCAATTCAGGATAATATTGTTTTGTCTGCTCAGTCTCGCCTTTATCGGTTGCGACCGTGTTACAAAGGATATTGCCAGGGAACATCTGAAAGATAAACCGCCCGTTTCTTATTTCAATGATAAGCTCAGATTGCTTTTTGTCGAAAATACGGGGGCATTTTTAAGTCTTGGAGCCGACTGGTCAAAAAGCAAGAGTTTTTGGCTGCTTACTATCCTGCCAATAGCTTTCCTGGTTGGATTTTTGGTAGTGATAATGCGGAAGGCAAAACAATTCAGCGTCTTTGAAATGGTGGCGTTCATCCTTGTCTTCTCCGGTGGAATAGGTAACCTGGCCGACCGGGTTTTGTTTGACAGGCATGTCACCGACTTCATCAATATTGGGATCGGTAATCTTCGTACCGGAATATTTAATGTTGCTGATATATATGTGACGACAGGAGTGATTATGCTCTGTGCTAACTATATGAGAAAGTCGTTTATTAAACCCGAAATCTAAGGTACGAAATCCGAAAACTTTCTTTCGACTTTCGGGTTAAAGACACTCGGATTTACTCCCGTTGTACGAAATTTGTTATCTCAATTCTCAATCATGGACCAGAAACTTTTTGAAACCGTCGACGAATACATCAATGGGCTTCTCGTAAAAGAAGATGAAGCATTGACAGCTACTGAAACTTCTATCAGGGAATCGGACATCCCCCAAATAAGCGTATCCGCCAACCAGGGAAAATTCCTGCACATTCTCGCGAAGCTTTGCAATGCGAAAAAGATCCTGGAAGTGGGTACACTTGCCGGATACAGCACTATTTGGTTAGCCAGGGCGCTTGCCCACGACGGTCGCCTTATTACACTGGAGTTTGACCCCAAACATGCTGGGGTAGCTCAAAAAAATATAGATCACGCAGGATTAGGCTCACTCGTTGAAATCCGGATAGGTAAAGCGCTTGAGACACTGCCGCAACTGGAAAAAGAGAATGCCGGTCCATTTGATATGATATTCATCGACGCAGATAAATCTCCTTACACCGAATATTTTGAATGGGCTCTTCGCTTATCGCATCCGGGAACTTTAATTGTAGCTGATAACGTCATCCGCGAAGGCAAGGTGCTTGACCCGAACAGTTCTGATGAAATGGTCAAAGGAGTGCAGCGATTCAATGAAGCCCTCGCAAAAAATAGAAAGGTAACCGCAACCATCATACAAACGGTTGGCGCCAAAGAACATGATGGCATGGCAATCGCCATCGTAAATTAAGCCTAGGAAAAAGATTATTTATCTGGTATGAATTGTGGAGATCGAAAGCCGAACCTAAAAAGTAAAAGTGAAAAATTATATACCCCTAGAGGCGATCTTGATATATCTCCTTTCCTCTTTTTCTCGTTTAACTCTTGGCTCTTTCTTCTATTCATTTACCACAACCGCCAGTTTGGTGTTGTCGGCACTAACGGCCAGCCTACTCACTCCTTTCAACATTGAAGAATTGCCTTCGACAACCATCGGCGTCCAGACCTTATCCTTAAATTCAGTTGCCGAATAATCCTGGGAAAAAAACAGCTTACTGCCGTCACCGGCCAGGAGAAATTTTTTCTGATCGGCCGGATTCGCCTGGGTCCAGCAAAAGAAATCCTGGCCAGGCACGGTAAAAATGATCGGGCTGCTGACACCCGTTGCTATCACATATCTTTTTATAACATTCTGCTTATTGACCAGTTTCTGAACATAGCTCAAAGCCTCTTCGGCAGGGATCGGTTGAAGGCTTCGCCCGATGTTTTCTGCAATTACCGTATCTATATTGGTACTGACCTCATAATTATGCAAGGAGGTATGAATGCTGTCATCCAGCACATACAAAAAAACTTTCTTTTCTCCCACCCATGCATGATAACCCACTTTCAAATGCCAGACCAGCACTTCAGGCTTACCGCCTTCGATGGGATACCTGACGAGGTCCTGTGCCCCATTGTCCCTCTGCAGGATGCAGGAAATAAACCTGCCATCGGGCGTCACAGTTGGTGAATATTCGCGTTCGTGTGTTGTAGTAAGATTCTTCGTTTCCTTTGTTTCGTAGTTATAATACCTGATATCACTGCGGCTGCTATCGTCAAACGATGAATAATAAATAATGGGCCGGGAAGGATGAAAAAAAGGCTGATTGTCGTAACCTTTATGATTGGTGATGTTTTTACCATTGGATATAATGACCTGTCCATCGGCGATTTTCAGATCGAAAAGATAGATCTCCGAACCCGTCTGACCGTAAGAGAAAAAAAAGAGGGACGTAAAGCAAAGAAGTAAACCCGTTTTCATGTTACCAAGATAGCAAACGAAACTAATATTTCTTAGTGTACTTTACTTCCACGCTACCAGAAAATTTATCAATCGGGGGATTGAGTTTTTCTACGGCCACAGTGATGGTTTTTACCTGCGGAAATTGCTTATGCACCTTATTGGCGATCGTCTGTACAAGCGTTTCCAAAAGATCCACCGGTTTTTGCATTGTGACATTGATTATTGAAAACAGCGATGCATAGTCGATGGTTTCTTTCAGGGAGATAATAGTTTCTTTTTGCGGGAGATATTCTATCTGCATGTTTACGACAAAATCATTGCCCTTTTGCCGTTCTTCCGGATGTATACCATGAAAGGCTCTGAAGCGGACATTATTGAGGGAGATAGTTAACAGATCGGCCATTCGTCGTGATTAAGATTGAATTCGTATTATTCAACGTCAAAATATAACATTCAACACAGCTTCCTGCTTTGGCCTCACCCCCGTCTGCCGCAAGCAGGCTCCAACTCCCTCTCCTTGCTTCGCTCCGCTCCGCTCGTAGTTGCGATAACGATTTAATGAGCTCCTTTTGCGCTTAAATATCTTTCGGCATCCAGCGCTGCCATACAACCGCTTCCTGCGGCAGTGACAGCCTGTCGATAGATTTTGTCCTGTACATCTCCCGAAGCGAAGACACCTTCAACATTTGTTTTGGAAGTGCCGGGGACTGTTTTGATATATCCGGCTTCATCCATTTCTACCCAGCCTTTGAATATCTCTGAATTAGGTTGGTGACCGATCGCCACGAAAAATCCGTTTACAGGTATTTCCTGCTTTTCCCCTGTTTTGTTATTAGAGATTTTTACCGCCGTTACATTTTTGCCACCAATGATCTCTTCTGTATCAGTATTCCAGTAGACCTTAATGTTCGACGTTTTAAAGACCCGTTCCTGCATCACCTTGCTGGCCCGCATGGCATCACGACGTATCAGCATATGAACGGTGGTGCAAAGTTTCGAAAGGTATAAAGCTTCCTCGGCTGCGGTATCGCCTGCTCCGACAATGGCTACCTCTTTTCCGCGGAAGAAAAAACCGTCGCATACGGCACAGGCACTGACGCCGTAGCCATTTAATCGCTGCTCACTTTCCAGGCCCAGCCATTTGGCTGAAGCACCGGTGGCAATGATTACTGCATCGGCTTCAATGATCTTCTCATCATCAATCCATACTTTATACGGCTGCTGCATGAAATCTACTTTTGTTGCTAACCCAAACCTGATATCTGCACCCATACGATGAGCTTGTTTTTCAAAATCAACCATCATTTCGGGACCCTGTATGCCGTTTGCATAACCGGGATAGTTTTCTACCTCGGTTGTAATGGTCAATTGTCCTCCTGGTTGAATTCCCTGGTATAATACTGGTTTAAGATTAGCTCTTGCAGCATAGATGGCGGCTGTATACCCCGCCGGCCCGCTGCCGATAATTAACACATGCACCCTTTCCGTATTTCCTTCTGCCATAGCGGTGATTATTCCTTTTAAAAACAATTATTGCAAAAGAAAGTTTATTTACGCAAAACGCCAAGCCTCTCAATGAAGCATAGATGTTTTGTGGAAAGTTCAATGCTTTTGGTGAAGAAGTGAGAGGCCGGATGTGAGACGTGAGATGTCAGACATACACAACTACAAACTGAACTAACCAAGGCGCTCATCGATGATCTTTTTATCCATCTCTTCTTCTTTCTGGTGTTCTTCCTGGAGTCGCTTTAACTTTTTACCGTAAGACAACTTGGTGATCAATGCAAACAATACTGGCACAACAAATATAGCGAGTGTGGTTGCAGCCAGCATACCTCCAAAAACAGTCCAACCAATGGTTTTCCGGCTTTCTGCTGCGGCTCCGCTTGCAAAGGCAAGTGGCAATACACCGAAGATAAAGGCCATTGATGTCATTACGATCGGTCGCAAACGCAAGCTGACCGCCTGGAGAGTCGCCGGGATGATCTGCATCCCGCGGTCTACTCTTTCTTTGGCAAACTCAACGATCAGGATAGCGTTCTTTGCGGCCAGGCCGATCAACGTGATCAACCCGATCTGGGCATAGATATTATTTGTAAGGCTTGGAATAAAAGTCAGCGTCAATATAGATCCGAATGCACCGATCGGTACAGCAAATAATACCGAGAAAGGCACCGACCAACTTTCATATAATGCCGCAAGAAATAGGAAAACGAAGACAAGCGAAATGGCAAAGATCTTTGCTTGCTGGCCTCCTGCCGTGATCTCTTCACGGCTCATGCCGGCAAATTCGTAGCTGTATCCGGCAGGTAATGTTTGGGCAACTTCCTTTAAGGCTTCGATTGCCTGGCCACTGCTGTAGCCGTCCTTTGGCGATCCATTTATTTCTACCGAACGGTAAATATTGTAATGCGAAATAACGGCCGGGGCTTCTATCAGCTTTGTCGTGACCAATGAGCTCAATGGTATCATGCCTCCCTGGCTGTTGCGTACATAGTATTTCCCAAGGTTGGATAAGGAACCCCTGAAAGCAGTATCAGCCTGCGACATCACCCGGAAGTTTCTACCGTACAGGTTAAAGTCATTGACATAACTGCTTCCTAAAAAAGTGGAAAGCGTAGAGTATACATCTGAAACCAGCACACCCTGCTTCTTGGCCTGTTCGCGATCGACATCAACCTGGTAACTCGGTGTACGGGCATTGAAAAATGTAAATGCCTGGCCTATTTCCGGTCTTTGCACTAAGCGACCAACAAAATCACGCGCTACTTTTTCAAACTGCTGGATATTATCGGAGGTGCTTGTTTGCTGGATCTCGAAGGTAAAACCGGAAGTGGCGCCCAATCCCGGGATCGCCGCGGGTTTAATCGGAATAACTCTCGCTTCCTTTATATCAGCAGTAATTGCACGTATTTTAGCAACTATAGTGTCTACATGATGTTCCTTTCCCTTCCTTTCATCCCAGGGTTTCAGCATCACGAAGATGGTCCCTGCATTGGATTTGGTAGAGAAGGTTACGATGTTCAACCCCGCAAGCCCGCCGGCCACTTTAACATCGGGTAGTGATCTTATTCTTTGGCTTATCTCTTTAAGCATGGCAACGTTGCGGGTCGTCGAAGTAGCCTCCGGCATTTCGTAAGTGACTAACAGGCGGCCTTCATCTTCCGTGGGAATAAACCCGCCCGGTTTATTTTTAAAGAGGAAAAACAAACCTACGAACAGAGCCACGAGCATTACCAACACCAATGGCGTTCTTTTGATCCAGCCGGCCACACCTTTTGTATATCCATTGTTCACCCGGTTGAAGCCCCGGTTGAACGCCGCAAAGAATTTCTCTAAAAAATTCCTTTTTGCCGCCGGATCTTTCGAAGGCTTTAGCATCAATGTACACAAAGCCGGTGTCAGCGATAATGCCACGAATGCAGATATCACTACTGAAGCAGCTATGGTGATGGCAAACTGCTGGTATAAACGTCCTACGATCCCAGGGATAAAACCGACAGGTACAAACACGGCCGCGAGTATCAGCGCGATCGCGATCACAGGACCAGATATATCCTTCATGGCCTTTTTTGTCGCCTCCTTCGGAGACATCTTTTCGTGATCGATATTATGTTGCACCGCTTCTACCACGATGATAGCATCATCTACCACGATCCCAATTGCCAGGACGAATGCGAATAAAGTGAGAGTATTGATGGTAAAGCCAAGTGTATTGAAAAGGATGAATGTACTGATCAATGACACTGGAATGGCCAGCACGGGAATAAGAGTTGCTCTCCAGTTTTGAAGAAAAAGAAAAACTACCAATACAACCAGCAGCAAGGCGATAAGTAATGTATGGACAACTTCATTGATAGAGACCTGTACCACGGTTGCCGTTTCAAGCGGGACAAGAAAATCTATGTCTTGCGGAAAACTTTTTCTCAGTTCCTCCAGTGCATTATTTACACCCCTGTAAGTATCGAGCGCATTGGCGCCGGGTGCCTGGTAAACCAAAACAAATGCCGCTGGTTTCCCATTGACAAAAGCATTGATAGTATAGTCAAAGCGTCCTAATTCAACTCTTGCCACATCCTTGAGATAGACTATACTTCCTTCGGAAGGCCGGTTGCGTACAACGATATTTTCAAACTGGTCCCTTGTATTGAGCCGGCTATTTGTTAGTACACTGTATTCAAAAGTTTGGATGCCGGGTTGAGGATTGCCACCGATGGTGCCTGCAGCTACCTGGAGATTCCGTTCCTGTAAAGCAGCATTCACTTCAGCAGGTGTCATTCCCAGTGCAGCCAGTTTTTCCGGGTTCATCCAAATACGCATGCTGAAATCATCGGCACGGGTAAACACATCGCCTACTCCTTTCACCCTGGATAGTGCATCCTTCACATAAATATTTACATAATTGCCAATGAAAGTCGGATCGTGAGTTCCATTAGGAGAATAAAAACCAATTGCCATCATGATGGCCGGGTTCCTTTTACGAACGGTAATCCCGAGGCGTTTCACCGCATCAGGCAGAGCAGGTTGGGCCACGCTCACCCTGTTCTGTACATCGAGTGTAGCAATATTGATATCTGTGCCGACTTCAAAGTTTACAGTAATTCCACTTGCTCCGCTGCTAGTGCTGCTGCTGGTCATGTACGTCATGCCGGGTGTACCATTCACCTGTGTTTCGATGGCGGTAGTAGTTGTTTGCTCTACTGTTTGTGCGTCCGCACCTACAAAATTACCGGCTATACTTACTGTAGGTGGTGAAATATCAGGATACTGTGCGACGGGAAGACTAACCAGTGAGATAAGCCCTATCAACACCAGCACTATTGAAATCACTATCGCGGTGACTGGTCTCTTTATAAAAGTATCTGCTATCATAGTGAATGGTGAGTGGTGAGCGGTGAGCCTGCCTGCAGGTTACTCACCAGGTTCATCACTATTGTTAGTTCATTTGTGATTTTTAATAAATATAAACAACCATTATTTCTTTGCAGGCCCCGGCTGTTGAGGTGGTGCCGTAGTTATCACGGAGCCCTGCCGCAGGTTCTGCACGCCCTGTACAACAATTGGCTCACCAGCTTTTAACCCGTCTCTTACGATTACGTCCGTTCCGATTTGTTTGCCCAACACTACTTTTCGTTGTGCTACTTTGTTGCTATCTCCCACCACATATACAAAGAATTCTCCCAGCTGCTCGGTGATCGCTTTGTAAGGGATTGTTACGGCATTTCCGGTGGCCCTGTTCAAAACGCGAACGGTTGTACTCATACCCGTTTTTAATACATTGTTTACATTGGGAAAAACTAATCTCGCTTTAATTGTTCCTGTCTGCGGATCGACGGCGCGGTCGATAAGGTAAATGCTTCCGGGGAACGGGTATACTTCATTTCCAAAAGCAATTGTAAAAGTAGAATCCTTTGGCCTCTGTATTTGTTGTAATTGGGTGAAGCGATACACTTCCTTCTGGTCAACTGAAAAATCAACTGCCATCGGGTTATCGGATGAAATAGTATTCAAAACAGTTTGGCCTGCCACCACTGACGTACCGGGTTTTACAAGAGATATGCCGATAGTTCCGGTAAAGGGCGCAGTAATTGTGGCAAAACTCACTGATGTTTTCACTGCATTCACATTCGCTTTGGCTGCATCAACCTGTTTTTTTGCTGCTTCCAGCGCTGCATCCGCGTAATCTACCTGTTGTTTGGCAATGGCGTCCTTTTTATCCAGCTCATGATAACGATCCGCGTCTTTCTGTGCTTTGTTCAAATTAGTTAACTGCACCTGTAGGTTGGCCTCGGCCTGTTGGTAATTAGCATTGTACAACTGTTGGTCTATCGAATAAAGGCGTTGACCCTGGGTTACTTTTGAACCGTCTTTAAAATAAATCCCGGTAACATATCCGCTGACCTGGGCTCTTATTTCGGTCTGGTTCAAAGCAACAAGGGTGCCCGGGTATTCATCATGATAGGAGGCATTTGTTGACTGTACTTTTTCGACGGTCACTGGCACTGGTGGAGGTGGTCCCTGCTGTTGCTGTTGTTTATTGCTACAAGCTGAAAACAACAATGCGTAAGCGGCCAACACAACAATCTTATTTAATCTGTCTTTCATAATCATTAATATCTTATTTCACCCAAACTTTTTTGCACATCAATCTTACTGCTCATTATCTCATACAAAGCGTCATAATAGTTTATTTCTGCCGTGCGTAGATCTGTTTCAGCCGCTACTACTTCAAGATAGGTTTTGACACCAGATCGGTATTGCAGTTGAATAACATCGTATACTTCCCTCGCCAATACCACATTTTCTTTAACCGAAAGATAATTGTTCAGTGCTGATTTATAGTTCGCCAATGCTGCGCTATATTCCGTGTTGATACTATTTTTTATTGCTTCCAGGGCCAGGTCCGTTCTTTTTATTTGCCATTCCGCCTGTCGTATGTCGGCCTTTCTTTTTCCTCCCTGGAAAATGGGAAATGCCAGCGTCAATCCCGCAAATGAGTTGGGATATGAATTATCATAAAGCTTTCCGAACTCGTTATTGTGGTAATTGAGGTTATAAGCACCGTTGGCAGATATTGACGGAATATAACTCTGGCGATTGTATCGCAGGTTTGCATCGAACAATTTTCGCTGTGTCTGCAATAACTGGTATTCGATGCGTCTTGCATAGTCTACCACGCCCAGTGTATCGACGATTATATCATTTTCCAGCTTCGTTCTGTCATAAACGATATCCAGCATGTCCGATTCCGGGTAATTCATCAATGATTTAAGGTAGTCTGTTTTTGCCTTCAGGGCTTCCTGGTTTGACTTCAAGAGGGCTTTGGCATTGTTTAACGCAATCATCGCCCTTTTATAATCGATCTTGTCAACAATACCGGCTTCATATCTTGCCGTTGCATCCTGCAGGCTTTTTTCAAGCCGGACGATATTCTCCCGGCCCACTTTTATCTGTCGCCTCGTAGCCAGCACATCATAAAACGCTTTGGAAACATTTGCCACCAGGTCGATCTTGGTGTTTGCAGTTTGCTGCCTGGCTTGTTCCAGCACTGTTGACTGTGTCCGGCTGGCCAGGAACATGTCCCGGTCAAATATTTTTTGAGAAGCGGTGAAGAGAAGGTTCGAAGTATTATCGACACCCAGTTTCACCGGGTTTCCGCCGATGACACTCGTTTGAACCAGGAAATTGTGCTGGATCAGGTAATTGAAGCCCACCTGCGGATACCATTCAGACAATTTCGATCTTACCTGCAATCTTGTTATTTCTTCATCAGCCAGCGACTGCCGGACCAACGGTTGCCGCTACAGTGCATACTGGATGACGGCAGGTAATGTAGCCTGTTGTAATAAGCTGTCAGA
>Ga0136846_1234321_pt1 | contig 13988 bp, 9 predicted proteins | sample HopSoiMetagenom2_FD_96841 | JGI IMG/M metagenome (GOLD analysis project Ga0136846, IMG submission 96841) | Grasslands soil microbial communities from Hopland, California, USA - 2 Assembly 2016 (version 4) | ecosystem: Environmental > Terrestrial > Soil > Grasslands | place: USA: Hopland...
CCACGCGATGCAATGCGGCCTGCAACTCATCTGGCTTAAATCCGAACGGTCCCGGCCTGCTCTTGTAAGCCACTTTACCGCTGGCATCGATCAGATAGATTCGATCCGGCCATGCAGTGTAGGCGCTCTCCGTAGAATTTCCGAACTCATCCAACACCGCTGGAATCTCAATACCTAGCTTGCGAACGCAAGTTCCGGCGAGTGACGCCCGTTCGTTTTCACTGCGCGGGCTGGCAAACACGACCTTGTCTTTGAAGTTGTTCGGCGATTGCCAAAGGTCGCTCGGATGGGCCTCGGTGATGTAGACGACGAGAAAGTTCACCCTGTCTTCGAACTGCTTGTAAAGCTTGTTGAGGGCGGGAACCTCCCGCCGGAACGGCGGTCAGGTGTAACTGCCAAAGATCAGTACAACCGGCTTGCCTTGTGCGCTTAGAGATGAGAGCTGAACGTGAGCGCTCTTGTCGAGCTTGGCCAAAGTGAAGTCGGGTGCCGGGTCTCCCTCCCGCAGTGCGCCGGCACGAGCCCGCATCCACATCGTTTCGAAGGGGAAGATCATGAAAGGCAATTCTCCTGGCAATTTGGACATCACTCGTCCAAACTGTTCCGGAGGCCGGCGCATGCTGCTGTAAATCAAGCCGCAGCCGAGCACCCAGAGCAGCGCCAACGCGCCGATTGCCGGCACCAGCGTCTTTTTTACAAAGGAGGATGTCACGTTCACGGTTCGCACCCCAGAAGGAAGTCCCGCGATTATAGGGTCGCAGAGTAGAACATCAATAATCAGAAAATAGTACGCTTAGTCGTACGGTGAGCCATGCACACTCTACTTCAGGATCTCCGCTATTCCGCACGGCAGCTCATCAAAAGTCCAGGATTCACGCTGACGGCAGTCATCTCGCTGGCGCTCGGCATTGGAGCGGCCACCACGGTGTTTAGCGTGATTTATGCAGTCTTGATGCATCCCTATCCCTACCCGGCCGCGGATCGAATCGTACGACTCACGGTCGACAGCGTAGCGGGCTCCGGGGACCCCGTGTATCTAAATGGCGCCGAAATTCAGGCCTTGCGGCAATCACCGGTGGTCGAAAGCGTTCTGGCTTGCGACAACAGTGCTCTGATGCTGACAGGGCAAGATCTTCCAGAGACGGTGCACGCCGCGAGCCTCATCTCGAATAATTTTCAGGATCTCGGCGTACCCCCTCTGCTGGGACGTGGACTTTGGCCGTCCGACGCAGTGGACGGCCAGGAGCCTCGACCTGTTGTGGTTCTTTCTTACAGGTTTTGGCGGCGACACTACTTGTCCAACCCGGATGTCGTGGGCCGCACTCTGCAACTTGATCACAGGAACTTCGAGATCGTAGGCGTCGCGGCGCCGCGATTCACTTGGTATAACGGCGACGTCTATCTCCCGCTGAAGCTGTTGCGAGATCCGGGGCGCACGTCTGTCGTCGATCTGCTTCTGCGGCCCGGCGTCCGTCGTGCCACAGCCGAAGCCGCACTGCAGCCCCTCGTGGAACAGTTCGCCAATTCCAGGCATACCGATTTGCCGGATGTGTTCAGGGTCCATTTGCGTAGGCTGAACGACTGGGTCGTTAGCTCCATGGGCGGGACACTGTATGTGCTTTTTGGCGCGGTGATGTTGCTGCTGGTGATTGGATGCGGGAACGTTTCAATTCTACTGCTGGCGCGGGGCACGGCGCGGCAGCATGAATTGGCGGTGCGCGCCGCGATCGGCGCGGGCCGCATCCGGATCGTTCGTCAGCTGCTCACGGAATCCTTCTTCTGGCGGCGATTGGAGCTGCACTGGGCGTTCTGACTTCTTACGGCGCTCTGGCGCTGATTCATCGTCTGCTGCCAGAATCTTCATTCGCCTCTGAAGCCGTCATTGGCATCAACCTGCCGGTGCTGTTTTTCAGCGTCATGGTGGCACTGGGAACGGGCGTGCTGTTCGGTCTTTGGCCAGCGCTGCAACTTTCGCGTACGCACATTGGTGAGATCATGCAGTCTGGCGCGCGCCGGTTAGCCGGCAGTGTCCGCGGACGCAAGGCCCATAGCATGCTGATCACCGCGCAGGTAGCGCTGACATTATTGTTGCTCGCAGCTGCGGGCTCTTCAATGAAGGGGTTCGCCCAGCTGATCCAGCAACCGCTCGGTTATGATCCGCACAACGTGATGGCGATATGGATTCCTTTGCGCGCAGGTTCCTACGGCACTTGGCCGACGCGCGCAGCCTATTTTGAGCAACTGCGAGAGAAAGTCGCGGAGACACCGGGCGTGATCACGGCGGCGATTTCCACCGATGCGACGCCGCCGCGGAATGGATGGACTATGGGATTTGAAGTCCTGGGCAAACCCATGCCCCCTGGTGCAGCGGCGCTTTCTGATTCGAGTGGGGCTGAGATCGGATCGGTCAACCTGATTAGCCCGGAATACTTCGCGGCTTTGCGCATTCCGTTGCTGCAAGGACGGATTTGGAGCGACGCCGAGAATAATAAGGGCGCACACGTAGCCGTGATCAACCGTGCGCTGGCGCAGCGCTACTTTCCGAATGGCGATGCCATTGGGCACTCGCTGAGATCGGCAGGTCTCGAAGGCAATCCCGCCACGGTGCTGTCGCCGCCAAATATCGGAGCTACCTGGTTCCAGATTGTGGGCATCATCGGGGACGCCCGCAATGATGGACTCCGAAGTGCCCCCAGACCATCAGTCTACGTGCCTTATACATTCAGCATGGGAGAGGGCACGGAGATTCTGGTTCGCTGTGAGGTTCCGCCCCTCAAGCTGCAACATGCCGTGCGCGAGCAGTTGAGGGCCATTAACCCGGATCAGATCAATGGCACTATCAATGGCACTTATGATCTCGAAACTCGCCTCACTTATGAACCCGAGTGGCAGCAGGAGCATGTCGCGGCCTGGATTTTTGGCATTTTTGCGTGGCTCGCTCTGGCTCTCGGTGCCGTAGGGCTACATAGTGTTGTGTCCTACACAGTCGCACAACGGACCAACGAATTCGGGATTCGTATGGCGCTGGGCGCGCAGCGTGCGGACGTGCTGCGAATCGTCTTCAGGCCGGCATCGGTAAGCCTGGGCGCCGGAATCTTGGCGGGCATAACTCTTTCGATAGCGCTAAGCCAAATCATTGCGAAATGGGCACAAGCGAACCCGCGCGACCCTGGTATTCTCCTTGCCGGAACCATTCTTCTCGGTTTTGTCGCTGGGGTGGCCTGCGCAATTCCGGCGCGTCGCGCTTCCAAAGTCGATCCGATGATTGCACTACGTTGTGAGTAGGGAGTAGCGCCTCACAACGGAAGAACCAGAACTATCAATGAGGGTAGTCGCCCCTACGAAGCTATCTCCAGAGATACCCCAGCGATTACGCCTTGCTGCACATTCGCACGTTATGGCCTCTGGCGTCCCGCCCCGCATTCCGAACGAAGCGTGGCTCAGTCCAGATCGCAGCGCCCGGGAAACCGCTACGAGCCAACGTCGTTCACTTCTCTCTTGTGCAGAAAAACGCCTTCCTGCGCGCTGCCAGCCGGTATGCTCCATACATGCGCGCCGTTTCCACCGTAAATCCTGCGGCGGCCAACCACTCCCAAACTTCACTTGTTTCGAACAGACGCACGTGATGCATCTCGGTAAAGGTCTCCAACCTTTCGAAAGCTCTCGATGCTGCGCTCCAGCATCCGCGAGCCCTGATCCTCTGTCGTCTCGACCATCACCGCCCAATCCTCCCCGGACTTCCAGAACTTCCCGGCCAGCGACGGTTCCCCCAGTTCAATCAAATCAAAAATCAGCAAACCCTCCGGGCCTACAACTTGCGATGCGCGCCGAAAGAACTCCCGCACCAACGCGTCAGCACTCTCCGACGAGTGATAGGTCAGCGGCTCTCCTAGCGCCAAGATCGCCTCACATCGCGGGAGTTCCTCTTCGTAAACCGATCCATGCACAAAGCGGGCACCCGGCGCTGTCTCGCGCGCGATCGCCAGCAACTCAGACGAAACATCAATCGCCGTAACTTCAAATCCCGCTTCCACCAACGCAGCTGTAAGCGGGCCTGCTCCGCATCCCGCTTCAACCACTTTGCGAACGGGAATGCTCGCCGACCGTAGCCGCCGCACAATCTCAGGCGCAACTGCCCTTGCGAGATCTCCAAATCCTGCCGCCTGGATGTACGCAAGATCCTGCCTGTAGATGTCATCCATCATTCGCCAGTTTACAGTTACCTCTTCTCCCGGTGACCTGTTCTCGCCTATGGGCTACAATGCTCTCGAGCAACGTACGGCCTGCTAGGACGCGCTTCGCAGGACCCCCCATCCACACCAGCCGTAAGGCTCCCGCTGCTTTATGAGATCGCATACGTGCCCCTGAAATTTGCGCAAACGTTGACTGGTCTTCTTCGCGCTGTCCTGCTTTGGATCGTTGTCGTCCCAACTGCGTTGATCGCCGCGCAGGAGTCTCAACCATCCACGGCTCCGCCGCCCGCGCCTGCTTCCCAGCTCGATCTCCACACGATCGGCTATCGTGTGCCTTCGCGCATGGATCGCCTCTCTGAAAACCAGCCTGCCGTCACAGTTGACTTCGTCGACGATGACCACGTCCTGCTCAGCTTCAATCAGAAGAAGCTCTGGAGTCGTCTCCCCGACTGCCCGCCCGAGCACGAAGACCGTCTCATGCACGCCGCCATCCTCGAGCTGCCGAGCGGGAAAGTGCTTCACCAAGCCGAGTGGTACCTCCACGACCGCCGTCCTTACCTATGGCCCTTGGGATCGGGCGAGTTCCTGCTGCGCCGTGGCAATGAGCTATATCGCGTAGATTCCACCTTGCGTGAGAGTCTCCTGCTGAAATCGCCGGATGACTTGCTGTGGGTGACCGTCACTCCCGACGCGCGCCAGATCGTGATTGAAACCCTCACTCCACCCAAAGCTGCGGATCCGAAGTCCCAGTCCGCGCCAAAGTTCATCGCCCGTTTTCTTGATGCCCAAACGCTTGTGCCCCAGCGTACGCTGCCAGTTACCCAACTTACCGACCTGACCGCGACGAGCACCGGATACGCCGATCTCGTTCACAAGAACGACATCTGGCTGCTCCGCTTCGGGCCGGCCCAGAAGCATCGCCACAACCTGGCTCGCGTCCGCTCGCAAATGGAACCCACTGTCCTTTATTCGAGCAATAACTCGCTGCTCATCGGGCGCTGCCCCACACCCAATTGCGACTACAGCGTATCGGCGTTCACCCTCAACGGTCGCCGCCTCTGGCAGCAGCACTGGCCGCGCTATCGCTTTTATCCCACGATTTCCCGCAATGCCGAGAGCAGCCGATTCGCCGTCGGATCGCTTCAACTGAACGCGAATAAGCCAGGGACAGCCGACGTGCAAGCCGACGAGGAAGACGCCCTCAAACCCGAACTCTCGCAACTCGACGCCTTTCAGCAGAACCTCCAGGTCCTCGAAACCGCGAGCGGTAATCCTTTGCTATCGCTAACCGTAACTCCAGCGATGATGCCCGGTCACAATTACGCCATCTCCCCAGCCGGCCGCCGGGTCGTAGTACTCCAGAATTCCTCGCTTGAGCTGTACGACTTGCCGCCGTCGAGCAGCGACGAACACGCCAAGTTCGCGGATCTGAAATCCGATCTGCCCGATTTCTACAGTTTGGATGCTAATCCGGACGCCGACACATTGACCGCGGACGCCCAACCCGATTCGGCGAAATCCGCTCCGCCCGACACACACGCGGAGACGTCACCCGCGATCCCCGCGGACGCAACTCCCTCTTCCTCGGATTCCGCACCCTCAGCCGCCGCCAATCCAGCTACGCCCGAGTCCCAGGGTCTCACTACGATTCGCGTGACGACCAAAACCGTTCTCGTTGACGTAGTCGTCACCGACTCCAAAGGCCATCCCATCAAAGGCCTCACCGAAAAAGACTTTCAAGTCTCCGAGGACACTCACCCGCAGGAGGTCCGCTCCTTCCGCGAATTCACCGACGAGATACACCCGGATGACGCCAACTCCAATCTCACGGCGGCCCCAACTCCCGCAAACATCTCCAAGCCGTCCCCCAACGTATTTACCAACCAGACCCGCGCACCCGATGCCGGTGCCGTCACGCTGGTCCTGTTCGACATGCTGAACACTCCGACGCAGGATCAAGCGTATGCCCGCCAGCAGCTGATCAAGTTCCTCGTGTCCAAGCCGAAGAACATGCAGTTTGCACTCTGCACTATGAGTCTCGGTACTACGACTCACCTGCGCCTTATTCAGGGCTTCACTCCCGACGAGAACGTTCTGGTTGCCGCCGCCAATGGCAGAAGAGGCGTTCCTAAGGAAACTCGCTGGCAGGTCGCGACCTCCGGAAACATCAACAACGTCAACACGGTCAATGACCTCGCCCAGGGAGGCCCCACCAGCGGCTTCCAGGGTCTGGCCAGCGCTTTGCAGCAAGCCCAAGCCGTCGAGGGCGTGACCGACACCGAGGAGCGTTCGGCCATCACCCTCGAATCCATGATGCTGCTGGCCCGCTATCTCTCAGGAATTCGCGGCCGCAAGAATATCGTCTGGCTCTCAGGTTCGTTCCCCATTGCCCTGGCCGCGACCACCAGTTCGAACAACTTGGCTCTCGATAATCCGAACTACACCTACAAAATCAAGCGCGTAACCAACCTGATGGCCGACTCGCAGATCGCTATCTACCCGGTGGACGTTCGTGGGCTCATCGGCTCTGGGACGAGCGCAGCCGCCGCCGGCGGCATGGGAGGCCCCACCGCCATCGCTCCCCAGGATATTTCTGGCGGCAGCCTCATCAGTCCAGCCGCCGCGACCCCGTCCGACATGCAGGCCTTGGCTCGATTTGCGGCCGAACGCGACACTCTCCTGCAGTTCGCCACCGCCACCGGCGGCAAAGCTTTCTTCAACACCAACGGAATTCGCGATGCGATCGTCACCGCCGCCGAACAGGGAGCCAACTACTACACGCTCTCTTACAATCCCGCCAACAAAAACTTCGATGGCAAGTTCCGCAAGATCAAAGTCCAACTCGCCCAAAAGGGATACACGCTCCACTACCGCCAGGGATACTACGCCGACGACTTGCACGCAACGGAACGTGACGCCGAACTTGCTCGCAGAACCCGCGTCGTTGCCATGCAGCACGGAACCCCGCTTTCTCATCAAGTCCTTTTCTCAGTCAGACTCTCGCCCGTCGGATCCAAAACAAAGATGGATCCCGTAAAGATTGGCGGCTTCGTCGTCGCTCCGGGCAAGAAGGCATCTCAGGTTCCTAGTCAGCCGGCTCCTGTCGACGTCCAACACTACATCGTGGACTACACGGTCAAAGGCGCCGAAGTGCGCTTCGTTCCTCTCGAGAACGCGAAATACAAAAACACCTTGATTCTCATGGCGACGTCCTTCAATCGCGAAGGTCGCATGCTCACCGGTGTGTCCAGCGCGGGAACGCGCGAGCTCCCGGCCGCCGAATTCGCAAAAGTCGCCGAAGGACAATTTGGGGTTCAGCAGGAAATCGATATCCCTCTGGAAGCGACATCGATCCGCCTTGGCCTCCAGGACCAAATGAGCAACCGCCTCGGTACCGTCGAAATCCCCTTGCCAGTTCCTGCCGATCCCGAAATGCAGCCACGCGCCAGAAGCAAGCTGCCTGAAATCGAACCCGACTGACCTCTCTCCGGTTCTCATCCCGACGCCCCTAGTGCTGAACGAAAAAAGCGGCGACGGAGTGGACAGACGTCTTTGTCATTCCGACAGTCGCGGAAGGGACAGGAGGAATCTGCTTCCCTCCATTCCCACTCTCGCCCCCCTCAGAATTTTCCTCTTGACATCTACTACACATGTAGTAATAATCCACACAGCCATAGGAGATCGCATGTCCGACCCTAAGCTCTCCAAGCTCGAACTGCAGATCATGGACACTCTCTGGACGCGTGGCAGCGCCTCGATCCGCGAAATCCAGGAAGCTTTCCCCGACAAGCGCCGTCCTGCTTACACCACCATCCAGACCACGGTGTACCGTCTCGAGACCAAGAAGGCCGTGCGCCGGGTAAAGAAAGTCGGCAACTTCCATATCTTCGAGGCCGCCGTGTCGCGCGACATCGCCCAACGCCGCCTCATCGACGATCTTCTCGCCCTCTTCGGCGGACGTACGCAGCCCGTCATGGCGCATCTCATCGAATCCGGCAAGCTCACGCTCGAAGACGTCAAAGAGGCCGAGAAGACTCTGCGCCGCCTCGCCCGAAAGGACGACTCACAATGAGCACCTATTTCCAATCCTGGCTGTGGTCCGCCATTGCCGATCACCTCTGGCAATCCACGCTGTTCGCCGTCGCTGCCGCGCTTCTGAGGTTGCTCTTGCGCAAGCACAGTGCGCGTACCCGCTACTGGCTCTGGCTCGCGGCCTCGCTCAAGTTTCTCGTTCCTTTCTCGATCTTCGTGAAACTTGGAACGTATCTGTCGTGGCCCCACTCTTCCGTGCAATCATCCACTCCGGCGCTCTATTCCGCCATCGAAGAGATCAGCCAGCCCTTTACGCAGGCTTCACTCAAGGTCCAGCCGGCAACGCCCGTTCACTCTGCCGTCGCGTATGGCTTGCCTCACGTCTGGGACATTTTGCCTGCGCTATGGCTAGTCGGATTTCTCGCCGTCCTCATCGTCTGGACGCTGCGCTGGTTTCGTATCACTTCGGCCACTCGTGACGCCGAGCCGCTATCCGAAGGTCGCGAACTGTTTGCGCTCCGCCGCATCGAACGCATCTTCGGACTGCGAATGCCAATTGGCTTCGTGCAATCTCGCGCCTCTCTCGAGCCCGGTATCGTTGGAATCCTCCGCCCGGTCCTGATCTGGCCCGAGGGCATTTCCAAACATCTGGACGATTCTCAGCTGGAGTCGGTCCTCGCTCACGAACTCTGGCACGTCCGCCGCCGCGACAATCTTTTCGCTGCCGTCCACATGCTCGTGGAAGCCATGTTCTGGTTCTACCCACTGGTGTGGTGGATCGGAGCGCGTCTCATTGACGAACGCGAGCGCGCCTGCGATGAAGAAGTCGTCGCCCGCGGCAACGATCGCCAGATCTATGCCGAAAGCATTTTGAAAGTTTGCGAATTCTGCCTGGGGTCGCCGTTGCCCTGTGTCTCAGGAGTCACCGGCGCAGATCTCAAACAAAGGATGGTTCACATCATGAACGACCGCATTCTCCACAAACTCGACTTCACCAGAAAGCTCCTGCTCACCACAGCCGCCGCACTAGCCATCGCAACTCCCGTCCTGTTCGGCGCGTTCCATGCGACTCCTGTACGCGCTGAGTCCGCAACGGGGATGTCCGATACGCCGCTGATCGATTCCGTTTCCATCAAGCCTCATCCGTCCTCTACTGATGGCGCGATGAAAACCAGGATGATCTTCTCCTTGGGCGATGGCACCTTTACCGCAGAAGGTATTTCGCTTCGTACCTTGATTGAGACCGCCTACCGAGTCCAGGACACGCAACTCTCCGGCGGCCCTGACTGGATCAACTCCGCCCTGTGGGACATTCAGGCGAAGCTCAGCAACTCTGCACTAGCAACCCAGGGCAAGACTGGACCGGGGCAGCCCGGCCCCGCCGACCAGGCCCTTTTGCAAGCCCTGCTGGCCCAGAGCTTCAAGCTCGCTCTCCATCCCGAGACGCGAAACATCTCCGCCTATGATCTTCTCGTGGCTGATGGCGGCAGTAAGCTTCAGCAGCAATCGAGCGAGATGCACAGGTTCCGAATCGGTCGCGGCGAACTAACGACCGACGGAGCCCCGCTCGACCTCCTCGTCAATCAGCTCTCGATGCGCGTCGGCCGTACCGTTGTGGATAAGACCGGACTTAAAGGGAACTACTCCTTCCACCTTCACTGGACGCCCGATGCCGAAGAAGCCGAACGCCTGAAGCAGCAAGGCTTCCCAGAAGGCGGCGGCCTGCCCTCTCCTTCGGATGCAGGCGGCCCGGACCTCCTCACAGCCGTGCAGCAGCAACTCGGACTGAAACTGGAACCCACGACAGACAACATTCAGGTCCTGGTAATCGACCACACCGAGCAACCATCCGAATAGCACGACACCCAGGCAGGGTGCTCCATTCTAGATGTCGTGATCTCACCAGTCTAGAATGGAGCTTTCGACTCCCAAACATCAACAAACGTCATCATCCCTGGAACACGTGTGACTCGGGCCGCTTCTGTCGCCACTCGGGATGCTGAGCGTTGCTCACCGTTGAATCCGCTGTCGCCAAATCACCTGGACGGTGCCCCACTCAAGCCCGACTTTGGCTTGAGTGGGCTTCAGTCTCACATGGCATCGCACGGTGAGTCTTGTGTACAGTTACGCTGATTCACCGCTATGGCAACCGGCTTCATTGCTCTCTTTTGGTCGGTCCCAATATGCAAGAAGTTTCATCTTGACGGTATTCCGTCGCTTAACGAAAAATAGAACTCCCCCGTGTAAGTTCACGTTCTGAGTCCCTAACGCCAAGTTTGCTCTCTCCCCTTAGTTGTTCCGTTGGTGAAGTTTGGATCAAATCGCGTCTTTTTCGGCGCGGCGACCGGTTCTGCACGTTGATCGGAGACCTTTAGTATGCGTTCCACCCGTCTGGGGAGATCTACCAAGCTCCTTCCCGCAGCTTTGTTCACTTTTCTTCTCTCTTTGCTAACTCTTCCGGCAGCTACAGGCCAGGTGAACATCCTCACGAATAAGATGGACAACGCACGTACCGGGCAGAACAGCAATGAGGCGCTGCTGACACCGGCGCGCGTCAATTCCACCCAGTTTGGAAAGCTGCTCGCCATTGACGTTGACGGATACGTCTCGGCCCAACCTCTCTACATGAGCGCACTCGCGATCAATGGAGGTACGCACAACGTCGTTTTTGTCGCGACGGAACACAATAGCGTGTACGCCCTCGATGCAGATACTGGAGCGCAATTGTGGAAGGTCAACTTGGGGCCGTCCGTTCCGGTCTCGGTCGAGGGATGCCCCAACGTCACAGCAGTGACCGAGATCGGTATTCTCAGCACCCCGGTCATCGATCCCGTCTCGAACACGATTTACTTAACTTCCAAGACCTACGTTAACGGGGACGCATCACATTCGCTTCACGCGCTGGATATAACCACGGGCGCGGAAAAGCTCGGAGGGCCTGTGACCGTCTCAGGCGCCATAGGATCACTAAACTTTACTCCTCTTACCCAGAAGCAACGCCCTGGATTGCTGCTTTCAAATGGAATGCTTTATCTGGGTTATGGCTCGAACGGTTGCGACTTCAATGCACGTGGATGGTTGTTCGCGTATAACCCGGCGAACTTGCAACAAGTTGCTGTCATGACGACGCAACCTGACAACAGCTACGGCAGTTCAATCTGGCAGGGTGGCGTAGGCCCTGCGGCCGACAGCGCTGGCAACATCTACTTCTCGACCGCTAACGGCGATTTCAATTACAGCTTGATGGACCTCGGGGACAGTGTGCTGAAAGTTTCCATGGACGGCGGCACGCTCAATGTCCTCGACTACTTCACTCCATTTGATCAGGCTGCCAAGGCCGCAAGTGACCAGGACCTGGGCTCTGGCGGCGTGACTCTCCTTCCTCCTCAAGCGGGCAGTTCCACCCCCAACTTGCTGGTCACCTCTAGTAAGGATGGGGCACTATACCTGATCAATACCGACAACTTGGGTGGCTACAATCCTGTCGACAATAGCCAGATTGTTCAGCACACACCATCCGCCCTTGGGGGAAGACTTTTTGGCTCCCCACTCTACTGGAACAACACTGTGTTCCTGCTCGCGCACCAGGACTACATTAGGTCCTTTTCTCTAAGCGTCGACGGCAACGGTCAGAGCTCGCTGGCTCCTCTGGCGCAAACATCGCTGAAGCTTACGAACAACGCGTTACCAGTCATATCGGCCAACGGCAATACCAACGGTATCGTCTGGATCGTTCAGACCGTGAGCAGCATCCCGCAACTTTCGGCTTATGACGCGGTAAGCCTCGGCCAACTTTATAACTCGAGCATAAATCCGAGCCGCGATGCTCTCGGAACGACGAATCCTCATTTCGCGACGCCGACCCTCGCCAACGGCAAGCTCTATGCCGGAACTCAGACCCAGCTGGTGGTATACGGACTCCTTCCCGAAATCAACGCAAATGGGGGAGACAATCAGACGGCGGTCGCTGGAACCAAGTTGCCGAACCCGATTAGCGTCCTCGCCGTCGATCCGTACACGGGAAAACCACTCTCCGGTGTCAATGTCACTTTCGACGATGGTGGCAAGCAGGGTACTTTCAGCAGCCCCACAGCCGTTTCGGACAGCAATGGCCAGGCCTCCACGATGTATACCCTGCCTGCGACTCCTCAGACGCTAACGATCACCGCGTCCTCTTCTGCCTCCACCACCGCCAGCTTTACGGAACAAGGCACCGCCATTCCGGGAGTCGCCGCACTCTCCGTTGTGTCGGGAGGTAAACAGGTCGGAATTGTGGGAACGACGCTGCCACTGCCCCTTGTGATAAAGGCGAAAGATGCTGCCGGAAAAGCTTTCCCCGGAGCATCGATTAGCTTCAGTGACGGCCTTGGAGGTACATTCTCTCCTAACCCCGCTATCACCGGTTCTACTGGCCTCGCGAACACGACTTACACCCTGCCGACCGTTGCTAAGACCATCGCGGTTGCGGTGTCGACCGGATCACTGCTCGTTCACCCCACCGAGCAGGCGAAGCCGGATTCTGCCGCGACAATGAAGATCATCCAGGGCAACAATCAAACGGCGCATCCCAACAATAAGCTGCCGAAAACTTTGATTGTTGCCGTCACCGACAAATATGGGAACGGACTTCCGGGGTTAACCCTGACGTTCAGCGACAACAATGCTGGTGGAGTCTTCTCAACGTTGAATCCTCTAACCAATTCCTTGGGACGGGTGACGTATACGTACACAACGCCGCCGCGAAAGGGCACCGTCACAATCACGGCGACATATTCAACGGTTGCGCCGGCGGTATTCACTGAAACGGTGAACTGAAACCTTCAGCACCTTGTGTGGGCCCGATGAGGGCGACCTCTCCGCCCCTTTTTTGCGCTCTAGCAGGCTGCTGAAAAACTCTGCCTCGAATCGGTTTTGGGAAGGGCACGACTTCAGTCGTGCCGCTAAGTCCTCTACAATCGACCGCGCTTTAGCGCCTGAGGTTGGCGTTCTGCTGCCAGAACGAGTTTTTCAGCGGCCCGCTAGAGGGTTGTGACCGTTCGAGTACCTCTTTCAGCTTTCAGAGGGCTGGCCCAGACTAGTTTGCACCATCGCGGGCTGGCTGCCCCCAGCATCGCGATGTCCGAAGCCAGGCCATCCTTTCTGCCAACGTCTGGAGTTCGTTTCTGCTGACTGCGTCGCCGAGGTTTCCTTGATCAAACTTTTCCGCAGCCGAAAGCCATAGTCGTCGATTGATCCAGAGCATGGTTGTCGTAACCTTGCGTGGCTGTTGAAACACTGCGGTTTCCTTCCAAACAGCTAAAATTCGAGATACAAAAATGTCTCGAAAACCAAGAAGGTCGTTTGTAGGGCACCCCGGCGCGATCTGTGAATTTTGCGAGTAGGAGTTTTCAACAGCCACAGTGATTTCACTCAAAACCAGCCGGCAGGGGCTTGATCACTGAGAGAGGGATCAAGCCAATAGCCGGCTAGAGCATGGAGTCGCTCGGGGCAAACGAGGAGAGTCAGAGCTCGTCAGATTCCGCGTGCACGCCCAGCCTATGGCTTTACAAGCGGGACTTGCGAGGCCAGCTGTAGTTCAATCATCATCATGACGCGGCGGTCGATCTGAAAGAACATGGCTGTCTTCTTGTGCGAGATCACTTTCTCGAAATCAGGAATATACTTCAGACGCAGCTGAGTATTATCTTGGTCGAGGGCTAGCCAGCGCTTGATGAAACTGTCGGCTTGTTCCTCGGTCGCTGTGTCGAAGTTCTTCGCATACTC
>Ga0136846_1222874_pt1 | contig 13987 bp, 10 predicted proteins | sample HopSoiMetagenom2_FD_96841 | JGI IMG/M metagenome (GOLD analysis project Ga0136846, IMG submission 96841) | Grasslands soil microbial communities from Hopland, California, USA - 2 Assembly 2016 (version 4) | ecosystem: Environmental > Terrestrial > Soil > Grasslands | place: USA: Hopland...
ACCGACTCCTACGTGGTGCGGCCGCTGTTCTTCCCCGGCGGCAGCATCGGCGACCTGGCGGTCAACGGCACCGTCAACGACCTCGCCATGAGCGGCGCCCGCGCCGCCTACCTCTCCTGCGGATTCATCCTGGAGGAGGGCGTCGAGCTGGACGTGGTCACGCGCGTGTCCGAGGCGCTGGGCGCGGCCGCGCGCACCGCCTGCGTGGAGGTGGCCACCGGCGACACCAAGGTGGTGGAGGCCGGCCACGGCGACGGGATCTACATCAACACCGCGGGCATCGGTCTCGTTCCGGCCGGCGTCGATCTGCGCCCTGAGCGGGTCGTCCCCGGCGACGTCGTGATCGTCAGCGGCGCCATCGGCGTCCACGGGGTGGCGGTCATGAGCGTTCGCGAGGGACTGGAATTCGGAGTGGAGATCAAGAGCGACTGCGCGGCGCTCGGCGGCCTGGTCGACGCCATGCTCGCCGTCACGCCGGATCTGCACGTCCTGCGCGACCCCACCCGAGGCGGCCTGGCCGCCTCGCTCAACGAGATCGCGCAGGCCTCCGGCACCGGAGTGGTCATCCAGGAACGCGACGTGCCTGTCCCGCCGGCCGTGGCCAACGCCTGCGCCATTCTCGGACTGGACCCCATGTACATCGCCAACGAGGGCAAGCTGGTGGCCTTCGTCCCGCGCGAGCACGCCGACGCCGTCCTCGCGGCGATGCGCGCCCACCCTCTGGGCGCGGACTCCGTGATCATCGGTGAGGCGGTGGAGGCGCATCCCGGCATGGTCGTGGCACGGACCGGCCTGGGAGGGACGCGGGTGGTCGATCTGCCGATCGGGGAGCAACTGCCGAGGATCTGCTGACAGGGGCGTCGTTCGCGGAGGAGCTGCCGTCCGGGGCCGATCGGAGCGGATCGGATCGAAGCGGGATCGGAGCGCTGATCCGGTCAGCGTCCGGGCGGCGGATCCTGTGGGTCCACGCCGGTCTTGGCGGCGGCGTCCTTCGTGCCGCTGGGGCGCTGGGAGCGGCCCTTGCGTCCGGTGTCGCGCCTGCCCTTCTCGTCCGCGTCGCCGTACTCCTCGCCGCTCGTGTTCGGGCTCTCAACCGTGTCACCGGGGACGGACTTCGTCTCCTCGGCGGACTTCGTCCGGCCCGGACCGGGCTTGCCTGCATGCTCGGCACGGAAGGAGCGTTCGGCGCTCGGATTGTCCTGCTGACGCGTCTCGTCCACATCGGGCGACCAGCCGTGCTGTCCGGTGCCCTCGTGTCGGCTGGGGCCCTTTCCGTGCGGTGGCTCGGACGAACGTGGTTTCTTCGACATGGTCGGATCCGCCTTTTCACGGTTGGTGGGGGCGCTGGTAACGCGTCCCGAGTTACGTGAATTATCCCATCTTGCGTAATTTTGGTCACTTCATACGTGTCCTTGGGTGGGGGCCTCCCGGAGAGGCTAAGTCGAGCGAACGGTCGACGCGCCGAAGCACTCCGTGATCACTTGGCCTGCGTGACAAGATCTGGGCGTGACGGCGTTGTTCCTGACGGTCGGCCTGCCAGGGGCCGGAAAGACCACCAGAGCGCGGCAGCTGGCTGAGGAGCACAGTGCCCTGCGGCTGACCCCGGATGAGTGGATGATCCCGCTGTTCGGTGATCCGCAGCCGGAAGGGAAGCGCGATGTGCTGGAAGGACGGCTGCTCCGGCTCGGTCTGGAGGCGCTGAAGCTGGGGACGAACGTGGTCCTGGATTTCGGATGCTGGTCTCGTGACGAGAGGTCCGCGATCCGCTGGTTGGCGATGTCTGTGGGCGCGTCCTGTCGCCTTGTGTACGTGCCGGTGGACCGTGAGACCCAACGCGCTCGCATCGCCCACCGCCAGTCGACCACCCCTGAGCAGACCTTCGCGATGAGCGAGACGGACCTCGCGCACTGGAGAACGCTGTTCGAGGAGCCCGACGCCACGGAACTCGATGGACACGAGGTGGGAGCTCCGCCTCCTGGGTGGCCAGGATGGCTGGAGTGGGCCGCCGACCGGTGGCCATCACTCGCGTGACTGTCCCGACAACTGGTGGTGATGAGCGAGATCGCCTGGACCAAGCACCGCCGTGTGCAGTGGTCGCCCACGTTGGCAGTTGCGCGCGACTTTGTGGAACGCGGGCGTCTGCGACCGTTCCGGTGTTCCGGCGTGGATCCGTACTGCTGACGGCGTGCCGAGGACAGCGGCTGTTCCACCGCGGTGTCCCCATTCGGTCTGCGTCGGGCTCCCCGACTTCTCCCGCAGGTAGGCTTCGGCTGATCAGGCAAAGTCGGCGGGGACGAGGCATGGGCGGGGTCGAGAAGACGCGGGGCGGCGGGGCCGAGCGGGCGACCTCGCGCGATGTCGCCCGGCTTGCCGGGGTGTCGCACACGGCCGTGTCCTTCGTCTTCAACGGGCGTGCCCAGGGCAACCTCTCCGCCGAGACGCAGGAGAAGATCCGCAAGGCGGCCGAACAGCTCGGCTACCGGCCGAACGCGGTCGCCCGTGGTCTGCGCCGGCGTCGTACCGCCGTGATCGGTCTGGTAACGGACGAGATCGCCACCTCGCCGTTCGCCGGGCGGCTGCTGCGCGGGGCCATGGACATGGCGTGGAGCAGTGAGCACCTGGTGCTCACCGTCGACTCCGGGCAGGACCCGGTCGCCGAGGACGCGGCTGTCGCCGAACTGCTCGACCGGAGGGTCGACGGGATCATCTACGCCGCGCTGTCGCTGCGCCGCGCCCGAGTCCCGAAAGGGCTGCACCGCACGTTCGCCGTGCTCGCCAACTGTCTCCCCGAGGACGGCTCCCTCCCGGCCGTCATTCCCGCCGAGCGGGCCGGCGGCCGCAGCGCCGCGCGCGTCCTTCTCGACGCGGGCCACCGCCGTGTCGCCCTGGTGGGCGGACTGGACGACATCGCGACCGCGGAACGGCTGCGCGGCTTCCGGGACGCGCTGCGGACGGTGGGCCTGACCGCCGAGAAGGACTGGATCGTGCGGACGGGAGGGGAGATCTCCGCCGGGTACCAGGGCGCGCTGCGGCTGCTGGACGGTGTTCCCGCCCACCGGCGGCCCACGGGGATCGTCTGTTACAACGACCGGGTCGCCGCGGGCGTCCTTCACGCCGCCGCGCGCCTGGGCCTCGACGTGCCCGCGGACCTGTCCGTCGTCGGCTATGACGACCAGGAACACATGGCGGCTTTCCTCAGCCCGCCCCTCACCACGATCGCGCTGCCCCATCGTGCGATGGGAGAGACGGCCGTCCGCCTGCTCCTGGACGCCATCGACAGCGGGACCGCGCCGCCGGTCACCACCCGGCGGCTGGAGTGCCCCGTCGTCACGCGGGGTTCGGTGGGACCAGCTCCCAGCCCGTGACCTGGACGTTCGTCCCCTGCACGGTCAGCTCCGCGATGTCGTCGTCCCGTCGGTACACCCGTTCCGTGGCCGTCGCCCGGTCACCCGCGAACAGTTCCACCAGGGAGCCGTCCACGAGGATCCGTACCGTGAGGGTCTCGCCCGGCGGGGTCGGCAGGACCAGGGGGGCCGTGCCGTCCGGGCGGGAGCGTGGCCAGGCCGTGCGGTCCAGGGTCACCGTGCCTGATGCCGGGTCGAGGCGCACGGTCAGTGCGGCCCCGGACGTGGCCCGCAGCAGACTCACGGTCGCCGCCGAACGTGCAGTCACCAGCAGGTCGTACGCGAGAGGGAGTGGCCGGTGCGCTCCTGGTGCGACCGTGAACGGGACGTCCGCTCGCAGGAGTTCGAGCTCCGGAGCCGGTACGACCCGTAGCGTGCCGTCCTCGTGGGTGTCCATCACCCGGGGTGCCGTGAGGACGCCGGACCAGCCCGCGCGGTTAACCTCCTCGGGCGGCCGTGACTCCCAGGACCAGCCCCAGAGCAGGGCGCGGCCCGACTTCGTGTCCTGGAGGACGGAGGGGGCGTAGAAGTCACGGCCGAGGTCCAGCGGGCCGCCGCTCGTCACGGCCGCGAACCTCGGTCCACCGTCCGCCTGCTCCACCAGACGGCCCGTGACGTACGCGGTGCTCAGCGGGTCGCCGTCCCACAGGGCCACCGCCAGGACCCAGTCGCCCCCGGGGGTCACCCACAACTGCGGGCACTCCCAGCCGGTCGCCCGCTCGCCGAAGGCGCGGACCGCTGCCGGGTCCCGGCCGTCCAGCAGGACCCCGGCGAACCGCCAGTCGTACAGGTCCTCACAGTCGTACACCAGGACGGACGGGGTGCCGTCGGCGTGGCCGGCGCCCATCAGCGCCCAGCGGCGTCCGGCGAAGCGGAAGACGAAAGGGTCCCGGAACATCGTCACGTCCAGGCCGGGCGGTGGGCCGGCGACCACCGGCACCGGCAGTTGCTTCCACCTCTGGAGGCCGTCGTCCTCGGTCACGGCGAGACAGATCGAGCTCAGACCCCGGTGGTCGTGGTCGATGCCGGAGTACACCGCTGTCGGTACACCACCGTCGTCCACCACGCAGCCGGACCAGCAGCCCGCCTCGTCCGGGCCGTCGGGAGTGGGGCGCAGGGTGATCCCGTGGTCGTCCCAGTGGGCGAGGTCGGGGCTGGAGGCATGGCCCCAGTGAACCTTCGCGTGCACGGGGGCATCCGGGTTGTGCTGGTAGAAGAGGTGGTATCGATCGCCCCAGCGGAACGGGCCGTTCGGGTCGTTCATCCAGTTGGCCGGCGGGCGGACCCTGAAGCGCGGGCTGTTGGCGTCGGTCGACCGGCTCACGGAACTCAACGATTGACTCCTGCGGATGTGATGCCCTCGCGCAGAGGGCGCTGGCCGACGAAGAACACGACGACGGCGGGGATCATGGAGAGGACGACTCCGGCGAGGACGACGGAGATCGAGCCGGTGCCGAGATTGCCCTGGAGGGAGACCAGGCCCAGGGGCAGCGTGAGGTTCTCGGTGGAAGTTTCTAGGATCAGCGGCCGGAAGAACTCGTTCCAGTGGTAGTTGAAGGCCAGCACGCCGACGATGGCGAGACCCGGCGCCGCCAATGGGGCGTACACCGACCGGAAGACGCGCCACGGACCCGCGCCGTCGATCATCGCCGCCTCGCCCAGGTCCTTCGGCATGCCCAGGAAGTACTGGCGCATCAGGAAGGTGCCGAAGGCCGTCGGGAAAGCCGGGACGATGAGGCCGAGCAGGGTGTCGGTCAGACCCATCGTCTTCAGTTCCAGGAAGACCGGGACCATCGTGACCTGCAACGGCACCATCATCGTGGCCAGGACCAGCGCGAACAGCGGCTTCTTGAAGCGGAATTCGAGGCGGGCGAAGGCATAGCCCGCCAGGCCCGCGGTGATCATCTGGCCGGCCGCGATCAGCGCGGTCACCAGGGTGGAGTTCAGTGCGTACAGCCAGACGTCGATCTGGTCGAAGACCCCGCGGTAGGCGTCGACGGTGGGGTCCGTGGGGATGATCTTCGGCGGCAGGTCGAAGGACTCCGCCGGCGTGCGCAGTGACGTCGACACCGTCCAGATGACCGGGCCGAGCGTCAACAGGGCGCACAGCGCCAGGCCCGCGATCCGGCCCCAGGGCGCCAGGCCGTGCCGTACGCGTGACGCGGTGGGGCTTGTGCGGGGACCCGGCATCGAAGCCGATGCCGAACCCGAGAGGGAACTCGTACTCATCTGACTCACCCGGCTCACTGGTAGTGGACGTAACGCCGGCTGAGCCGGAACTGGAGTGCGGTGACCGCCATGATCAGGGCGAAGAGCAGGACGCCCACGGCGGACGCCTCGCCGAAGCGGAGCTGTTCGAAGGCCGTCTCGTAGATGACCATCACGACCGTGCGCGTCGAGTCGCCGGGACCGCCCGCCGTGAGGACGTACGGCTGCTCGAAGACCTGGAGGGCGTTGATGATGCCGACCACGGACGCCACCAGCAGCGTGGGCGACAGCAGCGGCAGGGTGATGGCGAGGTGTTTGCGCACCCCGCTCGCGCCGTCCAGCGAAGCCGCCTCGTGCACCTCCTTCGGGATGTTGTTCAGGCCGCCGACGAACAGCAGGAACGAGAACCCGAACTGCTGCCAGACGTACGCAAGGACCACGGCCGCCATCGCCCCGTTCTCCGAGGTCAGCCAGGGGACCGAGGGGACACCGACCGTGCCGAGGAGCCAGTTGACGGGGCCGAAGTCCTGGTTGAACAGGTACTTCATCACCACCGAGATGGACGCGGCGGACAGCACCAGCGGGAAGAAGAACGCCGAACGGAACACGGACCGCAGCCACTTGGGCATCCGGCCGTTCACCGCGATCGCCAGCACGAGCGCGACGAGCAACTGGAGTGCGACCGCGAGCACCATGAAGACGAGCGTGTTGCGGAAGGAGATGAGGACCGTCGAATCGGTCAGGATCTTTCGGTAGTTGGCCGCCCCGGCCCACCGCGGGTCGTCGATCACGTCCCACTGGAAGAAGCTGAGGACGACCGAGCCGACGATCGGTGCGACCGTGAAGACGACGATGCCGACGACGGTCGGCGCGAGGAACAGTACGGCGAGGAGGCGGGTGCCCCGGGTGCGGATGGTGGTGGCGGCCGTGGACCCGGATGACTTACCGATCTGACCGGTCCTGCGGCTCTTGCGGGTGCGGGCGGGCTCCGGTCCTACAGGCCTGATCTCGGTGTTCGTCACACTTCACGCTCCATGGCCTGCTCCAGGTCCCCCTGCAGTCGGCGCAGCGCGGGACGCACCGCGCCGGGGCTCGAAAGGGCGGTTCCGGTGTGCTTGATCAGCAGCTGCTCGACCTCGTTGACCTGCGGCGGGGCCGGGATCGGACCGGTGGTGGGGATCTTGTCGAGGGTGTCGTAGAAGACCTGCCAGTGGGCCGGTCCGGTCTCCCGATAGCGGGCCTCGTCGACCATCGAGCGGCGGGCCGGAGTGGTCTGGTTTGCCGCGAAGAGCTGGGTCATCACGTCCTTGCGGGCGGTGTACTTGATGAACTCCCAGGCCTCGTCCCGCAGCTTCGACGTGCGCAGCATCGCGTACCCGGCGGCGCCGAACTGGTGACGCCGGGTACGGCGGCGCGGGAAGTACCGCACGTCGTAGTCCGCCGGTTTCATGCCCGCCTGATGCAGGCCGCCCGCCCAGAAGCCGCCCGCGGGCGTGACACCGACGCGGCCGGTGGAGAAGACGCCGACGAGGTTGCGGCCGTCGCCGCCCTCCGGCCGGGTGCACAGGTCCTCCTGGACGAGGGAGGAGAGGTAGTCGTAGACCTCCGCGACGCGGTCGGAGTCGGCCAGGGGTGTCGTCCACCGGTAGCCGCCGCCCCGGCCGCGCCGCTGTGCCTCGGGATAGAAGGCGTTCCAGAGCCAGTCGCCGCCGGGGGCCTTGGACTCGGTGAGGAGGTTGGTGCCGTTGGCGAAGAGCCAGGGGACCACTCCGCCCCACAGCCGGTTGGTCCAGAAGTACGGGGTGAACCGGTCGCCGTTGCTGCGTTTCATCGCTCGCAGCAGCGTGGTGAAGTCGTCGTGGGTCCAGTCGTCGTCGGGGAGGTCGGCACCCGTGCGTGCGAGGACCCGGGTGTTGAGGTACATGTCGGCCGCGTTGAACTCGACCGGCAGCTGGTAGAGGCTCCCCTCGTACATCATCGACTCGACCAGCGAGGGATGGACGTCGGCGAAGTACGTGCGCAGCTCGGCCGCGTCGCGCCTCGCCCACCTGTCCAGCGGTACGCCGAGCCGTTGCGCGAAGAGCTGCACGCCCTCGGTGGCGACGTACACGAGGTCGGGTGCGGTGCCCGCGGCGATCTGGGTGAGGATCTTGGAGAAGAAGTCCGACCAGTCGTAGGCCTGTACGGGGTTGATGCGGATCCTGATGTCGGGGTGTACCTCGCGGAATCCGTCGCGCAGGGCACGCTGCGCCTCGGGGTTGAAGGCGGAGCCCAGGGTGGCGATGACGAGCGAGCCGTCGTCGCGGCCGGGTATGTCGGCGCCGGTGAGGCGGTCCCAGCCGGCCGCGACACCGGCGAGAGCGGCGGCTCCGGCGCCGTACGCGCCGTAGCGCATCAGGGCCCGTCGGGGGAGGAGCGAGTCGGTCATCGGCGAGCCTAACTCGTGTTAGCCGAAGTTGGATTCCCTGATGATGAGAACCCCGCTGCGGGCCTGTCAAGGGATCTGCGGGGATGGGAAGTTGCGGACGGCCGGTCCGCGAGGGCTTGACCTTTAACGAGTTAGGTATACGGTTCCGGACCACATGAGCCGCGTCCCGACGACGATGTCGGGGAAGGGAGCCGCACGATGCGTGGCATGAAGAGGAGTTCGCTCCGACCGGAGGAGACCGTGTCCAGGCGGTCGCTGCTGACGGCCTCGGCGGTCGGCGCCGCCGGTGTCCTGCTGCCGGACCTCGTGAGACCGGCGGTGGCGGTGCCCCGCGAGCCGACGGCCGCGTGCACGGGCAGCTACCGCGCCGAGTACCACTTCACGGTCCCCGACCAGTGGATGAACGACCCGCAACGCCCGGTCTGGATCGACGGCGAGTACCACTACTACTACCTCTACAACCCCGACTACTCGACGGGCGGCACGACGGCCGGTACCGCCTGGCGCCTTGCCACCAGCACCGACCTCGTCTCCTTCACCGACCGGGGCATCGCCGTGCCGAAGGACATGACTGCGAACGGCGATGTCTGGTCCGGCTCGGCGGTGGTCGACACGGACGACACGGCGGGCTTCGGCGCGGGCGCGGTGATCGTCATCGCCACCATGGCGCCCGACGAGGTCACCCAGGCCCAGTACCTGTACTACTCGACGGACGGCGGCCGCACCTTCACGAACCACGGCACCGCCCCGGTCCTCCCCAACCCCGGCGTACGGGACTTCCGCGACCCCAAGGTGATCCGCGACGAGGAGCGCGGGCGGTGGGTGATGCTGCTCGCCGAGAACGACAAAGTCGGCTTCTACCATTCCGCCGACCTCAAGGCGTGGACGTACGTCGGCGGCTTCGTCAAGGGCGGCATCGGCGTCCTGGAGTGCCCCGACCTGTTCCGGATCAGAGCGGACGACGGGACCTGGAAGTGGGTGCTGGGCGCCAGCGCCAACGGCAAGGGCTCAGGGCTGCCGAGCACGTTCGCGTACTGGACGGGTTCCTTCGACGGTACGAGCTTCACCGCCGACGCGTCCGATCCCCAGTGGCTGGACCACGGCTGGGACTGGTACGCGGCGGTCACCTTCGACACACGTGACGCGAACGGGGTCCTGGATTCTGACGCGCGGTACGCGATCGGTTGGATGAACCACTGGGACTACGCGAACACCACGCCCACCACCGAGTGCGACGGCTTCAACGGCACCGACTCGATCGTCCGCGAGGTACGACTGAAGCACGCGTCGGGAACGTACTACCTGGCGTCCCAGCCGGTGGCGGCCCTGGACGACCATGTGTCGCGCACGGTGAACCTCGGCGACATCGCGGTCGACGGCACCCGACCGCTCGACTACACGGGTACCGCGTACGAGCTGGCCTGTGAGATCACCTGGGACCAACTGACCGGCGCCGGCCTCCAGCTGCGGCGGTCGTCCGACGGTGGGCGGCACATCGACGCGGGGGTCTACGGCGACTACGCCTTCGTCAACCGTGCTTACACCGTGAGCCCCGACACATCTGGCCGCTGGCAGGAGAGCCGCACGCCGTTCGACCTGTCCGCCGGCACGGTCCGCCTGCGGATCCTCGTCGACCGCACGTCCGTCGAGATGTTCGTCGGCGACGGCCGGTACGTGCACTCGACCGAGGCCTTCCCCGACCCGTCCGACACCGCACTGGCGCTGTTCACGATCGACGGGCAGGCGGTGTTCCGGAACGTGGTGATCCGGGAGTTCACGGTCTGACCCGACGGGGAGGTGCCCGGGACGGGCCGAGAGGCCGGCGACGACCGGTACGCCGGGGCTCTCTGTACCGGGCCGGCCGGACAGCGGTACCGCGGGGGCGGGCACGGGTCCGGGCCCGCACAACAAAGGCAGGAACGAACCGACACCCGCGACATCAGCCGTGGAGGCTCCGCCCCGATCACCAGGGCGGAGCCTTTGTGTGCTGGAGGGGAGACCGCTGCGGGCAGGTTCGGGACTCCCTCCGAGTCGGCGCGATGGACGCAAGCCGAAAGCCGAACGCGGCCCTCCTGGTACCCGTTGAGGTGGGCGAGGGTGTGGCCGCCGCTTGTCGGCATGGCCCCGAGCAGCGAAACGACCACCGTATGTTCCCCAACCTGTCGCCTGTCGGGGCTACTTCCGTGCCACTGACAGGTCTTCACCTGGTGAGCTTCGTACGCCACAATGACTTCAATTCCGCTCGGGGGATTTGGACGCACCTTCCCGCACGAACTCGGGTTCGCCAGCCGAGAGAGTCGGATGCGAGGCGCTTCCATGAACGACGTCGGAGATGTGCCGGCGTAACGCGTTGTGGAAGGCGGTCGGAGCCCGAAGCTCCCTGGACCGAGAGGACCTTGTGCGCATGGCGAGCACTATCGACCCGTGAGGGCGCGGCCGCTGCTCGGCCTGGTTTCAGGGAGCGCTCTGATACCCGTCGCAGTGGCCTACCCGTGGGTTGCTCTCATCCCCCTCTTCAGTGCGCTGGCCATACTGGCCTGCGTCGTTGTCCCCGGCGTCTGGTCTGCGAAGCCAGATCGGCGGCGGGATGCCCGCGCCATGACCGAACTACTGCTCGGAGTGTCTTCTCGCAGGCGTCGGTGACCCGTGCTCAGACGTGCCGACGCGGGGCCGGCCACAGGCCGGTGCGGAGCCGAATTCCCCGCTGCCGCGGGGTCGGTCTCGCGCCTTGCTCGTCTTCGCCTTCCCGCTTGGTGTGATGCCAGGATGCGGCGCGTTGGGCTTCGTGCAGGCCGTGCACGTGACTGTGACGACCGTCGGTTGATCCACGCGGCTGTCTCAACCCAGCACCGTCCATGTCCGCCACGGCACGTAGCGCGAGGGCCCGTGTTTCCCCGGCGATGTACAAAGCAGTGCTCGGCGAGGCATGGGAAGGCTCCGACGGGTGACGGCGCGAAGACCGAGGAGGTGCCGACGAACTCGCCGAAGGTTTGGTGGAGGGCTGTGCGTCTGAACTGTTCATCATGGCGCACCTTCACCTCGGCGCTCCGCTGAGTCGACTCCTTCGGGTCTGCGGATCCCGGGTGCCTGGAGGGCGAAGGCTCCCTCCAGGCAATCGACTTCAGGCTCTAGAAGAACCCAAGCTTCTTCGGGCTGTATGAAACAAGAAGGTTCTTCGTCTCTTGGTGGTACACGAGCAGTACCCACGCTGACCTGCGGTGACGGCGCGCCGTCGGCGGGCGGGTGGCAACGTGGTCCGGGAATGGCCCGGATCTTGGTCTAGGACATGTGACCTGGGCTACCCCTCCGCCTTCTCCGTACGAGACGTTCACAGACGCAGCTGCCGCTGGTCGTCAAGCTTCGGCGGGCCGCAGCAAAGACATCGTTCGGTCCAGGAGGGGGCTTCCGGACGTCGTCGTCGGCCGACACCGCCCGGGCGGTGACGTCACTGGGTGGTCGGTCCGGGCGGTTTGCTGGAAGTCGAGGATCAGGGGGTGCCCAGGTGCTTGGTGGCTTTGACGTACGCGAAATTGAGGAACCGGTGTCGGCACCCTGGAGTGGGCGGCCGGTGGCGGGACGGTGCGCGCGGAGATCCCGCTCGGTGACCTCCTCGACCAACTCGTGGTTGAGCGCGGCGGCACAGGCCGCTCCAATCCCGGCCCGCCGTGATCGCCTGGGCCCGTGGATCAACCACGTTCCAGATGGCCCAGAGACCGGGGCGGCTGATGCGCACCGGCGGGGCCGGTGCGCAGGAAGCCCTGCTCTTCCTCTCGCAGCAACGCCCTTCCAGGACTCCAGCGTTCGGGATCCTCCTCGGGAGGAGGAACACCCCTGCTGCCTGAAGTGTCCGCCCGTCGGCGAGGTCCACCCCGCGGAGTGCACCGCCGTCGGCGAGCAGCCTGGGCACCGGCCCCTCCATCACTTCGACTCCGCGGGCCCCGAGACAGCTCCCTCGCCGCTGGGAGCGACATGTCAACGAGCAACGCCCCCGCCATCGGGCAGGGGCGTTGCTCGAGATGGTCCGTTTCAGGATGCCTTTTGGTCGGCGGGCTTCTCCATCTCGGTGGTCACCCGTGCCCCTCGGAAGAGCACCGGGAGCCACAGGAGACATGCCAGCAGGGGGACCGCGGCATAGGTGGCCATGCCCACACTGGAGCCCAACCCGTCCATGAGCGCGCCGAGGACGAGATAGCCGATGCCGATGAGCGCCGACTCCACGAATGCGATCATCGACAGCAGGCTGGCCCGGTGGCGCGACGGCACTGCCTCGTTGAACACGTTGTCCACGATCACGGCGGTGATCTCGGGAATTCCGACCAGGACCAGGAAGGCGGCGATGGTGACCCAGACAAGGCCGAGGCCGCTCAGGCCGAGCGCCACGGCGAGCGTCAGGAGAGACATCGGGACGATGACCCGATACCCGATGCGCCGGTCCGCGCGGTCCGACAGCAAGGGAGTGAGTCCTCCGGCGAAGAATCCCGCCGATATGACCACGCTGACCAATGCGGTGCCCGCTCCCTGATCGGAGAGGGTCTTCTGCGTAAAAATGATGTACGGCGTCAAAGTCGCATGCATCAATCCGGACACCACGACAAGCGTCACAAGCGCCGGGGTGGCAACCCGAAGCATCGCCCGCCATGCTGTGGCGTCGCCGTGCCCCTCGGCTCCCTCCTGCTCGTCCACCGCGTCCGCGCCGCGGATCTCGGGCACCCGTGACATCAGCACCACCACGGCCAGGACGAGGCACGCCGCCGAACCGACGTAGACGACTTCCCAGGAGATCTGCTGCAGTTGGCCGCCGAGGACGATGGCGACTCCCGAGCTGACCGTCCCGAGCATGGTGAACCGGGACTTGATCTTGACGTAGCTGGCCGTTGCGCCACCACGCACGAGCAGGTCGTACAGCAGGGCTGTGTCCGAACCGGACACACATGCCATGCCCACGCCCTGCCCGATGAACAGCGCCAGGAACACCCAGTAGTTGGAGAACGTCACCTGACCGAGCAGACATCCAGCTATCAGCACCTGGCCGATCACGATGCTGGCACGCCTGCCGATTCGGTCAGCGATGACTCCCGTCGGCAACTCCGCAAGTCCGCTGACCAAGTAGAGCAGTGTCTGAAGGAGGGCCACTTGCCCGGCGGAGAAGCCTCGCTGATAAAGGAAGATGACGAATACGCCACGCTGGAACAGCGAGTTGGCGAGCACGGCGTATACGTAGAACGGGCGCGTGACGCTTCGTGCTGCATCGTCGACTGCAGCCGACCCGCCAAGGGCCTTCGTGGTGCCGGTCATGCTGCGGGCTCCCCCTGGTGACTCCGGTGATCATTGGTGTTGGGCCTCCGCCGTCGACCGGAACCTCCAGTCCGTACGTCGCGCAGGACGATGGGCCGACCCTCCGGGAACCGTTGCCGGCGCCCCGGCCATCCTCGGTGGAGGTGCCAAGTACTGGAACCGGTAGCGTGCATCTCCTGGAAACGGTCGCGCACATCTTGGATCCGGCTTGGGCGTGAGGTCAGGGAAATCCCGGATCTCGTCACTTGGTTCCCGGGAGGACGGCCGTGGGCGGCGACTGCGTCCCGTGAGGGTACCGGAGCCTGGTCGGCTCGCACGCGAATTCTGCGACCGCCTGGAATCAGGATTTCCGCCGTCCTGAAGCGAACGAAGCGCTCAGAGCGTGTTTGAGATCTGGCTTCGTCCGCCCGAAGGGCGGCCCGAGCGGGGCCTGGTGCGTGCGAGCGCAGGGCGGAAGGCCTCGTTCGTACGGGAAGTAAGGGCGCGGCGTTCCAACGTAGGGAGGGCGCGTGCCAGGCCCCGCTCCGCAGGAGGCAGATCTCGAACACGTTCTCAGACACACCAGATCCCCTGGCGGACGGCAAGGCCCACACAGTAGTCACCGGAGAAGAAGGCCAAGCCGTCCAGTGTGAGGCTGTGAATGGCGGCCCGC
>Ga0136846_1209629_pt1 | contig 13983 bp, 9 predicted proteins | sample HopSoiMetagenom2_FD_96841 | JGI IMG/M metagenome (GOLD analysis project Ga0136846, IMG submission 96841) | Grasslands soil microbial communities from Hopland, California, USA - 2 Assembly 2016 (version 4) | ecosystem: Environmental > Terrestrial > Soil > Grasslands | place: USA: Hopland...
AATGCCGGTTCTCTTCCATCAGGCGCTCGCAGGCGTCGGCGTCGTTCCAGGGCAGCACGACCACCTCGGCCGCCGCCGAGGGCGCGGAGCCTTCCTCGGCCACGCTGGCCGGCCGCTTCGCCTCGCCCCAGGTCTGGGCGGCGGGAGCCTCGCTCACCTGCGCGTAGTCGTAGAGGCCGTGGTAGCAGCCCTCGAACTTGGCCAGCTTCGCCCGGCCGGTGAAGGCGCGCGCGGCCTTGACCGCGAGCATCACCGCCTCCGTCCCCGAGTTGCAGAAGCGGATCCGCTCGATGGAGGGCACGCGCTCGACCACCATCTCGGCCAGCTCGATGGCTTCCAGGGTGGGGGCGCCGAAGGCGGACCCCGCGGACACGCGCGCCGTCACCGCCGCCGTCACGTCCGGATCGGCGTGGCCCAGGATGAGGGACGTGAAGTTGTTGAGGAAGTCGACGCGCTCCTCTCCGTCGACGTCGGTGACGCGGCAGCCGCTCCCGCGGGCCAGGTACACGGGGTAGGGGCTGAGGGCGACGGAGTGGCGCGTGTTGCCGCCCGGCATCACGGCCAGCGCGCGCGCGTGCAGGGCGCGCGAGCGGGCGGCTTCCTCGCGGTAGGCGAGGGCCGTGCGCGGGGTCTCGTGCCCGCCGTCCACCCGGATGCTGGCCGTCACCGCCCTTCCTCCCCGGCCGCGCCCTTGTCCGCTCCGGACGTCGGTCCGGCGGCGGGAGGCGGTCCGTCGTGTCTCATGATGTGAGACGGCGTCTCGTAATTGATATACCGTCCGCCCGCGCGCCGTCAAGCGCGATCGCCGGAGGAGGTGGCGTCGTGGTGGGATATCATCCCACCACATGAGACCCGAGCGCCGGGGCCGCCCGGCCCTCGCCGCCTCCGCTCCTCGCGCCGCGAGGTACCGCATCCAGGCCCTCGACCGCGCCGCCGCCGTCCTGAACTGCTTCGAGGTGGGGGAGCCCGAGCTCAACGTGCGCGACATCGCGGAGCGCACCCGCCTCCACAAGAGCACCGCCCACCGCATACTGATGGCCCTCCAGCACAACGGGTTCGTCGAGCAGGACCCGCGCAGCGGCCGCTACCACCTCGGGCTGCAGCTCGTGAAGCTGGGCGAGCACGCGGTGCAGCGCCTCGACGTGCGCATGATCGCGCGCCCCATCCTCGAGGACCTGGCCCGGCAGACGGGAGAGACGGTCCACCTGGCCGTGCTCGACGGCGCCCAGGTGGTCATGCTCGACCGCGTGGAGGGCCTGGCCGCCCTGAGCACGCCCTCCCTGCCCGGGCGCCTCTTCCCCGCCTATTGCACGTCGCTCGGCAAGGCTCTGCTCGCCGGCTTCGACGACGCCGAGGTGAGGCGGATCCTGGGCAGCCGGCCGCTGAAGCGGCTCACGGCCAAGACGATCGGCACGGTGGACGCGTTGCTCGACGACCTCCGCCTGGCGCGCCGGCGCGGATACGCGACGACGGACGACGAGCTGGAGGTCGGCCTGAGCACGGTCGGCGCCTCCATCCGCGACCGCGGGGGCGCGGTCGTGGCCGCCATCAGCATCGGGGGACCGTCGCCGCGCCTGCGCGCGGCCCCCGTCTCGACGGTGGGGGAGCGCGTCAAGCGCGCGGCCGATGTCGTCTCTGCCCAGCTCGGCTATCCGGGCGCGGCACCCTCGGGGCCGCTGACCGCGGCCAGGCGCGAGCGGCGTCCCGGGCGCTGATCCACGCTCAGACCGCGGCCCGCTTCGCCGCCTGCTCGACGTGGGCCAGGCCCTCCCGCATTGCGCTTGCATCCGGATAGCCGTACCCGATGCGCATGTAGCGGTCGTCCATGTCGAACCAGTGGCCGGGCCCGACCATCGTCCGGTACTTGCGGAGCAGGATGTCGTAGAAGGCGCGGATGTCCACCCGCACGTCGGCGCGGAAGCGCGGGAAGAGCACGACCGCCGCCTGCGGCTCCACCCATTCCAGCCACCGCTGGCCGCGCAACCAGTCGCGGACGATCGCCTCGTTGGCGGCGACATGGGCACGGATGGCCGGGAGGAACCGCTCGCGCTTCTCCAGGAACTGCCGCGCGATCGTCTCGTCCACGACCGAGTTGCAGATGACGATCTGCTCCTTGGCCGCCAGCAGCTCCTCCATGAGCGCGCCGTCGCGGCTGACGATCCAGCCGATGCGGATCCCGGGCAGCCCGTAGGCCTTCGACATCGAGGAGACGGAGATCGCGCGGGGGTCGAGGGCGGCGGCCAGCGGCGGCTTTTCCACCGCGGAGACGTCGCGGTAGGTTTCGTCGACGAGCAGCCGGGCCCCCGCCGCCGCCGCGACGTCGATCAGGCCGCGGATGGTCGCCTCCGGCTTGAGCACGCCCGTGGGGTTGTGGGGGTTGGTCACGCTGAGCAGCCGCGTCTGCGGGGAGACGCGCCGCCGCAGGAGGTCGAGATCGGGCTGGAAGGCGGACTCGAAGGCCAGGGGCAGCGTCTCCAACGCGCAGCCGATCGCGCGCGGCGTCTCCAGGTTGGTGCCGTAGTTCGGGTGCTCGACGAGGATCTGGTCGCCCTTCTCGAGCAGCACGACGTGGAGGATGAAGAGGGCGGCGGCGGCTCCGGGGGTGACGAGCACGTCGTCGGGACCCACCCCCGCGTACTGGGAGGCGATGGCCTCCCGCAGGCCGCGGTCGCCGCGGTGCTCCACGTAGGGCAGGGTCAGGTCCTGCAGGCGGACCTCGAGCTGGTCGAGGACGGCGTCCGTCACCGAGCTCTCGGACAGGTTGCAGTCGACCTGGCTGTAGCCGAGCTCCTCCGGCGATTCCTTCTCGATGGCCATGCGGCGGAACTTCATGAGCGGGACCTCCCGCGCGCGGCGCTCAGGGCTCGCCGCTCACGCGATGGGACGCGAGCCACTGGCCGCCGTCCACGACCAGGGTCACGCCGTTGATGAAGGCGGCGGCCTCCGAGCACAGGAAGAGGGCGGCGGCGGCCACGTCCTCGACGGTGCCGAGCCGCCGCAGCGGGTTCAGGCGCCGCGCGCGCTCCCGCTTCTCGCCCGCGAGCAGCCGGCGGACGCCTTCCGTGTCTTCGGTCGGGCCGGGAGCGATGCCGTTGACGCGGATCCCATAGGGGCCCCACTCCACGGCCAGCGTGCGCGTGAGCGCGTCCACGCCCGCCTTGGCCGCGGACACGTGGAGCTGGGCGGCGGTGCCGAGGTAGTGCAGCGTCGCGCTGAGGTTGAGGATGACTCCGCGGCTGCGCTTGAGGTGGGGAAGGGCGGCGCGGCACACGTGGAACGTGCCCTTGAGGTCGATGTCCACGACGGCTCCGAATCCGTTGGGCGAGAGGTCCTCCGCCCGGCACACGAAGTTGCCGGCGGCGCCGTTGATCACGATGTCGATCCCGCCCAGGCCCTCCGCGACCGACGCGACCATCGCCTCCACCGCCGCCGCGTCGCGCACGTCGGCGGCGAAAGCGAGGGCGCGGACGCCGAGAAGGTCGAGCTCGCGTCGGGTGGGCTCGAGGTGATCGGCGGACCGGCTCGTGATCGCCACCGCCGCCCCGTGCGCGGCCAGGGCCAGGGCGATGCCGCGGCCGATGCCGGTGCCGCCGCCGGTGACGAGGGCGGCGCGCCCGCGGAGCAGTCCCGGGGTGAACGGGCGGCGATTGTCGCCGTCTTGCATGCCGGGATAGTATCCCGCCATCCGGTCCGCAGCCCCGAGGAGGCCCTCCATGCCCAGCTACAGCCGCGGCGAGTTCCTGGCCAGCCTGCTCGGGACGGGCGGCGCGCTGCTCGCTCCCCGCGCGGAAGCGCGGGCGGCCCCTCCCGCCGCCGCGGGCGGCCCCGCTCCCGACCTCGTCGTCCTCGGCGGCCGCGTCCTCACGAGCGATCCGCGTCTGCCCCGAGCGGAAGCCTTCGCGATCAAGGACGGCCGCTTCCTGGCCGTCGGTTCCACCGCCGACGTGGCCATCTCAAGGCGGCCGGCACCGCCGTGATCGACGCGCGCGACAAGACGATCGTGCCCGGCTTCATCGACGCCCACTCGCATCCCGCCTGGGGCGGATCGGTCGAGGTCTCGTCGCTGAACCTGGACCTGCGCAGCCTGGCCGAGATCAAGGCGCGGATCCGCGACAAGGCTGCCCGCACGCCGCCCGGGCAGTGGATCGTGGGCTCCAAGTACGACGACACCAAGGTGCGCGAGGGGCGCCGCCTCACCCGCGAGGACCTGGACGAGGCCGCTCCCGAGCACCCGGTGCGCGTCATGCACCGCGGCGGACACACGAGCTGGTACAACTCACGTGCCTTCGCCCTGGCCGGCATCACCGCCGCCACCCCCGATCCCGCCGGCGGCCGCTTCCAGCGCCGCGACGGCGCCCTCGACGGGTTCGTGGCCGGCCGCGCCAACGAGGCCTTCGCGCGCTTGATGCCGCCCGGCCCCGGCCGCGAGGAGCTGCAGCGCGGGATCAAGGTGATCTCCACCATGATGACGGCGGCCGGGCTGACCTCCGTCACCGATGCCGAGTGCTCGCCCGACTACCTCACCGCCTATCAGGACGCGCTCCACGCCGGGGAGATGCTCTTCCGTGTGTACGCCATGCCCCAGGGCTACGCGCCCGTCTACCAGCACGTCCGCGACGCCGGCCTCTACACCGGTCTCGGGGACGACCGCCTCAAGATCGGCGCCGCCAAGTGGGTGGCGGACGGCTCGGCCCAGGAGCGCACCATGCGCATGAGCACGCCTTTCGCGGACAAGCCGGGCGACTACGGCATCCTCTACATGGAGCAGGACGCGATCGACGCCGCGGTGGAGGACGCGCATCGCCACCGCTTCCAGATCGGGATCCACGCCAACGGCGACGTCACCATCGACATGGTGCTCAAGGCCTACGAGCGGGCCCAGCGCCTGTTCCCGCGCCCCGACCCGCGCTTCCGCATCGAGCACTGCTCGCTCGTCAACGAGGACCTCCTGCGCCGCATCAAGGCCATCGGGGCCATCCCGACGCCGTTCTACACCTACGTCCACTATCACGGGAACAACTGGGCGGCCTACGGCGAGGAGAAGATGCGCTCGATGTTCGCGCACCGCTCCTTCCTCGATCACGGGATCCCGGTGGCCCCCGCCTCCGACTACATCCCGGGACCCTTCGAGCCGCTCATGGCCCTGCAGAGCATGGTGACGCGCAAGGACTACGAGGGCCGCACCTGGGGGGCCAACCAGCGCATCACCCTCGACGAGGCCCTCCGCATCTGCACCATGGGCGGCGCCTATGCCTCCTTCGAGGAGGACCTCAAGGGCTCCATCACCGCGGGCAAGCTCGCCGACTTCGTCGTTCTCGACAAGGACCCGCACGACGTGGACGCCGAGGCCATCGAGACGATCGCGGTGGTGCGCACGGTGGTGGGCGGAGAGACCGTGCACTCCCTGGGCTAGGCCGGCCACTCCGCGGCCGCGGGCCAGGCGCCTGCTCTTGACAACCCGGCCCGGGGGGAATATGAACCGGCTCATACAGCGAGACTGTGTCTTGTATCGTGAGACGCCAGCGGGCAGGGGCCCGGGGGCGGGCACGGCCAATCGGATGGACCTGACGGAGGGAGACGATATGCGAGCGCTCTGGTCGGCGGCGGCGGTATTCCTGGCCGCGTGGCTCCTGGCCGCGCCGGCGGGGGCCCAGGTCATCACCGCCGAGATCAACGGGGAGGTGAAGGACGCCTCGGGAGCCGTGCTCCCCGGCGTGATCGTCACCGGCCGCAACGAAGGCACCGGCTTCGAGCGCGCGGCCACCACCACCGCGCGCGGGCGCTTCGCGCTCCTGAGCCTGCCCCCCGGCGCCTACAAGCTCACCGCCACCCTTGCCGGCTTCCGCAGCGTGGTGCGGGGTGGCCTCGATCTCGGGGTCAACCAGACCATCGTCATCGACTTCACCCTGGAGCCGGCCTCCGTCACCGAGAACGTGGTGGTCGAGGGCGGGGCCCCCCTCATCTCCACCACCGACGGGGTCATCGGCAAGACGATCAAGACGAGCGAGGTGGACTCCATCCCCAGCCTCGCCCGCAACTACCAGAACCTCGTCGCCCTCGCTCCCGGCGTGCGCAGCACGGAGACCACCAACCCGCGCATCGCCGGCAACGCCTACTACGCGAACAGCTGGAAGATCGACGGCATCGAGAACGACCAGGAGAGCGTGGCCGGCGTGCAGAGCCGGGTCACCCAGGACGCGGTGGCGGAGGTGCAGGTCCTGACCAACCAGTTCTCGGCCGAGTTCGGGCGCGCCCTCGGCGGCGCCGTCAACGTCATCACCCGCTCCGGCACCAACGACTTCCACGGCCGCGCCTTCTACTACGGCCAGGACGGGACCTGGAACGAGAAGAACTTCTTCGCGCAGACCGCGCCCAAGCCCACCAACACCACCAAGCAGTTCGGGGCCACCATCGGGGGACCTATCGCCAAGGACAAGACGCACTTCTTCGCGGCGGTGGAGCGCATCGCCCAGGACACCCCGATCACCCTGCGCGACCCCAACGGCGGACCGTCGACCAACCTCGTCTCGCCCCTCCGGGCCTGGGGCGTGTTCGCGAAGCTGAGCCACCAGCTGAGCCCGAAGCACACGCTCCAGCTCTCCTACCTCCTCGACAAGAACACCACCGAGAACGCCAACGTGGGCGGCCTCGCCCAGGTCTCGAACGGCTACTACCGGCCCAACCGCAACGACACGGTGATCGCGAGCGACGTGGGCGTGCTCTCGCCCGTCCTCGTCAACGAGCTGCGCATCCAGTGGCAGAAGAACGACCGCCTGGCCGTGCCCAACTCGGAGCAGGGTCCCGAGATCGTGCGGCCCAGCTCGATCATCAACCGCAACAGCGGCGGCGAGTTCGGCCAGCTCGAGAAGAAGATCCAGTTCACGGACAACCTCACGCGCATCGCCGGCAACCACTCGCTCAAGGGCGGCCTGAACATGCAGTTCGTCTACGGCTCGAAGTGGGCCTTCGAGAGCTTCTTCGCCGGCCAGTACGTCTTCGACAGCGACAAGGCCTTCAACGCAAGCGACGCCTCCACCTACCCGATCCGCTACACCCAGGGCACGGGGACGCCGGACGCTTCCGTGGACAACAACATCCTCGGCCTCTTCGCGGAGGACTCCTGGAAGGCGACCCGGGACCTCACCCTGAACCTGGGCCTCCGCTACGACCGTGAGTACGGGGACGCCGTGCGCACGTTCAAGTCGTTCCCGGACAACAACAACATCGCGCCCCGGGTCTCCTTCGCCTGGACGCCGGGCGGCGACCGCAAGACCTCCGTGCGCGGAGGCTTCGGCCGCTTCTACTACCGGCTCAACGGCAACCTCGGGGTGAACATGATCATCCAGGGCGCGCCACCTCCGGACGGCATCGGCACCACCAAGACGCAAGTGCTCGTCAATCCGGGCTACCCGGACCCCAGCGGGCCCAACCCCCGCGGCGGCACGACCGTCCGGACCGCCCTCAAGTCGGGCGGCTTCAGCGACGGCAACGAGCAGACGCCCTTCGGCGACCAGCTCAGCCTGGGGGTGGCCCGCGAGCTCGGCGGCAGCTTCGCCCTGTCCGCCGACTACGTGCATACCCGCGGCAAGCACTACGTGCGGGCGACGGACACGAACTACCCCGACCCCGTCACCGGCCTCAAGCCCCGGCCCGACTTCGCGCAGTACTGGTACTACGACACGAATGGGCACATGTGGTACGACGGGCTGCTCGTGCGCCTGGAGAAGCGCATGGCGCACAACTACCAGTTCAGCCTCGCCTACACGCTCTCGAAGACGCTGGACGACACCTGGCCGGAGTTCATCACTCAGGGCGGCGGGCCCCAGGCCTGGTACAACCCGGGGGCGGAGAAAGCGCTCTCCGCGACCTCGGGCCTCAACGCCGACGACGACGAGCGGCACCACCTGACCCTGAGCGGCCTCGTGAAGCTGCCCCTGAAGTTCGAGGTGAGCGGAGTGCTACAGGCCAACTCGCATCGCCGCTTCAACATCACCACCGGACGCGACAACAACGGAGACGGCGTGCTCGCCGACCGTCCCAACCTCGTCAACGGCGCCTACGTCGATCCCGGCACCGGCCCGGGCGTGCAGGGCACGCTCGGCAAGAACGCCGGCACCGGCCCCGACTACTTCTCCCTCGACATGCGCCTGGCCAAGGTGTTCGCGATCAAGCAGGTCCGGCTCAAGCTGATGGGCGAGGCCTTCAACCTCACGAACCGCGTGAACTACTCGACGATCCAGGGCAACATCCGCTCCGCGCTGTTCAATCAACCGATCTCGGCGCGGCGTCCTCGGACCTTCCAGGTCGGCGGCCAGGTCGACTTCTAGGGCCCGCATGAAGATCCGACGCAGGGCGGCGCTGGCGGCCTGCTGCGCCGCCAGTCTTGCCCTCTCTCCGGCGGCCGCCGACGACTTCGCGATAGTGGAGGCGATCTCCACCCGCGTGGCCGCCGCCCTGAAGAAGTACGACGTGCCCGGGGCCAGCGTGGCCGTCTTCCGCAACTACGAGGTCGAGTGGGTCCGGGGCTACGGCTTCGCCAACGCCGAGACCCATCAGACGGTGGAGCCGTTGACGCTGTTCCAGGCCGCCTCCATCAGCAAGCCGGTGGTGGCGTTGGTCGCCCTGCGCCTGGCCGAGAAGGGCCGCCTCGACCTGGACGCTCCCGTCAACCGGTACCTGACGAGCTGGAAGCTGCCCGACAACGAGCTCACGCGCGCCACGCCCGTCACCCTGCGTCAGATCCTGAGCCACACCGCGGGGCTGGGCGTGCACGGCTTCAAGGGCTACGAGGCGGGCGCGGCCACACCCACGGTGTCCGAGGTCCTCGACGGCAAGACGCCCGCGAACTCCGAGGCCGTGCGCGTGACCGTGGCTCCGGGCACCAAGTTCGACTACTCCGGCGGCGGGTACACCATCCTCCAGCAGCTCCTGGTGGACGTGACCGGGACCCCCTTCCCCGAGCTGATGCGGACCGAGGCCCTGGAGCCGCTGGGGATGCGCTTCAGCACCTACGAGCAGCCGCTGCCCGCTGGCCTCGTCGCCTTCGCGAGCTCCGGCCACGAGAAGGGCAAGCCCATCAAGGGCGAGCGGCACGTCTATCCCGAGATGGCGGCGGCCGGCCTCTCCACCACCGCCTCCGACCTCGCCCGCTTCGGCATCGCGCTCCAGCGCGCGCTGGCCGGGCGCGGCGACGCCACCGTCTCCGCGGAGACGGCGAAGCTCATGACCACGCCTGTCCCCCTGCCCGAAGCGTTCGGGCTCGGGCTGGAGCTCTTCCCGCCCAAGGAGAAGGACCAGAAGTACTTCGGCCACACCGGCGGAAACGCCGGCTACCGCACCTGGCTCCTCGCCACCCGCGAAGGTGGCAACGGCGTGGTGGTGCTGACCAACGGCGACGAGTGGCTGGCGGTGAAGGAGATCGCGGACGCGGTGCGCGAAGTCTACGGGTTCTAGCCGCTCGCATTCGAAAGGCGAGGGTCCGATGTGGTTCGAGCGCAGGTCGCTCGCCGCTTCCTGCAATAGGCACGCGTGGCTGCGGATTGCCGTGCTCATGGGGCCCGCGATGCTCTGTTCCGCGGCCGCTCACGCGGCCGCGGTGCGCAACGCGAGCTACGCGATCGAGGCGCGGCTCGACACCGATGGCCGCCTGCTCACCGGGTCCGAGGTCCTCACCTGGCGGAACGTGACCAGCCACCCAACCTCCGAGCTGCGCTTCCACCTCTACTTCAACGCCTGGCGCAACGCGGACTCCTCCTGGCTGCGGGCGGCCGCGCTCCTCCCGAACCGTCCCGACATCTCCGGCTACGGACCCGCGGACTGGGGGTATTGCGACGTGCGGTCCGTGCGCATGCTGGCGGCGGAGGGCGCGGCGCCGGTGACGCTGCCCCAGGCGTTCGTCCAGCCCGACGACGGCAACGCGCACGATCGCACCGTGCTGCAGGTCATGCTGCCGAGGCCCGTCGCGTCCGGCGATACGGTGCGCGTGCAGGTCGAATGGACGCTGAAGGTTCCGCGCGCTTTCGCGCGCGCGGGCGCGTTCGGACGGTTCTACATGATGGGGCAGTGGTTCCCCAAGGTCGGCGTGCTCGAGCCCGACGGCCACTGGAACTGCCATCAGTTCATCCAGACGGAGTTCTTCGCCGACTACGGCTCCTACGACGTCGCGGTGACGGTGCCCGCGAAATGGACGGTCGGCGCCACCGGCATGCCCGTGTCCTCCTCGACGGGCGCGGACGGTACGGAGACGCACCGGTTCCACGCCGACGACGTCCACGATTTCGCCTGGACGACGTCGCCGCTGTTCGCCGTCCATCACGACCGCTTCGACGAGGCCCGCCTTCCACCGGTGGAGATCGAGCTGCTCCTGATGCCCGACCACGCCGGGCTGCGCGACCGCTACCTGTCCGCGACGAAGACCGCCCTCCGCCTGTACGGCACCTGGATCAAGCCGTACCCCTACGGCCGCATCACGGTGGTGGATCCGCCCGGCAACTCGGAGACGGGCGGGATGGAGTATCCGATGCTCGTCACCGGCGAGTCGCGCTGGCCGGTGCTGGCCGGCAACCGCCTGGCCGAGGCCAACACGCTGCACGAGGTCGGGCACCAGTGGTGGTACGGGGCGGTGGCCAACGACGAGTTCGAGGACGCCTGGCTCGACGAAGGGCTCAACACCTACACGCACAAGCGCATCCTGCGCCTCGAGTACGGGCCGACCACGTACGAGAAGCGCTACTTCCACGACCAGCTCCCCTATCGGTTCGCCGGCATCCACACCGCGCAGCCCACCGAGGGCGCGGACGCCTACGACGGCTTCCGCTCGCCCCTCAAGCGCGAGCCCCTCGGCACGCCCGCCTTCCGCGGCGACGAGCGGACCTACGCCCTCAACGCCTACGGCACGGGCTCGCGGCTGTGCGTCACCCTCGAGCGCTACCTGGGATGGGAGATCTGGCGCCGCGTGCTCGCGACCTATGCCGACCGCTTCTGGTTCCGGCATCCGCGTCCTGCGGACCTGTTCGCGGTGATCAACGAGGTGAGTGGGCAGGACCTCGGCTGGTTCGTCGACGAGGTCTACGGGACGGCCAACGTGTTCGATTACGCGGTGGACCGGGTGGTGTCGCGAAAGGTCCAGGCGCCGCGCGGTTATGCCGCCGACGGCGAAGCACCCGAGTGGAATCGTGGTGGAGGGCCGCCGGCGGGCGCCGCCACGGGCTCGAAAGGCGGCGGTGCCGCGTCCTTCGAGTCGACCGTGGACATCCGCCGCTGGGGTGAGGGCATCTTCCCCGTCGGAATCCGCGTCCGCTTCGAGGACGGCTCGGTCGTCGACGAGCGCTGGGACGGGCAGGCGCGGTGGACACGCTTCCGATACTTCAGGCCCTCCGCCGTGGCCCAGGTCGAGGTGGACCCGGACGACGTCCTCGTGCTCGACGTGAACTCCGCCAACAACTCGTGGACGCGCCATCCGGAGGCGACCCCCGCCGCCGCGAAATGGACGGCGCGGTGGACGGTATGGCTCCAGAGCGTGCTCGAGATGGCGGCGTTCTTCGCATGAAGGCGGAGGCGGCCGTGCCGGGCGCGGATCCGATTCCGGAGGTGGACCGGACCCCGGGGACGCTCCCTGCGGCCGCGGCCGGCAAGGACGGCGCGGCACGGGCGAGCGCCTCTCCGCCGGGACCCGTTTCAGCGCTCGGCCGCGCCCTGCGCAAGGTCTCTCGCGCCGCCCCGTATCTGCTCGGCGCGTACGCCCTCAATCTCGCCCTCGCCGCCATCCTGGGAGCGATCGTGTTCGATGCGGTGCAGACGTCCCTCGGCTCGAGCCTGGCCGGGGCGCGGATGCGCGCGGGTTGGGACCAGCGCTGGTACGAGGCGTTCGCGGTCCAGACCCAGGGCGTGGCCTCCACGTTCCGGCCGAGCATCTCCGGCCCCGGGGGCGTGCTCGACGCGCTCGATTCCTTCGGGGATGGGTTCGCCAGCCTGCGCGGCCGCGGTCTGGGCAACGGCGTCCTCGGCCTGATGGCCGGCTACATGATCGCCTGGGCCTTCCTGTCCGCGGCGCTGCTCGGCACCTTCGCGGAGCGGCCGGCCGGCGCCGGCTTCCTGGCCCGGGGCGGGCGATGGTTCCCCCGTCTGCTGCCCATCACCATCGGCGGGCTCGTCTTCTATGCCCTCGTCCTCGGCCCGCTCCGCCTGTGGCTCGACGCGACGCTCGAAGACGCGCTGCACGAGGTCATCGACGAGCGCGTCCGCCTCGCGTGGCTCGTCGTCGAGTATGCGGGCCTCTGGCTGCTCGTCGCCTTCGGCAACCTCGTGCTCGACTATGCGAAGATCTTCCGTGTCCTAGCCGCCGACGACGGGGCCCGCCTTCCGTCCGTTCGCGCGCTCGGTACGGCTGGTCGCCTCCTCGCACGCCGTCCCTTCGCCATCATCGGCCTCTACGCGCTCACCGCCCTCTGCGGTCTGGCCGCCGTCCTCGCCTACGTGGCCGTCGCCCCGGGAGCGGCGGGCGGCGGATCATGGCCGGCCATCGCGGCCGTGCTCCTCCTCGGCCAGCTCTTCGTGCTCAGCCGCATCGTCCTCCGTGCGCTGTTCCTTGCCGGCGAGGTCGTGATGGCGGGAGGCAGCCTCGCTGCCTTTCGACGCGCCGAGTCCGCGCTGTCACCGCCGTCCCACGGCACCGAGGTCGAGCAGCGCGCGATCGAACCGGCCGCGATCGCCGCCGCCGGTTAGCATCTCGCCGGGAGCCCCGGGGGCCCGGGACTCCTTGCGCGCCGCTGCGTCGCGGTCGCCGAGAACCCTCGCCACGGTTGCCGGGAGCCCGGCTACGGCGAACGGGCGAGTCCTCTCGGAATTGGCGCCGTCGATCCGCGTGCCTCCGGGCGTGGCCCGAACACGACCTCCGCTTCGTATTGATTGTGCCGGCGGCAGCGCAATGAGATGTTCTCGACCGTGGCCTCGCCTCGTCGCGCGTGCGGCCAGACGTGGTGGAACTCCAGAAAGGTCCGCTCCGTGCAACGCTGACCTGCCGCCGAGACATAGCCGCACCGTCCGGCGTCACGACTCCAGGCGCTGCGCCGGACCGCGCGTGGCACGGTGCGTGACGGGAGCGGAGGCGTCCGAGTGTCGAGCGCCTCGTCTGGCGGAGGAGTGCGCAGGTCAACAACGCCGCCGCCACCGCCCATGTCCGCAGTGGGCTCGATTCCCTTCGCGTCAGCGGCCTCGGCGGCCTCGCCGCCCGCCGCCATCCTTTCCGCACGAGAATCGGCTTCCGTACCCTCAGGCGGCTCGACTCGCGCCTTCCCGTCCGTCCCAGGACGGATGGGACGACGGCGGGCTGACTTGACGGCGCCGAGCTTCCTCCGCTCGACGTCGTCGAGCAGCAGGACCAGGGCACGGTCGACGATGGCACCGGGATCGCCGTCGGGGATCTCGCGGCGGAGGAGGGCCTGCAGCCGCCGGAGCCGGTCGTGCGCCGCCTCGCCGATCGTGAACTGGAGTCGATAGCGCTGCGGCGAGGTGGGTTGGATCATTGCACGCGGTGACGCTCGGGGAGTCGGCGTCGGCACGGTCGCGGTGCCCGCCGCCTCGATTCGCCCGACGTCTGGCCCGGCCCCCATCGGCAGATGCCGGTCCAACCCGTCACGATCGACGGCCGCCTCGGCCGCAGCCGCGGGCACTTGGTCGGCCAGAGGCAGCTTGCGCACGATCGTCGGTGCGTCCGGCTTCGGCGCGAGATGGGCGATCAGGACCTCGACTTCTCGGCGGCTCCGGCCCAATGCCTTCGCGATGACGGCCTCGTGGTTCTCCGGCGTGAGATGAGCGCGAAGCCGTCGCACCGTGGTCAGGCTCAACGAACCGGACGCCACGTGTTCCAGGATCACCGGGAACGACCGGCAGGCGCGGGCCGCCTCGATGCGGTTGCAGGCGGCGTCTTCGGACAGCCGAAGCGCCTGCGTGCAATACGCGAACAGCGAACCATGGCCCTCGGCC
>Ga0136846_1214911_pt1 | contig 13980 bp, 12 predicted proteins | sample HopSoiMetagenom2_FD_96841 | JGI IMG/M metagenome (GOLD analysis project Ga0136846, IMG submission 96841) | Grasslands soil microbial communities from Hopland, California, USA - 2 Assembly 2016 (version 4) | ecosystem: Environmental > Terrestrial > Soil > Grasslands | place: USA: Hopland...
GATAAGCTGTTCTTATTATATTATTAATTCGATGTAATATTTGGACAGTCAATCTACTAATGATATGATAATATGATCAATATCAATTAAAGATATCACTATATTATCTAAGTTTAGTATGTTGAATTTTGTGTATTGTATTATAATAATTAATTAATCCTGTTGTTCTAATAATTGTCTACCATGTTAAAAATTGCATAATCAAGTAGATAATTTTATAGCGATCTTAATCAATTATCCTAATTTGTCTAGCGCCAATCTGATCTACCATATAAAAATCATTGGCCAATTGAATAATATCACCGATTGATATTTTATAATGACTTCTCCTTATTCTCAGTGGTATTCCAAACGGTTTTTCTTCTTGCCTAAACTTTATCCATATTCTGCCTACATTAAGTATATTTTTAAACTCGCATTCCCATACTAAATCATAAATAGTATCTAAGGCTTGTCTACTAAGATTGTCATGACTTAGGATAATTTCTGGATCGGGCTCTTTACAGAAAAAAACTCTAACTTTCATATTCTTACAACATTTAGCTATTGTATTTCACATAGAATAATTACCAAATTGCTGCGCATTTCAATCAGTCCAAATGAAAATTCCTGCTGATTAATCCGTATCTTCGATATTGAATCAAGCGAATCATAAGCAATGTCATCATATTAGTATATTATGTAAAAACATCCTTGAAAAGGATTCAGAAAAAGCTGAAATATTCCGTAAGATAGAGCCTTATCTAACATTCCCTAATATCCGTCAACTACAAAGACAGGGCGCAGACATACAAACCAAGATAGAAGAATTGAAAGAATTGGATCAATCACTAAGACAGCGTGAAAAGGTAAAGGATGATGCTATAGTACAACCACCAGATCAACTTGTGTCTTTATCGGCTAGGTTGCAGAAAATTATATTGGATCATCACTTTGCAGTAGCCTAAACTATTAGCTAATCATCTACAATCAATGGCTTTGATTTGATTGAAGATTAATAAAATATTATCCCTCTAAAGGTAATGCCCTGTTCTATCGTTATTCTATGTTTATTAAATCTCTGTTTTATCTAAACTCAGACTATGGCTAGATGAAATGACAATAAGGAAAAAGAAACGTATGTTTATTAATTATGTATAATAATGTTTCCATGTTGGTTGTAAATAATATGGGGCTTTCACAGAAATCATTGGTTTTGAACTGTTTGCTCATATTAGCAATATCGGGGATGACATTATTCAGTGGAATCAGCATTAATTTGAATAACAATCAAGCACAAGCACAAGAGGATCAGCAACAACGAGTAGGGCATACAAAGGCCAACAAACTGTGGGAAACACCTGCCAACTTAAAGAACCCAGAATCAGTAGCTTATGCATCTAAACAAAATGTCTTGTTCGTTTCAAATGTAAATGGAAAACCAGATCAAAAAGATCAAAATGGATTCATTTCTAAAGTATCACCTTCTAATGGAAGCATAATTGAATTAAATTGGGTAAAAGGGCTAAATGCACCAAAGGGTATAGCTATTTCTAATGATGGCAGTAAATTGTATGTTTCAGATATCACTGACCTAGTAGAGATAGATATTGCTAGTGGAAAAATAATCAAGCGATTCAATGGACCAGGAAGCTCTTTCCTTAATGATGTTGTAGCAGATAATCTAGGAAATATCTATGTATCTGATACAGGTACAAATACTATCTACAAGCTAGATACTAATCTTGGCAACAGTACATTATCTTCCTTACAAGTTTGGCTGCAAAGCCGCCAATTAAATGGTCCTAATGGTTTGCATATAGACAATAACAAAAATAAATTAATCGTTGTTTCTTTAGGACCTTTAAGTAAACCTGGAGGAGGCATGGAGGTTATCGATATAAAAAATAAGAAAATAAGCAGTTTGGGAAAAGCAGGAACCACATCTCCCTTTGGTAGTCTTGACGGAATAGTATCAGATGCTACCGAAACACATTATTATGTTACTGATAATCCTGCAGGAAAGGTATATACCGTTAATGCTGATGGGACAGGATATGTTACTTTGATAGATTTGCATACACAAGGGGCTGCTGACCTAGGATCTAGACCAGGCCAAAGTACAATTATAATACCTCTTATGCAAGACAACAAACTTGTAGCTTACAAGTTAGTACAATAAATATTTGAGTGGTCGAAACGTACCATGCATCAGATGACAATATTCTTACCATTCAAATTATTTATTGTGATCCTTTCCAAACATTTTCAGAAAAGCTGCCATATGTTCCTTCATACCTAAATTTGAGGCGATTGTTATTTACTAATAGTCTTTTTGTTGATGCTTGATCCATTCTAGTCGCTTCAATACCCTCAGGTAATTCTATTACTGCTCTGTGGATCTTTCTTGTTACTGGATTTCTTATGGGTTCAAGCCATGCATCTACAATTTTATTACTTTTATTGCCAATGGTCATGTGACTCCTGATACCCTTCATTTCAAATCTAATATCTGCTCTTTTCACCTCGTCATGTTCTTCTATAATACTAGCATAAAGTGCAAAAGGACCACCATTACCTGCTTTTCCAATTATAATTGTTGATAGTACATCAAATTGTGCATCGTCAGCACGGTAATCTACATAATATGATGCTCTTCCATGCCCTTCATGTATTGGTCCAGGCCAAGAACCAATGAATGCCATATTAAGTCCATCTAGTCTAATAGAATTGTTATGGTGGCGATAACTACCATCTATTATATGAATTCCACTTAGCCCATCACAGTTCCCGTAGGTCGGTTTTGCATTAAACTGACATGGACATCCCCAGTCGCAATTACAAGCATCCAAGTAGTATACATGCATCTTCCATCCTGATTTGTATTTATTTGTGGTCGTTTCATAATATTTTATCTTTGGTATATCGTTATTGTACATATCTATCCTTAATGCCTTGCTGTCTTAAATGGATGGATTAGATTTAATGACAGATTGTGTCCCCAGCTGGCCTAAAGATGTCATCGGTTTACACGATATGCCCTATAGGTACAACACATCATTTGGCGCTCGCCACTCGTGATCGAAATGCAAAATAAATTATTTATCATCATAGAGATGCAAGTCTATATTGGACGCAGCATTCCTATACTATTTATAATCTCGCCTGCTGCATAGAATACGCTATTTCAAATATGATTATACTGGGATCTACAAGAATCCAATATTGTCTTTATTAAAACTTTAAGAATTAACAGAATTAAATAGAATGACTCATCCACTAACTGCTACTATCTATAGCTATCACTTTATGAGCATCTTATAGCACCTTAAATATTGCACGTACCTACTAGCGTAGGCCAATTAGCCAAAAGTCTTATTTTTAGTACTCAAAAACAGATTCTAATAGGTCAAGGCAATGGTGACATCCTTCCTTATCGGCATGTTTCTGGACTAGATCTAGAAGTTTAAGCAAGTCATTCATCACCTCATTTCTGGTCATTAACTTTAATGGTGGTATGATTTTCTCGTTTTCTATATCAGTCGTTATATTCACTCTTGAAAGGGACCAATCGATGGTATGCTGCATATGATCCTTGCTTAGCCTCTGCATTTAAGCCAGAGGCCGCAAGGTTTTGTGCCTACTCCTAAATGATACGTAAAGCTCTTTTAACGAGTTCTTCACATTGATAAAGTCATATGAAGTGTTATTTTGTTCTACTAAATTATTTTATAAGAACAAAAAATTTATCCACAGCTAAGTATAGTCATATCTGTGTAAAAGAACGCATATTTTGAGTTTGTGCTCACTGCTAATCGGGTAAATAGAGTTAATAATTGTCATAGTTATGATTAATACCCAAATTTATGCGCATCAAAAAAGTGGAAATTTTTACTACTTTATTATCCTTATATTTTTGAAAATCGCTTTCTTCAAATCGTCCAAATTCATTGTAGGATGTATTTCCACGTTGGCATCGAATCCCTGAAATAAAGGTTCTACAATTGCAGGTATCATATCTGGACTTGGCAAATCCAAAACAAAAACGAAAGTTCTGTTTCCATTTACTTCAGTAAAGTATGCAGCCTCACAGTTGAACTTCTCGGCATAGTCTTCGATAGTCTTCAAGAAATTAGGATCTTTGACCGCCTTGTTGCCGGCAGTTGTTGGAATCATTGCTCTAACTAATACTCTCATATCAATTCGTCAAAGCCCGGTCGTGCCCTGATAATTAATCTTTCTATATGAATTCAGAATGATTATGCAATGAGCATAATTCCTACACATTATCTTTTAGGTGCGTCCTCTCAACATTAGTCAAGTTTCCTATCAGTATAAGCAGAAGTTGAGCAGGTTTTTTTACCAGGTAATAAAAAGATAGAAAATATTGAGACGTCAGTCTATACATATGAAGCGGCATTTTCAATAATATTTATAATCTCCCGTGCGGCATATCGTTAATAGAAACGGCTATTTCAGAAATAATTATATGTATTTGAATCCGAGATTGTTACTGTCTCGATAATCAATTCGTACTTATGTCTCACTTAAAACTGATTATGTATACTGTATTTAAGGTCTGAATTGACCCTCGAATAATCAAATAGAACAAAAATTTTTCTATCTGACTGCTATATTGTCACTTCATTTTCCTGTTGCATTGAGGACTAATTGGGCGATCTCCTGTGGATGTGATTCAAGTGGCGCATGGCTAGCCGGAAGTGAGATAGTAGTAGCATTCATCTGTTTTGTGAACATGTGTTCGACAGCAGGAGGGATCATGCGGTCATTCTCAGAGACCTGGTACCAAGTAGGAACTTGCTTCCAAGTCGGAGGGACAGATTTTTCAGCAAAACTGAAGAAATTTCATTTTATATCTTAATATAGATGTTAAAAGGTAGACTATGAATGGAATCGTTATTGACAATCGCTCTATCTAAAGAGTGCTTTGTTGCGTGATTCTGAACCTACATTGCGATCATGTAAATGGCGCCACTTGGTTGGGCTATCAGTTTGCCTTGTTCATCACAGCTAACGGGTTGTCTCGGCATCTATATATTCAGCTGCGCGCCTCATGATTGACATGCATCTAATTTTTATGAACATACCAAGTCTGTACATTTGATCTCTCAATTCAGAAAACCTCTTTAATGCGATATATTTCATAATGTAAATTAGACGACATTGTTTCCGACATTACTGATAGCACCAATTAAATAAGAAATTTTTGAATTGTTTTCACAGACAAGTAATGCGGAAAACCTTTGTTAAGCTCGACTATTAGACTACAAATTGTAAGCAGGTTACCACTTGGTGACTAATAACCGTAATATGCCGCGCCGATTCTGTCTTACCATGTCTTGGTATGTTTACGTATAGTATTAAATGAACCAGCCATAAACACTCTAAATATAGTATACACATAGTTTAATTTTTAAAAGAGAACACTTATCAAAGCATTCCAGAGAATTTCTAACCTATAGAAGGCAATGCAAGCATAGAAAAACTTATTAAAATACCTTTACATATCCCTCTGATGTCATCAGTAGAGTCTTTAAGAGAAGTTGTCCGACGATTGGAAGACACGTTTAACGATCCACAGCGTAGAGAATTATCTTATTTTGATTTTTATGACGATTCCTTGACTTTTCATGATTTTCCTCCAAATCAACCAGCCAACAAGGAAGGTTTTAAACAGTTTATTTATCTCCTATGGAAAGCATTCCCTGATATAATAATCACTTTCGATGATATCGTAATCGAAGGAAATAAGGTGGCATGCAGATACAACTTATCTGGAACCCACAAAGGTCAATTTGAGGATCTTCGGCCAACCGATAAACAATTCAGGGTCAATGGTATGACAGTATTTTCTTTTCGTAATGCAAAAGTCATAGAACGTTGGAATGTAGTAGATATGAAGTCATTGATGGAACAGTTGAGGACCCAATCCTGAGCCATGTTTGTCATTCGCATAGATCAACACCGGCGGTAAATTGGACAAATCTAATGTTCTAAACAGATACTGTCCTTAACATATTGAATGAGGACACCTCATGATAGATATGCACCTAATTTTTGTCATCACAACAAAGCGTCAGTCTATGCATTTTATGTCTCGGTTCAGAAAAGGTTTATAATCTGGCGCGCCGCACATCTGTAATAGAAGACGCTATTTTCGAGATAAATAAATTAGATCTGCTGCAAAATCTGAAATACTCAGACGTATTAAAATTACTGGACATTAACATAATTAATTAGTCAGTTTACATGGATTAATTGTTACTACTATCTATAGATATCAGATTCTTGCAAATCAGAGCTAAAATTTAGCTGGTCGGTCGGCTCTTAGGTTCTATTGTAGAGGGGCAAAGCCACTAGCAGGTTGGTTAGTATATCGGGGGATCTGGTACCAGGCGCAGTTTCTGGGGCTGATATGTAACCCGGACGCTATAGTTTTGGCACAGCTGTCACTATTACATCCACAATTTTATCATTTCGAAGATACAGCGCAAGCGCAAGACAAGATCAATATTAAGAAGCTTGTTGTAATAATAATGGTAATCATAATAATGAGCGAATTTGCATTCTTTCGATTTAGAAGCCATAATATGCTAACTATAGAAGAAGAACAGCATAAGGATGAGATCGTTGAACTAACAGAAGAAGTTCTAGATACAAAAGGTATGGAATGTGATTCCAAAATATCAAAGATCTCTGAGGAACAATTAAGAGAAATTCTTGAAGAAGTAAGGAAATTACGAAGGAAAAGAAAAAGACTACTCTCAACAGCAGGTGATAGTACAGAAAAAGAAGAAGAAGTAGTAGTAGAACATCCGAATGAAGAAGAAAGCCCATATATCAGATAGTGGCTATATATCCTATAGAGGCGCTTGAATTCCATAGATGGTAGAAAGCCTTACAACCCGCTGGCTTTTAGCCCTTGGCTTAGCTACGTTATGTTTTGGAATATTTCTATTTGTGTTGCGAATTCCAATACGAACAATAGGCATATTTTTTGCGTTAGGAATACCTTTGATTTTATTATGGCTATATGTTGGTGATAAATCAAGACAACAGCAGTCATATGATGGGAAGACAACTAGTGATCCTGATAGTAGTAACAATCCCGACCAACACCAACTACAACAGCAATGTATATGTTCTATCTGTAAACATGAGCAAGCAGAAGTATGTCTGAATCAAAAATGTGCATGTTGTACTATAATGAAAGGAAATAAGGTAGTCGGACATAGCATTAATCCATTGCAATAGATAGCACTGTAGATAGTATGTTGTATTACACGATTGTCACAAATATACTATACTATTATGAAGGGGCGCGCCTTTCCTAATTAGCCTTTGATTATGACATTGCTGCTATCGCAACATGAGCTTATTAAATGGTTGAGTGATAAAATATCGAGGAGTGTTAGCTTCATCAAATGGGCGGCTCCTGAATAGACTCGAGCAGTCATCATCAAATAGTGGATCTCAAACATCATCTATAATTATTTTACTTAAAATCATCCGAATAACCTTTACATCCATAATTATTCATAGTTTAGATTAGCCCTATATTCATTAAAAGTAAGTAAAAATGATAGCCTATCTGTACTAATAATAAGATAAAGAAAGACTGCAGTTTGAAATACTATTCAATTGACTATTAATTTAGATTTTGAATTTTGATTTTAGCCAGATAATATTTATATAAAATATTGAGAATGGTTTTCCTAATGAGAAAGAACACTATATTGTGTGTAAGTCTCCTGCTTTCAGTAGCACTCGGATTCTCTATACTAGCCAATGCTGGTTTCAACGGCGCGCCGTCAGTATTTGCACAGACAATAACACCGAAAATGCACTTGGAGGAAGGGCTTAAGGCATTAAAAAGTGGCGATAATCAAGGAGCAATGATGCACTTGAATGCAGCAGATCAGGGTCTTACTAGTGCTTCCGATCAATCTGCAAAGATGCACTTGGATCAAGGAATTCAAGCGTTAAAGAATGGAGACAATCAAGGCGCAATGATGCACTTGAATGCAGCAGATCAGGCGCTTAAATAGTATAAATTAGTAAAAATAGAGCTTATTTCAGGATAAATTTTTTTCATTTTGGACGTACGCCGACAACTGACATACGAATGAAGTTTAACCCTCATTAGTGTCTATATATGAGGCCTATACAGAGAAGGGCTTATGTAGATAATGCTTATAATCTCGTATGCTACACATCTGTATTAGAAGACACTTTTTTCCGATATAATTATACAGGATCTGACGTTTTATCCGATTTACTTTGATTCGGATTACTAATATGAGAGTCGGTTATCTACCTACGGGCGCAGTTGAAGGTCCCCATGTCTCCAACATGTCTTTGGAGGTAGGGCTAGCGCGAGTGGTAAATCCATCGCCGAAGTGACCAAAGAGGCGCTTGCTAACCAATCGATAAAGAGATTTGTAGATCCAAAAGACATCGCGGCTCTTGCCCTGTTCCTGGCTTCAGATAGTGCGCGTTCAATTTCAGGACAGATGATCTCCATTGATGGCGACTCGCAGACAGCAGGATAGGAATAACATGTGAGAAAAGGCTTTTGCCTTATAATAAGACAATGTTAACATCATAACTCCGCGTTATCATTGATTGATTTACTAGGCATAGCGCCGATCTATAGCCGCATTCACGACAAATCGTAGAATAGCCTCTTCGACTATAAAACTCGAATTCATTACAAAAATCAATATTATCTAGTACAATTTTGGCTATAGTATGGTCTGAGATGATCGCTTTAGTGTTGACTTCTAATCAGCCTACATAAAACTGGCTCCAGTATCGATAGCCGTCTCAAAGAAAGACACCAATTAGATTATCAAGTGATGCTAGTTTATTGTCGATGATGAGCTAAAGAATAGAGAACTACGTCACCCTATACTTCCTCTAGGATTGATTCTTTCTATTCATTAGAAGTCATAACAGCGAACAGTTATCTATCGTAGACTTTAACTCAACCAGCAATCGAATTCATCTTGCTATTGCTATGAATAATTAATTGCGGTCGTCATAATCATAGCCCACTCCAGCAGAGAAAAGGAATGCAGAATAAACTGTTCTAGTAACTAAATCATGAATGATATGCCATATCTGAACCCACAGTTTGGCTAGCCGCATTCATGTTTACGGGTTGTCATCCAACAGTCCCACTTATTATCGAATCTGAAATAATCGCGTCCAATGTAGTTAGTGCATAAAAACCTGTGATAAATGACTATTATACAAATAATAATCGCTGAATGAAACTGTTATCCTGTATATAGTTATAACTACTATGTATAGGTAACATATTCCATTGAATATTTAATCTTCTATTCCCAGTTTACGAACTCCTATATTGCTTGATGGTATCACCTACAACTTCAATCAGGCCTTCAATAATATATATGATAGCTGCATTCCATGTTACTCTAAATGCATTATATTTTTGACGAGATATCTCTCAAGGAAAAGATGAACTACAGCTGATAGTATAATCGCGTATATCACATCTCCTTTCCTAAAGCTCATTTACAGTATAGATGCAATTAACTTGTAATATATCTTACAATTCACACTAGCTAGTATTATGACTACTAAGTTAGAAACTAATACTCGATTTAAATAGTTTCCTTGCATGATGCATATTGGATGCAAGTAGGAATTGATAGTTTCGCAGCTTGGGATGATGCTAGCATTTCAGTAAGCCCTTCTATGCGTTTGCGAAGACTAGTAGAACAAATTGAATATGCAGATAAAATTGGGTTAGATGTCTTTGGAGTTGGCGAACATCACCGTAAGGAATTTCTCGATTCCGCTCCTGCTGTCATCCTTGGAGCAGCAGCAGCAAGAACTCAACGCATACGTCTTACCAGTGCTGTAACAGTATTGAGCGCTGCTGACCCTGTAAGACTGTATCAAGAATTCGCAACAGTGGATCTTTTGTCGCAAGGTCGGACGGAAATGGTTGTTGGCCGTGGCTCGTTCATCGAAGCATTTCCTCTGTTCGGATTAAAATTGGAAGACTATGACTCACTTTTTGAGGAGAAACTAGATTTGCTGCTAAAAATTTGTAATAATGAGCACGTCCAGTGGTCTGGAAGATATAGGCCTTCGCTTACTGGACAGGGAATTTATCCGAGGCCTCTACATAAGCCTTTGCCGATTTGGATAGGTGTGGGTGGGACTCCAGAATCATTTGTACGTGCTGGTTTGCTTGGACTCCCATTGATGGTTGCAATCATTGGAGGCGAGACACGCAGTTTCAAGCCACTCATTGATCTGTATAGGAGAGCTGGAAGGGAAGCTGGCTATTCAGCTGATCAGTTAAAAGTAGGCGTACATTCCCTAGGCTATGTTGCAGAAAGCACACAGGAGGCGGCTAATGACTTCTTTCCGGGATACGCACATACCATGACTGAGATTGGTAAGGAGCGTGGATGGCCTAGGATTACACGTGCAGATTTTGATGCACAGACTGGTCCTCAAGGCGCACTGCTCATAGGCGATCCGGATGAAGTGATCCAGAAGATTATTAGGCACAGCAAGGCATTAGGAGGCATCTCAAGGATCACTTTCATGATGAACCCAGCTTCATTACCGCATGAGAAGCTTATGCGAGCTACAAAATTAATAGGCACACACATCGTTCCTGCACTTCATGAAGAATTAGATGGAAACAATGATGGATAAGACATTTGAAAATTTCTAAATACTTGGATTTGTTGTAGACTTGGATGGTCTTTGCTGTATTCTGAGTCAAATTCTGTAAAGTCTGAAAGTTACTGAAAATCTTTATATTATAACCTAATAAAGAATTATCTCCTATACAAAGTCAGGCTATAAAGTCAAGCATAATTTTAGAAATACCAGGTTCTGTGCTTTCTTTGTCCCTACTGTATATATTATAATTACTCAGGCTACGTAGAAAACATTATCAATGTTATGAGATTATTTAATCAGTACATATTGGAGGTTGTTCTCTATTTTACGATCTTTTTAGCCTAGATCAAATGCTCTCCTAATAAGCGTTTCATGATTGACATTATGGTTTCATCCTTCCTGTTTCTTTGATCGTATAACATTTTGGAATAACTACGTTTCATCTGCTATTAGTCATATGTTCTCCATATTAGTATCTGCTCATATAGCTATATCTTGAGGTTAACTTATATAAAATACTTCCACACAAAAATAGATTAACTTATGCTATACAAAGTTGCAATTATCAAGCCATCTTTGATAAGGGAAAAAGATAGCAAATGACAATAAAGACAATCGTCAGCAGCTCGTTTGTAGATTTCCTAAATACAATTTATCCAATTTGGGTTATGCGGACTACTTGGAATATTTTATAGGTCATCTAGTTCTACATATTGGCACAAAAGGAATCGGAAAAGGTCAATATATTTTGCAAAATCGAACCCTGTTTAACATTCCTTAATGTCCATCATCAACAACAAAGACAGGGCGCCGATATACAGACTAAGGTAGAGGAATAGGGAGAATTAAATCAGTCTCCATGACAGTGTGATAAAAATAAAAGATGATGCTATAGCACAACTATCTGATCAACTAGTATCATTATCAGATAGGTTGCAGGAAATCGAAAGAAGACAAGTATAATCTCCACTCACTCTAATCGGTTAACACAATTGTACTGATTCGTGCCCAGTTTTGAATCGTAGTAATACCTCCTACACTCCATTTGTATTTCTAGAAACTCTCCTTGGTAGACTCATGTTTAATTGTACAGGTGATTGATTTATTATAGCATAAACACGATATATCATAAAGCTACTCTAACGTATTTTAGATAGATTCCTTCGATGTCCATTATGTCATATGTTTTTAGAAAGATATAGCTAACTCTATCAAAAGCAGGATCTCTACAGAGCCTTTTTATCTTTGACGAATACATATAGAATCAGATATGGCTAGACGTCAAACAAAGATCAGATATGTCTAGAGATTGTGAACAAATTGTAAATCGGTCAAGTTTTCTTACACATATACTAATTTTAGGTAGTGGTTTCGCAGGTATTGAAGTCCTGAAAAAGCTTCAGAAGGAGTTTAATACTAATAACACTATTGAAATTACTTTGGTTAGTAGAGATAACTTTATTCTCTTTACTCCTATGCTTCCTGAAGTAGCGTCTGGCATGATCGAAACGAGAAACATAGTAACACCAGTCAGAGCATTTTGTAAAAAAGCCAAATTCTATCATGCCAAAGTTAAATCTGTAGATCTTAATAGCAAGAAGATTACTTTGACTCATGCAATCGGCAGCCAATCTCAACCAAATGGTTGGCATGAACGCATATTGAAATATGATTACCTTGTTATCGCATTAGGAAGTGAGAACGATTTCTTTAAAATGGATGATGTGCAGAAATATTCTTTTACAATGAAGAGTATAGATGATGCTATTATTCTAAGAAATCATATCATAAATGTTCTGGAACAAGCAAGCCTTGAAGAAGATAATGTGGAACTAAGAAAAAGTCTACTAACCTTTGTAGTAGTAGGAGGAGGATTCAACGGTGTTGAAACCGTAGGAGCAATTAATGACTTTATCCGTGAATCCATTAAGGATTATTATAAAAATATCCAGTCAGAAGTAAGAGTAATGCTTATTGATACAAATGAAAAATTACTAGCAGAAGTAGATGAGAACTTAGGTGAATTTGCATTAGAAAAACTGAAAGTTAAGGGTGTAGAATTCATGATGAAGTGTCCTGTTACTGGAGCAACTATAAATAGCGTAAAGTTATACGATGGTACAATAATTCCTTGTTATACTCTAATTTGGTCTGCGGGTATAACTCCAAGCAAGTTAGTAGCTGACCTTCCTTGTGAACACGACAAAGAACATAGAATAGCAGTTAATTGTTACTTAGAAGTGCTCAGCCATAGTGGAGTTTATGCGCTTGGTGATTGTGCATCTATACCCAACCCTCACACAGGAAAGCCTTATCCATCGACAGCACAACATGCTATTAGACAAGGCAAAGTTGCTGCAAAAAATATAATATTAGCAGTGAAAGGGAAGGAGGGAGAGAAAAATAAGGTGAAATTTGATTATAAAACTAAAGGGATGATGGCAGAAATTGGAAAGAGAACTGGAGTTGCTATATTATTTAATAATGTGAAGTTATATGGATTTCTAGCTTGGTGGCTATGGCGTACGTACTATTTAGCTAATCTTCCAACTGCAAGAAAGAAATTAAAGGTTCTTGGTGACTGGATCTCAGATCTCATCTTTAAACCAGATGTATCCATGATAACAAGACAGGAAAGGGAAAGGGAAAATAGGGAAAAGCAGACATAAGAAGGAAGGAGGGAGTAGAGGAAGACTTGGAAAAGTCTGGATCTATTGGCATGCCGTTAAATCTATCTACTCCATATGGAGTTGTAAAGTCAAGTATTTTATGGCATAGTGTTTATAATTAATTAACTATGAGCGATAGAAATGACATCAAACTATCAAACAATCTCCATCATCGCCAGAATCCATTCATACAAAAATCGAGGATCAACTGGTAACAGATGGCAAAACTACTGTAAGACCAATACAAAATGAACTAATAAAGAAACGTTATGCTAATTCAAAATTAACTTATCCATTACTTATAGTTGGTTTTTCAGGGCCTGGCATGATAGGATCTATTTACACAATATATTATTGAGCAGTTACAAATGCACCAGATATCATATGTAGATTCTGAATTCATACTGCCTGCTGTAATTTATATCGGTGGAAATGAGGCACCCATTCCATATTTATGCAAACAATAATGGAATGTATGCGTCATGGTATGCGAGGTACCAATATTTAATCTTGGTGCAGATTCAGTACTGAATACTGTTGTAATATGGGCCAAGAACATTGGAGGTTCTGCATTATTCCGGGACTATATTGGAAGCACAAAAGAGATACGCAGACGGTACAAAGGACTGTCTTATTA
>Ga0136846_1216063_pt1 | contig 13979 bp, 15 predicted proteins | sample HopSoiMetagenom2_FD_96841 | JGI IMG/M metagenome (GOLD analysis project Ga0136846, IMG submission 96841) | Grasslands soil microbial communities from Hopland, California, USA - 2 Assembly 2016 (version 4) | ecosystem: Environmental > Terrestrial > Soil > Grasslands | place: USA: Hopland...
CACCAAAGACTCTCGGAACCCATCGTTGTCGTCGACGACGAGCACGCGGATGCGTTCCGAGGCGCCGAGGGGGGCGGTCGCGCTCACCTCGGGAGCATCGGTCGCGTGCTGACGCGCGGCTATCCAGCCGATGCCGGGTTCGGCGGGGGAGAGCGGGGGTGGGTCGGATAGCCCACACGGACCGGGTCGCCCGCGAGGCTCCCCGATCCGACCGGGCCCGCTGGTATGCTCGATCCAGATGTGACCGCCCGGCCCGCCCGAGGGCCCGTGCGGTGCAACGAACCAACGTCGAGGCGGCACGCGATCGACGACGGCAGCCACCCGGGCGCCTCAGCAGATCGCGAAGCCGGAACGAGGAACGTACTTGGTGCGACATGCACGTTGCCCGGCGCGCGGGGACTCCCGCAGCGCGGGTCCACACGCAGCACCCGCAACCAGCGCCCGCCACAGTGGGGCCGACCACGCGAACGTTCCCGATCCGACACACGCCCCTCGCTCGACGCGAGAGGAGTGATCCGTTCCATGGATCAAGAAACAACCCCCGCGGCCACAACCGCGGAGCCGTCAGACGCGCCAACGCGCACCGATGGCGAGCCCACCACCGAACCCCGCCGCAACTCCGGTTGGGGCAAGGTCCAGGTGAAGACCGAGACCGACGAGCCCGCGAAGCCCGCGCCCGCAAAGACTGAGCGCTCGAAACCTGAGCCCGCGAAGACGGAGCCGGCGAAGACCGAGCGCTCACCGGCCCGTTCACAGAGATCGGCCGCGAGCGATGCTCCACCGACCGAAGCCCCGGAGCGGCCGAAGCCACAACGCCAGCCGCGCCAACCGCGGCCGATGGACAGCGACGCCGGACCCGGCTCCGTCGAAGCCGGTCCGCCGGACGGTGCGGACACGACCGAAGGATCCGGCGCCTCGACGGCCGCGCGTCGCCGCCGGCGTCGTGGCGGCCGTGGACGCGGCCGTGGTGGCGCGGGCGCCGCGAACGGCAGCGCGACCGCCGACGCGGCGGATAGCGAAACGACGGGCACCGACGCGGCGGCCGAGGAAACGACCGAGCCGAAGCCGCGTCAACAGCGGCCGCGCCAACCCAAGGTCGATCCGGCCGCCGATGCAGAAACGCCGGTGCCGGACGCCGACGGCGACGATCACACGACGACCTCGAACGCCCGCCGGCGTCGTGGCGGCCGCGGCCGCGGTGGCAAGAAGCCCGCGACCACAGAGGAGTCCGAGACCACCGAGACGCAGCGTGACGACGCGACGCCCGACGCCGACGAAGCCGGCGCGGCGAAGCCGCGCCGGCGCAGGGGCGGTCAGCGGCCCGACCAGCCCGCGCCCAAGGACGCGCCCAAGACCAAGAAGCCCAAGACGATCGAGGAGCAGATCGCGGCCGGCGGCCCCACCCGCGGGATCCGCACCACGCGCACCCGCACCGGCCGCGACGGCCGCGACGGCCGACGTCGCCGCGAGCAGGCTCCCCCGCCACCCCGCGTCACCGACAAGCTGATGGCGATCACGGAGCACGGTGAACGCGACCAGATCGCGGTTCTCGAGGAAGACGTCCTGGTCCAGCATTACGTGACCCGCGCCGGCGCGACGTCGATGGTGGGCAACGTCTACCTCGGTCGCGTGCAGAACGTCCTCCCCGGCATGGAGGCCGCGTTCGTCGACGTCGGTCGAGGCCGCAACGGCGTCCTGTACGCCGGCGAGGTCAACTACAGCCCCGAGGACATCGAGGGTCCCGCCCCACGGATCGAGCACCTCCTCAAGGCGGGCCAGTCGGTGATGGTTCAGGTGACCAAGGATCCCATGGGCGGCAAGGGCGCCCGCCTGACGGCGAACCTGTCGCTCGCCGGCCGCTTCCTCGTCCTCGCGCCGAACCAGAACCTCCAAGGCATCAGCCGCCGCCTCGGCGACGACGCGCGCAAGCGGCTCAAGTCGATGCTCAAGCGCGTGAAGCCGCCCGAGCACGGCGTGATCGTGCGAACGGCCGCCGAAGGCGCGACCGAGGAGGAGCTCGAGGGTGACCTGCGCCGGCTGCTGGACATCTGGAACGACATCCAGAACAAGGCGAAGAAGGGCAAGGCGCCCACGGTCCTGTACGAGGAGCCGGAGCTCACCGTCCGCGTCGTCCGCGACCTGTTCACCGACGAGGAGTTCAAGGGCCTCGTCACCGACTCCCCGCGGGTGTTCGACAAGATCGAGGGCTATCTCAGCGAGGTCGCGCCCGACCTCGCACAGAAGGTCACGTTGCACGAGGGCGCGCTGCCGGTCTTCGAGGAGCACCGCATCGTCGAGCAGATCCACAAGGCGCTCGACAAGAAGGTGTGGCTCCCGTCGGGCGGGTACCTCTTCATCGAGCGGACCGAGGCGATGACGATCGTCGACGTCAACACCGGCAAGTCGGTCGGCAAGACCAACCTCGAGGCGACGGTCGTCAATACGAACCTCGAGGCCGCCAAGGAGGTCGCCCGGCAGCTGCGTCTGCGCGACATCGGCGGGATCATCGTGATCGACTTCATCGACATGCTCCTGGAGAAGAACAAGAAGCAGGTCGAGGACACGATGCGCGACGCGCTCGCGCTCGATAAGACGCGATCGCAGGTGTTCGAGATCGGGCCGCTCGGGCTCATGCAGGTGACCCGCAAGCGGGTATCCTCCGGGCTGGTCGAGTCCTTCTCCGAGACCTGCCCGACCTGCGAGGGCCGGGGCATCATCCTCACCTACGACGTGCGCTGACCGTTGTTGAGATACGAAAGGAACCCTCCCCATGTACGCGGTGATCAAGACGGGCGGCAAGCAGCACAAGGTGCAGGCCGGCGATGTGATCGAGGTCGAGAAGCTGATCGGGGCCGACGAGACGCTGACGTTCACCCCGCTGCTCGTGGTCGACGACGACGGGAAGGCGCACACCGGCCAGGCCGCCTCGAAGGCGACGGTCACGGCCAAGGCCGTCGGTGAGACCAAGGGCGACAAGGTCAAGGTCGTGAAATACCGGCCCAAGACCGGCTACTCGAAGAAGACCGGGCACCGGCAGCAGTACACGTTGATCGAGATCTCCGGCGTCAGCCTCGGCTGACCCGGGCGAACCTGATTGGTACCCTGGACGACCTATGGCACATAAGAAGGGCGGCGGCTCGTCTCGCAACGGGCGCGATTCCAAGGCCAAGCGCCTCGGAACGAAGGTCTACGGCGGCCAGGTGGTCACCGCGGGCTCGATCATCGTGCGCCAGCGTGGAACCCGGATCCATCCCGGTGAAGGCGTCGGCAAGGGCGGCGACGACACGCTGTTCGCCACGCGGCCCGGGCAGGTGCGCTTCCACGAGTCGCGCGGCCGCACGTACGCGGCCGTCGATCTCGCCTCTGGCTAACCGCCGTTGGCGCGAGCCGCGGCGACCGCGGCCCGCGTTTCCTTGACCCACACCTCGATGCTGTCGCCGACGATGTTCGACGCGTTGGCGAGGTAGCCCGCGTTGCGCCGGCGCTGCTTGCGCTTGGACGGCGCGCGGTTGCGGTTGAACGGTCCGATCAACGTCGGCGGCGGGGCGTCCGACGTCGCGAGGTCCGGGTGCAGCGGCGGCGGCTTGCTGAAATAGAACGCGGTCACGCGCTTGTCGCCGTCTTCGACGGAGCGGACGAGGAGCACCGGCGATCCCCAGATCCGCTTGACGCGCTCGACCGCCGTGAGCGAGATCGATCGGATGCCGAGGCTCGGCGAGTCGAAGCGGATCGCCTGGTCCTCAAGGGTGAGCGTGCCTTCGACGTCGTCGGGCGAGCGGTCCAGCTGGACCATCCACACCTTGGTCGGCTCCGGCATGCGCCTATCTTGCGCTCCGGCGTCGTCCGCGACCACCTACGCTAGACGGATGCCGTTCGTGGATGAATGCACCGTCTTCGTCACCTCGGGCAAGGGTGGCGACGGCTCCGTCTCGATGCATTCGGAGCCGTACAAGGCGCGAGGTGGCCCCGACGGCGGCAACGGCGGCGACGGCGGGTCGGTCATCCTGCAGGTCGACACCGGGGTGCACGATCTCTCGTGGCTCGCCGACCACCCGCACCAGCGAGCGGCGCCGGGCAAGAGCGGAAGATCGGGCAAGCGGGACGGTCGCGAGGGCGACGACCTCGTCCTCAAGGTCCCCGATGGCACGGTGGTGTTCGACGAGCGAGGGCTCGTGGCGGACCTCGTCGGGGATGGCGCCCGAGCGGTGGCCGCCACCGGTGGGCGCGGCGGCAGGGGCAACGCCTCGATCGCGACGGCTCGCAACCGCGCCCCGCGGGTCGCCGAGCCGGGGGAGTCGCCGGAGGAACGCACGCTGCATCTCGAGCTCCGGACCGTCGCCGACGTCGGGCTCGTCGGGTTGCCGAACGCCGGCAAATCGACGTTGTTGTCGCGGCTGACCGCGGCCAAGCCAAAGATCGCCGCCTATCCGTTCACCACGCTCACACCGAACCTCGGTGTGGCCGGCGGCGACGCGGAGCGATTCGTCGTCGCCGACGTTCCCGGTCTGATCGAGGGCGCCGCGGCCGGCAAGGGGCTCGGCCACCGGTTCCTTCGGCACATCGTGCGGTGCCGGGCGCTGGTGCTCGTGGTGGACCTTTCCGCGGACGATCCCGCCGCCGACCTCGCGGTGCTTCGCGCGGAACTGGCCGCCTATGACGCGGCGCTCGCAGCGCGTCCCGCGGTGGTCGTCGGCACGAAGGCCGACCTCGTCGACGACGCGGCAGCGCGTGCCGCGACGCTCGGCGGCGGTACCGCGATCGTGTCGGCGATGACCGGCGACGGGATCGAGGAGCTGCTGGACAGGCTCGGGCTGCTCGCGCGGGAGGCCGCGGCGGCGGAGCCGCCGCGGCACGCGACCGTGGTCCTGCGCCCCGGCCGCCCCCGGTTCGTCGTGACCAAGCACGGCGCCGGTTGGGAGGTCGAGGGCGCCAAGGTCGAACGCTTGGTGATGGAGACCGATCTCGACGACGACGAGGAGGTGGCCCGCCTCCAGGCGCGGCTCAAGAAGGAAGGGGTCGATCGCGCCCTGGCCGCCGAGGGCGCCAAGCCGGGCGACGAGGTCTCGATCCGCGGCCGGGTGTTCGAGTACCAGGCGGACCGCGACCCGGGGCACACGCCCGGCGAGGAGGAGCCCGCAGATGCCTGACCGTGCCCGACTGCTCGAGGACGAAGCGGCGGGGGCCGCCGCGTTCGACGCGGTCCTCGGCACGATCCCGGACCACCGGTGGAACGAGCCGACCGTCACTCCCGACGGGTGGACACCGATCGTGCTCGTCGCGCACGTCGCCGGGTGGCTCGACGAGTGCTCCGAGGTGCTCGAGGCGATGCGGGCGGGAACCTGGGATCCGAACGCCCCGGAGGAGCCCGTGGAGATCCTCAACGCACGGCAGGCGTCGCGGGCGGCCGCGCTGACGCGGTCGCAAGCACAAGTCCTCGTCGCGGCCGCCCGCGTGCGCGCCCGGGCCGCCTGGAGCGCCCTGCCCGAGCTGACGCCCGACGCCTGGAGCTGGTTCGAAGAGTCGGGCCCGAACCACTACGCGAAGCATGTGCACGACCTCTCGGCCTGGCTCGCGGGCACCGCCTCCGATCCGAGGGTGGGCGCGATGCTGCAAGACGACGCGGAGGCCTGGGTCTCGTTCGGCGCCCTCCTCGAGGCGGTCGACCCCTCGGCGCGTGACGCCGAGGGATGGTCGGTCACCGACGTCTGCTTCCATCTCGCGGCGTGGTTCGGCAAAGGGGCGGACTGCGTGGAGCACGGCGCCGGATGGGGTCCGCCGTGGGAGATCGACGCCGATCGCCCCACCGAGGAGGTCAACGCGGCGTTCCTCGCGCGGTCGCGCGCGATGACCCTGGAGCAGGCGCGCGTCGCGCTCGATGACGCGCGCGATCGCCTGCGCGCGGCGTTCTCTGCGCAGACGGACCCTTCCGACGGTGTCAAGGACGTCTTCAAGGAGTGCACCGTCGACCACTACGCGGAACATGTGCCGATGCTGCGTCGCCTCACCGGTTCGGAGGGGTCCGTGGCCTAGACTCCGCTGCGATGGGAACACGCCTGGGCGTCATGGGCGGCACGTTCGATCCCATCCACGTCGGTCACCTCGTGACGGCAGAAGAGGCCCTCCACCAGTTCGCGCTGGACGAGGTCGTCTTCGTGCCCACAGGCCGTCCGTGGATGAAGGAGCACGACGTCGTCGCCTCAGCGGAGGACCGCTACGCGATGACCGCGATCGGGATCGAGCCCGAGCCGCGGTTCCGCGTTTCACGCCTGGAGGTCGACCGCGGCGGGGCGACGTACACGGTCGACACGCTCCGCGCGCTCCGTGACGACGTTGCCGGCGCCGAATTGTTCTTCATCACCGGCGCCGACGCGATGCTCGAGATCATGCGATGGAAGGAACCCGAGACCGTGTTCGACCTGGCCCACTTCATCGCGGCGACGCGACCGGGCTATGACGTTGCGGCGTTCGATGCGATGCCCGACGTCACGGTGATGCATATCCCGGCCCTTGCGATCAGCTCGACCGACATCCGGGCGCGGGTCCGCGAGGGCCGCCCGATCCGGTTCCTCGTCCCCGAGGGCGTGGAGGCGCACATCCGCGCCGAAGGTCTCTACCGATGAGCGACGACCGGCTGAAGCCGTCGCGCGCATCGCGGTCGGCGCGCGTGGAGAAGCGCTGGCGTATCCAGGCCGCGGTGGTGGCGGGTCTCGTCATCGTCCTGATCGGGATCGCCTTGCTGGCGGGCAACGGCGGCAGCACGCCGTCGGCGTCACCGACGCCGCTGCCCTCGGTCGCGCCGAGCGGCGCCGCGCAGCCCAACGAGATGCTTGCGTTCTCGATCGCCGGCGCGCCGAGCGCGCTCGCGGCGACGATCGGTGGCGGCGACGCCGACGCCGCCGCGATCGTGCCCCCCGACCTGACGTTCGTGATGCCGGGCGCCGGCGAGATGAACTCCGACAAGATCCAGGAGCTGCCCGGCGACCAGATGCGCATCGGCGTGTCGAACATCGGCGGCGCGTGGGACGGCCACTACGCGACCATGGATCTCGACCGGTTCGGCGGTGTCGTCGACCGGCTCGGCGGCCTCAACGTGAACCTATCCGATGTCTATCCGGCCGGCGCCGAGGCGCTCGGGCCCGGCCCGACACAGCTGAGCGGCGCGCAGGTGATCTCGCTCCTGCGAACGCGCGCCGATGACACCGCCTCCCGGTTCGCAGACGTGATGCGCGCGTTCCTCGCGGCGCAGCCGGGGATGTCGCCGACGGATTTCAGCAGCACCGATGATGCGCAGTCCGTCTCGAGCATCCTCGACGCCGGCGTCACGCAGGTCGAGATCATGCCGTCGGAGGTGGTCGGCGGCTCGATCCTGTCGATCGCGCAGCCCGACCTCGATCAGCTGATGACCCAGATGTTCGGCACGACGCCACCCGTGCGCGCCGAGGTCCGCAACGGCAATGGAAGCCCCGGTGTGGGTGGCGCCGTCGCGGCGCAACTGATCCCCGCCGGCTTCCGCATCGTCCTGAGCGAGAACGCGGATACGTTCGACTACAAGACGACCGAGGTGGTCGCGAACGGGACGCAGAACCAGGATGCCGCCGCCGCGGCGCTCCACGCGATCGGGGTCGGGAAGATCACGGTGTCCCAGATATCATCAGGACTGGCCGACGTCTCGGTGACGGTCGGCCAGGACTATCACGGATGACGGACGTCGGAACGATATCGCGAGCGATCGCCCTCGCAGCGACGGAGGCCGCCCGCGACAAGCAGGCGACCGACGTCGTCGTGCTCGATGTGGCCGAGCTCCTGTCGATCACCGACTACTTCGTGATCTGCTCGGCGTCCTCCGACCGGCAGATCAAGACCGTCATCCAAGCCATCGAGGAGCGTGTTCGGCGAGACCTCGACCTGCGCCCGGTCCGGCGTGAGGGCGAGAGCGATGCCGGCTGGGCGCTCCTGGACTACGTCGACGTGGTCGTGCACGTCTTCGGCGAGGAAGAGCGCGCGTACTACGACCTCGAGCGCCTCTGGAGGGATGCCCCGCGTCCCGGATGGGGTGCCGACAGCGCGGCGCGGCACGCCGGTTGATCTACGGGAGGTACGCCTCAAGCGCGTCGGCGTCGTAGGGCGTCAGGTACAACAGCGCGATCCGGCCGGCGTCGTCGAACCGAAACACCCCGTGGATCGTTGTCTCGAGGGTCGGCGGCTGGGCGCCGTCCGCGGTGAAGGTCGCCCGCGCGAGCACGTCGAGGTTCTCGTCGGCGCCCGTGAGCTCATCCACCTGGATCGAGCCCGGCTCGATATGCGCCGCGAGCTCCGTCGCCACACGCGCGGCCTCTGCGCCGCCGAGGTGAAGGCCGCCCAGCGATCCGCCGCCCGACCACTGCAGGACCGTGTTGCGCGTGAAGATCGCGGGGAAGCGGTCGGTGTCCAGGCGCATGATCGATACCAGCGCAGGGAGCCACAGGCGCGGGATCGGGCGCCGGGTGTCGGGTGGCGACGACGCGAGGATCCCCTCGGTGAGCTCCGCGATCCGGACGCGCTTCTGTCGCTCGCGCACGTCGGGCTCGCGAACGGGCGTCGAGACTGCGGCAGCTTCGCGGGCGCGCGCCAGCGCCAGCGTTTCGCGGAGCTCCCGGCACCTGCTCCGGGCATGGACGAGCTCGGCCTCGGCCTCGGCGATCCCTTCCGCGAGGCGGGTCTGCGTCGCCGAGAGCATGCCCACAAGGGCCTGGGTCACGGAGACTCCTTCCCGCGCCGAGCGGACCGGAGTCCGCCCGAGCGATGGGTTACTTGTTGTCCTTGGCGAGCTCGGGCACCACGGTCACGCCGTGAGGCTCCGGGCGTGCCGTCTGCGGTAGCGGCATCTGGGTCGCGGCATGCAGTGTCGCCTTGCCGACCGCGATCAGCTCCTCGAGCTTGCGACAGTACTCCTCGGTACGGGCAAGCTCCGCCTCGGCGTCCGCGACGCCCGCCTCGAGCTCACGCTTCGTGCTCGACAGGCCCTTCATCAACAGCTCACTCATATGTCACCCCCGGTGACGGCGCCGACCCAGCGTCGGCTGCGTCCGCCGATCGTAGGAACATGCGGGGGATGCCGCATCGGCCGTGCGGCCATAGCCGAAGGGCGGATGGCTGAGACCGGTCGACCGCCCCGGTAGACTGAGCGCTTCCGGGCCCATAGCTCAGCTGGTAGAGCGCATGGCTGGCAGCCATGAGGTCAGGGGTTCGAGCCCCCTTGGGTCCACGAGCAGGTTTCGTGTTTCGGGTGATGTTGGTCATTCCGGCACTGAGGCTTGGCACGTATCCGGTTGATCTTTGACACCTGTTCCGGGTCACAGCTGACCGAGTGGCCGGCATCAGTTGGGCCGACCGCTCTTCGTGCTAGCCACCGGGCGTGAACGGGATCGGGCACCCTTCCGGACGCACCTGCTCCAAGTTCGCCTTCGTCCCCGTGCCGTACGTGCGGCTGTCGGGGGAGCTTCCGATAGGAACGAGCGCAGCCGAGTACTCGGCTTGCCAATCGCTGCACGCCATCGTCGAGTGCCGATGACTTAGCCACACTCCTGCGACGATAAGCACGCCACGCAGGCGGTGATGACGATGCGCCGGGTGCGGCGCGGGCGGCGAAGCTCCTGAAGTTCGCCTCGACGCTCGTCATGGGCGGATCGTATCCCTTGGCAACATGCGCCGCTCGCTCGATGTCGTCGTGTCACGTCGACGACACATGGAGTCGGTGAACGCCCGCTCGACGAAACATGAGGTCGCGGTCCGACCGACGCCCTGTCTACTGCGGAGACGGAATATCCGGATCGCGCTGGCGCCGATCCCTGGCGCGCTTGTATCGTGCGGAGAGTGATCTCGTGGCGGAAGGCCCGTCCGCTCGGCGTTGTTGTAGTCGTTCTCGTTCTCGTCGGGGTGACCGTCTACTTGGTCGCATTCCGACAAACGTCCCCCGGACCCGGATGGATCAAGGTCGGGTCGGTTGCTGATGTCCAGCGTCAGGGGGTAACCAAGGTGGACAACAGTGCCTACGTCGTCTCGTACGGCAACTTTCCCCCTTACGCGTTCGCCGCCTCGTATGACGACGCCGTCGAGGGGATGCACGAGAAGGTCTATTACTGCCCCTCGGATGGCTGGTTCTTCAACGAACCACACGCGACGAGATACGACATCGTCGGGAAGTACAAGCTTGGTCCCGACCCTTCCTCGACCCTGCCCCGTGTCGCCGTGACCGTCGTCGATGGGAACGTGTGGGTGGATCCTGCGCAGGCAGTCCCCGGGTTGGTCCCCGGTGCAGAGGCGGTCCGCCAACCGGCGAAGGGTCCTTACTGCCAGGACCCTCAAGAAGGTATCTAGACCTTCGCCGAGGTCTCTAAGCGGCGATCCGAACCGTGCACTCGCTCGACCGCGGCGTGCGCAGCTCGACATGAGCCGCGCCGCACGGTGTGCGCGCGGCGCGGCTCATCTCGCCGGAGTCGGTCCGGGATCGCGAACCATCCGGTCCACCACTCGGGAAGTCTTCAGTGGATGTCCGAGACCTGGACGCGCATCGGGCGCGTGTTGGTGGATGTCGTGATGAGCGCGCCATCTCAGCCGCTGCGGACGGCGCAGTCGATACGGACGACGGATCTCGGTCCTCGTCATCTCCATCACCTCCGCCTGACGCCGCAGCTTTAGCGTACGGCTCGGCGGAAACAGTTCCCGGCGGTTACGTCCCTGTGTCGAGAGGACTTTTTCGTCGCCGGGCGCAGCAAGGTCGGGTCAGACGGCGAGCGACTGCTGCGCTCGTTGGCCGGGCACGAAGAGCGCAGCTCCCAGCCCGACTAGCCCGATCAGCGCAAGCACGATCATCGATGCGCCGTAGGCGCGACTCGTGAGGCCGGAAACCAAGATCGTGCCGGCGATCGCGGTGCCGAGCGACGAGCCGAGATTGGAGATGCAACGCGATAGCCCGGAGATCTCGCCCTGTTGTTGTTCGGGGAACGCGGACTGCACGACGTTCACGGACGGGGTCAACATCACACCGACGCCAAGGCCGATCAGCAAGAGCCCGGGCGCGAACGCCCACGGACTCGGAGACCCGTTCACTAGCGTCAGCAACACGGCGACCCCGACGATCGTGGTGACGAAGCCGGCCATGATGAGGGTCCGCTGCGCGTACTTCTTGGCGAGCCGCTCCGCTGCAAGCGACGACAGCAAGATGCCGCCGGTCGCGGCGGTGAAGATCACGCCGGTCTGGATCGCGTTGTACCCGCGCACGACCTGCAGATATGCCGACACGACGAACGCGGTTCCCATGAGCATCAGCCATTGCGCGTTCTGGGTGACCAACCCGAGGTTCGACGTGCGGTTCCGGAACAATCCAGTCGACAACAGGGGTTCCTCATGCCGGCGTTCGCGGGCGCGGATGTGCAGGAAGAACGTGGCGAGGACGAGCGCGCCGACTGCGACCAGGGCCGCCATGAGCGCAAGGTTGTTGTCGGCGGCGAGCACGCCCATCACCACCAAGATGAGGCCCGCCCCGGACAGGATCGCGCCCAGCATGTCGAAAGGCCGGTCCGGGTCGGGCTCGATCGGATCGACGATGCCGCGGCTAAGCCAGATGATGATCGCGACGATCAACGCTTGAAAGACGAACGCCGCTCGCCAACTGATGGCGGTGGTGATGAGCCCGCCGATCAACGGTCCCGCCGCGGCGCCGACGCCGCCCATCCCGGTGATGATGCCGAAGGCCCGTGCGCGCGACGTCATGTCTTTGAACAGCAGTGTGGTGAGGATGTAGACGGGTGGGATCAGAAGCGCCGTGCCGACCCCTTCGAAGATCGAGTTGCCGAGGATCAGAACACCGAGGCCGGGAGAGATGGCGCTCATCAACGCGCCGATGCCGTAGACGAGCAGGCCGATCGTGAAGCAACGCTTTCGGCCCCAGCGGTCGGTGAGCTTGCCGCCGGGGATCATCAGGGCGGCCATCACCAACAGGAAGAGCGTGATCGCGATCTGGACGCCCTGCACCGTCGTGTGAAGGTCGGTGCTGATGTCGGTGATCATGACGTTCATGTTCGAGCCCGCGAAGCTGCAGATGAACTGCGCGAGAGCGAGCGGGACGAGGATCTTTCGCAGGGCTGCCGACGGCCGTCCGACGCTCGTACCTTCAGCCATGCGTCGCGCTCACGATCGCCTTGTCGTCGCGAGGTCGCTCGAGCTTTCCCGGAAGGGTGCCGACTCATCCTGCTGGGCGAGCGCCTCGTCGGAGCGACCCGGTGCCTCTGCGCGCATCTGCGCATGATACGTGGACGTCACCCGCTTCCCCGAGGGCCGGATCCCGCTCCGGGCGGATCGGCGGTTTCCCGCGGCGACGTTCGGGTACCCAAGGCCGCATGGATCGCCTCGACAGCAACGACGGCCACGGGCCGAGTCCGGACGGGGTGCGCGCCGTTCCACCTGGGCAGGCGGCCGCTCGTGAGGAGCTGGCCCGCCGTCTTGACCGAGTGACGCGCGTGAACCTGCGCCCGGTCGCGGCGGCGACACCGACAGGGTTCTTAGGCCTCGCGGCCGCGACCGTGGTTCTCGCGACGATGAATCTCGGCTGGATCCCGAGTTCCGAGGCGCACACCGTTGCGCTCGTCATGATCGCGTTCGTCTTCCCGCTGCAGGGGACCGCATCGATCTTCGGATTCCTGTCGCGCGACGGCGTGGTCGCGACCGCAATGGCGGTCCTTGCGGGCACATGGCTCACCGTCGGTCTGGCGATGCTGACGTCGCCGCCCGGGTCCACGAGCGATGCGGTGGGCGTGTTGTTGCTCGTCTCGGCGGTCGCGATGCTGCTCCCTGCGCTCGGCGCCGCGTTCTCCAAGCTCGTCCCCGCGCTCGTGCTCACGACCGCCTCTCTCCGGTTCGCCACCAGCGGCGTCTACCAACTCACGTCCGCGACGACGTGGGAGCGGGTCACCGGCTGGGTGGGGATCGTGCTCGGCGTGTTCGCGGTATACGCGGCCCTCGCGGCGTTGCTCGAGAGCGTCCAGAAGCACACCGTCTTGCCCATGGGGCGCCGCGGTAAGGGGCGCCAGGCGGTCGAGGGCGGCCTCACCGAACAGCTTCTCGATCTCACGCACGAGCCCGGCGTTCGGTCCCAGCTCTAGCTCTCGAACTCGGCGGGCGATGTTGGCGCTTGTCGTTCCACGGGTATGCCGGTGTGCGACGGCTTCGTAGACGATCAGGGAGGAGCGGAACGATGGCGGGGGAGTTGGAAGGCAAGCGCATCGCGGTGTTCACGGCGCCGGAGGGTGTCGAGGAGGTCGAGCTGACGACGCCGGTGGAACGACTCACCGACGCCGGCGCGATCTTGGAGTTGGTGTCGTTCGGGGCCGAGCAGGTGCAGATGATGAATCACCTCGACAAGGGCGGGACCAAGCCGGTGGACGTCCAGCTCGACGAGACCGACGCCGGGCAGTACGACGGCCTCGTTCTGCCCGGTGGGGTCGCCAACCCCGATATGGCGCGCGCGAACCCCGACGCGGTCGAGTTCGTCCGGTCGTTCTTCGAACAGGGCAAGCCCGTGGCTGCGATCTGTCACGCGCCCTGGATGCTGGTCGAGGCCGGGGTGGTGCGTGGGCGGCGGCTGACGTCGTATCCGAGCCTGCAGACCGATATCCGCAACGCCGGCGGCGAGTGGGTCGACGAGCAGGTCGTCACCGACAACGGACTGGTGACGAGCCGAAAGCCCGACGACCTCGACGCGTTCTGCGCCAAGGCGATCGAGGAGTTCGCGGAGGGCGAGCACATGACGTCGGCCCAAGAGGGCCTCGCGGCGTCGTGAGCCGCTAGAGCGCGGACGTGCCGCGCGGGCTGCCCCAGCCAGTCGGCGCGTCGTAGCCGACCTTGCCGCGGCACAGGTAGTCGCCGCCGCAATAGCCGTTCGAGCCGCCGACCACGTCGGCGATGCCGTCCCGGTGACGGTAGACGTAGCGCGCCGAGCCGAG
>Ga0136846_1240218_pt1 | contig 13979 bp, 14 predicted proteins | sample HopSoiMetagenom2_FD_96841 | JGI IMG/M metagenome (GOLD analysis project Ga0136846, IMG submission 96841) | Grasslands soil microbial communities from Hopland, California, USA - 2 Assembly 2016 (version 4) | ecosystem: Environmental > Terrestrial > Soil > Grasslands | place: USA: Hopland...
GCAGCCGGCGATGCGGCCGATCGCAAAGCAGTTTCACAGCTCGATCATCTCGCGCATCAAGGTGATGGCCGAGCTGGATATCGCCGAGAAGCGCGTGCCCCAGGACGGCCGGTTCCGGCTTCGGATGCCCGGAAAAACGATCGACTTCCGTGTCTCGATCATGCCGAGCGTTCACGGGGAAGACTCGGTCATCCGCATCCTGGACAAGGAATCGATCAGCGAGCAGTTCACCGAGCTGCGGCTCGATATCCTCGGATTTCCGGAAGCGGAGCTGAAGCGGTTCCGCAAGTACATCGCCGAGCCGTACGGCATGGTGCTCGTGACAGGCCCGACCGGCAGCGGCAAGACGACGACGCTGTACGCCGCACTGTCGGAGATCAAGTCGATCGAGGACAAGATCATCACGATCGAAGATCCGGTCGAGTATCAGCTCCGCGGCATTACGCAGATTCCGATCAACGAAAAGAAGGGGCTGACGTTCGCGCGCGGGCTCCGGTCCATCCTGCGCCACGATCCGGACAAGATCATGGTGGGGGAGATCCGCGATTCGGAAACGGCGCAGATCGCGATCAACTCGGCGCTGACCGGCCATCTCGTGTTCACGACGGTCCACGCGAACAACGTGCTGGACGTGCTCGGCCGGTTCCTGAACATGGGCGTCGAGGCCTATCAGTTCGTGTCGGCGCTCAACTGCGTGCTCGCGCAGCGCCTGGTGCGGACGATCTGCCAGCACTGCAAGCGGCCGACGACGGTCGCTCCGGCGCTGCTCGAGGAGTCGGCGCTCGATCCGTCGCTCGCCACGACGCATCCCTTCTACGAAGGCCTCGGCTGCATCGAATGCGGCGGTACCGGCTACAAGGGCCGCACGGCCATCTGCGAACTGCTCGATCTCTCGGACCGCATTCGCGAGATGATTCTCGAAAAGCGTCCAACGTCCGAGATCAAGAAGGTCGCGCGCGAGGAGGGGATGCGCTTCCTGCGCGAGTCGGCCGTCGAGCGCGTCCTGGAAGGGTCCACGACGCTCAGGGAAATCAACAAAGTGACCTTCGTCGAATGAGCCTGCTGTCCTTCCTCCACGATTCGCCCGGGCCCGCGGTCGCGGTCGAGCTCACGGCGCGGTACGTTTCGGCCGCGAGCATCGAGTACCGCGCCGGCCAGCCGGTCGTGTCCGCGCACGCCGGCGAGGCGCTGCCTCCCGGCGCCCTCGTCCCGTCCTTGACGGCACCGAACGTACAGAATCGGCAGGCGGTGGTCGCTGCGCTCGGGCACGTGCTCGAGCAGGTCGGCCGGCCGAGACGCGTCGGCCTCGTGCTTCCTGATCTCGTCGCAAAAGTGTCACTCGTGCGGTTCGAACAGGTTCCCGCGCGCGCCGCCGACCTCGACCAGCTCATTCGATGGCAGGTGCGCAAGACGGCGCCGTTTTCCATCGAGGATGCCCAGGTCAGCTTCGTGCCGGGCATCGTCGTCGCGCCGGGGCTGGACGCGAGCGCCGGTGGGTCCGGCCAGGAATTCGTGGTCACGCTGGCCCGGCGGGCGAACATCGAGGACTACGAGGCGCTGTGCGCCGACGCGGGCGCTCACGCAGGACTCGTGGATCTCGCAACGCTCAACGTGATCAACGCCGTCCTCGCCGGAACTCCGGCAGTCGCGGCCGTCGACTGGCTTCTCGTCAATGTCGCGCCGGACGACGCGTCGATTGCCATCATGCGGGGACCGCATCTCATCTTCTTCAGAAACCGGGCGGCGGACACCGAGGGCACGCTTGAAGACCTGGTACACCAGGCCGCGATGTACTACGAAGATCGGCTGTCCGGCGGGGGCCTCCGGCGCGCGTTCCTCACTGGCGTTGCAGGTGCGGGGGCTCATCACGCGGCCGACATCGAGCAATTCCGCCAGGGCCTGCAGGATCGGCTGAAGGCGCCGATCGAAACCGTGGATCCGCGCGCCGCAGCGACCCTGACCGACCGGATTTCGGCTGCGCCGGCGCTGCTCGATACGCTGACCCCGCTCGTTGGCCTGCTGCTGCGTGGACGGAAAGCCGCATGATTCGGACGAACCTGTCCACGCGGCCTTTCTACAACGAGCGCATTGTCCGGCTGTTCCTGCTCGGACTGCTGGTGCTCGTCATCGGCGCGACGGCGTTCAATGTCACACGGGTGCTGCGGTACACACGCAGCGACACACAGCTGAGCCAGCAGGCGGCGCGTGACGAATCCCGCGCGGCGGAGCTCAGGCTCTCGGCCGTGCGCCTGCGCGCGACGGTCGATCCCAAGCAAATCGAGTTCACGTCGCTCGAAGCGCGCCGGGCCAACGACCTCATTGACCGGCGCACATTTTCATGGACTGAAATCTTCAACCTCTTCGAGTCCACGCTGCCCGACGACGTCCGAATCACGTCGTTCCACTCGAAGATCGAGAAGGATCAAATCGTCCTCACGATCACCATCGTCGCGCGGGGCGCGGAGGATGTCAGCGCGTTTCTCGACAACATGGAGCGGACGGGAGTCTTCGCCGATGTCGGCGGGAAGCTCGAGGAGCACGTCAACGAACAGGGTCAGCTGGTGATCTCGCTCGAAACGGTCTATCGGCCCGCCGTGGGCCATACAGCCGGGCGGCTCACGGGAGGGACTCCGCGATGACGCTGGGCCGACGTGTGCTGTACGAGAACCGGCGGTATCTCTGGCCGCTCGTCGCGGCGCTGTTGATCAATGTCGTGGTATACGGCCTGGTGGTGTACCCGCTCGGCGTCAAGTCCGCTACCGCCGGTGACCGCGCGGCTGCCGCCGCGGGCGTCCGTGCCGCCGCCGAGCGCGACATGGCCGCGGCCGCTGCGCTCGTCGCCGGAAAAACCACAGCCGAGCAGGAGCTGGCGACCTTTTACCAGAAAGTGCTGCCGCCGAGCCTCGATGCGGCGCGCCGCATGACGTACGCGAAGCTGCCCGCGCTCGCACGCAAAGCCAACGTCAAGTTCGAGGAGCGAAGATCCGACATCGATCAGCAGCAGAAGAATTCGCGCCTCGGACGGCTTCAGACGCGCATCGTCCTCGACGGAGATTACCAGAGCCTCCGGCAGCTGCTCTACGAGCTCGAGACGACGCCGGAGTTTCTCATCGTCGATGACGTGACGGTCACGCAGGCTGATCTGAGTAAGCCGCTGACGTTGACACTCAACGTGTCGACGTACTATCGACTGGCGGCCAATGGAGCCTAAGCGACGCCGCGAGCTCGGGCTGGCGGCGCTGGCCGTCGTGCTGGTCAGCGTGCTGTACATCGCGATCGAAGGTTGGCCGCTCGGTACCGGGACGTCCACAGCGCCGGCGCCGGCGTCTAACGGGGCGGGACGGACCGCGAGGAACGATCGGAAGCCCGGTGCTGCGGAAACACCGGACGTTCATCTCGAAGCACTCGAGGCGGGCAAGCCGAAGCCAGGCGAAGCGGGCCGAGATCTGTTCCGCTTCAAGCCCAAACCGCCGCCGCGTCCCGCAGTGGCGGAGCAGCCGGCGCGCCCTGCCGAAACGGCTCCGGAGTCCACAGGCCCTGCGCCGCCTCCGCCGATTGCGTTGAAGTTCATCGGGATCATCGACGTCGGGCAATCGAAGAAAGTTGTGGCGGTGCTGAGCGACGGCCGCGGCGCCCCGGTCTACGGGAGCGAAGGGGAAACAGTCCTGGGCCAGTACCGCATCCTGCGGATTGGCACCGAATCCATCGAGATGTCGTACCTCGACGGTCGGGGACGGCAGACGATTCGGTTCACGGGATCATGAGAGGACTTGCGCAATTGCGAACTGCACACCGCGGATTGCTGGGTCGGCTGGGATTCCTTCTGGCGGCGGCGACGATTGTCGCCGGCTGCGCGGCCGGCCAGGCATTCACCCAGGGCGAGAGTGCCACCAAAGCGGGCGACCTGGACGGAGCCGTGGCGGCGTACCGCAAAGCCGTCCAGGAGGCGCCCGACAACGCGAGCTACAAGATCGCGTTGCAGCGGGCGATGCTCGCCGCGTCGCGCGCGCATCTCGATCGCGCGAAAGAGTACGAGGGCATGGACCAGCTCGAGGCGGCCCTCGGCGAATACAAGCAGGCGTCGGAATACGACCCCAGCAATCGCCTGATCAGCGTCAAGGTCGCCGATCTCGACAAGACGATTCGCGAGCGGGTGGAGGCCGCGCGCCCGAAGCCGCAGATCCAGCAGCTGCGCGAACGCGCACGGGCTGCGTCCACACCGCCGCCGCTGCTCAACTTCACGACGCCGCTGCGCCGCATCACGTTCAACAACACCAGCCTGCGCGACATCCTGAACGTGATCGGGAGCTCGACGGGCATCAACGTGGTCTTCGACCGGGCGTACGTGGACCGGTCGTTCACCGTCACCCTCGACGGGGTGAACCTCGAACAGGCGTTGAACCAGATCCTCGGCGTGAACCAGCTTTCCTACAAGGTGCTCAGCGAGCAGTCGATCCTGGTGTTCGACGACAACGCACAGAAGCACGCGCAGTACGACGAGCAGGTGATCCAGACATTCTATCTCTCCAACAGCGATCCGACAGAGATGGCACAGCTGCTCAGTACCGTGCTCCGTCCCCCAGGCGTCGCCGTGCAGCCGCAAATCGTGGCGAACAAGACGGGCAACTCGGTCACGATCCGCGCCACGGCGCCGATGGTGCAGATCTTCGAGAAGCTGATCCAGCAGAACGACAAGCCACGCGCCGAAATCGTCGTGGACATCGAGATCATGGAGGTCAATCGGCAGCGGGTGAAGCAGTACGGGTTGAACCTGTCGGAGTACGCGCTCGGCGGGATCTTCTCCCCCGAAGTGTCGCCGGCGGGCACGGCGAGCGTCACGACCGGCACGACGCCGACAACAGGCGGCGGTACCTCGACCACCGCCGCCGCCAGCGGCCGATCAACGCCACCGAGCGGCGTGGTGTCGCCGCCTCCGTTCAACCTGAACACGATTTCGCGAGGGTTCACCACCGCCGATTTCTATTCCGCCGTCCCGACCGCCATCGTGAAGTTCCTCGAATCCGATACCAACACCAAGCTCGTCGCGAAGCCGCAGTTGCGCGGCGCAGAAGGCACGAAGCTGACCTTGAAGGTCGGTGATCAGATTCCGATCATCTCCACAAGCTACCTGCCGATCGCCGGAGGCGGCGCCGGGGTCAACCCGCTGAGCTCGTACCAGTACAAGGACGTGGGCGTCAACATCGACATGACCCCGCGGGTCACGCTCGAGGGCGACATCCTGCTCGACGTCACCATCGTCAATAATTCGCGGGGCAGCGACGTCAACATCGGCGGGATCAACATCCCGTCGTTCGGCAACAGGGAAGTGACCACGCGGCTTCGCCTGCGCGACGGCGAATCGAATCTGCTGGCCGGCCTTCTCCGCGAAGACGAACGACGCTCTCTGAACGGGTTCCCGGGCGCGATCCATGTGCCGGTGTTGAAGCAGTTGTTCTCGAACAACGACGAACAAATCGCCCAAACAGATATCGTCATGCTGATGACGCCGCGCATCGTTCGCGCCCCGGACATTACGGAAACCGATCTCAGGCCGATTTACATCGGATCGCAGCAGAACCTGAGTCTTGGCGGGCCGCCGCCGCTCATCGCCCAGCCCGCGCCCGAAGCGGCACCGCCGGCCCCGGCACCCGGCGCAAATCCGGGTCTGCCCGGCATCGGCCAGACGACGCCGCAGGGGACGATCGCTGTTCCGCCAGGCGCGACTCCGATACCGGGGACAGTCGTGGTGCCTCCGCCGCCGACGCCCGCAACACCAGCACCGGCGGCGCCAGCTCCCCCTGCTGCACCGCCGCCCCAGGCGCAAGCCGCGCCCGCGCCAACACCGCCCGCTAATCCGGAGTCCGGCGTGCCCGCCCCCGCGGCAGCCGCGGCTCCAGCATCCAACCCGCCGATTACGTCGCCCGGGATCGGCATGGCGCAGGTGATCATCTCGCCGCCGGCGACGCCGCTGCGAGTGGGGCAGGGACCGTACAACATCCCGATCTCGATCACCGGCGCTCAGCGTCTCTCGACTGTGACGCTGACGATGGTGTTCGACCCCGCGAAGCTGCGCGTTCGAACGGTCCAGGAAGGAAGTTTCCTCAGGGCGGGCGGCGCAAACGTCACGTTCTCGCAGCAGGTCGGACGCGGGCGCATCGACATCACCATCGTGCGCGGCCCCGACGTCACCGGCGCCTCGGGGACCGGGCTCCTGGCCGCGGTCCTGTTCGACGCGATCGCGCCAGGCGACGTGCAGTTGATCGTCAGCGGATCGGCGACCGGACCGGGCGGCACGGCGATGGGCCTGCAGTTCCGTCCCGTGACCGTCACGGTCCAGCCCTGAGCGTATGAAGAACAGGGGCTACACCTTTATCGAGCTCGTCATCGTGTCGTCGATGATCCTGGTCCTCGCCGCCGCGATCATGCCGCTGACGAAGGTGACGATGCAGCTGGTACGCGAGGCGGAATTGCGGCGTGCGCTTCGGGAGATGCGGACCGCGATCGACAAGTTCAAGGACGCGGCGGATACAGGTCTGATTGGAACGCTCGACCTCAAAGCGGGCGCCGAGAACTATCCGCCCGATCTGCAGACGCTCGTCGACGGCGTCTCAGCCGCCAACGACGCGACCGGCCGCAAGCTCAAGTTCCTTCGGCGCGTGCCGATCGATCCGATGACCAAAGGCGGCGAGTGGGGCCTGCGCTCGTATCAGGACGACCCGAAATCTACGCGGTGGGGCGGGCAGGATGTGTTCGATGTCCACACGATGTCGGAAGGAACAGGCCTTGACGGGACGAAGTACAAGGACTGGTAACTCGATCGAGCGCGGCTTCACGCTCATCGAGCTGCTCGTCGTCGCGTCGATTCTCATCGTGCTGGCCGGCATCGGCCTGGCGCAATATCGCGGGAGCGTGATCCGCGCGCGGGAAGCCGTGCTGAAGGAAGACCTCTTCCGGATGAGGGACGCGATCGACCAGTACTACGCCGACAAGATGATGTATCCGGGCACGCTCGACGCCCTCGTCACGGAGGGTTACTTGCGGAAAGTGCCGGACGATCCGTTCACCATGTCCTCGAGCACGTGGCAGACGGTGCCCAGCGAGCCGGATCCCAACAATCCACAGGCGTCCCCTGGTGTCTACGACGTCAAGAGCGGATCGGAAGCCAGTGCCCTCGACGACACGAAGTACGCCGACTGGTAATCAGGCCCGCGATCGTTTTGCGAGCGATCGCCCGGCCACGCCTCCAAGCGAACCAAGCACCAGGACGACCGGAAGCAGCATCAGGGGCAGGAGCCATTGCTCTCCCCAGCCTCCCGTCTCCCGAAAGAGGTTCAGCATCGCCGGGTCGTTCCGAATCACGCCCACGAAGATGGCGCCTGTGACGACAACACTGAGGCTCCATCCAACGACATGCGCGCAAACGGCGACGAGCGTGCCTGTAAGCGCCCGACCGGTTCGCCGCGCGGCCCAGGCTCCTGCGAGCAGGTACAGCAGGATCGATGACCACGTCGTGAAAAAGGAACGCTGGGAATAGCTCGCGGGCGGGGCGAGTGTATCCAGCACGAATCGGCCCGCGATGAACGCGGCGATCACGAGACCCCAGCCAACCGGGGCCCGCCAGATCAACCCGGCAACCTGTCGAACGAACCAGACGTCCGCCTGCCGCTCTCCGCGCGCCGGGAGAACAGCATCCCGATATTCCTCGAGCAGATCGCCCCCGACGGTCTCAGCGTCGTCGGGCGGAAAGATCCACGCCAGCAGCGCAGCGGCCCATCGCGGCGGTTGAGCGGAATCCGACGATCGGCCCGTCAGGTCGGCTGTCATATGCGTCCCCATGTTGCTGACGTCGCTGACGTTGTTTTCAGGGGCCACCGAAGGCCGGCCCACAACTGGTCGATGGCGGCGCGCGCGTCGTTGAGCGCGCGCTGGCCTGCGGGCTGCAGCCCGTAAAAGCGCCGCGCGCGGCCGCCTCGAATCGGTGTACCGGATCCCAGGCGGGAGCGGACCAGGCCCTTCTTCTCGAGGCGGCCCAGCGTCGCGTGTACCGCGCCTGCCGCCACGTCGCGCTCGAGGCGGTGTTTCACTTCCTTGAGGATGGCCCGTCCGTACGCGTCGTCCCGCAGGCGGACAATCGCGAGAAGTACGGCCTGCTCGAACGCTCCGAGGTCGGACGCCATGCGTATTGACTACATTGTAGGTATTAAACTGAGAACGTCAAGAGGGCAGAAACAGCAAAGGCCGGGCGATGCCCGGCCTTTGCTCAACAGACGACGCCGCTTACGGGATGGTGATCGAGTTCGAGCCGCTCGTCGTTCGATCCAGCGTGTCTGTCACGGTAAGAACGACCGAGAACGTTCCCTTCGTGTTGTAGATGTGCTGCAACACTTGAGTGCCGATCAATCCGCCGAGATCCTGCACAGCCCCATCTCCCCAATTGATTCGCGCCGCTTGGATCCCGACACCCGTCGGAGGAGTCACCTGAATCGTGAAGCTCGCCGTGAACGGCACCGTCGCGGGATTCGGAACCGTGGGCGGCGTCACGATGATCGTTGTCGTGGCCGTCACCACCACGGCGACGCTCGTCGACACGGTGCTTGTGTTTCCAAACACGTCAACAAGCGTGGCCTTGATCGTATAGCTCGCGCCCCTGGTGTAGACGTGTGACTGCGTCGAGGTGCCGGTGATGGCGCCGAGGCTCTGTGGCACACTGCCGTCACCCCAATCAACCGTCACGTCTTTCACTGGCGTGGGATTGTTGGTGGCCTGCGTAATGACGAACGTGAATACGGCCGGCAGCCCCGCACTTGGCGGCGTCGTCGGCGCCGTAATGACCAGAGTGGCCACGCCAGCCACGCCGACGGTCACACTAGCCGAGGCCGTTCCGGTTGGTGTAGTCGTCGGCGTTGTCGTCGTGGTACCTCCGCCGTTGCCAGTACCCGAACCGCTGCCGGAACCACTACCCGAACCTCCACCCGAGACCGCCGTCGCTCCGACACTGGCTGTGACCACGGCCTGAACCGACGTCGTGAGAACGACCTGCGCGGCTCCATTCCCGTCTGTGAGGGCAAGTGTGGAACTTAGCGTTCCGGCCGTCGTGCCGAACGAGACCTGCGTAGCACTCAGCGGGTTGCCGTTCACGTCGTACACCTGGGCGCTGATCGTCGAAGAACCGCCGTTCGACGGCACTTGCGAGGGACTCGCGTTCAGGCTGACCCTGCCAACGGCAGCAGTTCCTACGAGGATCTTCACGACGCCTGTGGCCGGAACGCTGCTGCCGCCCGATATCGCCGTGATCGTCGCCGTACCGGACGCATTACCAGCTCTGAACTGCGTGATCGCCTGACCGGATGAGTCCGTTTCCGCCTCAGTCGGAAAGAGCGTCCCGAGCGTCGTAGTAAAGGTGACATGCGTCCCGCTGTGCGGCGGCGTCCCGGACGGCTCGATCACCTGCACGCCGATGGGCGCTGTCCCGTTAATCGGAAGCGCGGTCGTCGGGCTCGTCAGGGTGAGGGTCGATCCGGAGGGCGCGAGCAGCGGCACGCGCTCGCACGCCAGCATCGGAACCACGCACGCGGTGAAGAGTCCGAGTCGGATCGCGAGTCGAGATCGTGATATCATGAATGCGCTAACCATCTTAATTCACATGTACTTAGCTGGTCAACACAAAACGAAAACGAGGCGCCGCCAGACGGGCGGCAGATCCGAAAAGGGCTACGCGATGGCGGCCCTCCTCGTCGGCATCGCCGTGATGACCATCATGATGACCGTGGCGATGCCCGCGTGGCGGCAGATGGTGCAGCGCGAAAAAGAAGACGAGCTCGTGTTCCGCGGTGAACAGATCGCGCACTCCATCGGGATGTTTCAGAAGAAGTTTGCGAACGCGTACCCGCCCAGCATCGACGTCCTGGTCGAACAGAAATTCCTGCGCAAGAAGTACAAAGACCCGGTCACCAACGAAGACTTCGTCCCGTTGACGCAGGCGCAGCAGCAATCGAACACACCGGGAGGACCAGCGGGCGGGCGGGGCGGCCAGCCAGGACAACCAGGAAGGGCAGGACAGCCACCGCAGGGACAACGAGGCGCTCAGGCGCCCGGCGCCGGCCCTCTTGGCCTCGTTTCCTCCGGCTCGCCAGGTGGTGCGCCCGCAGGCGGAATCATCGGCGTCACGAGCAAGAGCACGGCGACTTCCATCCGCTTGTACAAAGGCCGGTCGCATTACAACGAGTGGGCGTTCGTCTACACGCCGCCCGCCGCGGCTGGAACGGCTGCACCCGGGCAGCGCGGCCAAAATCCCGGACAACGTGGAACCGCGAATCCATTCGGAGGAAACGGTCCGTTTCCTCCAGGCGGCGGAGGCGGTCCGTTTCCGGGCAGCGGCCAGCGCGGCGGGCCACGGGGCCTCGGCGGACGGGGTCCAGGCGGGAATCCCAATCCGGGCGGCACCCCGTTCCCACCAGGACCGGGACGCGGACGCTAGGCTCACGTCGAATAAGACGACGGACGAGCCACTTTGGCTATGCGAGCGCGTCGTGAAAGGCGCGCCTGACCTCGCGCATCTGCTCGAGCGTCCCTCCGCCATGCGCGCGATTGGTGAGCAGCACGAAATAACGGTTGCGGTCCGGATCGATCCAGAGCGACGTGCCGGTGAATCCCACGTGGCCGAACGCGGACGGCGACATCCTCGTCCCGCATGACGATGTGGGCAGCATCGTGTCCCAGCCGAGCGCCCGTGAACTGGCGGGCACGTGACTCCGCGTGGTGAATCGGCGCACGAGCGACGGCGTGAACGGGGCCGGTCCGCGCGAATCACCCCGCGCCGCCCTCAGGACGACTCTGGCGTACGCGCCGACGTCCTCCGCGGTGCCGAACAGGCCGGCGTGGCCGGCAGCTCCTCCGAGCGCTGCCGCGTAATTGTCGTGCACCTCGCCAACGAGTGTCCGTCCGCGCCGAAAATCTTGATCGAGCGCGGTCGTCGGCGCAGCCATCCGCCTCGTGCCGATCGGCAGCATGAACATGAGTCCGGGGGCGATCGCGCGGACGAGGGATGCGAACTGATTCTCAAGCGAAGCGCCGCCGCGGTCAGCCACGAGGAACCCGAGCAGGATGAACCCGACGTCGCTGTAGAGGGAGCGCGTGCGTGCCGCGTACTCGAGCGGCATCGTGCAGATGTCGTGTTCGAACTCGCGCCGGCCGGCTGGAGGCTGGTCGAGAAGACGCGCCGGCAGTCCGGAGGCGTGTTCGAGAAGATCCGCGATCGTCGTGTCTCGCCGTTCGGGACCGCGCCACTCTTCGAAGTATTCACCGACCCGTGCATCGAGCGTCACGGAACCAGTATCGACGAGCCGCATCACGAGTGCCGCGGTCGCGAGTGGTTTGGTCAGCGAGGCGAGATCGAACGGCGTGTCGATCGCCGACGGCGCCGGCCTCGCCGCATCCGATCCAGACGTCAGACTGCCAAGGGCGTCCTGCCACAGCGGCCGATCGCTGTCGCCCACGTCCACGGCGGCGGCTGGAAAGATGCGCGCCCGATTCGCGGTCTCCAGAACCCGCCGCGCCGCATCAGAGCCCTTCATGTCGGATTTTGATCTTGTGATGCGGTGATCTTGCGAACTCGTGAACCGCTGAACCCTTGAATCTTCTTAGAACTCGGCGCTGAATGCGGCTTTGCCGAGCCGGCTCAGGTAGCCCGAGCCGCGTGCCGGGGCGACGAGACTGTCGTAGGAAAACAGGACAACGCCGCCGGCACCCACACGCCGCGCCGTGCGGATGTCGTCGATGATCTGCTCGTGCGACAGGCGGTCCGCGCCGATACCCGCCCACACCGCATGGCGGCCGGCGGCTTCGCGCGCCGCGGCGATCTGCGACGCAAACGCCGCGTTGTCAGTGTCAGACGCCATTGGGCAGACGATATCCAGCAGCCCGCGAGCGAGCCAGGCCGGCCAGTCCTGGAGCCTGCGGGTGGCGGCTTCGATCGGATCGGGCGATACGGCGGCGCTGATCGCCGCGCCCGGCCGCGCGGTTCGCACGGTCTCGCACAGCTGAACGAGCAGCGCGGTCAGGCGCTCGGCCCGGAATGCGCGCCAACGATCCGCGAACGCTCTCGTGTACAGGAGCGGTTCGGATTTCTCCAGCGCCTCATACCTCATGCGCTCCGTTCCGCTGAGATCAGCGGAGACCAATCGCCGGAACGCCGCGACCGTTTCGCGGCTGTAGTCGAAGTCCTCGTTGGGATAACGCATGTAGTCGAAGTGCACACCGTCCACCGCGTACCGCTCGACGATGTCGCGGACGACCGCCGATGTGTACGCGATCGCGCCCGGCGTCACTGGCGACAAGTACAGCCCTTCGGTCTCCGAAGGACGGCTGCGGGCGTACCGGACCAGCCGCCCGAGATACTCGGGGCCGGTCGGGTCGAGCGTCGCGAAATCGTCGCCCATCGACCTGGGCACCATCAACCATTCGGGGTGCCGGTAGACAACATGGTTGCGGGCGATCGGCAAATCTGAACCCGCGACGAGGTTGACGTTGATCCAGGCGTGGACGGTGAGCCCCGCACTATGGGCAGCCGACAGCGTGCGCGCCAGAGGATCGAAGTCTGGTTGCGGGATCAGGGCAGACGGACGCGGCTCGCCGCCGCCGAGATAGTACGCGTCGCCACGACCGCGCACCTGGACGAGCAGCGTGTTGAAGCCGCCGGCCCTGGCCGCCGTTACCATCTCGTCGATCGCCGACGGGGACGTCAGGCTTGTGCGGACGACCCACAAGGCGCGCACCTCGTCGCGCGCGGGCGTCGCCGGGACGCCACTCTGATCGGCGTGTGCGGAAACGAGAAGCAGGCAGGCGAGCGTCAGGCCGGCGATCAACCCGGCCCCGCGGTCCACGAAGCGGCGCATCAACGGTGCAGAGTCTATCCGACGTGCAGCAGTTGTCTCAAACGGACTTCGGCATCTTCGCCGATCGCGTCGCGGATGAAATCGTGCGCCTTCCGGAGCCGTGCCATCGCCTGGGGGTAGGCGAGGCCCGCCTTTTCCATCACGATGGCAGCCTTCACGTTCCACCGGGCGCGGCGGAGCAGCTTGTCCGCCGCGTCGTCCTCGAGGCCCGTCACGATTGACACGATACGGCGCGCCCGATCGCGGCGTTTTTCCGATCCTGTCTGCACGTCGACCATGAGGTTGCCGTACGTCTTGCCGGTCCGGACCATCGCGCCGGTGGTCAGCATGTTCAAAACGATCTTGGTGGCCGTGCCTGCCTTGAGGCGCGTGGAACCAGCGATGACCTCCGGGCCCACGCCCGGCGCAATCGTCAGGTCGACAAAGGTCTGGAGCTCGGTCCGCGGGTCGCAGGTGACGAAGATGATTTTCGAACCCGCCCGCCGCGCCCGCGTCAGCGCCCCCCGCACGAACTGCGTCATGCCGCTCGCCGAGACGCCGATCACGACGTCTTTCTTGCTGGGGCGCAACCGGTTGACGGACCGCGCACCTTCCTCGTAGTTGTCGTCTACGCCTTCGCGGGGTGTCAGCATCGCGTCCTTGCCGCCGGCCATGATGGCCTGGACCAGCTCCGGCTTGGTGCCGAACGTCGGAGGCATTTCCGACGATTCGAGGACGCCGAGCCGTCCGCTGGTGCCCGCGCCGACAAACACGATACGGCCGCCGCTCCGGAGCGCACGCGTCAGGATGTCGATTCCCACCACGATCCGATCCTTCTCGCGCTGCACCGCCGCCAGCATCTTGCGATCTTCGTGAAGCATTTCCTCCACCAGATCAGCCGGCGCCAGCTTGTCGAGGGCGAGGGTGTCGGGATTGATGGCTTCGGTGGGAAGCGACTGCCACTTCGAGCGCACGGGCATAAGGACAGAAACCTCTCGAAGAAACCGGGGCTACTATCATAACCGTGAGCCTGATCGCTTCCTACCTCGATCATCTCCGCGTCGAACGGCGATTGTCGGGCCATACGCTCGAGAGCTATGGCCGCGA
>Ga0136846_1243820_pt1 | contig 13978 bp, 11 predicted proteins | sample HopSoiMetagenom2_FD_96841 | JGI IMG/M metagenome (GOLD analysis project Ga0136846, IMG submission 96841) | Grasslands soil microbial communities from Hopland, California, USA - 2 Assembly 2016 (version 4) | ecosystem: Environmental > Terrestrial > Soil > Grasslands | place: USA: Hopland...
ATCGCTGCCCCGGCGACGAAGGGCGCGCCGGCGGTCAGTAATAAAGACACCGCCGCTTCGAGCAGCAGCGCGTCGGCAATTGCGAAGATCAGCAGAGGCACGGCCAAGGGCAGCAGCAGCAGGCCGGCGAGCGAGCCCGCGCGCGGCAGGCCGGCGGTGACCGCCGCGACGCCGACCGCCAGCGCGGCCAGCGCCGGTGTGCCGATCGCCAGTGCAATCTCGGCGCGGGCCAGTGATGCTCCGTCCATCGCCACCAAGGCCGAGGCCGGGATTGCCGCGATGAGCAGCAGCGGCCCGAAGGTCGTCCAGTGCGCCACGATCTTGCCGAACGCGACACTCTCCTCGGCGAGGCCGTGGAGCGCGAACTGGTCGAGCACTCCGTCGGCTCGGTCGGGTTCGATTAGCCGTTCGATAGGCAGAAGCGCGGCGGTCAGCGCGGCGACCCACAGCGCCCCCGCCCCGACCCGGGATAGCAGCTGCGCGTCGGGCCCGATCGCAAACGGAATGAGCGTCGCGATCAGCAGGAAGAAGGCGATCGGCAGCCAGGCGGCGCCCGTGAAGCCGCGGCGAACGTCGCGGAGGGTCAGCACGCCGATCATGCGGACAGCTCCAGCCGCCGCCAATCTCCCGGAAGCGGCTGGTGCGACGCGGCGAGGACGGCGCCGCCACCGGCGCGATGCGCCTCGACCAATCGCGCGAGCCGCACGGCTCCGTCGCCATCGAGCGCATTCAATGGCTCGTCGAGCAGCCACAGCGCCGCTCCCGATGCGGCGACGCGCGCGAGCGTCGCTCGCTTGAGTTGCCCCGACGAGAGCAGCCGTACCGGCACGTCTCCGAGGAAGGCGATCGCGAGTGCGTCCATCCCCGGCTCGACCGACCCACCCCAGAAACTCAGCGCCCGCCGCAGTGGCAACTCGCGGTCGAGTGCGACATTGTCGTCGGCCAGCGCAACCGGTGAGCGCTCGACCCGGCCGCGTTCTTCGCGGAGCAGGCCGGCGGCGAGGCGGATCAGGCTCGACTTGCCGCTGCCGTTCGGCCCCGCGACCTGCAATGCCTCCCCCGGCCCAAGCGTGAGGTCGAGATCCTCGAACAGCAGCCGGCCGCCCCGGCGCAGCGATACTCCCTCAAACCGCAGCAGCGGCGTCACTCGGCGCTGTCCTCAAGCGCGTGCATGTCGTCGTCGGAGAAGCCAAAATGGTGCCCAACCTCATGGATGACGATGTGGCTGACCAGCTGGTCGATGCTGACGCCGGTTGAGTGCCATTCGGCGAGGATCGGACGCCAGTAGAGGGTGATGCGCTCGGGCAGCATTCCGGAGTGGCTGATACTTTGCCGGTTGAGCGAGACACCCTGGTACAAGCCGCTCAGCTGCATCGGATGGTTGAGGCCGAGACGGCGCGCCGTCTCCGCGTCGGCGACCGGCTCGATGCTCAGGACGATGTCGCCGAGGCTCTCGGCAAAGGGCGACGGCAGGCGCTCGAGCGTCCGGCGCGCAATCGCGTCGATATCCGCTTCGGACGGCGTTCGGCCGGACAGGCGCTCGGCGGGCGTCATTGAGACGAACTAGGGACGACCATTACGCCCGGCAACCTTGCCCGGCGCGGCCGTGCCCCTTAGATGGCCGCGTTCCAGGGAAAATGCGGAGCGGTGGCCGAGTGGTCGAAGGCGCTCGCCTGGAAAGTGAGTATACGGCAAAACCGTATCGAGGGTTCGAATCCCTCCCGCTCCGCCACATTTCGTTCAGCATCGGACAGTTAGCGGTGTCGCGGCGGCTCGCGAGACCGGCTGAACAGATCGCACATCAAAGTGTTGGCACATGACATTGTATACGATTCGCTCATATTCATGTGGGCCGCAGCTCGCGTCGCCTGAGAGAGGGTTCTAGGCAGTGAAATTGGTCGGTATCGAATTGCCCGAGGTGCTGGCGAACGCGCTGCGCGATTGTCGCCAGCATTTCATTGCCGCGGCGGTGTTCAGCCTGCTGATCAACATCCTCTATCTCGCTCCTACTTTGTATATGCTGCAGGTGTATGACCGGGTCGTACCGACGGCCGGGAAGACGACTTTGCTATTCGTCACGCTCGCGCTTGCGCTCGCGCTGCTCACCCTCTCGGCGCTGGACATGGTTCGTAACCGGCTGTTGATCCGCGCCGGGGAGCGCGTCGATGCCCTGATCGCGCCGCGAATCCTGAAGCAGATGATGGCGACGGACTCGGGTGCGGCGGGCCAGGCGATGCGCGATTTCGATTCGATCCGCGCGACGATGAGCACGCCGGCCATCGCCGCGATCTTCGACCTGCCGTGGACTCCGGTTTTTCTGTTGGTCGCCTTCATGCTTCATTTCTGGATCGGCATGCTCGCGATTGCAGCCTCGGCTATCCTGGTGACACTCGCCTGGCTCAACCAACGCTCGACCCAGAAGAAGATGGAGCTCGCCACGACGGCGATGGCATCGGCGCACAACAGCCAGCAGGCAGCGGCAACGCACGGAAGCACAGTCAAGGCGCTCGGAATGACGGGCGCGATGGTCGAGCGGCAATTGGGGCATCGTCGCATCGCGCTCGCGAACATGATCAGCGCTCAATTTGCCGGAAGCAGACTGACGGCGAGCAGCCGCTTCTTTCGCCTGTTCATCCAGTCGGTGGCGCTGGGCGTCGGTGCGTTGCTTGCTATCGCGGGTGACATTTCGTCGGGCGCAATCATCGCGTCCTCGGTCCTCCTCAGCCGCGCCTTGCAGCCAACCGAAAGCATCATCGGCGCCTGGTCGTCGCTTGCGGCGGCCCGTGCCGCGGTCGATCGTCTCTCCCGCGCCTTCGACCGGCTCGACGAAGAACGCATATACACCAGCCTGCCCGCTCCAAAGGGTGAGCTCGACGTCCAGGAAGTCGGCGTTCGCGGCCCCGACGGCCGGCCGATCCTGGTCGGAGTCACTTTCCGAGCCGAGCCAGGTCAGGTCCTTGGCATCATCGGCCCGAGCGGGTCGGGCAAGACGACCCTCGGCAAGGTATTGGTCGGGGCCATGCAGCCGACGATCGGCGCGGTCCGGATCGACGGCGCGAAGCTGACCGACTGGGACCAGGACGAGCTCGGCCCGTATCTCGGTTACATGCCGCAGGAATCCTCGCTGTTCGAAGGCACGATCAAGGACAATATTGCGCGCTTTCAAAAGAGCGCGAACGCCGACGACGCCCAAGCGATCGATGAAGCCGTGGTCGCGGCGGCGAAGGAAGCCGGGATCCACGAGCTCATCCTGCAGCTGCCGAAAGGCTATGACACGCGCCTCGGATTGATGGGGTTCGGCCTGTCCGCCGGCCAGGCGCAGCGCGTGGCCCTAGCGCGGGCGCTTTACGGTGAGCCCCGCCTCATCGTGCTCGACGAGCCCAATGCGTTCCTCGACCAGAGCGGCGAAACCGCGCTGGTGACCGCGATTGCGAAAGCCCGTGCGCGGGGCTCAACGGTGATCGTGATCGCCCACCGTCGCGGGGTGCTTTCCGCGGTCGATCGGCTGCTGGTTCTTGAAGAAGGCCGGCCGAAGATTCTCGGCCCGGCGAACGAAGTGGCAGCGCGGCTGACGGGTCCTCGCCGACAATCGCCCAAATCGGAGAACGCCGCATGAGCGACGCCATCGTCGTCAGGACGCCGCCGCATACGGAAGTTGGAAATCCGCTGCGAGAGATCCGCATCGGCGGAGCGATCGCGATCGCCTTCTTCGTGATCTTTCTCGGCTGGGCCGCCTTTGTACCGCTTGACGCAGGTGCGAACGCGAGCGGCCAGATTGCGGTGCTCGGCAATCGCCAGACCGTCCAGCACAAGGACGGCGGGATCGTTACCGCCATCCACGTTCGCGAGGGTCAGCATGTCCGGGCGGGCGACGTCCTCATCGAGCTATCCGCGCCGGAGCTGAAAGCGTCCGAGCGGGCGCTCACCAGCGATTATCTAACGCTGCTTGCGCAACGTGCGCGGTTGATGGCGGAACGGGTCGGCCAGCATGACTTTGCCCCGCCCCCTGAATTCGCAACTCTCGATGCCGACGACCGCGCGCTCGCCGACCAGGTCCTGCAGCTTCAGCGATCGGAGATGCATGCTCGCTCGGGCGCAATCTCCGCTCAACAGTCCGTGCTTGGGCAGCGCGCGCAGCAGCTCGTGCAGCAGCAGGGCGGTTATGTGAAGCAGCGTGAGGCCTTACTCGAGCAGCAGCGACTGATCGCCGAGGAACTGGCCGGTCTCAAGAGCATTGCCGAAAAGGGATTCGCGTCGATTAACCGGGTCCGCGCGCTTGAGCGGGCACAGGCAGACCTGAAGGGACAGGAAGCGCAGATGACTGCGCAATACGCCCAGGCCGGTGAGGGGATCGGCGAGACCAAGATGCAGTCGTTGAGCGTCGGCCGCGACCGTCTTCAGCAGATCGAGGCCGACCTCAAGGACACGCAGGGCAAGATTTCGGAAGTGCTGCCGAAGCTCGTCGCAACCCGCGAGCAGCTCCAGCATTCGCTGGTGCGGTCGCCCGCAACCGGCCAGGTCGTCGGCCTGCAGGTGTTCACCGTTGGCGGCGTCGTCGCGCCGGGTCAGAAACTGATGGATGTGGTTCCCGATGGCCGTGAGCTGGTCATCCAAGCGCAGCTAAAGCCGACCGACGCCGACGATGCTTATCCGGGTCAAAAGGCGCAGGTGCGATTCCTCAGCGTCCACAATCGGACGCTTCCATTGTTCACCGGAACGGTCCGCACGGTTTCCGCGGACAGCTTTACAGACGAGAAGACGGGCCGGACCTATTTCCGAACCGAAATCGTGGTTCCCGAAGCGGAACTCAACCGCGTTCGATCGGCACTTGGAAGCGGCGAGCTACGCCCCGGCCTGCCGGTCGAAGCGGTCCTGACTGTTCGGAAGCGCACTGCGCTTCAATACATGCTGGAGCCTCTTACCGCGGCGCTGTGGCGATCGGGCCACGAGGACTAATTAGGGCGCTGCGTGCTGGACTTCGCGGCGGCCCATCGTCGGGGTCTGGTTGAAGCGGCTTCGATACCAAGTGCTGAACGAGGCGAGGCTCGAATAGCCGAGCAGGTGCGCGACGTCCGTCAATCTCAGCTGGCGGCTGGCGAAATGATGGCTCACTTGCTGCACCCTGACCCGATCGAGCAAGTCGCTGAACACGACGCCTTCACGTTCCAGGCGTCGTTGGAGCGTCCGGACATTCGTTCCGAGCGCATGGGCCACCTCGCCGATCGAGGCGCGGCCACTTGGCATCATCAATCTGATCGACTGCTCGACTTCCCCGGCGACGGTTCGGTTGCCGGGCGGAATAAGACTCGCGATCAGCTCATGAGCATGGGCCGCGAGCGCGAGATTGGCCATCGGATTCCGACGCTGCAGATCGGCTCTTTCGATGACAATCCCGTCGAAGTCCGCGCCGAATTGCAGCGGGCATTGGAACAGATGTTCATAAACAGCGCGATCGCCAGGCTCGGGCCGCTCGTAGCTGAAGCCGACGCATTGCGCCCGCCACCCATCCGGCATCACCGAGCGGCAAAGCTTGTAGAGGACACCTAATGCGAGATCGCTCACCTGCCGCGAATGGAGCGGCGGGTTAAGCGCAAACTGCTCACGCAAGAACAAAGTCTCGTCGTGATCTTCGATCTGAAGCGACAGGTTTGTATTGATCCGGTTGCGATACTCAGAAAGCACATGGAGCGCGTCGCCGAGCGTTGGCTGATGGACGATGAGGACGCTTAGCAGCCCGATGTCGGACAGTTCCCGTTGGTCGGCCATGCGCAAGCCGAACGTTACGCACCCCGACCTTTCCGCGCTCTCCTCGAGTAGCTGAACCACCGAACGCGCGGGCATCATCTGCTCGGGATTGCTCATCATCGCACGCGTGAGGCCGGCACGTCGGAGCAGCGGAGCAACATCGAGCCGAAGCCGCTCCGCGACAGCGAAATAGCCGGTCAGCGATGCGGCGCGGACGATCTCCACTGCTCTTTCCTTTGTCGCGAGCTATCCAACAATTGTCGCGATCCGTGAAATTCCACAAGCGTCCTGATGATAGTGCGGCCGGATAGATCAATCCGGAAAGTCCCGTGTCTAAAGCTGTTCGCTTCTATGAAACGGGCGGGCCCCATGTGCTCCGCCTCGAAGATGTACCGGTCGGCCTGCCTGGGCCGGGCGAGGTGCGCGTCCGCCATGTCGCGGTCGGCCTGAACTTCGCCGATACCTATTTCCGCCAGGGCTATTACCCGGTCCCGCTGCCCAACGGCATGGGCGTCGAGGCATCGGGCATCATCGAAGCGGTCGGCACAGAGGTGAACGGGTATCGCGCCGGCGACCGGGTCACCTACACCGGCAGTCCGCTGGGCGCTTATTCGACCGAGCGGTTGATGCCTGTCGGATCGCTTATCAAGCTGCCCGTCGACATCACCCATGAGACCGCGGCGGCAATGACCATGCGCGGCTTGAGCGCCGCCTATTGGCTGCTCAAGACCAATCCGTGGATGAAGAAGGGCGACACGATCCTTCTCCATGCGGCGGCCGGCGGCGTCGGCCTCATCGCGGTGCAATGGGCCAAGCTCCTTGGCCTTCGGGTGATCGGAACCGTCTCTTCCCTGAAAAAGGCCGAGATCGCCAAGGCGCACGGCTGCGACGAGATCATTTTCTATCGCAAGGAAGATGTTGCCACACGTGTTCGCGATCTGACCGACGGCGAAGGCGTCACCACCGTCTTCGACACGGTCGGAAAAGACACCTTCGAAGGCTCGCTCAAGTCCCTGAAGCGCCGCGGCGTTCTGGTCGGCTGCGGTACCGCTTCCGGACCATTTCCGCCGATCGACGCGCTTCAGCTCGCAATCCAGGGGTCGGTCTATTTCACGCGGCCGGCGTTGGCCGATTTCATCGCCGATCCAGCCGAGCGAGCGGAACTCGCCGGCGCCCTGTTCGACCATGTCGCGAGCGGCCGGATCAAGATCGAGATCAACCAGCGCTATGAGCTCGACGAGGCTGTTCAGGCGCACCGGGACATCGAGGCCGGCAAGACGACCGGTTCCTCGATTTTCGTGATTTGATCCGGGTAGAAAAGCTGACGTCGCGCATTGGCGCCGAGCTTATCGGCGTCGACCTCGCCGAAGCCATCGCCAACGACGACCTGTTCGGCGGGATCAAGGAGGCGCTGCTACAACACAAGGTGTTGTTCCTGCAGCACCAGCTTGTCAGCAGGGCCGAGCACGTGGCCTTCGCGCAGCGTTTCGGTGACCTCGAGGACCATCCGGTGCTCGGCAGCGACCCCGATCATCCGGGGCTGGTCTGTATCTACAAGGATCTCGATTCCCCAGCCGACCATTACGAAAACGCGTGGCATTGCGATGCGACATGGCGCGACAGGCCCCCGCTCGGCGCGGTGCTTCGCTGCGTCGAATGCCCGCGCGTCGGCGGCGATACGATCTGGGCCAACATGGCTGCTGCCTACGAGGACCTGCCTGATCACATCAAGGAGACTATCGACGGTCTCTATGCCCGTCACTCGATCGAGGCGACCTTCGGCGCCCGCATGCCGATCAAGAAGCGTCACCAGCTAAAGGAACAGTTTCCGGACGCGGAGCATCCGGTCGTTCGGACGCATCCCGAAACGGGCGAGAAGGCACTGTTCGTGAACAGCTTCACGACGCATTTCACCAACTTCCACACCGCCGAAAACGTGCACTACGGCCAGGATTACGCGCCCGGCGCGGCGCAGCTGCTCAATTACCTGATCTCACGCGCGACCATCCCCGAATACCAGGTTCGGTGGCGGTGGCGGCCCGGCAGCGTCGCCATCTGGGATAACCGCTGCACCCAGCATTACGCGGTCATGGATTACTGGCCTGCCATCCGGAAAATGGAGCGCGCAGGCATCATCGGCGACAAGCCTTACTGACGGAGAAGACCATGCAGTTCATGGACGATAGCCTGCTGCCCGAAAACCAGGATCCACTCGTGATCCAGGTCGCGCCTTATGCGCCAAGCTTCCTGCCGCGCGATTCCAGCGACATCCCGGTCCCGATGAAGGACCAGGTCCAGAAGGCGGTCGATTGCTACAATGCCGGCGCGACCGTGCTTCACGTCCATGTGCGCGAGCCCGACGGAAAGGGTTCAAAGCGTCTAGAAATGTTCAACGAGATGATCGACCGTCTTCGCACTGCGGTGCCGAAGATGATCCTGCAGGTCGGCGGTTCGATCAGCTTCGCACCGAAGGATGAGGGCGAGGCGGCCAAGTGGCTGACCGACGACACGCGCCACATGCTCGCCGAGCTGAATCCGGCGCCGGACCAAGTCACGATCGCGATCAATACCAACCAGATGAATGTGATGGAGCTGATCACCGACGAGGATGCCGCCGGCACCTCGATGGGCGAGCCGGATTACAAGCACGCTTACACCGAGATGTATTACGAGAGCGGCCCAGCCTTCGTGAAGGAGCATCTCAAGCGGCTCGTCGGCGCTGGCATCCAGCCGCACTTCATGATCGGGTCGATCAAGGACCTCGAGACCGTCGAGCGCATTGTGCGCCAAGGCCAATACATGGGGCCGTACGTCCTCAACTGGGTGTCGATCGGCGGCGGCCATGATGGGCCGAACCCGCGCAACCTGATGGAATTCATCAACCGCGTTCCGCAGAATGCCGTGCTGACGGTCGAGGGCCTGATGCGCCACGTCTATCCGCTAAACACCATGGGTATTGCCATGGGCCTACATGTGCGCGTCGGGCAGGAGGATAATCTGTACGGCCGCCGCGGCGAGCGCGCGACCTCGGTCCAGCAGATCGAGAAGATGGTGAAGATCTCCGAGGAGCTCTGGCGCCCGATCGCGACCGGCCAGCAGGCGCATGAGATCTACAAGATCGGCAACTTCTATTCGAGCATCGACGAGACGCTCGAGAAGAACGGATGGCTTCCCAACCGCAAACCGACGGCGGTGGCGCAGCGCGAGGCCGCGTGACCAAGACCAGGATCAGCCCGCCCGACGTATCGGCATACGCGTGGGTGGTCTTCGCACTCACGTTCGGCCTGCTGATCTCCGATTATATGGCGCGGCAGGTGCTGAGCGCCGTGTTCCCGCTGCTGAAGACCGAATGGGCTCTGAGCGACAGCCAGCTCGGTTTGTTGTCGGGCGTCGTCGCGGTCGCGGTCGGCCTGCTGACCTGCCCGGTCTCGCTGCTCGCCGATCGGTTCGGGCGCATCAGAAGCATTTGCGGGATGGCTGTGCTGTGGAGCATTGCGACCCTGCTTTGCGGGCTCGCACAAACGTACAACCAGATGTTGGGCGCACGCTTGCTGGTCGGGCTTGGCGAGGCAGCATACGGCAGCGTCGGCATTGCCGTGATCATTAGCGTGTTTCCCGAAAGGCTGCGCGCGACTCTGACCGGCGCCTTCATGGCCGGCGGGCTCGCCGGTCAGGTACTCGGCGTCGCGATCGGCGGTGCCGTTGCTGCGACGTATGGCTGGCGAACGGCGTTCCTCGCCATTGGTTTGGCCGGCCTTGTGCTCGGGCTAGTCTATCCGTGGGTCGTCAAGGAATCGCAGTTGGGCGCGAAAAGGCCGGACGACGGCAAGCAGCTGCGGCTATCGAATCTTGGCGCACTATTCGCCGGATTCAGGCTGAAATGCGTTTACGTCGGAAGCGGGCTTCAGCTGTTCGTCGCGGCCGCGCTGTCCGCCTGGCTACCGACTTATTTCGTTCGATACTACGACCTGCCTCTCGAACCAGCGACGTCGCTCGCCGCCTTGTTCCTGGCAATCGGTGCGGCGGGGATGATCGCCTGTGGAATGCTCAGCGACCGGCTGGTCCGGACCAATGCCCAGCGCGCGCTACTTAGTGCCCTCTATTGTCTCGGTTGCGCGCTATTGCTGGCTTGCGCCTTTTTCGTGCAACCGGGACCGACGCAGTTGATGTTGCTCGGCATCGGCATGTTCCTTGCCGCAGCGTCGGCCGGGCCGGCGGGCGCGATGGTCGCAGGTCTTACGCCCGCAGCGCTGCACGGCACAGCTTTCGCCGTCCTGACGCTTGCCAACAATGCCTTCGGCCTCGCGCCCGGCCCGATCGTCACCGGTTGGCTGGCGGATCGAATCGGATTGCTTGGCGCCATGCAATGGCTGCCGTTTGCAAGCATGGCAGCCGCGGCGGTTTTCCTGATCGGGAGCCGCAAGTCCCTGTCAACGATTGGGGCAGCCAAGCCCGCATGACGAAACAGAAGCTGCGCGTCGAGGCGGCGCCGACACGGATTTTCCCGGGTCTGGCATTGTGCAGCTTGCTCGCCGCGGCCGGATATGGCTTGCAGCGGCTTGAGATGGCGGCGTCCGGCCGTGCCTGGATCGAGGCATTGGTGCTCGCGATCCTGATCGGAGCGGCGATCCGGACAGCGTGGACTCCCGGCCAGAGATGGAAGCCTGGCATCGACTTCAGCGCCAAGCTGCTTCTCGAGATCGCGGTCGTGATGCTTGGGGCCTCGGTCAGCGCAGCCACGATTCTTTCGGCGGGTTGGCCCTTGCTCATCTCGATCTTCGCGATGGTTGGCGGCGCGATCATGCTTAGCTTCGTGATCGGCCGCCTGCTCGGCTTGTCCCGGCGCCTCGCGATCCTGGTTGCCTGCGGTAATTCGATCTGCGGCAATTCCGCGATTGCCGCCGTTGCTCCAGTGATCGGCGCAGATGGCGACGACGTCGCATCGTCGATCGCCTTCACGGCGGTCCTTGGCGTGGTCGTGGTGCTGACCCTCCCGCTGATCGGCGCCATCCTGCAGATGACCCAAGTCGCCTATGGCGCCCTTGCCGGCTTGACTGTGTATGCCGTTCCCCAAGTTATCGCGGCCGCAGCTCCGATGGGTTCGAAGGCGGTCCAGATCGGCACGTTGGTCAAGCTGATCCGCGTGCTGATGCTGGGGCCTGTGTGCCTGGTCCTATCGCTCATGACTGCAGGGTTGCGGGATGGGACCGACGAGCCCCCGCCTCACCTTGGATGCGGGGACCGCCCTCGACCGCCGTCGCTGCACCAGCTCGTTCCGTGGTTCATCATCGGCTTTCTCGTCATGGTCGCGTTGCGTTCAGCAGGAATTATTCCTGCCTGGGCGCTCGCACCGATCGGTGGTGCAGCGACGATTCTCACGGTCGTCTCGATGGCAGCGCTCGGCCTGGGGGTAGATCTCCGCACCGTCTCGCGCGCTGGTAAATCGGTCACCCTCACGGTCATCCTGTCGTTGCTGGCGCTGGGTTCTGCAAGCTTTGCATTGATCCGGCTGCTGGGCCTTTAGTTCCTTATGAACTGTCGTGAATGCGAAAGTTCTTGGCGCCTCGGCGAAAAAGGGCGCCGTCAACATCTCTAACCCTGCCGCCCAATCAGGGGAGGAATTCAATAGTGATCGACCGTTATCGCCTGCTGGCTTGCGCCAGCGCGTCCTCGCTTGCGTTTGGGCTTTGTTCGGTTCCAACGGCGGCTCACAGCCAAGCGACGACTGCACCGGCGGCTGACACCGCAAGCCCGCCTGCCGCAACTCCAGCGGACGACACGCAGATCGTGATCACCGCGCAGAAGCGCGCCGAGAACGTCCAGAAGGTTCCGATTTCGGTGGCGGCGTTCAGTGGTCAGGCGCTGGCGAAAAACAATGTCCTGAACGTCGAGCAGCTCAGCAAGATCGTGCCGAACTTCTCGGCCGCGAAGGGCGCGCAGGCCACCTATCTACGACTCGCCATCCGCGGCATTGGCACCGGCAGCAACACGACCGTCGAGCCGAGCGTGGCCGTCTTCCTCGACGGTGCCTACGTGCCGCGCGTCGGGGCGGCGATCAGCTCGCTGCTCGACGTCGACAGCGTCGAAGTCCTGCGCGGTCCCCAAGGAACGCTGTTCGGTCGGAACGCGAGCGTCGGCGCAGTGTCGTTCCACACGGCGCAACCGAAGCTCAACCAGTATAACGGCGAAGTCACCGGCGAAATCGGCAACGGCGAACGCTACAAGCTGACCGGGGTCGTCAACGTCCCCGTCGGCGAACATGCCGCGTTGCGCCTCGCGGGCTCGCAACAGTGGTTCAACGGCTATTGGCACAATCGGCTGGAGGGTGGCCGGCGCGTCGGCGGGACCGACGAGACGATATTGCGCGGCAGCTTCCGCGCCAACCTTGGACCGATCGACTGGGTCTTCAGGGCCGATTATTCGAAGCTCTCCGGCGACGCTGCGACCAACATCGACTTCGACCGCTCGAGTGTGTCGGATGCTCGGTGGAATGCGTTTATCGCCAAGGTCGGAGCACCCGATACCGACCTCAACGACAACATCCTGAACCAATTTCTGACAGCCGACCTCAACGACAAGCAATGGGGCGTGAACAACACGATCTCGATGGCCGTCGGGGACTCGACGATCCGGCTGATCGACAATTATCGCGACTGGACGAACGACCAGCTCGACGGCGATGTGATCTTCACGCCGACGCCGATCCTGTCTCGCGTGGGCGTGTTCGATTCAAAAAGCCAGAATCACGAGCTGCAGTTCATTTCACCGGCCCGCGAGTGGCTGGACGGTCACCTCGATCTGGTCGCCGGCCTCTACTACTTCCACGAGAAGTACCATCAGGGGGAGCGGCTGAATGAGAATGCGCGGTTCTGCAACGTCCTCGCGCCGCCGGCCCTGTTCAATGCCTGTACAGCGCTGCGGGGGACCGGGCTCAACAAGGCGGTCCAGGACGTCCACCAGACGACCGACAGCTACGCGGGATACGCGCAGGCCAATTTCCACTTTACTGATCAGATCTTCGCGACGGCCGGTGGCCGTTATTCGAAAGACAAGAAGAGCGGGGATTACAAGCAGACGGCGGACCCGTTCCTCGCCGCCTCGGCTCGCGCCCCTGAATCGCTGATCTTCCCGGACATCGACGACAGCCGCTTCACTTATCGCCTCGGCCTCAATTACGAGCCGACCAAGGACATGTTGTTCTTCGCGACCTATTCAACCGGCTATAAGTCGGCCGGATACAATTCAGGTGCAGGTTTCCCCTCGCTGACGCCGGGCAACAACGTGGCTCTGACCAGGCGTCTTTTCGATCGCGAGATCACCGAAGATTGGGAGCTTGGCGGAAAGACCAGCTGGCTTAACCATGCGCTGACCCTGAACCTCACCTTCTACCGGATGAACATCAAGGGCTTCCAGGACCGTGCGTTCGACGGCACTAGCTTCTCCGTCCGCAACGCCGGCAACCTTCGGCATCAGGGCTTCGAATTCGACGGCGTTGCTCGGCCGCTCGCGAAACTCTCTTTGTTCGCGAATCTCGCTTACCTCCACTCGGAGTTCATCGATTATCCGAAGGCCTCGGCTCTGCCCGGTTTTCCCGCAGGCGCCACCCAGGACCTCAAGGGCAAACCAGCCACGTTCGCACCCAAGTGGAGCGGACGTGTCGGCGTGGACTGGACCGGCGATGTCGGATCCACAGGCTACACCTGGGACCTCAATTCGAACCTGTCGTTTACGTCGAAATTCTACGGCGGCCTTCAGAACGACGCGAATCCGCAAACGATCGTCGACGGCTATGCGTTGTTGAGCGCCCGCGCGACGATCAATGCGCCGGGCAATCGCTGGTCGGTCGCGCTGTTCGCCAACAACCTGCTGAACAAGCAATACGAGGCCGGCAATTTGTACCAGTTCCTCGACGGTCCACTCGGCCTCAAGGACCCCGTTACGGGCAACACCGGGGTTCGGCGACTTCACGCCGATCCGCGGACTTATGGGGTTTCGTTGACCGGACGCTTCTAGGGGAGGGATGTGGGAGTATCGGCGTGCCCACAAGGCGCCGGTGCTCCCACCTCGCCGGCTCGTTCAGCATCCGTTTCGGTCCGTCGAGGCAAGGGCCTCGGCGATGATCGATCGCAGAACTTTCCTGGGCTTGGGCGGTGCCGCCGCGGCGAGCACCCTTGTAATATTTGGCCGCTCCAGCCGCGCTGGAGCCGACGTTCATTTCACAATTAGCCATTCG
>Ga0136846_1225661_pt1 | contig 13972 bp, 14 predicted proteins | sample HopSoiMetagenom2_FD_96841 | JGI IMG/M metagenome (GOLD analysis project Ga0136846, IMG submission 96841) | Grasslands soil microbial communities from Hopland, California, USA - 2 Assembly 2016 (version 4) | ecosystem: Environmental > Terrestrial > Soil > Grasslands | place: USA: Hopland...
AGGGTTGGCGTCCCCTGGTCGAAAGGGCGCTGGCCCTTCTCTCGCGCCTCCTTAGGCTTCAGATATGGCTATCTCGAGTAGCCGTACCAGGCGTGCGGAGCGGCGCGATCCGGTCGGCCTGACGGAAGACGCCTCGGCTCACGCAGAGGCTGCCCCACGGGCGCGGGTCCTTTCCGTCGTCGTGCCACTGCTGAACGAGGAGGCGACGCTCGAGCAGCTGTACCGCGAGCTCGAGGCAGCACTTCCGGCGACGGGACTCGAGTGGGAGGTCGTGTTCGTCGACGACGGCTCCACCGACGGCTCGTATCGCGAGCTGGTGCGGCTTCACGCGGCCCATCTCAACATCCGCGTCGTCCGCCTGCGCAGGAACTTCGGCAAGGCGGCGGCGCTCGCGGCCGGGATCGAGGTCGCGGCAGGCGACGTCATCGTCACGATGGACGCCGACCTGCAGGACGACCCAGCCGAGATTCCCAATCTGGTCGCGAAGCTCGACGAGGGCTTCGACGTCGTCTCGGGCTGGAAGTGCGACAGGCATGACCCATTCGTGAGGCGGTTCGTGTCCCGCATCTACAACACGGCCACCCGGCTCGCGACGGGCGTCAAGCTGCACGACATGAACTGCGGACTGAAGGCGTACGACGCCGAGGTCTTCGAGCATGTCCGGCTCTACGGGGAGCGCCATCGCTTCCGTCATGTGCTCGCGCACCACCTGGGCTTCAGCGTCTCGGAGCTGCCCGTCAACCACCGCCCCAGGACCAATGGGCATTCGCGGTTCGGCATCGAGCGCTACCTGCGAGCGCCGTTCGACCTGTTGACCATCGTCTTCATGGGGCGCTACCGCTATCGCCCTCTGCATCTCTTCGGGGGGGTCGGGTTGTGCGCGTCCATTGCCGGAGGCGCGATCCTCGCGTATCTGACGGTCGACAAGGTCGGAGGCTCGGCGATCGGGGGCAGGCCGCTTCTCCTGCTTGGTGTGTTGCTCGTCGTTGTCGGGATCCAGTTTCTGTCGCTCGGGCTGATCGGCGAAATGCTCACCAGCCACCACGAGGAGAGGGCCCGGGCTGGGCGAAGTGGTCGTCCGCACGTTCGCGACGTGCTGCACTGATCACCGGCCAGAGGGGCGTGACCGACCGTTGAGCGAGACGGCGCTGACTCGGGAAGAGACACCGTGGCCTGCGCGCCGACTCGCCGGCTTGCGAGCCCGCTTGCGAGTGGATTCGGGTGAAGCAGCCGCTGCGATGCGGGTCGTCTATGCGGGAACTGCGGCTTATGCCGCGTTGTTCGTGTTCGCAGCCGTCATGCACTACGTCGTGTTCAAGACCCAGCGGCCCGACCTCGGGAACATGGTGCAGGCGATCTGGAGCACCACACACGGGCACTTCCTCGAGGCTACGACGTTGAGTGGGCATCAGCGGGATCGTCTCGGGATCCATGTCGATCCCTTCCTGCTTCTGTTGGTGCCGCTGTTCTGGATCTGGTCGAGCCCGTTGCTCCTGCCGATCATCCAGGTGCTCGCCGTTGCCAGCGGCGCCCTTCCGGTGTTCTGGCTCGCGCGCAAGCATCTGGGGTCGGCGCGGGCAGGTGCTCACTTTGCGTTCGCGTATCTGCTCTATCCGGCGACGCAGTTCAACGCGTTCACGCCCGGCAGCAGCTTCCACTCCGTTGCCATCGCGGTTCCGCTGGTTCTGTACGCCATATGGTTCCTCGACGAGGACCGCCTCATCGCGTTCTCCGCCGTCGCGTTGCTCGCCTGCACGACGAAGGAGGAGATCCCTCTGGCGGTCGGCTGCCTCGGAATCTGGTACGCCGTGCGCAAAGGCCGCCGGCTGTTCGGGCTCGGCGTGTTCGCGGCAGGACTCGCCGTCACCCTCTTCGACTTTCTCTGGGTGATACCCCATTTCTCGCCGACCGGCGCCGATCCGTTCACCGGCCGTTACACCGCCGTGGGCGGAACGCCCCGCGGAATCGCACACACACTGTTCGCCGATCCGACGGCGTTCGTGCATGCAGTGGCTACAACCCACAAGGCCGTCTATCTCGTCCTGCTACTCGCGCCGTTCCTCGGCCTCTCGCTGCTCGAGCCGCTGCTGCTCCTGGGGGCCGTGCCGGACCTGGCCATCAACCTGCTCTCGAGCAAGCCCGATCAGACCACGATCTCCTTCCACTGGACTGCGGGGATCGTCCCGTTCGTCGTAGCCGCGAGCATCTTCGGGGCCGCGCGGTTCAAGTCTCAGGGGGTGCGCCTGTCCCTCTGGGTGCTTGCCGGCACCGCATGCCTCGCGGCGCTCAGTCCCATCTATCTGCTGAAAGGCGACGTACGCGCGCTCGGCTCCCCGCTGGTGTCCGCCAAGGCACACGCGGTGAGCCTCATTCCGGCCGGAGTGCCGGTATCGGCCTCGCATGAGCTCGGCGGTCATCTCTCTGAACGACGCTATATCTACACGTTCCCGCATGTCCTTCGATCTCGGTGGATCGTCGTGGATGCCAACGACCGGACATACGGCGAAAAGACGCCGGGTTTCAAGCGTTACATCGGTCAGTACGAAGACGACAAGGCATGGCGGATCGTGTTCTCCTCGCACGGCGTCGCCGTGCTCCACCGGCGTCGGGCGACCGGCAGGTGACTTGGCGTACTGAGCTCGCGGGTCGGCGTAGTCGTGCTGCCGCGGTGGACGACACGGCGCCGGGTTCGGAAGGCGGCTCCCGTTTCGAGGCAGCGTTCGGTGGCGTGCGGGCACGCATGCGGGTGGATGCGGATGAGGCAGCCGTCGCGATGCGAGTGGTCTACGCCGGAGTTGCGACGTACGCGGCGCTGTTCGTCTTCGCCGCCCTCATCCACTACACGGTTTTCAAGACGCCTCGGCTTGACCTCGGAGACATGGTGCAAGCGATCTGGAGCACCCGTCACGGGCACTTCCTCGAGACCACGACGCTGACCGGGCATCAGCGGGACCGGCTCGGGTTCCATGTCGATCCCTTCCTGCTTCTCTTCGTGCCGCTGGTTTGGATCCGGTCCTGGCCGCTGCTTCTGCCGATCGTGCAGGTTCTTGCTCTCGCCAGTGGAGCCCTTCCGGTGTTCTGGCTCGCGCGCAAACATCTGGGGTCGGCGCGCGCCGGCGCTCACTTCGCCTTCGCGTACCTGCTCTATCCGGCAACGCAGTTCAATGCGTTCACGCTCGATAGTGGGTTCCACGCTGTTTCGTTCGCGGTCCCGCTTTTGCTCTACGGCGTGTGGTTCCTCGACGAGGACCGGCTGATCGCGTTCTCGGTCGTCGCGTTGCTGGCCTTCACGACGAAGGAGGAGCTCCCACTCGCGGTGGGCTGCCTCGGAATCTGGTACGCCGTCCGCAAGGGTCACCGGCTGTTCGGGTTCGGCGTGTTCGCGGCCGGCCTGGCCGTGACGCTGTTCAACTTCTTTTGGCTCATACCGCACTTCTCGCCCAGTGGCGCTGATCCGTTCGCCGGCCGTTATACGGCGGTGGGCGGGACGCCTCGTGGAATCGCCCACAAGCTCTTCACCGACCCGACGGCGTTCGTCCACGCCGCGGCGACCAGCCATAAGGCCGTCTACCTCGTCCTGCTACTGGTGCCATTCCTCGGCCTCTGGCTGCTCGAGCCGCTGCTGGTACTCGGCGCCTTGCCCGACCTCGCGATCAACCTCCTGTCGAGCAAGCCCGATCAGACGATGCTCAACAACCAGTACACCGGCGGAATCCTCCCCTTCATAGTCGCAGCGAGCATCTTCGGCGCCGTGCGCTTCAAGCGCCATGCCGCCCAGCTCTCGCTGTGGGCGTTGGCGGCGACCGCCGCGGTTGCCGTCTACAGTCCGCTGCTTCCACTAGGGAGCGAGGTGCGAGCGCTCGGCTCGCCGTTGGTCTCAGCCAAAGGGGATGCGCTCAGTCTGATCCCGGGTGGGGTACCGGTGTCGTCCACGAACCAGCTAGGCGGTCACCTCTCGGCGAGGCGTTACATCTACGAGTTTCCCTACGTCCGCCGGGCGCGCTGGATCATCGTCGACGTCGACGACTCGCCGTACGGCAGCAGGGCCGGCATCAAGCGGTACGTGCGTCGCTACGAGTCGGAGAAGGCGTGGCACGTCGTCTTCTCGTCGCACGGGGTCACCGTTCTCCACAAGCGCTAGCCCGACGCGGGGCCTAGGCGCCACGGGTCGCCGGCTAATGGAGCGCGAACCAGGTCGTGCCTGGATAGTCCAGCGTCCCCGAGCCGAAGTACAGCTCGAGGCCGTCGCCGTCGTTTGACGCGATCGTCCAACAGATGTAGCCGCTCGTGGACTGGCCTGAGTAGAACGGGCTGCTGAAGTCCAGCGGCGGCTGTGGGGCTTCAGGGCACGCGTTCCCGAACGGGTCGTAACTAGTCGTGTGGCTCCCGATCGCGCTGTAGGTGCCGGCGTCACGGGCCGTCGCAGAGCCGCCTCCGGTGTATCTCACGGTCAGATTTGCGGCGAAGTACTCGGCACCCGCCGGCGGGGGTGGAGAGAGCTGCGCGTTCGGAATCGCGGAGTTCACCCTGACCGTGAAGCCGTTCCCGAGGCCCTTCGCGGTACCGATCGGGATCGGCCGTGCGCGGGTGAGGCCGGGTGCGACCGGGATGAACGTGGCGCTGACGCGGATGTTGCGCGCGCCAGAGGCGTCCTTGTGAGCGCGCGCGGCGTCGACCACGCACGTGGGGCCCTTCTTGCGTTTGCATGCACCGTGCCAGCCCGCGAACTTCCATCCCTGGTACGCGGTCTCGATCAGGACGACACGGCGCGCGTGGAGCAGGCCGTCTGCGGCCGGGCAGGAGGCGTCGGTGCAGCGGAAGGTCGGGCGGCTGTAGAGACCCTTCTTCGCCTTCACGCTGCCCCAACCCTTGATCCCGACCCAGACATTCCCTGTGTAGGACCGCGAACTCGAACGGGCGCTCGCCGCCGCGCCGAGGAGGGCAAAAAGTACAACGGCGGCCGCTGCGATCGAGATCAAGGGCTTGGCAGACAGACGAACCTCTGCTTGCCTCAGTGATGCTTGCGAAGTCTGAAGATCTTCGTGTCGCTGAAACCGGTCGAGTTGCCGTCGGCGTCCACGGCCTCGACGTGCCAGTAGAACTTCCCGCCCTTTGCGTAGGCGCCCGAGCTGAGCAGCGACGCCGCGACCGTTCCTTCGGTCTTGTCCGTCTCGACTCCGCCCGAGAAGTCGGGCCGTGTTGCGATCTCGACGATGTACTCCTTGAGCCCCGGCCGTCCCTGCCAACTGAAGACGAGGGCGTGGCGGTGACGCGCGAGGGAGGTGTTCGTCACCGGATTCAGGTCGCGTTCGAACGACACGAGCGGCGAGTACGGGCCGGCGCCGGCGCCGCTGAAGTCTGCGCGCACCTGCCAGTGGAACGCGCCCGCACCGGCGAGCCCGACCGGAACCATCGCCGGGGTGTAGACGTGGAAGTTCTTCGTGGACCCATTCGGCAGCACGACGCTCACGTCGTAGCCGACCGCTCCGTCGACGGAACCCCAGCTCAACGTCGGGATCACGTCCCCGGCCGGCGAAACCGCGTGCGGCTGCGGGATCGGGAGAACCTGCTTGAAGGTCCCCGTGCTCGACCACGTGAGCGACGTTCCGTCCCCGTCGTTCGCCTGCACCCGCCAGTAGAGCGTCGACTGTGCCGGATACGTGGTCGTGCTCACGTAGTCCGTCGACCCGGTCACAACGTTTGTGAGGAGCGAGCCGAACGACGGGTCGGTGGATACCTCGAGCCGGTAGTTGAGCGTTCCCTGCACCGGTGTCCACTGGAATGACGGCTGGATCGCCGCGAGTTGGGTGCCGTTGGTGGGTGAGATCAAGGTCGGCGGAGTCGAGCGCTTCTGGAAGTCGCAGATGTTGGTGGCCGGCGGGATCGACGGGTCGCATGCATGGAGCGGATCGAGCGGCAACGTGGTTTCGGGCACGACCGGAAGCCCGGTTCCGTCGGCGTTCGCCGCCGGCAGGATCGCCCAGTAGTACGAGGTCGTCTCGTCGGCATACGTCCGCCGAGGAACGTATGCCGGAATCTGCGTGAACCCGTAGTCGACGAGCGTGGTGAACGTCGGATCGCGGGCGATGATGACCCAGTACGCGTTCGCCCCGGCGATCGGCTTCCATGTGAACATCGGCGTCTGTCCGGTCACGACTCCGGATGCCGGAGAGAGGTAATCGCTGTGGGTCGGTCGCGCGACAGTGCCCGTGGCTGGGGCATTCGGCTCGTACGTGAACGCGTCGTTGAGGAACGTGTAGTCGCCGTAGACCTGCTGCCCCGCGGAGTCCCCGTCCCCCTGGGCCCGGATGCGGACGCAGTAATGGGTCCCGGCGGTGAGCTTCGTACCGCCGGCTTCGAAGGAGGCTCCGGTGCTGGGATACGGAAGCGGCCCATGTCCATTCCCCAGGGGCGACCACGCTGTCAGAGGCGTGACCACGTGCATGTTCTGCGCTGCGGTTTGGATGTCGCAGACGCCGCCCGTCTCGCTGTAGACGTTGAGGTCGTAGTCGGCGGCTCCGGCGACCGGATTCCAGACAAGAAGCGGCACCGCTGTTTGCCAGCCTGGCGGCTTTGGCCCAGTGTCGCTGAACTCGTCGCGCATGTGCACCCCCACCACCGTCAAGCCCACGGGCATGGGCGGCGACGTGTCGAAGAACTGCGTGAACGACGAGCCCTGGGTCCAGACGCCGTCGTCGCCCTGGGCATTGATCGGGCGCACGCGCCAGTAGTACGTGTTGTTCGGGAGAGGCTTGACAGGCGAGAACCCGGTCGCGACCGTCGTCGCCGAGTAGACCCGAGAGCTCGTGTTGAAGTCCTGCGAGAAGTTCACGTCGAGCTCGTACTTCGCCGCTCCCGGAACCGGCGTCCAGCTGAGAAGCGGGTCGAAGAACTCCGGAGCGGTGACCAGGTCCTGCAGGCTCGTGTGCGTGGTGGTGGGCCAACCCCAGGTGAAGGAGCGGACCACAGAGGTCGCGCCCCCGTGCTTGTCCGCATCGACGGGCGTGACCGTCCAGTAGTACGTACCTTGGGCGAGCGTGGTGGGAGGGATGTACGAGGCGGCCGTCGTGACCGTCTGGGCACCGGAAACGAGCGACGTCATCTTCGGATCACGGGCGATCGCCACGACGTACCGCACTGCGCCGACGACGGGCGTCCAGCTCAGTAGCAGCGGATGCGTCGGGAACGCGATAGAAGCACCGTTCGCAGGCGTCAGCAACGTCGGCTTCACGCTCCAGACCTTTTTGAACGAATGGGTGACCCACTTTGAGACCGAGCCGTTCTTGTGGATCCCGCGCACGCGCCACCAGTACGTGCCATCCGGGAGCGTGTGCGACAGGGTTGCCGACGTGCTGCGCGTCGAGAAGTTCCCGGCGCCGCCGAGGACGGGAGAGTGGAATTTGCGATCGCTCGCGAGCTCGAACTGGTAATGGTCCACTCTGCGGACGGCCGACCAGTGGAATATGCCGGTGCTGTAGCTCTGCACCGTTGGAGTCGCAACCGTCGTCCGCGGCGCTGCTACGCGAGCCTGCGAGGCGGACGATCCGACCGCAAGCGTCAAAAGCGCGGCAACTGCCGCGACGGCTCCCCTAGCGAGGCGCCCTCGGTGATCAATGAATCTCAACCCGCTCCATACGATTGGCCGTCTCGGAACCCCTCACCACCTACGAAAGGCTGGGTTTCTCCCGTACGTGCCCGCTCAGTCCTGCCGATGCCCGGAGTCTCGACGAGGTGGGCGAAATGCCCGGTTAGTCATCGGGGTGGCTGCGTGGTGCTTCAAACGTTCGGAGCTGGGCAGCCGCCATAAGGATGTAGCCGAGGGCACCGCGTTCGTGCCCGACGAAGCGCCGGTCGAGTCGGAGCAACGCCCCAAGGATCGGGCTCCCCGCCCGAAGCGAGGCGCTTGATGTCGCGCGGCGCGCGACCATCCATTCGAAGACCGTTCGGTGATAGAGCGCCGAGATCGGGAAACCCCAGGCCTTGCACGTGAGGATCTCGAATCCGGCCATTGCGACTCGGTTCTCGAGTTGTTCGCGCGTGTAGCGACGAAAGTGCCCCGCCCACTCGTCGCTTCGCGAGAACCACGCAGGATTTCGCGGCACGGTGACGGCGAGGATTCCATCGGGTCGGAGTACCCGGGCGGCCTCCTTCAGGGCAGCGCTGTCATCTTCAACATGCTCCAACACTTCCCCCAGGACTACCGCGTCGAAGGACGCCGCCGAGAATGGGAGTGACGTGGCGTCCGCGCGTTCGACTGTTCCGGAGACCCGGCCGCGTAGGACCTGGAGAGCGTCGTCCGTAACATCCGTGCTCGTGATCTCGAATCCACGAGCTGCCAGCCGGTTGGTGAACGTGCCTGATCCGGCGCCCACGTCGAGGACGACCGGGCCGGGACTCGCCGCCAGGAACTCGTCGAGCAGGAGCTCTTCGCGTAGTTCGTGGCGGGGACCCTGAAAGTCGGGAGCCGTTCCCCACTGATGAGCGTCCGGCTCTTTGGCGCTTCCGTCCACCCGGTCGAGACTATCCCGGTGGTTGGCTGACAGTGCGCGTCGCGTACTTCGGCACGTGGGAGCGTGGGTACCCGCGAAACGACCAAGTCATCGCGGCGCTCGAATCGGCGGGAGTCGACGTCGACCTCGTCCACGAGGAGATGTGGGCTGGAACGCACAAGTTCGGCCTCACTCCCGCAGTGCTCCCGCGCCTGACGCGCGCGGAGCTCCAACTCGCGCGAGCCCCCCTGGCGGATGACGCGGAGGCGGTCATCGTCGGTTACCCCGGCCATTTCGACCTGTGGAGCGCGAAGCGTCAGGGCAAACCCGTCGTCTTCAATGCGATGGTGTCGCTCTACGACACGTTCATCGAGGATCGCGAGCGGTTCCGGGACGGCTCGCTTGCCGCGACAGCGCTGCGCCGCATCGATCGAATGGCGTTCCGAACCGCCGACCTGGTTGTGGCAGATACGCGCGCGAACGCCGACTTCATGGGCGAACTTGCCCAGATCGATGAAGTGGCGGTTTGCTACATAGGCGCGGAGGAGCGGCTCTTTCGCGACGCTTGGCGCCGGCCCGACGACTTTTATGTCCTGTTCGTCGGGAAGTTCGCGCCACTCCACGGTCTTGACGTGATCATCGAGGCCGCACGGCACCTCCCGGCGGTCCGGTTTCGGATCGTCGGGACGGGACAGATGACGCCGCTGCTGGATGGGATGCCTGCGAACGTCGAGCACGTCCCGTGGGTTGACTACGAAAATCTTCCGGCGGAATACGCCCGCGCCGGCTGCGCTCTCGGCATCTTCGGCTCGAGCGGCAAAGCACAGCGGGTGATCCCGCACAAGTCCTTCCAGGCGCTCGCCGTCGGGACACCGCTCATCACCGCGGACACGCCGGCGGCCCGTGAGGTGCTCGTCGACCGGAGGGATTGCCTTCTCGTCGAGCGCACGGCCGACGCGCTGGCGGAAGCGATAGTCACTTTGCGAGATGATGTTGACCTTGCCCAGCGACTCGGTGCCGGAGGCCGGGCAACGTTCGAGCGCGAGGCGAGCGAGGCCGTGCTCGGTGTCCGCTGGCGCGAAGCGATCGAGCGTGCGATCGAGCGAAGCGGTTCGCCTGTGGCCTCTTAAGCCGGGTCGGCTGCGTCGAGTCGGGGCCGGCCGCGCCGCAATGTCGCCGTCGCGACGCCGGCGAGAACAACGTCGACGAGGATCAGAATCAGTCGCGAAGCGGCCGCGATCACGAGCGCGTCGGCGGCGCCGATCCGGCTGGAGAGCAGCGCCACGAGCACCGCTTCTCGGACGCCGAGACCGCCCGGCGCATAGACGGCAACCAATCCTGCGAGCCAGGCGACCGCGAACGCTCCCGTATATAAGGCCAAGTCCTCCGCCCGGACAGAGATGAGCCCGCGAGCGCAGAGCCAGAAGCTGCCTCCGAGTAGGAGCCACACCGGCAGATAGAGGAACGTGGCGCGCATCGCCGTCATCAGTTCTCGTTTCCGGGCCAGCGACGGACGCGCCGGAGCGAGGAGGAGAACCGCAGCCACCAGCACCACGGCCGCGCCCCACCAGCCGAGCAGGAATGCTCCCATCGCTCCCGCGGCGATGGCCGAGGCGGCGAACTCGATTGGCAGCGACATTGCCACCGGCCGTACAGGGATCCCGTATGCGCGCGCCGCCGCGGCGCGACCGGCGTATTGCCACACCGATCCGGGGATGTACTTCCCGAGCTGCGCCTGGAAGAAGATGCCGGCCCATCGCCGCTCAGTTCGGACGCCGAGCCCGCGGAGGATGGCGAGCCAGATCAACGCGCCTGCCGCCGTTCCCGCCGCCGCGAGCACGACTGAGCCGGCGAGTGCGCCCCACTCCACTCGGGCGACCTCGATGTGGCCGCCATGCCAGAGCGAACGCACCCGAAGGACGACGAAGATGACGCCGGCGACAAGGAGGAGCTGGGCGAGCACGCGCACTCTCCGGGCTGTCGCACGCTCAGCGACGGTCGCGCCGAGGCGGAGGAGGCGCTCGCGCGACACCATTCCCACAGTAAAGCCGACCCCTCGGAAGATTGGGTCTTCGTCCACTGTCTGGAGGGCGACAACGGAGGACATATAGCCCAAGCTGCGACTCGGGGTCACAAAGGAGCGGGTGGATGGACATCGCCGGCGCGAAGGCGCTGAGAAGAGACTCGGCACGAACGTAACGGACCAAACTCCGTCGGCCTCAGTGGACGTCCTCGAGGACGCGCCGCCCGTCTACAAGTGAGTAGGCGTCACCCGGTTGCCAGCAGCGGTCGCCGACGACGAACCATTCGAGGACGCCAGCTCGATGTTCCGGCGGCTCGGCGTGAGCGTCCGCTAGTCCGTTGCAGCAGTCGGCGTGCCAGGCGCCGCGTCCGGGAGACTCACAACCGGCAAACTAGAGGCGAGTGGAATCGTCCAACGAGGAGCGGCGTTCGTGAGCGAGCGCGAAAGCAGCGGAAGAGACCGGCCTTTCTCGACTGAGGCAGTGGGGACGCTCATTTGGTTGCTAGACGGGCACGGCCTCGATCGACGCCGCTACTCAGTCTTGAATCGCCTGCGGAGGGTCCGTGACAGCTCCCAGTTCGAGACGCTTCCTGATGCTCTTCGTCAGCAGGTCCGGCAGATCATCGCCGACGCGGAGTCCTAACCGGCGCGCTACGGTCGGCCGACCGGCCGCGCGCTCGAGGACGATCACCAGCCGAACGGCGAGTGCTGCGTCACGAGGCTCCGAGGTAGAGGTTGCCGGTGAGTACGGAGCAAAAGATACGTGAGGTCTTCTGCCCGTAAATCGAGATCGCCAGCGTCCTTCCACGCCACTTCTGAAGCTGCGGAGCGTCGTACGTCTGGATGACGTGAGTCGAGGCGCACAGCTTCCGCTCGCGGACACGAGGTGGGAGGAACACTCCTTCGCTACCGGCGCTCTTTTGGAACCTGAACCCCTTGAACGCGCCGCCGCCCCTGAAGCGTTGCGCGATGTAGTAAACCGCTCCACCAGGCCCAGTGATCCGAAGGTAGACGTCCGACAGGAGTGGATTCGTCCCTCTCAGGACCTCTGTTCGGGGATGGCTACTTCCGCAGCCTGTCACGGCGAGATTCACCGTGGTGAGAACTGCGGCAAGCATCCCAAGCCGCCTGCGCCGAACTGTCCGCTGCGCGCTAGTGGTTCGGCCGATTGTGGCGTTCGAAACGGGCCGCATCCGCAGAACCTGTCGCAGCCTGTCGTACAAGTCAACACGCGAATCTGAGCGTGGACGGGTTGGCGTCTAGTTGACGGCCGGCAGGGCCGCTGGTTCTACTCCGCTGTGCTTGTCCGCAAGAGCGCTTCTCGTATAGCCGTCGAAGCCGTCAACTAGCCCAGCGTGCCGCCATCGGGCTCGCGGTTCGCGAGGCTGTAGACGACGATGTAGCCGATCAACATGAACCCGGTCACCAGTCCGAGCACGCCGAGAAGACGCGGTTGGTGAAGAGGATTCTCGAGCTGGGCGGCGATGATGTGTGCCACGCTTCGCGGATGGAGCAACGCGTCCCAGCTGTTCAGGCGTACGAAGCGGCCGAGATAGACGCCGAAGCTCCCGAGCCCGAGAGCAAGCGCGACGAGGAGCCACGAGCCGAAGCGGCCCATGTGCGCTCTCCAGGCGCCCTGCATTAGGTAGAGCGAGAAGAAGCCGAGCATCAACGCCGTCCACACGAACGACGACAGCATGAGTGCGTCCCACCACAGCGGGCTCGTGAGGGGCATCTCTCGGATGTGGATGTAGTCGGTGAGCATGTACGGCGCATTCGGAAAGAACAGAAGCCAGATCACCCCCGCACCGATCGCGAATCCATAGGTGCGCCGCCGAGCGAAGGCCTGGCAGACAAGCGCGGCAGAAACGGGCACCCAGGCGAGGAAGAGGTTCCAGACGAGAAAGCGATAGAACGAACTGCCTGATTCGTGGATCTCGACGAGAAGCGCAGCCACCGAAAGAGCGGACGCGGCCATGAGCGCAGCGATACTCAAGTGGTAGGCGTTCACTTGGGCAGTGTGGCGACTATCACTCTCTGGGGGCCGCAGCCGAGCGGACTATGCGCATCGCTTGTCGAGCGGGTTGCGCCGGGTCGAGAATCGAGCTCTGACTGGAGGCACCAATCGGAGAGGAATCTCTAGGGCGCAACCCGCGCTCAACAAGGTACCCGGGCCTTCGACAGTTGGGAGGTTCGAGCTTCGCAGCGTTACCCCTGGCGCCGTAGCGAGTCGATCCAAGCCTCCGGCGATGGGGTCGCTCCTTCGCCGCCTGCGCCAGGTCTCGTACCCTCGGAATCGCGCCTCGCTGCCTGCGGCAGGCGCCCTCGAAGAGTCGACGCGAGCGGCTCGTCGGCTCCCGCGTCGACCTCGCCGGTTGCCAGGTCTTCCCGGGTCGACTGCTCGCGCGTGCGCAAGAGCTCGAGACGCAGCCGCTCAATTTCCTCGATCAGCATCAGAATCGCGCGACCGACTGCGGCACGTTCCTCGCCCCCCGCGTCCCGCAAACCTTGGCCCCAGCGCCGTAACGCCTCGAGCTTGTCTTCTTCCAGACGCATTCGAACTGAGTATCGCCGAAGCCATGGGTAGCCTCTACGAAAGGGTCTCCATCTAGTCCAGATGGGGGGTCGACAACGGAGGAGAAGTCGTCCATTGTGCGAACGGGACGCAGGTCGGAAGAGGAGCTAGTGATGGACATCAATGGCGCGAAGGCGCTGAAGAAGAGGCTGGGGCTGAACGGAGCAGACACCGTTCCCCCTGCCGCCGAGCCTGCGGACATACCCGCCGACGCGCCGCCCGTCTACCACTGGACCGGCAAGGCGCCCCTCGATACGGGCCTGGAGGCGGAGGACGATGGCGCGCCTCGCCGTGCTTCGCTCTTCAGCCGCCTGAGTCTGAGCTTCCGCTAGCTACCGATCGGCTACGGGTGGTGCCGCTCATCGTGAGGGTCGAGCACAACCGGATCCGCAACAACCAGTACGGCATCGGGCCCGATTCAGGTCGAAGGTCCTGGGGAATCCCCTGCGGTGTAGTCGCGCCAGGGCAAACGCCATACGTAGCCTCTCTTGAATGACCGCGTGGCCGCGGCGAGAGAATGAGCCCGCCAAGCCTCTGACCGAGGACCGGAAGCGGCTGGTCCAGAGTTACATGGACGCCGAGGAGGAAACGGCCCGGCGCGAGGCGATCGAAGAGCGCCAGCGGCAGTTGCACATTCGCGAGCAAGCGCGGCCACCGGCGGCACAGGGGGCAACGCTGCACGCCGTGGCACCTGCGGAGACCCGAGGGCAAGCCGGCGAAGAAACGGTGCCGCAGTCGATCGCGCTGACGGAGGCAGTGCCGGACGAGACCGCAGAGGAGTCCGCCCGGCTGTTTGCCGACGCCTAGGAGCGGGCTCGGCGGGAAGCGGGCGAGGCGGCCGCGCGTCAGATCGCAGAAGCACAGGAGCGGGCGCGGCGGTGGGCA
>Ga0136846_1217370_pt1 | contig 13970 bp, 12 predicted proteins | sample HopSoiMetagenom2_FD_96841 | JGI IMG/M metagenome (GOLD analysis project Ga0136846, IMG submission 96841) | Grasslands soil microbial communities from Hopland, California, USA - 2 Assembly 2016 (version 4) | ecosystem: Environmental > Terrestrial > Soil > Grasslands | place: USA: Hopland...
AGCTTGCGTTCCCCGACTACGACGGCAACGGCATGTTCAAGAGCTTGGGCAACGTGCTGGTCAATCCGAACGTCGGGCTCTTGTTCATCGATCTGCACGAGAGGCCGCGCCGGCTGCGCGTCAATGGCAGCGCCACGGTGTCGCGCGAGGATCCGCTGCTTGCCGAGACGGTCGGCGCGCAGATCATCGTACGGGTGAAGGCGCGCGCGATCTTTCCGAATTGCCCACGCTACATTCCGAAGATGCAGCTTACCGAGTCTTCGGTGTACGCGCCGAAATCCGGCTGCGATCCGATCGAGCCCGCCTGGAAGGGATTCGACATCTTCAAGGACTACGTGCACCCGCGCCAGCCGACGGTGCGATGAGTTCGACCATCACGATTCCGCTGTGGCTCGCTGTCATCATTGGCGCGCTGGCGATCTGGGCGGCGTTCGAGCGCATGATCGTGCCTGCGATGCGTTACCTGATGCGCCGCCGGTTCAATCGGGCGATCGACGAACTGAACACACGCCTGCGGCTGCGCATCCAGCCGTTCAAGCTTGCGAAGCGGCAGGCGCTCATCGACCAGCTGATCTTCGACCCGGAAGTGCTGCGGGCGATCGAGAACTACGCGACCGAGAACAAGGTTTCGCGCGAAGCCGCGCAGGCGAGGGCGCGCGAGTACGCCCAGGAGATTGTGCCCTCGTTTTCGGCCTACGCGTATTTCGGCATTGGCATCCGTCTGGCCCGCTGGCTCTCGACTTTTCTCTATCGCGTGCGGCTCGGATACCTGGACGAGCAGGCGATGCAGGCGGTCGATCCCGACGCCGCCGTGATCTTCGTCATCAATCATCGCTCTAACATGGACTACGTGCTGGTCACCTACATGGCCTCGACCTCGTCGGCACTCTCCTATGCGGTCGGCGAGTGGGCGCGCGTCTGGCTGTTGCAGAGCCTGATCCGCTCGATGGGGGCGTATTTCGTGCGCCGCGACTCGCGCGAGCCGCTCTATCGCAAGGTGCTCGCGCGCTACGTTCATCTCGCGATCGCCGGGGGGCTGACGCAGGCGATGTTCCCGGAGGGCGGGCTGACGCGGGACGGCAAGCTCCGCCCGCCCAAGCTTGGATTGCTCAGCTACATTGTCTCGGGCTTCGACCCGCAGGGGCGCCGCGATGCCGTCTTCGTGCCGGTCGGTCTCAACTACGACCGTGTGTTGGAAGACCGCGTCCAGGTCGCCGCGCTGGTGGCGACCGAGGGCGAGAAGCCGCGCTTCAAATTCTCGCCCGCAGTGCTGCTCGGCTTCATTGCGAACAGCATCAACCTGCGTTGGCAAGGGCGGCTCTATCGCTACGGCTATGCCTGCGTGAGCTTCGGCCGTCCGATTTCGCTGCGACAGTATTGCAAAGAGCAGAACATTGATTTTCGCACGCTCGACGAACAGCGACGTTTCGGCGAGGTCGAGCGGCTGGGTCAGACGCTGATGCGCAAGGTCGGGGATGTGGTGCCGGCGCTGCCGGTTCCGCTGGTCGCGACCGTCATTCTCGGGGCCCCCAAGCCTCTATCGGCGCTGGAATTGAAAGGCGAGGTCGAAATTTTGATCCGCCAATTGATCGCGAACGGCGCGCACATTCACATTCCGCGCGCCGACCAGGACTATGCGATCGAAGTGGGCCTGCGAATGCTGCTGTTGCGCCACTTCGTGCTGGAGGAGAGCGGGCTCTATCGCGCCAATCCGGCCGAGGAGATCATGCTGCGCTATTATGCGAACGCGATCGCGCATCTCTTGCGCGATCGCGCGACCGCCACATCCCTTGCTGCCGAATAAGGAACGAACATGCTCTCCGAAGCCGATCGCCAGAAGGCCGCCGACATCCTGGTTGAGGCGGCGAAAACCAGAAAGCAGGCAACGCAGCTTTCCGTCACGTTCCCGGGCATCACCTTTGAGGACGCCTACGCGATCTCGACCATCTGCGCCAAGCGGCGCGGGGCCGCGGGTGAAAAACTTATTGGCCACAAAGTCGGACTGACATCGAAGGCGATGCAGCAGTCGTCGCAAATCGATGAACCGGACTATGGATATCTATTCGACTCGATGATGGTCGCCGATGGCGCCAAGGTCCCACACGAGAACTACTGCGCGCCGCGCGTCGAGGTCGAGCTCGCATTCATCCTTGGCGAGGAGCTGAAAGGTCCAGGCGTCGGCCTGACCGATGTGCTGCGCGCGATCGAGTACGTCATTCCGGCCATCGAGATCGTCGACGCGCGGCTCATCAATCCACGCAAGATTTTCGACACGATCTCGGATAACGGCGCTGCCGCCGGCATCGTGGTTGGCGGCCGCCCGGTTGGCCCGATGGAGATCGATCTGCGCTGGGTCGGCGGGATCATGATGCGCAACTCCGAGATCGAGGAAACGGGTGTGGCCGCCGGCGTGCTCGGGCATCCGGCGATGGGGGTTGCCTGGCTCGCGAACAAGCTCGGCCAGCATGGTGTCGCGCTGGAGAGGGGCCATCTAGTACTCGCCGGCTCGTTCACGCGCGTGATCTGGGCGCAGAAGGGCGACACCGTGCGCGCCGATTTCGGCCCGCTCGGGAGCATCTCGCTCCAATTCGTCTGAGCTCGAAGAGATTGCCCCCCGCTTGCCAACGGGGCTGATATGGACAACCATAGAGTGATTTCGGTTGGATCGGGAGGGATGGTGATGCGGACCACATTGCTTGCTGCAGCCCTTATTTCCACGGCGACGGCGGTTTCGGCGCAGACTGCCGAAGTGACCTACGCCGACCAGGGGGCGAGGTGGACGTCTGCCGCGCGCTCGGATTTCTATACGCGCGACCAAGGTTCGAAGGTGATTCCCTTGCGCTGGCTGCAGGCGCTTAAACAGCAGAACGGCCAGCCTTTCCTCGCCGACAGTCTGTCCCGTTACGGCTATCTGCCAAATCCCGAGGTGAATACGAGCTTGCCGGTTGGCTTTACGGCTTCGGGGCCGGTCGGAACGCGAACGGTCGGGATGACATGCGCGGCCTGCCACACGCGGCAAATCATCGCCGAGGGGAAGACCTATCGGATCGATGGTGGTCCGGCGATCGTGGATTTTCAGAAATTCCTCAGCGACCTGGATGTGTCGGTTGGGCAGGTTGTCTCGAGTCAGGAGAACTTCCAGCAATTTGCGATCGCGGTGCTCCGCAGCGCGAATCCGGACCCGGACGATGTCGTGCAGCTTCGGGAAGGGGTAGATGCGTGGTATCTCCGTTACCACACGATCGTTTCGCGGGCCTTGCCCGCGAAACCCTGGGGACCGGCGCGGCTCGACGCCGTCGGAATGATCTTCAACCGGCTGACCGGTCTCGATCTCGGACCGCCGCCGAGTAACATCATCGCCAGCAACATCAAGCCGGCGGACGCCCCGGTGCGCTATCCGTTTCTCTGGAACGCCGCCAAGCAGGACAAGACGCAATGGCCCGGCTTCGCTGACAACGGCAATGACATTCTCGGACTCGCCCGCAATCTCGGCGAAGTTTACGGGGTGTTTGCGATCTTCGCTCCAACCAATGACGGGCTGTTCGTCAACTTCCTGAACAATAACTCTGCGAACTTCGACGGGCTGAGCCGGCTTGAAGACCTGATCAAGCTGATTGGACCGCCGAAATGGCCGTGGCTTGCCGATACCAACCTCGCCGCACAAGGCAAAGCGATCTTCGACCGGGCGACGAACCAGGGTGGCTGTGCCGCTTGCCATGCGATCACACCCGGCGAGGTTCGGCTGCTGGATGAGCACACCTGGAAAACCCCGATTCAAAACGTGGGCACCGACACCCGCGAATATGACGTTATGGCGTGGACGGCGAAAACGGGCGTGCTGGAAGGCGCGTTCATCCCGATCGTTACCAAGCCGCTGAAGGAGACCGACCTTGCCTTCAACATCCTGGCGACCTCAGTGATAGGCTCGATCGCCGAGCATGTCCTCACCGGAGGAGGCCTGCTCGCCTCAAACAATGTCTTGGCACCTTTAACGTCGAAGCTTGGGGTGGTCCCAGTCGCCCCCGGTGGTCAATTGAGGGCTCAGCAGAAGGTTCTGAAGCTGCCTCCGGAACTGCGCGACCTGCAAGGTGCCTACAACGCGCCGGCCCGGCTCGCGGAGGGTATTCCGACGATTGCTGCAGCCGCGCCGCCGCCTTCGAAAGGATCGTATGAATCTCGTGTGATGCAGGGAATCTGGGCTGCGGCGCCCTATCTGCACAATGGATCGGTGCCGACGCTCGCCGAGCTGCTCAAGCCCGGGGCGCAGCGTGTGAAATCGTTCAAGATCGGAAATGTGTACGATACGACGAATGTCGGTCTGGCGATCGAGCAGACCCAATTCGGGAATTACGCACTCGAGACGACCGACTGTTCCGATCTCAATTCCGGCAACAGCCGCTGCGGCCACGAGTTCGGCACCAGCCTCCCGGATGCCGAGAAAAAGGCACTGCTGGAATATCTGAAAACGCTTTGAAGCACGTCCTGCCGCCGGCGATCCTGTGGGTTAGTTCAGGCGGAAGTTGACGGGCACTGTGAAGCTGCGCGGCCGGCCGTCTGGCGGCGCTGGAAACGGCGAGGCGCGCCGCACCATCGCCTGCACTTCCTGATCGATGCTCGTGATCCCTGAGCCCCGCACCAGGCGCGCCGACGTCACGCGTCCCCCGCTGTCGAGTCCAAACGAGACCGCCGCGGTCCCCTGATCGCCGCGGTTGCGCGCGTCCGCCGGATATTGCCGGTAGCGGCGCAGATGCGCGGAGACGAGCCCCGGATAGTTCGTGTCGCGATCCGAACGGCCGACGCCCACATTGTTCGCCGCGGTTGAGGGCGCGGAGGCCTTCGCCTCGCGTGACGCGTTTTCGCGCGTGGGGGCAGCGATGCGATGCGCGTCTTTCGCGGACTTTGCTTCCTTCATGGGCTTCGCGGGCGTGGCGTGCACTGGCTTGCGGCCGGCTTTCTTCTCGATCGGCTTTTCCCGAGGCTGAAGGAGCAGTGTCACTGGAGGCGAAGGTGGGGGCATTTCCTGCAGCTTTGCGGTCGCGGTATCGGGCGAGGGGGGGGCCGTCATCGCAACCGAGGGCTTCTGCTCCGTCTGTGAAGGCTCCTGCGGCGCGGCAGCCGTCTCGCGTGTCGTTTCTCCGGGTTTCGTATCCGCGGTGCTCGGCTGCTCGGTCTTCTGCTCCGGCGCGGTTTCTTCGCGCGCAACCTGCACCGTCTGCTCGTGCGCAGTCGCCTTCTCGTTAGCCTTTTCCGTGTCGACCGTTTCGGTTTCCGGCGCGGCGGCGGTCTGCACCTGCTGCTCGCCTTGCGTTGTGGCGACCCCGGCGGGCGCAGTCGCGCCGAGGACTAGCTCGACCGACATCACCTCCAGGCCAATGCTCGCGAGCGGTGTCGGTTTGCGCCAAAGCGCCACGAAAAGCCCAGCATGCACGGCAAGCGAGAGCGCAAAGAGGGCAACAAACCAAGCGCGCTCGCGCCTCAAGTATGACCGCGCAACCCGTGCCACGTCCACCGGGAGCGCAATCGCGGGCGCCGTGCGCGCATGCCCGCGCGGACGCGCGAACGGTACGACATTGCCGAAATCGGCCCCGGTGTCGTTGTCCGCCAAGGGAGTATCCGCGCGCACCGGCACAACCACGTCGAGGGGGTCGCCGACGCGGCCGTGTCCAGGACGCAGAGCAATGATTTCGCCGGCGGATATCCGCTTGGTCATTCGGCCCCGAGCATAGTCCCATGCACCCGGTCAGGAAACGCCGAATCGGCAGGCGAAAATTCGCGTGACGTCTTCTGCTCGTTCGCTCACTACTCCGAAATCTCGCCCACGACAGTTCCGATCGAGGGATCGATAACGAGCAGGCGTTTGTCAAGCTTCACGAACTTGTACTGCTTGGCCGCGGGGATCTCGCGCATGACCTCAAGGGAGAAATCCTGCGCGGGCGTGGCTGTGGGCAGGAAGTCCGCGACATGGACGTTCGCGAGGTTTGCGCCGGCTGTTCTGGGCGCCGCAGCGACACTCTTCGCCATCAGCTTCTTCTGCTCGTCGGTCAGCGGAAACTGAAGCGCGGTGGTCGGCAGCTTGTCGAGCTTTGCATTATCGGCCGAGATCGTGGACGGCATCGTCTGCCCGGTGGCGCCGGGCGGGCCATTGCCCGACACGTTCGAAGCGGTGTTGGCCTGCGCCGGTCCGACCGCAGCCGGCTTTGACTGATCGGCGATCGGCGCCTGCGGTTGGGCTTGCGGAGGCGGCGGTATCGTTTGATTAGGCGCGGAGGTCTGTCCTTGCGGCTGATCCTGCGGAGCTTGCTGCTTTTCCTGCCCCATGGAGGGCTGCTGAGCCAACGCCACCGAGGTTACCAACGCCAGCGCCGTCACGCTGCAAAAAGCCAGCCTGCTCATAAATTCCTCCTGTCAAAGCCGATGGAACAACGCCTTGGACCCGGTTGTGGTTGCATGTGGTCGGGAAGGCCGCATTCCGGTATTCAGCGGGGCAGCCTTGAAGTGCCGTATCGTGTTCGACATGCGCAGCTTATTGCCCGTTTTAGTCATCGCGATTGCCGCGCCGACGCCGGCTCCCGCTCAGCTGCGTGGCCACGGCGGGCCGGTCCGGGCGGTGGCGGTGTCGGCCGACGGCACGGCTGCGCTTTCGGGGAGCTTCGATAGCTCCGCCATCCGCTGGTCGCTCACGCGCAACGCGGCCGAACAAGTGCTGCGCTTCCATGACGACGCGGTGAATGCGGTGGCGCTTTTGAGAGATGGCCGCGCGGTCACGGCGGGTGCCGACGGTCGCATCGCGATCTGGTCCGACGGCAAGGCACAGCCGGCTACCGTGTTGCAGGCCCACACCGCGCCGATTGTCGCACTCGCAGTGTCGCCGGACGGGGCGACGCTCGCCTCCGCGGCGTGGGATCAAACGGTACGGCTATGGCCGCTCGCAGGCGGCGCACCGCGGGTGCTCGAAGGGCACACGCAGAACGTCAACGGCGTCGCGTTCACGCCGGACGGCAAAGCGGTGGTGAGCGCGGCCTACGACCTGACACTGCGCATCTGGCCGCTGGATGGCGGCGCGCCGACGATCGTGGCGCTGCCTGCGCCGCTCTCCGCGGTCGCCGTCGCTCCCGACGGGGAGATTGTCGCGGCGGGCGCGAATGGTGTGCTGTACTTTCTCGATCGCGATGGCAAGCAGACCGGCGAGCTTCAAGCCTTGCCGACGCCGGTGATCTCCATCGCGATCTCAGGCGATGGCGCGTTGATCGCCGCGGCCGGTATCCGCGGCTCGGTCACGGTGATCGAACGCGAGGACCGCAAGGTCGCGCGCACTTTAGTCGGGCCGGGCCTGCCCGTCTGGTCGGTCGCGTTCCTGCCCGACAACCGCACCATGATCACTGGCGGCGCGGACCGCATGGTGCGCCGCTGGGATGCGGTCAACGGCGATCACATCGGCGCGGTGGCGCTGGGCGCGCCCGAGGACCCGCTCGCGGCATACGCGGGCGATCCGGGCGGGGAGGTTTTTCGCGCCTGCGTGGCGTGTCACACGCTCTCGCCCGACGAAGGCAACCGCGCCGGGCCGACGCTCGCGGGAATCTTCGGCCGCAGAATCGCGACTCTCCCCGGCTACAATTTCTCTGAGGCGCTCAAGAAGCTCGAAATCATTTGGACGCCGGAAACGATCGCGAAATTGTTCGAGGTCGGCCCTGCCGAATACACGCCGGGCACCAAGATGCCGGAGCAGCGCATTGGCTCGGCCGAGGATCGCAAGGCGTTGGTGGATTTTTTGATGAAGGCGGCGAAGTAGGGTGGGTTAGCGAGCGACAGCGAGCGTAACCCACCGGCGGACATGGACGATTAAGGCGGTGGGTTACGCGCTTCGCGCTAACCCACCCTACGGCTCCTTTGCCTCCCGTTCGCGCAGATAATCTTCCGTGGTGCGCGGATTGGGACGTGCCGGCGCACCGAACGGATCGAAGTTCTCGTTCGTCATCGTAATGACGCGGCAGTCCGCGCACATCTTGATGACGTCGAGGCGCTTCGCGGAATTCTGGAACATCCAGTGCTTGCCTTCAAGCTTTGCGGCGACACGCTCGATCGAGCTCTTCACGCCAAAAGGCTTGCCGCACGTGATGCAGCAGAACGGCTCCTCTTCCTTCAGCACGCGTGCGCTTGCGTTCGCGGCGCGGAAATCGAGCTGAGGCTTGAGGCTGATGACCTTCTCCGGACACGTCGCCTTGCACAGCCCGCACTGGACGCAGGCATCCTCCGCAAAGCGCAGCACCGGGCGCTCCTGATCGTCGGACAGCGCGCCAGTCGGGCACGCGGCGACGCAGGAGAGGCAGAGCGTGCAGCCCTCGACGTTGAGCTCGACAGTGCCGAACGGCGCGCCGGCCGGTAGCGCAATAATGTCGACTGGTGCCGGCGCGGCGTGATGCAGCTCGCGCAGCGCGAGGCGCAAGACGTCGCGCTTGGCGCCGATCGCGGAGAACGAGGCGGGGCGCGCGGCGCCGCCCGAGGGCTCTATTGCGCGCAGCGCGTCGCCCAGCGCGAAGGGATCGTCCGTCTCGATCATGGCGACGCGCCCTTGGCCGAAGCCGAGGCCGGCGAGGATCGGCTCGGAAAGCGCGATCGTTTTGGTGAGTCCCGCGATGTCGTGCCGCGGCTTTGCGCGCGTGAGGAAGCGCACACCCGCCGCGCCATACGCGAACGCAGCCGCGATCGCCTCGAGGCCGACCTGCATCACTTCATTAGTGGCAAGCGGCAGCACGTTCGCCGGCAAACCATTGCCATGCCGCGCCAGTGCGTCAATTAGCGCAGCCCCATGCGGCTCATCATGCAGCAGCAGGATCGCACTTGTGCCGCCTGCGTCGCGGTACGCGGTGAGCATCGCGCGCAGCCTGCGCAGCAGCGCGTCGGCCGGCGGCAGCGCATAGGAGGCCGCGCCGGTCGGGCAGACCGCGGCGCATTGACCGCATCCCGCGCAGATATTGGCGTCGATCGCCACGTGATCGCCCGCGGGCGCAATCGCGCCGGTCGGGCAAAGGTCCAGGCAGCGGCGGCAGCCCACAATTTTCGAGCGGGAATGCGCACAGATTTCCGGCGTGAAGGTGATATAGCGCGGCTTATCGAAACCGCCGACGAGATCGCGCGCCTTCAACACCGCGGCAAGCAGCGCGGCCGGATCGTCGGGATCGGCGCGCAGGTATCCGTCGCGCAGATCGTGCGCCGGAAACAAGGGCGCGGCGCCGGAGAGATCCAGAATGAGATCGCAACGCGACACTGCGTCATCGCGTGCCGCTGCAAATTTCAGTACGCCGCGGGACGATGGCTCGGGCGGTGCGTAGTCGTCGACCGTCAGCTCGAACGCGCCGAAGTGGCCCCCCGCGGAGCGGATGGTGCCCTTCACCACGGGAAACTCGGTCGCGCGCGGCGGCGCAATGTCCTTCGGCCGAGTGATCAGCACCGTAATGTCGAGATGGTCGGCGAGCAGTTTCGCCGCTTCGATCGCGCGCTCGTCGCGGCCATAGATCAGCGTGACGCCTTCACTCGTCAGGCTCACCAGCGGAACATCGGGCATCGGTTCGGCGGCCGCCGCGATCAGCGCCGCCATCTTGGGTCCCACCCTCGCGGCCTCGTCCGACCAGCCGGCGCTCTCGCGCACATTGACGAAGGTCACCGGCGGAGCGTTCTCGTTTTGCGCCGTGATCTCCGAGAACACCGGTGCTTCCTGGGTGCAGCCGACGATGATGGGCTCGCCGTCCGATATCGCGGCGCGGAAGCGATCGATCTGGGTACGGCACAGGTGATCCGCAGTCGCCACGTTGCCGCCGCAGCCGCGCCGCACGGCGTCCGCGTCGAGCGGCATCGTGTCTTCGCACGAGCAGATCAGGATCTTTTGCGGCCGTTCAGCCATACGGTTTTGACCTTGTCGGCCCGTACTTATAATTAAACCGCCGAGAAAGTAAGCGTGGAGGCAGATTGCCCCTCGAACCCCGCAGCCGCGCGGCATTCGCGCCCCAGGTTGAACTCCCGCCGCCGTTTACGCTGGTGACGTTGCGGGAGGTCGGCGATGCATTCGCGCATGCAGTCAGTGTCGCGCCGAAGCAGGGCGCCGGAACACTGGTCTATGTCGGGCGCTTCGACCTCGCCGAGTTTGCGGTCGTTTTGGAACCCGACGAGCCCCTGCGTACCGCACGGCGCGCGTTCTACACCGGCATGGTCGCGCTGATCGACGCGCTATTGAGCCATGCGCCGCCGGAAAAGCCAATCGCGATCGACTGGCCGGACGCGATCCGAGTCGATGGCGGCCTGATCGGCGGCGGACGGCTCGCCTGGCCGGAGGGCGCGCGCGAGGATGAGCCGCCGCCCTGGCTTGTGTTCGGCGGTATGATCCGGACGGTGTCGATGACCGACAATCCCGGCCTGCATCCTATGGCGGCGGCGCTCGACGAAGAAGGCTTTACCGACATGGCGGCAGCCGAACTGGTGGCGAGCTTCGCGCGGCATCTGATGGTGCACATCGACGCGCTGCATGAGGACGGTTTTGGCGCGATCGGGCGGGAATACCTGCAGCGGCTGCCGCGGCAGAGTGGCGTGCGTCGCGATACCGACGAGAACGGTGATCTTCTAGTGCGGCGGGCGGCCAACGCAAGCGCAGAGCGCATGGACCTGAAAGCCGCGCTCGCGACGCCGTCCTGGCTCGATCCAAAAACACGTGGGCCGCGGCTGTGAAGCTGATCCGCACCATACAGCTCGACACATCCGACACGTTCGTGTTCGCGGGCGCGGCCGAGCCCGGCCAGTGGGCGGTATCGGGCGCATTCGTATTCTGGAATGCGAATGTCGGGAAGCTGGAAGGCAAGGTACGTTCGGCGTTCCGCGGCGGATTCCTCGGGGTGGAGTCGCTCGGCTGGTCGACCCTGGTGCAGATCGTCGAAGCGAGCGATGCCGACCGCGCAGCTCTGGTCGAGCGGCTGGCGCAGCAGCTCGTCACGCATTTCGGCGCCCCGGACATCGCGGCGGCGCGCGCTGCGGCCGAGGAGGAAGTCGCGTTCGCCGAGTCGCTATGCAATCACCCGACGGACACGCTGATCGCGGTGCATCGCACGTTCGAGGACGGCGGCGTGCGCGAGGCGTTCCGCACCTTGCATCCGCGCGGTGACCGCAAGCCAACGCGGGCATTTTCGTTCCTGGAAGTCGAAGGCGAGGAGGAGCCGGCCGAAGAGGTGAACCTCGTCGCGCTCGCCGAAAAAAAGAGAGCCGCGCCGTGAAGGATTTCTGGCTCTCCTGCGGCCATCATCTGCTCGACCGCGACGGGGGCGGCGGGCTGCTGCTTACCGGCGATTTTCTCAAAGTCTATCTGGCGCGGCCGGAGCTCACGCCGCCCCCAGACGCTTGCGTGGTCGAGAGGACGCTGCACGCCGCCCTGATGGCCGATCCGCGCCGCGCGGTGAGCGCCGACGAGATCGAGGGGATTGCGGACGCTGATGCGCGCGAGAACTGGCAGGTGATGATCGCGTTCCGCGATTTGCTCGCGCGGCACAAGACCCTCGAGGCGGCCTACCTGAAGATCGTTCGCTCCGGTACGCGCATCCCGCACATCTTCCTCAACCAGCTCGTGCACGTGATCCTGCGCAACGCGCTCGACGGCTGCGAGGATGCCTTCGTGCTGCGCGCAGCCGAACTGTTCTTCCGCACGCAGCGCATGACCCTGCACGAAGGCTCGCTAATCGCGGCCGATGAGGAAATGATCTCGGGTGTTTCGGGCACGCCAGTATCGCCGCTCGTCTCGATGCTCGGCATCCCGGCCGAAGCGGAAATCAACGTTATGGCGGAGGAAAACGCCGAGGGCTATTTCGAGCACAGCGACCTGTTTCACGTCGCGCTCGATCTGACCGCCGGGCGGCGTGGCCTGGCGAGTCTGGCGCAAGCGATGACGCGGTGGATCGCGCACCTGCTGCACGTCGAGGTCGAGATCGAGCCGCTCACCGAGCTGCGCGAGGCCAAGTTCAACTGGTACGTCGGGCTCGATACCGAAGGCAGCCGGATCGGCGACCTCTTGTGGAATGGCGAAGAGCTCGACGAGGTGACCGCCGGCCGAGTCGTCGGACTGTTCCGTCTCACCTTCCACGACTCCGACGTCGTGATCGAGAAAGTGCGTGGCGAACCGGTTTATCTCATGCTCGCGATGACCGACGATAAGCTGCTGCGCTTCAAGCCGCAGAACCTCATCACCGGATTGCCGGTGCGCCATCTCGAGGCCGTGCGATGAAAATGCCTCCCGTTGTTCACATACCGACCGGCGTTGTGGTCGAGCGCGTGAAAAGCACGAGTCAATGGATCGACTTTCTTTGGCGGCCAGTCTCGGTGCTCGCGGGTGCGCCCGAGACTGCGCCCTGGACCAAGCTCGCCGGCGACGACGAGCGCGCGACCTTCTACGCAGGGCACACCAGCATCGTGCTGCACACCGCCGACACCGGCTCCTACCGCGACAATCTCGCCACGGGCTCGCCGGCGCTCTGGGTGGTGCTGCGCCCGGTGGACTCAGATCCGGCCTATCAACTGTTCGCCGTGACCGCCGACCCGTCCGAGGGCGAAGCGATGACAGAAGCGGGAAACAACATCGTCGAGCCGGTGCCGATGCCGGAGCCAATTCGGGTGACGGTTGCGGCCTTCGTCGCCGAGCACCATGTCGAGCGTGAATTCTTCAAGCGCAAGCGCGACCGTGCTGATCCGGAGTCGCTTGCCCGCCGCCGCGGTTATGGAGATCACGGCGAATGAGCGAGGAGAATTTCCTCAAACGGTGGTCGCGGCGCAAGCGCGAGATCGCGAAGGAAGAGGCGCAGCAGACGCCTGCGCCTGATGCGCGGGCGCAATCGTCTGCGCCTGTGCCCGAGAAGCCGGAGCCCGCGTTCGATCCCGCGAGCCTTCCGCCGCTCGAATCAATTACCGAGCTGACCGACATCACGGCATTCCTGCGCCAAGGCGTGCCGGCGGATTTGGCTCGTGCGGCCCTTCGCCGCGTGTGGGCAGCCGATCCATCAATTCGTGACTTCGTCGGCCTCGCTGAGAACGCCTGGGACTTCACCGATCCGAATGCGATGCCAGGCTTTGGGCCGCTTGAGATGACTGAAGACGTCCGCCGCATGATCGCTCGGGTCGTCGGTGAGATCGGTCAATCTGCGCAGCTGGCGATGTCCGATGCTGCGGCGCGAGCAGAGCATGAGGAAAATTCAAATTATTCCAATACGATAATTACCGATAGCAGCGACACTGCGCCTGTTTCGGAAGAACAGCCCAAGCAAATTTCTGCCCAGAACGTGGGAAACCCCGCAATCCGCCTGGTAGTCCCGCCTGCCAGCAAAGAAGATATTGCGCCGCAACACGACCCTGCGGAAGCACACGAAAAACCAAAACAAATCCCACACCGCGGACACGGCGGAGCACTGCCGCGATAATCAGAAAGTATAGGCTCGGACTATTGCCGAGCCATTGACCATCACCCGTGTCGGGCTTTAACTTTTGTAACGCTTCTCATGTGGCGGGGCGACATGAACGCGACTGATGCGTGATCCGGGTCTAAGCAAAGCAATCGATGCTGCCGGCGGAGTGACCGAACTCGCGCGTCGCGTCGGTATTTCGCAGCCGTCGGTTTCGAACTGGGACAAGGTTCCCGCCGAGCGCGTGCTCTCGATCGAGGCTGTGACCGGCGTCAGCCGGAAAGTGCTGCGGCCGGACCTCTACCGCGAGCCGCGGCCGCCTGCGAAAGAGCTCGACGAAATCGATCTCGCACGCGCGCAGGAATACGCACTGCTTTCCACGCTGTTGGTGCGCGCGCCTAATGCGGCGCTCTTGAAGAGCCTCTCCGTGCTACGCGGCGACGCGAGTCCGCTGGGTGTCGCGCATGTTGCGCTTGCACAAGCTGCGGCGGACGGGACGGTGGAGCGGATCGAGCGCGAATATTTCGACCTCTTCATCGGGCTCGG